>Ga0137416_10002118_pt1 | contig 10485 bp, 7 predicted proteins | sample CZODoug3_1_1_16f_FD_108282 | JGI IMG/M metagenome (GOLD analysis project Ga0137416, IMG submission 108282) | Vadose zone soil fungal communities from Angelo Coast Range Reserve, California, USA - CZODoug3_1_1_16fungal (Illumina Assembly) | ecosystem: Environmental > Terrestrial > Soil > Vadose...
ACCCAAGCCAAACAGAACGCCTAGCGGATACATATGCCAACTGCGGCTGATCATCCGAAAGATCGGGCGAAATATTCTCGACAGACAGCCTCGATTGCCAAGGAGCATGTCAAAGTCTTCGCCCTGATAAGATCCGCCAGAACGGACACTTACGAACGAGCGATAAATCGACCGCAGGACGATCAGGTTGACAATCGCTATGGTTAACAGAAAGACAGCTGATACCAGAGTTCCGATTACACCTCCCACAGTCTTGATGGTACCGATCCGATCTTGCAGCGTTAGTGCCGTACCAGCGATTGCCGCGGCCCCGACTAAGACAATAGTTGAATGGCCAAGCGAAAACATGAATCCAACGGCAACGGGACGTGTACCGGCCTGCATCATTTTGCGAGTGACGTTGTCGATTGCCGCGATATGATCCGCGTCCACCGCATGCCGCAGCCCCAAGCTATACGCGAGGAACGCCGTCCCGAGCAGAACGGGATGTCCATGAAAAGCCATTACTGCCCAGATCCATGAACCAGCGTTAAACAAAAACAGGAAGCAATATATTCCAATGACTCTGCGGCGAAGACTCCCGGGGCCATCCTCTGAGAAGCCGCTCAGCTTGAATCGCATAATGTCCCTTGTAGGCGGTATGATCTTGACTGGCGAATAGAACCTTCCAGCCACTACTCTCTCAATCGGCACCGAGTATTGGGATTTTACAAGTGTTTAGTCACGGCGGCGATGTCATGTCCTTTTCGGTTTCGCTTGATGATGAACACGGTCTCATCATCAATCCGGTCTTGCTCCCCAGCCCGTGGTAGATGGTTGTCTTTTCTAGCGGAGTATTCCTGCAACGCATTGCAGATGTCTTTTGCCAACAGCTGCCGTAAAGCAGTGCTGCGATAAGGCTCGCCCATATCCACTCCACTTGATCAAAAGCACGACAGTAGCCAAAAGGAGAAAGGAATACCAGATTGCTGAAATAGGCCATTTCCCCGGGCCAACCTTGGGAAAGGAGAACAGCTGCGGTTTTGGGCTGAATCGTCGGCGTCGACATAACAACAGCGAGACGTCCGCTCGACACTCCTGCCATGCCACTATCTGCGAGCAAGGGCCGGTTGACTTAGTCCCCCTTCGCGAGACGACTTAAGTGACGAGAATCAAAAGCGACGCAAGCGCTCTGGGTCGCCGACATCGCGTGAGACCGTCGCGCGATGAACTTCTCGTTGCCCTGTGGGAATAACCTTTTGACTTGAAACTCTCCGAGGGAATTTGCTTGGCTGTCTCCCTGGCCACGACGCCGGAAATTTGTCCGGTCGCTTCGCACCGGAAGTCCGTAACCCGCGCATAGTTCACGGTGTTTCCGGCGGCCATGGTGAACGATGTCACCAGCGTGATGTTGCATCGCGCGTCATCGAACTGACCATCGGCGCACACGGCAAATGCAATTTCTTGGTATTCGCATCCGCCCGACTGAGTGAAAGGGGATGAAGCCAAGAGAGCTTCGCTTGTGACAATTCGAAAGAAATCCTTTGGACCTGGCAATCGATTTGCACGCAGGGACCAGTGGAACGCGAGCTGGCTGCCGGTAGCTGGCGCTCCGACAAGGAAGTGATGCATGCGTCGAGGCTTGATTCTAGTAGTGCTCGTGATTGCGGCACCATTCACCGCGGTCTCGCAGGGGCAGTCATCCCTTTCGCCATCGGACCCGAAAATGGCACCCTCAGATTTCAAACATCTTCTGACCGAGGCAAACTCTGGCAGCACACAAGCGCAATTCCAACTGGGCCTCGCCTATCAGTACGGACACGGTGTGGAACAGAGTGCCTATGAGGCAGCGAGGTGGTATCGCATGGCTGCGAACAGCGGTGATTCCGCCGCCCAGAACAATCTCGGATTTCTGTACGAAACTGGGCCTGACGGAGTCATGGATTTGCCCGAAGCAGCCAAGTGGTACGTCCGTGCCGCTGTCGAAGGGAATCCCATGGCGCAGTTCAACCTGGGACACTTGTATCTCTACACGGCCTCGATGAAGAAAACTCCCGAAGAAGGTCTCTACTGGATCCAAAGAGCGGCAAGCGCGGGATGTCTTTCAGCATTCACGCTGCTCGGCAGCCTCTACGCCCGGGGCGAATTCTTGCCACAGGACCCGCGCCAGGCCTTCAAGATGACCATGATTTCCGCGAAGAGACACGAACCGGGCGCGGAAGCCAACCTTGGAGTCTTCTACGCTCAAGGATTTGGCGTGCGAGCTGACCCGCACGAGGCAGTCAAATGGTTTAGAACATCGGCACATGCCGGAAACCCGGACGGTCAATTCAAGCTTGGTGTTATGTACGAGAACGGCAAAGGCGTTCCGAAGGATATGGACCAAGCGGTGCGCCTCTATCGGCTTGCGGCGGAGGGCGGCTCCGCCAGGGCGCAGGAGTCCTTGGGCGAACTATACGAGTTTGGGCAAGCGGTTCAGACGGATTATCAAGAGGCAGCCCGATGGTACCGGAAGGCGATCGAGGGCGGGGATGTTCTTTCCGCCTCACAACTGGCGACAATGCTTTTCGAAGGAAAGGGAGGAACGCGAGACTTGCCAGAGGCCATCCGCCTATGGAGTTGGGCAGCTCAGCAGGGAGAGCCACGCGCACAATTTAACTTGGCGGAGGTGTATCTGAAAGGGGTTGGCGTGTCTAAAGACCTAAAAAAGTCCCTTTCATTGTTCACCCGGGCCGCGAAGAGATTTGACGTCAGCAAACAACTGAAAGAAGTTTCTTCACAGATGGAACAAGAAGAGACAGCCGAACTGCACTAACAACAGGAAGGCACTTCAGTAGTGGAAGATAGTCAACATTATTTCGTAGAGGGAAACAGGACACAAGACGATGTTAGAAGGAGACGTAATGGCAACTGCAACGCAACCGGCGCATAAGAAGGAATTAGACCCAAGACTCAGGAGCTCGACGTCGCATCATTTTGAGGATGCGCTACGCGAGAAAATCGTGGGACAGGACGAGGCTGTGCAAGCGCTTGTCGAGCTCCATCAAGTGTTCTGTGCCGGGCTGCGATCTCCGGGACGCCCAGTCGGGAATCTGCTGTTTCTGGGGCCGACGGGCTCAGGCAAGACGCGCATCGTCGAAGCTGCGGCGGAGATTCTGTTCGGAGATACGCGCGCGGTAATCAAGGTGGATTGCGCCGAATTTCAGCACTCGCATGAGATCGCCAAGTTGATTGGCTCGCCTCCAGGGTACCTGGGGCATCGAGAAACGCATCCGATGATCACGCAGGAAGCGTTAGCAGCGTCGCACACGGACAAGCTGAAACTGTCGTTTCTCTTGTTTGACGAGATTGAGAAGGCCAGCGATTCGCTATGGCAGTTGTTGTTGGGGATGTTGGACAAGGCAACGTTGACGTTGGGGGACAACCGGAGAGTGGATCTGTCACAGACCGTGATTTTCCTGACGTCCAACCTTGGCGGGGGAGAAATCAGCGACTTGATGCAGGGAGGAATGGGATTTATCCAGCCGAAGGACAAGCCGGCAGCTGGGCTGTACGCGAAGGTGGCGCGGACGGCGGTGGAAGCGGCGCGGAGGAAGTTTTCGCCCGAGTTTATGAACCGACTGGACGCAGTGGTCGTGTTTCACCCATTGAAGTACGACGAACTTGAGGAAGTGCTTGAGATTGAGCTGGGGCAAGTGCAGAAGCGCATATCGGATTCGAAGGCGCGCCCTTTCTTGTTTCGAATGACGAACAAAGGACGGCAGTTCCTGCTTGAAGAGGGGACCGACCAGCGGTATGGAGCCCGCCACCTAAAGCGTGCCATCGAGCGCTTTCTAGTGGGCCCGCTTGCGAGGCTGCTAGCCACGGAGCAGGTCCGCTCGGGTGATGTGTTGATCGTCGACCGGCATCCCGGCGAAAAAGGGTTGGCATTCCAAAGGGACACCGAACTTCGATCTGCAAGTGCTCGGATGCCTCATGCGGCATCGTATTTGACGCATCTTGCGACTGCAGAAGTTTGAGGTTAAGCCAATGTCGAGTCCCAGGATCTTGGGAGCCTGGCAAGTCCATAACGGCCGCTTCCCTAAGGGCTCCCAAGCCAAGAACGTCACGCAAACTGCAATCGGAGGGGGGAGCCGGTGGACGACGAACAACGCTTTCCACGGACGACGGAACATCACGGTGAGTATGCGTCAGGAAATGCCGATTCGCATCACAAGACTGTGATCCACTGTGGCTCGAAACGGCTAGCGTTGCCGTTAAGACTAGAGAGGCACGTTCTCACTGGGACTGATGGTGGCCTGGCGTGTGGATTAAGTTAAGTTAGGAATTTTCTTAGCTATTTCCGAAACTCACTCCTAAACCGGAACCAGTCCGGCACCGGATTCTAGAAGCCCAATCGAGAATCGCCAGTCGAACATTGCTACTCGAGCAGTAGGAATGGGCACACGGTTGCACCAACCCCAGCCAAGATCGCACGAACACAAGCAGGTGAGTTATGATGCTGTCGCAAAGTGATCAGGGTTTTGCCTGTTCTTGGGGTTGGGTCGACGCATACCATGGCCTAAGCATGGGGACCACTATGCGGTGGCAGAGCAAAATGACGACACTGGGGATCGAGCAGTCCCGACTCTGTCCAGCGAAGTGGAAACATTTTCACGAGAGCTGCGAATGGAATCCGCGAATATTCCCACGGTGTTCGTCATCGATGATGATGCCGACATACGCGCATCGATACGCGGCCTTCTGAAATCTGCGGGCTTGCGGTCCGAAGGCTTCGAGAGGGCGGAACAATTTCTGCAGACAAAGCTTTCGGATAGTCCCAGTTGCCTGGTATTGGATGTGAGCCTTCCTGGAATCAATGGACTGGAATTTCAGCAGCAACTTACGAAAGCCGGTCGGCAGATTCCGATCATTTTCGTTACAGGCCACGGCGATATTCAGATGTCAGTGAAGGCTATGAAGTCAGGCGCGGTAGAATTCCTGACCAAACCCCTCAAGCGCCACGCCCTACTGGACGCCATTCAGCAAGCTCTAGCTCGCGATTCCGTCCGTCGTCAAGAGCAGGCAGATATGGCTGTCTTACAAAAACGCTACGACACGCTAAGTCGGCGCCAGCACCAAGTCATGACCCTGGTGGTGTCCGGACTGTTGAATAAACAAATCGCGTCGGAACTTGGGACTACCCTGGTCACGGTCAAGCTTCATCGCGCTCAAATGATGCGTAAGATGCAGGCCAGATCTCTCGCCGAGCTAGTGAGAATGGCAGAAAAGCTGCGGCTTTTCCCGTCGACCTAGAAACGCCCTGGCCGACCCTTTTGCGTTTCCGTCTCGAATCGTTCGATAAGGGCAGGAACGATTCCATACTAGCCCGTTCGATCCGATGCTCGCGATTTCTTGCCTTTTCTGGCTCGTCGATGATTCCGTTGGCGGCCTCGGTCTCCACGGCCCAACTCATCTCCCCCTCGCGTAGAAAGCTGCCCCGATTTACGGGTTGTGTTCCTAGATGTTCACCCGCGGCGACGATTGTGGCACCTAGACCAAGGTATAGGTTGCGCTTTGTTCTGTACGGATTATCTTCGCAGCGTGGTCTCAGGGGAAAAACCGACCGTGATTGCAATTGTCGACGATGACGAGTTGATCCGAAACGCCCTGCACGGCCTTATGAAGGCGGCTGGGTTCCGTTCTTTGGCGTTCGCGTCTGGTGAAGAGTTCCTGAACTCCGGCGAAGTGGACCGCGTCGCATGTCTGATCGCGGATATCCGTATGCCGGGAATGTCAGGTTTGGAGCTCCAATCAGAGCTAAAGAAGGATCACCACAGAATTCCTATCATTTTTATCACGGCACAGGGCGATGAGAAAATGCGCATGCAAGCCTTAAGGGCAGGAGCAGTGAAGTTTCTGACTAAACCTTTAGACAGAGGAGTATTACTCGACAGCGTACGCACAGCACTGGATACCTAAGCTCTTCGCTGTTGGTAGGAAGGTTTTTCGTGGAAGGAGTTAACACAGTTCGGTCATCTGAGGATGGTCGTCCCGAGAATGGGTTTGACGAGATTATCGGGAACAGCCCAGCTCTGGAGTTCGTTCTCGCTGAAGTGGAACGTGTAGCGCCGACCGATTCCACGGTCCTAATCCTCGGGGAAACCGGTACGGGCAAGGAGTTAATCGCCCGTGCCATTCACAATATCAGCGCACGTTGCGGTCGCCCCTTCGTGAGGCTGAATTCTTCCGCCATTCCCTTTGACCTGTTAGAAAGCGAACTCTTTGGCCACGAAAAGGGGGCCTTCACCGGAGCTATCGCACAGAAAATTGGCCGCTTCGAGATGGCCGATACAGGGACCCTCTTTCTGGATGAAATCGGAGATCTTCCCCTAGCGTTGCAGCCTAAGCTGCTGCGGGTCTTGCAAGAGCAGGAGTTCGAGCGCCTGGGCAGCGGCCGGACGCATCGCATCAACGTCCGCTTGGTGGCGGCAACGCATCGAGATTTGGCGGAGATGGTTTCGCGGAAAGAGTTCCGCAGTGATCTGTATTACCGTTTGAATGTGTTTCCTGTTGTGCTTCCACCCCTACGCGAGCGCCGCGAAGATATTCCACAGTTGGCCAAGCATTTTGTACAAGTCTTTGCCAGGCGGATGAGCAAGCGAATCGATCATATACCGGAAGGCGTGCTCGATGCGTTCGTCTCATATTCTTGGCCCGGAAATGTGCGAGAGCTTCAGAATCTGATCGAACGAGCCGTGATCCGGTCGAACAACGGAGTGCTCCCCAATCCCTTGCCGGACAAGAATCCCGTGATGGTACCTCCTTCGCGGGATACGTTTACGGCTTCCACTCGAGCGCTGATTCTGCACGCGTTGTGCTCGACGGGTTGGGTTATCGGAGGAGCCGCTGGCGCCGCCGCCCGGCTTGGGCTGAAGCGGACTACACTGATTGCCAAAATGAAGAAGCTCGGGATCTCAGCGGCCGGCGCAGCAAACCGAGACAATTGACCTGACGGAGAACGGCGAGGGCGAGGAAGTGGCAACCGGGGTGTAAATGACATCTGTCCGCTCACTGCCGGTTGCTACGTCAGCCGATTACGCGGACTGAAGTGCAGCGGCTTCGAAGGGCAAGGTGAATCGAAAGGTTGCGCCTGGCCCAGAGTTAGAGGTGGCCCACAAGCGACCGCCGTGCGATTCGATAATCGACCGGCTAATCGGCAATCCCATACCGGTGCCTTGGGATTTTGAGGTAAAGAACGTATTGAAGATTTGTTCCGTCTGTTCAGGCGGTAGGCCCATACCAGTATCCGAAACCGAGACCAGAATTTGACGATTCTCGTCCTGCTGCGTAGTAATCGTAAGTTTGCCTGGAGTAGCCATTTCCTTCATCGCTTCGATCGCATTCAGCATCAGGTTCATCAAGACCTGCTGTAATGCCACTCTGTCTGCCTCGATTTTGGGTAGACCTTCCATAAGCTCCTCATGGATCGAAATTGAGTAGCGGCTCGCCTCGCCGCGCAGCAGCGTTATCATCTCTTGAATAACTCCCTTTACGTCAACCGGTTCCCGCTGTGGAACCCCCTTCTTGAAGAGTGAAACGATGCGATTAATGATGTCAGACGCGCGGCTCACGTCCTTCATGAGTCTTAACGCCGCTTCTTGCGCCTCCGCCAGGTCGGGCTGATCACGCTCAAGCCACCGCAGGCAAGTTTCAGCATCCGCCGACGCCGCGAAAATCGGCTGCTTAATTTCGTGCGCCAGCGATGCGGTCAGTTCGCCCATCATGCTCACACGGTTGATGTGCGCGAGATCTGCCTGGAGCTGCTGCAATCTTTCGCGCTCGTTCTCTGCGCGTTTGCGTTCTGTGATATCGACAACGGTGCCGACCACTTCAACAAGCTCTCTATTGGAACTGAAAACTGGATGGGCCAGGCCATGAATGTGTTTAACTGTGCCATCAGGTAGCACGATTCTGTACTCGACGTCGGAATCTACCTTCTGGACGAACATCCTATCACTGGCCTGCCGCTTCACCCTGTCACGATCTTCTGGGTGTATTCGCTGCAGCCATTGGTTCCGCATTGGGAGGCCCTGTTGCGGATCGAAGCCGAAAACTCGGAACATTTCCTCGGACCAGTACTCGGCTTCGTGGGTTGTGCCATGGCTGGCCCAGCTGCCCGTGCGCGTCAGCCGCTGTGATTCGGCCAGATAGGCTTCACTGCGCCGGAGAGCCTCTTCGGCACGCCTACGCTCCGTGACATCCACCATCGTGCCGACCACTTGAACAAGCTCTCCGCTAGGACTCAAAACTGGATGGCCGATGCCATGAATGTGTTTGACTGTTCCATCGGGTTTCACGGTTCTGAACTCGACGTCGCAATGTACTTTCTCGAGGAACGTCCTATCACCTGCCATCCTGAACTTGTCGCGGTCTTCTGGGTGTATTCGCTGTAGCCATTGTTCCCACATCGGTAAGCCCTGTTGTTGATCAAAGCCGAAAAGTCGGAACATTTCCTCCGACCAGTACAGGATCTCGCGGCTTGTGCCATCAACGGCACAACTGCCCGTTTGGGTCAACCTCTGCGCTTCCATCAAATAGGCTTCACTGGACCGAAGGGCTTCCTCGGCGCGCTTCCGTTCCGTCACGTCCATCGTCACGCCGACGAATTGCAGCAATTCTCCCGAGGGACTCAAAACAGGACGGCCCACGGAATAAATGAATCTCAATGGCGCGTCTGGAGGAAGAATTCGAAACTCCACCTCATAATCCGACTTTTCGGCGATTGCTCGGTCGATTGTCTCTTGCCACCGAGCACGGTCCTTGGGATGGACACGTTGGAACCGTTGTTCCCAAGAAGGCATACCATCCTTCGGATCGAAGCCAAATATCCGATACCATTCCTCTGATATGTATAGCGCATTCCTTGCAGGCGCCTCCCAAGCCCAACTTCCTATATGTGCCAGTCTTTGCGCTTGCGCGAGGTAGCTCTCGCTTCGGCGCGATGCCTCCTCGGCGCGCTTCTGCTCGCTCAAATCAAGGGCGAACCCAACGCCCTCGGTACCACCTACTTCGAAAAGCGCCCCGGCGAGTAGCACGGGCACGCGGGTGCCATCTTTCCGGAACATCTCTGACTCAAAGGGCTGTACGGTCCCGGTCTGCATTACTTTTGCGAAGGCGCGTTCAACGCGCTCGCGCCAGTCCGCAGGTGTCATGTCCCTCCAGCGCACGCGACCCGAGGCGACATCTTCACGGCCGTATTGCACCATGCGGAGAAAGGCTTCATTGGACGCGACGATGGCGCCCTCGGCATTCCAGATCGTGATTCCCACAATGTTGGCGTCGACCAGGCGCCGGATCTTTTTTTCACGGTTCTCGAGATCGCGGTACAGTCGCGTATTCTCGAGCGAGATGGCCGCTTGCGACGCAAGCACCTTCAGAACGGTGATCCGGTGGGTAGTGAAAACGTGGGCGGTTAGGTTGTTTTCGAGGAAGAGGATTCCGTTGAGCCTGCCCTGGTTAACCAAGGGCAAGCACACAATGGAACGCGCGCGACGCTGGGCAATGTACGGATCGCCTGAGAACGGGTTTCCTGCCGTGGCATCGTCAAGAATAACGTCCTTGCGAGTGCGCGCCACGTAGCGAACGACGGACTCTGGAAACATTGCAGCGGTCTCGGAGGTATCTCGCAGATGCACCGTGATATCGTTTCCGAGAATCGTGGCCTCTGCCTTGATTTGCAGTTCATCACCCACGTGAAGGATCAGCAGACCGCGCTCAGCGCCCGCGTGCTGGATGGCCGCGCGCATGATTCTCTCGATGAGTTTTTCCAAAACCATTTCGCCCGAGACTGCTTGGGAAACTTTGATTACGGTCGCAAGATCCAGGAGTTCCGCCGGCGCCACGATCGTGCTGGTCGTGCCCCGAGTTGACTCCTCCTTCCTGAGTTGGGGATAGAGCTGGTCGAGTTGCCTTACTTTTCCGTCAGCTCCCCAGCGGAAATAGCAATACCGCGCCTCCCGCAAATACGTATCCGCGATCTTGTCGAAGCCTCTCGCCGCAAAGAAGCGGGCGGCAAGCTCGCACGCAACCGCCTCATTGTGGATGAATCCGTTGGCGTGGGCAGAGCGGATGGCTCTTTCGTAAAGGCCTTCGGCATCGAGCAGGCGGCCCTCTATTCGTGCGATTTCGGCACCTGTCAATGCAACACGGTTTTCAAAATTCGCCGGGCAATGCTCCGCCCATGTTTCGAGCTGTTTGTGGTGAGCCGCTAAAGCCTCTAGGTGCTCTTGTTTCTTGTCGGGAGCAGCGGAATCCCATGCGAACGCGTGTGAAAGGGCGCTGTAAAAGCGGAACGCTGACGGCTCCAACAGAGACGGTGCCGACCAAAGAAGAGGCTGCGCCTTCGCCGAGGCATGGACTGCCGCATCATAGTCCAAGGAAAGGTACCGGGCTTGAACCTTGAGAGCCCAGTATCCGAATTCGGGATCGGCCAATACCGGATTGCTTGCCAGATGCCGTTCAAAT
>Ga0137416_10002119_pt1 | contig 10481 bp, 9 predicted proteins | sample CZODoug3_1_1_16f_FD_108282 | JGI IMG/M metagenome (GOLD analysis project Ga0137416, IMG submission 108282) | Vadose zone soil fungal communities from Angelo Coast Range Reserve, California, USA - CZODoug3_1_1_16fungal (Illumina Assembly) | ecosystem: Environmental > Terrestrial > Soil > Vadose...
CAGGCTGGCCGCGCTACGTTTCGCGCTGCGGCTGAAGTCGCAGACTGGCATGCCGCCAGCGGCTTTCAACAATTGCCCACCGACCTGCCCGGCAACGAAAGCTGGCCCGTGACCGGCGCCAGTTTTATCTTGGTCGACAAATCACCCGCGGGCGGCGGGAACACCAGGCAAGTTTTACGGTTCTTCAATTGGGCATTACATCAGGGGGAGTCGATCGCGGCGGAACTGGACTATGTGCCGGTGCCGCGTACAGTGGTCGATTCGCTTCCGGCTCTCTGGAACACGCTGCGCGACAGTTCCGGAAAGCCTGTATGGGATCATTGAGTATGGCCCGAGGATCGTTGAGTCAGACATGTCACACGTGAATCCCGCCGAGCTAGCGTACGGATCCGACAAGACCGGATTGGTCTGGGGGTATCTGTTCGAGCCCGGCAAACCGCCGCGACAGGTCGAGTGCGATGCAGCCCTTCACTGGCTCGCAACGCCGCCGACACTGGGTGAGCAGTCCGGGTTTGTGTGGCTGCACCTGTCGTTGTCCAATGCCGCTGCGGAGCGCTGGATGCGGCAGTCGCTGCAGCTGGCCGATGCATTTTACGAGTCGCTCCACGAAGGTGTCGGCTCAACTCGCCTGGAAGTGGAAGGCGACACGCTCGTCGCCGTAATGCACGACGTGCTGTTCAACCTCAGCTTCGATGCAGCGAATATTTCGACCGTCTCGGTGTGCATGGACCCTCGAGCGGTGGTGACTGCGCGATTGCGCCCGTTGCGCTCGGTCGATCGGCTGCGCGCGTCGGTCAAAGCCGGGCAGGCCATCCGATCGTCCGCGGAGCTTCTCGCCCAGCTGCTGCATGATCAGGCCGATGTGTTGGTCGACATCATTCGCCAGTCGACCGCCCGCGCCGATGCCGTGGAGGATGGACTACTGGCAAACCGGATTGCGAGCAGCCGCATTGAGCTGAGCTCGCTGCGCCGCTCACTGGTGCGACTGCAACGACTGCTGGCCCCGGAGCCGGCCGCACTGTTTCGCCTGTTGAATCGGCCACCGGCCTGGTTGAGCGAAGATGACCTCGGCGACCTTCGCCAGGCAGCTGAAGAATTCTCAGCAGCCGTGGTGGATGCTGGCGCTTTGACAGAGCGCTTGAAACTTCTTCAGGAAGAGCTGTCAGCCCTGGTCAACGAGCACAGTAACCGGACGCTGTTCATCCTCACAGTTGTGACCGTGCTGGCACTACCGATCAACCTCGTAGCGGGCCTGCTCGGCATGAACGTCGGTGGAATCCCCCTCGCGCAGCATCACCAGGGTTTTTTGTTAGTAGTGAGTACCCTGACATGTGTTACAGGTGTACTCGCGTATTTTCTTTTCGTCCGCCGCCGCGACTAAATGTCCGTTTCACTCCCTCCTTTACGTTTACTGAGTATGGAGAACGGGAGTGTCGATGTTCAGGACCACAGTAAGAATGAGTCTATGGATCGGTGCAACGCTGGTAGTTGCGATCGGTGCGATTGCTATTGGGGATGATCGCTATACGGATGTCGACGGCGCAGTGGCGAAGGCGTGCACCGGCACGACACCAACTCGGCAGTTGGACAACGTGTTGTTTAGTGCGCGTGCGCTATCTGACAGCGGATCAGATCCCATCTGCGCACCGCGGGACAATGACGATGATCTCGACGGGGTAATGCTTTCACACAGCCCGAGCTCCCGCGCAGGAGCTACTCAGTTGGGGTTTTTTGGAGAGGAATCCCGACGGCGGTGATGGCCGGCGACACAAACGCCGATTGCCGGCGTCGCTGACTGGTCCGCACACTGCCGCCGGGGCGCGCCGCCCAGCGGTGTTTCAGCCTGCCGCTGATTGCAGCGACGGCTCCGTCGACTTCTCGTTGCCCGGCTGCCGGGTCCCGTTCAGCTTGATATTCAAACGCAGCTCATTCGCCGAGTCGGCATTACGTATCGCTTCGTCGTACGTGATCGTCCCTTCGTTGTAAAGCTCGAACAGCGACCAATCGAAGGTCTTCATCCCGAGCTCGCGCGACTTGCCCATGATGGCCTTGATCTCGTGAAACTCGCCCTTCAACAGCTTGTCCGCAATGATGGGCGTGTTGATCAGAATCTCAATGGCCGCCTTGCGGCCCTTGCCATCCGCGGTTCGCACCAGGCGCTGCGAGATGATGGCGCGCAGGTTGCTCGACAGGTCCATCAGCAACTGCTTGCGGCGCTCTTCGGAGAAGAAGTTGATGATACGGTCGATGGTCTGGTTCGCGCTGTTGGAATGCAGTGTGCCCAGGCACAGATGACCCGTCTCCGCGAACGCAATCGCATGCTCCATGGTTTCCGTGTCGCGGATTTCGCCGATCAGGATGACATCCGGCGCCTGGCGCAGGGTGTTCCTGAGCGCGTTGCGCCACGAGCGGGTGTCGATCCCAACCTCGCGATGAGTGATCAGCGACTGGTGCGACTGGTGGACAAACTCAACAGGGTCCTCCACCGTCACGATGTGGCCGGCCGAATTGCGATTGCGATGATCGATCATCGCCGCGAGCGAGGTTGACTTGCCCGAGCCGGTGGCGCCCACCACGAGCACCAGCCCGCGCTTGGTCATGATGATTTCTTTGAGCGTATCCGGCAGCCCCAGCTTGGCGAAATCCGGAATCTCGTTGGCAATGGTGCGGATGACCATGCCGGCATTCTGCTGCTGCATGAAGACATTGACCCGGAAGCGCGCCACGCCGGGCAGCGAGATGGCGAAGTTGCATTCCAGATCGCGCGCAAACTCCTCGCGCTGCTTCGCGTTCATCAACGAGTTGGCCAGGTCGCGCGTCACCTCGGCGGTCAGCTTCTGGTTGGTGAGCGGCTGCAGGGTTCCCTGCATCTTCATGGCCGGCGGAAAGTCCTTGGACACGAACAGATCCGAGCCGCCTGCCTTACTCATCGCCGTCAGCAACTTGGTGATGTAGGCCTTGGCCTGCTCTTCAGTAAGGCTCGGCATCGCGATCCTCAACGAATCAATGGGTTGGCCGCGATGCTAGCGGAACCCTGCCCTTGCGGGCGGTATTGCTTCTCAAGTCCGCAAACCCGCTCGCGCTCACCGTGGGTGCAAAAAAGATCACCTATCCGAGAGATTCAGTTCCTCGACAGGACCCCTTAGCATGTTCGTGCGCCAATGATCTTGGTCGCCCATTCCTGTTTTCCTGCGAGGACCTGCGTCATCGAGCGGAATTCCCACCCCGCCCTGGTTCACTTTGCCCTGAGCATTGGCGGTTTTGCGATCGGCACCACTGAATTCGCGACCATGAGTCTTTTGCGCTATTTCGCGCACGACTTGCGAATTGACGAGCCCACGGCCGGACACGTGATTAGCGCCTATGCGCTGGGCGTTGTCGTTGGGGCGCCCATTATTGCCGTGCTGTCAGCGCGCCTGCCCCGCCGTACCTTGCTCGTCGGCTTGATGACTCTTTTCGCGCTCGCGAATGGACTGTCGGCGCTCGCGCCGACCTACGAGTGGATGCTCGCCTTCCGATTCCTGAGCGGTCTGCCCCATGGAGCGTACTTCGGTATTGCCGCGCTGGTAGCGGCCTCGCTCGTGCCTCCGGAGAAGCGCACCCAGGCAGTCGGCCGTGTGTTGTTAGGATTAACCGTCGCCACCATCATCGGAGTGCCGCTCGCCAACTGGCTGGGTCAGGCGGTTGGATGGCGGTGGGGCTTTGCGGTTGTGATGGTGTTGGCCTTGTCATGTGCCGTCATGGTGGGAATCTTCGCACCTGCAGATCGTCCCGCAGCTACCGCGAGTCCCCTGCGCGAACTCGGCGCACTGCGAAGCTTGCAGGTCTGGCTGACGCTCGGCATTGGCGCGATCGGCTTCGGCGGTCTGTTCGCGGTGTACACGTACCTCGGATCAACGCTCATTGACGTCACGCACGTTTCGCCGAAGGTCGTGCCGTTGGTGCTAGCCGCATTTGGCGTCGGAATGACTCTGGGCAACCTGTTGGTCCCGCGGTACGCCGACCGAGCGCTGATGCCGACGGCTGGATACCTGCTCGTCTGGTCGGCGGTAATCCTAGCCCTCTACACGGTAGCGGCCCACAGCCTGTGGAGCATTACCCTCGATGTCATGGCTATCGGATTCGGCGGAGCCCTGGCCACCGTCCTCCAAACGCGTCTGATGGACGTCGCCGGCGAAGCCCAGAGCCTCGCAGCGGCGCTCAACCACTCTGCCTTCAACGTCGCCAATGCCATCGGCCCCTGGCTCGGCGGCATGGCAATCGCCGCCGGCTACGGTTGGACGTCAACTGGTTGGGTTGGATTTGGCCTCGCTCTTTGCGGTCTCATCGTGTGGGGCATCTCGAGGGGGTTGAGTGATGAAGCACGCGTCAAGGCTGGCGGTCATGATCGCCATCCTCGGCTCGCCGACGATACGAGCCACTGAGCCAGCCGGCGCTGCCGCGGCGGGTTCAGCTCGCTTTGGATTTCGTCGCCTTCATCCGAAAGACCGGCGCATCCGTTGACTGCCGGCGGTCCTTGCTAGGCAACACGCCAAACACCCGCCGGTAAACCTTGGAGAAGTACTCGACCGAGGTGAAGCCCGTCAGAGCGCTCACCTCTGTCACACTCAGGCCCGTCTGCTGCAGATACTGGTGCGCCTTCTCAACGCGGACCAGCATGTATTCGCTGTGTAGCGTTTGCCCCAGCTGCTGCTTGAACCGCCGCTCGAGCTGGCGCAAGGAAAGCCCCAGCTGCTGAGCAATGTCACCACAGGACAGTGGATCGTCCACATGCGTCCGCATGACGGCCCGCGCTCGTGCGATCACCCCATCCTGGTCGAGCGGTCCCTGTGACCCGCGCTCACGCGGGTGCGACCCATGGCCGCCGAGCGCCGCGTATCCAGGCGATCCCTGGGCGGGTGCGAAGTCGCGTCGGCCACCGAGCAGCAGATGCCGCGCAACTTCGGTGGAAGTCTGCACATCCGCGTGTTGCCCAATCCACGCGATCATCATATCCAGGATCGCCGCGGCGCCGGCGCAGGTGACGCGGTTCTTCGAAAACGAAACCAGCGACTGCGCGATGCGGATCTTCGGAAACAACTCCTGGAACCCCGCGAGATTGTCCCAGTGGACGGCGGCGGGGTGATGATCGAGCAGGCCGGCTTCGGCAAGCGCGAGGCTGCCATTCTCGATGCCGACCAACTCACCTCCCGAACGCGCGAAGCGCTTCAACCAGCGAGCTCGCGCCCGGCCTTGCGCGGTTCTTGCCGGGTCGAAGCTAGCCAGCACAAACACCGAGGCGCAACCTGCCGCGTGCGTGAGGTCACCATTGACCGGCACGACGCTACCGTTGCTCGCACGGACAGGCCTGCCGTCATCGGAAATCGTGCGCCATTCAAACACCGTGTCCTGTGCCAGCCAGTTTGCAATGAACAGCGGCTCGGTCACGGCGGCGAGGCCGAAGTTTGAAAACTCAGGGAGCAGTAGCAGCGCGAGCTTGCGCACAGATCCTCCGGGTCGGCGTTGCGACGGGCGCTGCAGCGGCGTCGACGCCGCGTCGCGTTGGTAGCCTCCCCCCCCTGGTTGCATCGGCGTCGCGGCCCCGTCGCCCTTGCGGCGCGGCTCCATCACACCCGAATCCGGCCCCGGTGGATAGCACGAATTCGACATCCCTATGTCGTGAATTTACAGATTTTGCCTCCGCCCCGGCCCTAATCTGCGCCACCTGTCCTCATCGAATCGAGCTGCCGCGAACGCGGCGGCGCCCCACCAGAGGTTGTGCAATGTCGGTCCAATGGAGCGAATCCGAACAGGCGGCGGGCTGGTCCCTGCCCGCACCGTTCTTTTACGACCCGTCCATCTTCCAACAGGAGCGGCTGCGGATATTCTTTCGCAGCTGGCACCTCGTTGCCCATGTGAACGAGCTGCGGACGCCCGGGGATTTCGTCACGCACGAAATCCTGGAGCAGAGCGTGATTGTGACCAAAAGCAAGGACGGCGAAATCCGCGCTTTTCACAACGCATGTCAACATCGCGGCAATCGTCTCATTGACGCGGCGCGAGGACATACACCCGCCATCACCTGTGCGTACCATGCCTGGACCTACACGCTCGACGGTCGTCTGCGTGGCGCCCCACGCACCGAATGCCTCGAGGATTTCGACAAGAGCAAACATGGCCTCAAGCCAGTACGGGTTGAAGTGTTTGCATCCTTCGTGTTCGTCAACCTGGATCCCGCGGCGCAATCCATTGCAGAGATGGCGCCCGGAGCCGAAGCGCAGATGCGTCAACACTTGCCGGACTTGGATAACCTGACCTTGATTGAGCAGGTCGACGTGCCCGTGCCGGCCAACTGGAAGGTCATCCAGGAGAACTCCATCGAGGGCTATCACTTCGACTATTCCGGCCCCGTGCACAAGCAGTTGGTCGAGCTCATTGATTTCGAGGGCTACAAGCTCGAGGCGCATGACAAGTATTGGACCTACATCGGCCCACCCCGCAAAGAAGTCACCCACGCTTACGGAGTCCCGCTCGAAAACGCACGTTGGCAGACGGAAGGGTTTTTCAATATCGGCCTGTGGCCGAATGCCACCATCTATGCCTTCCCCTATTCCGACGTAGTCGGCACATTCATCATGAATCCGACAGGTCCGGAGACCTCATCGCTGCGGTTCGGGTATTACGCAGTGGCAGGCCGCCCGCTGTCGAATGTCACCAGGGCCTGTATCCGCTGGATGAATGAGGAGCTGGGACCTGAGGATATACGGCTCAACATATCCAACCAGAAGGGATTGCGCTCGATGGGATTCGAGAAGGGTCGCTATATTATTGGCGAGACACTCGACAATCGCAGCGAGCATCTCGTTCGCCACTTTCACCAGCTCTGCCATGCCGCGATCCGCTCATAGGGATCTTCAGTTGCCGTGACAGGCCGCTACGACTACATCATCGTTGGCGCCGGCTCGGCGGGGTGCGTGCTGGCGGCCCGTCTGACCGAAACCCGTGGGGTTCGAGTTCTGTTACTCGAGGCAGGACGGCCCGACAGGAGTTGGCAGATCGACATGCCGTCGGCGGTGGGGAGCCTGCTGTCGTCGGACCGATTCAATTGGAACTATGTTTCGGAGCCGGAGCCGTATCTCGACGGGCGGCGACTGACGCACCCGCGCGGCAAGGTGCTGGGCGGATCCTCTTCGATTAATGGGATGGTCTACATCCGGGGACACGCGAAAGACTACGACGGATGGGCGCAAAACGGCGCGACCGGGTGGAGTTACGCGGATGTTCTGCCCTACTTCAAACGCTCGGAGCGGCATTTTCTCGGCGGTGATTCATACCACGGCGCGGACGGTCCGCTTGCGGTTTTCGCACCTGACTTCAAACGGTCACCACTGGCGGCGGCATTTGTTGACGCTGCCGTGCAGGCCGGATATCCGCTGACACCCGATGTGAATGGCGAGCAACAGGAAGGCTTCGGGCGAATCGACCGCACCACGCGCAATGGTCGCCGTTGGAGTGCCGCACGAGCGTATCTCAGGCCCGGGCTGGACCGCCCCGGACTGGTGAGCCGGACTGAAGCTCTCGTGCATCGGATCCTGCTCGATAAAGGTCGGGCAGTGGGAGTCGAATATTCGGTTCGCGGCCGGAAAAACCGAGCCCTGGCTGACGCAGAGGTGATCGTGTCGGGCGGAGCAATCAACTCCCCGCAGATCCTGCTCCTGTCGGGAATAGGTGCGGCGGACGACTTGCGTGCGGTCGGCATACAGCCTAACCATGATTTGCCGGGCGTTGGCGCCCACTTGAACGATCACCCCGACATTGTCGTGCAACACCGGTGCCTCCAACCCGTCTCGCTGTATGGGATCAATCGCGGCGCCGGCAAGCTCATGGCGGGAATTCGCTGGTTCGTCAAACACGACGGGCTTGCGGCCTCCAATCATTTTGAGGCCGGCGGCTTCATCCGCAGCCGACCGGGCGTCGATTTTCCCGACCTGCAACTGACATTCATGCCGTTGGCCATCCAGCCGGGCACGGTCAGCGACGTAGGGTCTCACTCTTATCAGGTGCACATCGACTTGATGCGGCCCAGGAGCCTGGGGCGCGTGAAAATCCGCTCAGCCGACCCAACAGCGGCGCCGTCCCTGTTATTCAATTACCTCCAGGATCCGCAGGACCGGGAGGATCTGCGCACCTCAGTTCGTCTGACCAGAGAGATCCTGGAGCAACCGGCCCTTGCACCCTTCCGAGGAGAGGAGCTATCTCCCGGCCCGAAGGTGCAATCAGAGGCTGAAATAGATGCATTTATTCGCCAGGGAGTGGAAACGTGCTACCACCCTGTTGGAACGTGCCGAATGGGTGTGGGCGACGATTGCGTGGTGGATGAACAGTGCCGCGTGCGAGGCATTCAAGGACTGCGCGTCGTCGACGCATCGATCATGCCTGCAATCGTCAGCGGCAACACAAATGCACCTACTATCATGATTGCCGAAAGAGCCAGCGATTTGATTCGCGGCAAGACACCCCTGAAGCGATCAGACGCCAAGGTCTGGATTCACCCGCAATGGCAAGCGGCACAACGCTGACAGCAGAAGGTCCCCATGTCACTCCCCAACTTCGAGACCGAACGAACCGACCTGGCCGCCGCCTTCCGCTGGTTCGCACGCCTGGGAATGGCTGAGTCGGTCGCCAACCACTTCAGTGTCGCGGTCTCCCGCGACGGCACGCAGTTTCTGGTCAACCCGTGCCGTCGCCATTTCTCGCAGATCAGAGCCAGCGAGTTGTTGCTGCTCAATGCCAATGACCCGACGACACTGTCTCAGCCCAACGCGCCCGATCCAACTGCGTGGTATTTGCACGCCGGGTTGCACGCTCACGTGCCGCGCGCCAGGTGCATCATGCACCTGCACTCCAAGTACTCGACGGCCTTGGGATGCCTTCGGGACAGCACCCTGTATCCAATCGACATCAATGCGGCACGATTTTTCGGACGGGTGGCTGTCGACAGTGAATTCGCGGGCATGGCATTGTCGAGCGATGAGGCTGAGCGGCAGGCGCGACTCTTGGCTGATGGGAAGAGCGTTCTGCTGATGGCGAACCATGGTGTGATGGTCATCGGCTCGACAGTCGCCGAAGCATTTGATGAGCTGTATTACTTCGAGCGAGCCGCTGAGATGTTGCTGACGTGTTACGCGTCCGGGAAACCTCTGCGGTTCATGTCGGATTCGGTGGCAGAGCTGACGAAGCGCCAGTGGCTCGAATATACCGGATTCCCGGCCGACCATTTGAATGCCGTTAAAGAGATTCTGAACACACAAGAGCCGGACTACCGCCGCTGATCGAGCTCAAAACTACCAACGGGAGGTCTCTCGCGTGACTGACACTTTCAGGCGAGCGTGTCTCGTCGCGGCCGTGGTCATTGGCTGCGCGTACTCAGCCTTCCAGATTCTCCACGATGTGAGAGTTCCGGTGCAGTTGCTTCCCGGAGTGGCCGCGCGGGTCAATGGCCGCCAGATTGACGCGGACAGCGTCAACCGCACGGTTGCGGGGCTAGATGCACGCGAGCGGCGCTCCGAATCGGCGACGCGGCACGATGTGCTCTCGCGGATGATCGATGAGGAGCTGTTGGTCCAGCACGCCCTCGACAGCGGCGCTGCCGAGACCAGTCCGGAAGTCCGTGCCGCGTTGGTCCGCAGCGCAATCACCCGCGTGAATGCGGAAGCCGCGGCCGAACCAGTCTCCGAGCGCGAGCTCAGCGAGTATTTTGAAGCGCACAAACAGGTTTACGCGACAGCGGCGCGCTTCGATGTAACGCCGTTCTATTTTGAGTCGCGCGACGCAAGCGCCCGCGCCGCCGCCGGCCAGGTCAGTGCCGCAACTGCCGGCGCCGCGACGGCGCCACACGGCTCAACGGGCAACCGCCCGACGGCAGCGCAGGCCTCACGCGCCGGTGAGGCAGGGGCCAACGTTCGCGCGGCCGCGGCCCGCGCGGCCCTCAAAGCCGGAGTCTCGGCCGAGCAGGTATTTGCCACGGCGGACAGGCTTCCCTTTGAGTCGCCGGGCCAACAAATAGCTCCTCGCACGCTGGCCAACTATTTCGGCCCAGCGACGGCCGATGCCGTTGACCACCTCGCACCTGGCGAGACGACGAAGGTGATGCAACTGGGCAATGGCGTCGTGTTCATCTACCTGAACGCGAAAACACCTGGCGAAGTGCCGGGGCTCGGCAGCATTCGCGACCTCGTCGCGGCCGACGCTATGCGCGATCGGCAGGAACACGCGCTCGAGAATCTGCTGGGGTCGTTACACCAGTCAGCGCGTATCGAGCTCAACAACAATCCGCCTATTACTGCATCCCGCTGAGGCTGCTATGAACAGACTGTCAATTGTCTTGCTGCTGCTCATCGCCGCATCGGCAGCCACTGCCGGGCCACACAAATCAACAGGTGCCCTCGCCGATCAGGGCGAGGACTACGCGAATGCAACAGTAGATTCCGCGGGAGTCATCA
>Ga0137416_10002123_pt1 | contig 10472 bp, 15 predicted proteins | sample CZODoug3_1_1_16f_FD_108282 | JGI IMG/M metagenome (GOLD analysis project Ga0137416, IMG submission 108282) | Vadose zone soil fungal communities from Angelo Coast Range Reserve, California, USA - CZODoug3_1_1_16fungal (Illumina Assembly) | ecosystem: Environmental > Terrestrial > Soil > Vadose...
CCCGCCCCGACATCGACAGCGGCAAGATCGCCATCGTCGGCGCAAGCTACGGAGGCTACATGACCTTCCTCGCAACAACAAAGCTCCCCCAGCTCTGGGCAGCAGGCGCCGCCATCGTAGGAATAACAGACTGGAAAGCAATGTACGAGTTATCCGATGCTCTCTTCCGAAGCTTCATCGAACGATACTTCGGCAAACCAGAAGAAAACCCACAGCTCTACCATGACAGATCCCCCATCAACTTTGTCGAGAATATCCGGGCTCCCCTCTTCATATGGCACCGCGGCAACGACTCCAGATGCCCCCTAGGACCCGTCGAGAAATTCGCCAACCAACTCAAAGAACAGGGCAAAAAGTACGAGATGAACGTGGTCTGGGACGAGGGGCATGGCCTCCAGAAGACCGAGAACCTCGCCAGACAGTACAAAGCCGTCGTATCCTTCCTCAACAAAGAACTCAAAACACCGGGGACCATCTAGCCGGTCGCTATGATCAACTTGTTGGGATCGCGGCTATTTGTATAGCTATGCATATATAGCAAATCTCGTCTCCCGCTAGTCATGGCCAAGACCATAGCCATCTCGGACGATGTGTACCAGCTTCTCAGCAGGGCAAAGCTTCCCGGGGAAAGCTTCTCCGATGTCATACGACGTGGCATGAAACGACCGCTCAAGCTTAGCGATATCGCGGGAACCAAAACCCTCTCGAGGGACGACTGGCAGAGAGCCCAGGCGGTCATCCGGAAAGCCGAAGCTGAGACTAGTAGACAGCTACGGAAGAGGCTGTCCTGAGACTCTTCGACACGACCTTCATAGTTGACCTTGTTAACGGAGACCCTGGAGCGGCGAAACTTGCCAAGACGGTCGACCAGGAAGAAAGCTTCGCCGCCATTTCCGTCATAACAGTCCACGAATACCTGCTAGGCGTCCATCTCAGCTACACTGGTGCAAAAGAGTTAGAGATTCAACTGGAAAAGGCTCGGCGAGACATGACTCCCTTCCAGACAATACCAGTCACAACCGAGATTGTGGAGGAGAGCTCGAAGGTTCAGGCGCAGATGCAAAGGCGGGGCCAGACTCCTGGAATCAACGACCTATACATCGCAGCGACCGCTCTAACCCTCAAACTCGCGTTAGTCACTAGAAACATTGAAGACTTCAAAAGAATTCCCAGCCTAAAAGTCGAAACCTACTGAGCCCAGGCGAATCTCCCAGCAACCACGACGTGATCCCAGGGGATCAACCAAGCCGTGCCAACCAACGTAAATACTTGAACTAGTCAATAATACGAGTTGAGATACTTGGCCCCGCGTAGACGGCGTTTGAGCAATACGATTTCTCCGGAACTGCTACGGGAGGCTCGGACCAGACAACGAGACGAGAAATGGCTCAGCTCGGCCTCCACCCCTGTCTTGCGAAGATATCGTGGAAAGTACGTGGCTGTAAAGAACAGGAAGATACTAGCCTCCAGTCCCACCATGAAGGGCTTGTACGAAAAGATCGACAGACTCAACCCCGGAATGGTTCTAATAACGAGAGTCGAGAAGTTTTCGCCTCTGGTCTACTCCTGACCAAAGGTCTAGGCGACGGTGTCGAAAGAGCTGCAAATCTCCTATTCTGGTATGCGGTATACGGTATGCTTATTTATCCCGAGATATAACACGATCTTCTGGGGATCCAACGGTGGGCGTTTCCAAGGTGACCGAGAAGTTCCAGGTAACCATTCCCAAGGACGTGCGTGAGAGTATCGGCCTTAGACCTGGAGAAGAGGTAAATGTAGAAACCGGGCCCGGAGGCCGGATCATCGTCGAACGTTTCCCGACGGCCAAGGACCCATTATCCATCCTCGTAGGCAAGAGACCCAGCAATCGCCACGTTCCGATAGAAGAGTTGGAAGAGAAGATCGAAGAAAGATAACCCGGTCTTGGAAACCTACTTCGTAGACAGCAACGTATTCTTCTACGCCAAGATCCGAGACAAAAAGTACGGTGACGCATGCGCAGAAATCCTGCGACGCATCACCGGCAACCAGTTGACAGGCGCAACCTCGACTCTAGCCATACTCGAGACGAGCAACGCTCTCAGAAAATACGGTCGCCAAGACGAGATCGAAGACGAGGTTACGGCTCTTTACTCTCTCCCAATCACAATACACGAACTCCTTAACATGGACATACGTCTTGCCACCGAGATCCAGAGCAAGACGAAGGTGAGCCCCTACGACTGCGCCCACGCAGCCATAATGAAAAGAACCGGAGTAACGATGATACTATCGGCCGACGGGCAACACTTTGACCATATCCCAGGGATCAAGAGAGTGGATCCCCTAGACCCAACATTCACCGTCGGTCGTGGAAGACGGACGCCTCGAGACTAGGGAAAGGAACCTTCTAGGACACAGGGGGAGGCCACCTTCGGCGGTTAAATGCCGAATCTCAAACGGACACGTGGGTCTTCTGCGGAAGGCGTGATGGAAAGCTTACAAGACCGAACAAAGGATATCCGAAATTAGGACAGCCTTGGGGTCGCACCGTAAGGCGAAACATGCTGGCTCTCCTGGGATCCGGGAACTCCGATTTTACGTCTCAAGCGCCCGAGAGATCAACAAGCGATTCGCCGGCAAACACATCGCAATAATCGGCGACGAGGTCGTGGCCTCGGGGAAGAGCCCAATGGAGGTCTGGAAGCGAGCCAAAAAGCTGCATCCACAAGGCAAACCAGTCCTGGCTTTTGTTCCCAAGGACGACACACTAGTGCTGATCCTTGGTTAGTTTCTCCTACCGAAGAGAATTCTCGCACGTCCTAGGCGAGATTCTGAGACCAGTAGTTTCCGCACAGGTTAGATCAGTCCGGGGGCACTGGTTTCCAGCGCTGATGTACATAGACTCCGGGGCTGACATAACCCTCGTCCCGTCGGATTTCGGCAAGCTCCTAGGAATGGACCTGACCAAGAACAGTGCATCCCTGGCAGGAGTAACGGGTGCTCCGCTGCGAGTATCTCTTCAATCGGCCGAAGTCAAGATCGGAGGCGCACTCGAAAATGCGAAGGTTGCCGTAGCGACCAGAAACGACGTTCCATACCTATTGGGAAGAGAGGGGCTCTTCAAGGCGTTCAAAATAACCTTCGAGGAATACAAGGGCTTGACAAGCTTCACCCATCAATCAAAGACAAAGAAAAGCTATCTCGGAGTTGCGAGAGGAATCGGCCCTTTCACCACCGAGGACGAGATGACGGGCCACGAAAAGAAGACTCTCAAGAGGCTCAAGACTGGAGACAGGGAACTCAAGAAACGCCAGTACAAAGTGGCCTCCAGCCGAGAGGCCATCGACAGGATCCTCTCCAGTTGAGATAAGAGGCAGTCTTCCTAAACACCTTTTTGAAACACTTCAAGCTGCGAGAGGCTATGCGGCGACTTCTTTCTTGGCGAGAGCCTGAACCATTAGGGAAACGTTCCTGCTCGCGTTAAGCACTTCGAGAAGGAGAGGTTTCCCGTCCCGGCCGAGATGGACCACGACGTCGCCTATCTCCTCGGCGTGCGAGAGCTTTCCTGACTCGGAGACCAGTATCGTCAGAACATCCGATTCCTCATCGTACCGGATCTTATACATTGCTTTTCCTCCTCACTGGGTAGAAGGTCACCACCAATATATTATCATTGATTAACCTGTAAACCACTCTGATCGCGTATTCCTCGTCGAGCGGTCTTGTCGCGAGCACCTGGCCGCGCCTCCTCTCTACACGGCTTGGATTCACGATCGTTCCTTTCACGGGGGCCTCATCGAGAGGAAATCCGTACCTCTCCAAGAGAGCAAATTTCTCCCGGGCGTGCTTGGTGACCGAATCTTCCTCGACTGTCTAGAACTCATTACGGGACGCTGAAGACTTCGAAATCTAATAAGACTAGACCCTCACCCAAATCTCGCCTGGGCTTGGCACCCACTCAAAAATCCTAGGAGAATAGAACGCTTCTCGACAGGAACTGTAATCCCGCAGTACACCAACTCTCACCCGGAAGGAGCCCCTACGGACTATTATACGAGGCAGGACGGTCTAGAGGCGTTACGAATTGCCGAAGAGATCCAGCAGTACTGTGAGGATCGAATACGCCGTACCGAGAAAGAAGGTTGAGGTTGCCCTCCAACAATACCTGAAGCGGATCAGTGCTCAGGTCAAAGTTCACCAGGCAATCCTCTTCGGCTCCTACGCCCAGAACAACTACTCGCCAGGCAGCGACATCGACATAGTCATCATCGCCGACGATCTCCCCAGCGACCCTGGCAAGAGATTCGCCATGCTAAAAGACACAGTGCTAGGGTTGGACCTTCAACCCTTCGCCTACACCACCAAGGAATGGGAGAAGATGCTAGAGACAGACTCCAGCTTCGCCGGCGAAGTCATCAAACACGGAAAAGTCATAGTATCCGGACAACTCGAAGCTTCGAGCAGAAGAAAAACAGCTCTACTAATCAACGAAAAGCTCCGCAGGAAACCTCCCAACGCGTCAGACTGCACAAAGATAATCAGGTACTGGAGAAACAGAAGACCCGCTTGAGCAAGGTCGTGGCTGACGATCTCGAAAATAACCAGCTCTCCTCTCTGGTCCAGTTCTTGACCGCGACGTCCAGCGGTCCGTTGGTCATTCATGGGAAGGTCATCTCGGTCACCGGTGTTACGCGCAAAAAGGTCAAGTTTCTACTCAACAAGTTCCTCTACACAAACCACCTATCCGAGTACAACGTCCTAGCTAGAGCAGACACTTTCGAGATAGTTCGCATCAGACCCGAAGCAAAGTCAAAGGAGGATGAGAGACTAGGGAACCGAATGCCCTTCGTGCCCATACCACATCCACCCACCACGGTCAAGCCTAGACTCGTCATCGAGTGGCAAGGAAAACCCCCCACGAAGAAGCCACGCCACAAGAAGTGACCCAAGAGCAGCCTTGGAGCTTTAGTCGACGTCCAGAATGAGACGTCATATAGCGATTAATATTCGAGCTGCTATCTAGCGATGTGACTTGTCCGAGCAGAACGGGGACATGCTGGATGATGAGGCTGAGGAGAAGCGTGCTCGGTGGACCTTCAACCTAGTAGTCTTCTTTCTCCTGTTTCCGTTTGCAATCGACTTGAGCTTCATGACCTACTCGATCATCCCTATCGGAGTAGGGGTATGTCTCATAGCGTGGCGTGTCTGGAGGACACCGGAGATCACGAACCGAGTATCCTCCCACATGGGCAGCCGCCCGCGCCGATTCCTCAAGAACCTAGCGATCGCTCTCGGACCACTCGGGCTCATTCTCTTTGGCCTAAGTGTTTTTGCGACTACGAGTCATTACACCGGAGAGAGAGGGTTTCCCTTTGCGATAACGAATCCGATTCAAGGCTGCTTTGGGCCTGGATTCGGCGTAGGGTGTGTTGCCTACGACCCGATATTGGTCGTTCTCAATTATCTGTTCTGGGTCGGGCTCTCTTTCATCGCTCTGACCCTTGCCGGCTGGCTCCGCACCCGGGGCGCATAGCTCGATTCCACGGAACAGCTTCCCCAAAGTCTCATCAACAGGAAATGACCGACCAACTCGGGGCTTCCAAAAAACTAATCTTCTAGGTCGCGATCTGAACCTCTAGCGAGGACGTTTGGTTCAACAGCTTGAGGCTAGAGAGACACTTCTCGACCTGACCATTACTCCGTTCGAGCCGATAACGCCTGGCAACGGGCAAAATACTGGCGAGAAGAAAGAGAAGCTCGCCAATGCTATCAAGGAACGAATCTCCCAGGACAATCTCGAACGGCTCAGACAACAACTAGCCTGGCGACTCGTCGGAATAACAGTCGTATTCCTTCTATGGAAGGGATCACCAAACGTAACCAACACTCGTCCGGTGAAAGATCTGGATAATCTGATGAAGATAGTGTTCGACTTACTCCGCCACGGCCCCCAAGGCCTGGGAATAATCGAGGAGGACAGCTACATCGGCGAAGTATACGCCACCAAACAGCTCGTCGACACCGAAGAACAGGAGGGATACAGGATAATCATCGAAGAACACCACGACCCAGAGATGTTACGAACGCTCAGACAATATTACTCGAAAACACCGGCCTAGCAAAGCAACGCGAATAAAAAACCCTAGCTGCCAAACAGTTGAATCCATTCGAGGACCGGACTCTCTCGTTGACTCTGACGGTCAGTTTTTATTCCCAGACAGCCTAGGGTTCGCTATTCGGAGATTCGACGGGATGGCTGGGAATTCGACGAAGCGATCTTCTGCCAAGCCTCTAGTTCGTAGCTTTCGGCGTATGAGTCGCGAAGCCAAAGTCAACCTTGCCATCGACATGAGTTCTACCGTCGCGACGATCACCATGGATTCTATCCGAGATCGGCACCCAGGTATAACCCACTCAAAGCTGCTGGAGCTCGCACGAAAGCGGTTCCGGTCGGGACGTAGGGTTCGCTGAAGACCCTGAGCTTCGAGCGGTTCTCGAAGTCCCTAGTCTCTCTCTTCAACAAGATCGGTTACGACTACGCGATCACTGGCGCAATGGCCGCCAGCTACTACGGGGTCCCACGAACAACATCGGATGTAGATTTTATCGTCCAAGTCTCGATCGACGACCTCGATAAGTTCCTAGACAAACTCGCCTCTGGTGGACTGATAGTAGACAAGACGATGATCAAGACCCAGCTAGCTAGCGGCTACAATGTTGTCAGCCTACAACACGAACGCTTCCCCTACCAGGTCGACCTGATCGTAAAGACGGAAGGGAGACTGGAGAGACGCCCAGGCACAGCACTTGGATTGAGATCCTACTACCAGCCCGCGGAACAGCTCATATTATCGAAGCTCCGAATGATCAAAGCAACACGTCCAGCCGAGCGGAGCTTCAAAGATCGAGAAGACATCAAACAGATCCTCGCAAACACCAAAGTCGACAAGCGAAAGATCTTGAAGCTGGCCCAACTACAAAGCACGATCGAAATTGCTCAGGAGATCCTCGGCGAGACCAGCTCGCTCAGTGAATCGTCACAGCAACGGAAAAAGGCCCTATTGATGAATGAAAAACTTGGCAGAAAAGCCTCGAAAGGGTCGGACAGCACCAAGGGAGTCAGCTATTGGAGAGACAGGCGGCGGTCGTGAATCCGTCGACCCTATCGTCCTCACAATATTCTCGCCTCTCAGAACATGTCCGATAGTTCTAACTATTCCCTGTTCCCCTCACGAGCCAAATGATTCCTACACCCGCCGCGAAATTGGCCAGCGACTCTATCACCAGCCCAACCAGCCCCGCTTATCGTCCCTTAGACATTGACACTCTCTACTACACGCGTTCGATGTTCACTCTTCGCTGGTCCGTTGACGGCGAGCATCTCTATTTCGAGACGAACATTACCGGCAGGTACAATATCTGGCGGGTCCCGAGCACTGGCGGATGGCCTGTACAGCTTACTGTGAGCGACGAGAGAAACGATCTCGCTGATCCCTCGCCCGATGGCCACCATATCCTCTACTCGCAAGACTCTCAAGGCGACGAGAAACCCAACCTCTACCTCCTCGATCTAACAGAGTACACAACCAAGAACATCACCCTCACCGAGAAGATCGGTCACAGGGACATGAAATGGAATCCAGACGGCCGCTCACTATTCTACGCAGCCGAACGGGACATACCCGGAACCTACCCGATATTCCACCACGACCTCACAACCGGGACAGTCAAGAAGATCATCAGCAGCGACACCGGCGACTGCGAAGCCATCGAGCCCAACTCGGACGGGAAAAAACTCGCCTTTTGCCGTACACGAAACTATCAGTACACCGGTGTCAGCGTCCACGATCTTGATACGGGACGTGAGACAGTTCTCGCCCCGATAGATGATCGCTCCACCAGTATCGTCGGCGGCTGGACCCGAGACAACAAACGAGTCTATGTCACCAGCAACGCGAACGAGAAAGGAATAGACGCAGTCGCCTTACTCGATCTCAAAGAGAACACGGAATTCCAGTGGCTCACCCTCCAAGACTGGGACAGCCAACTAGTAGACACCAGTCCAACAGAAGAGAAGTACGCTTACATCGTCAACCAAGCCGGCAATCTCCATCTCTTCATCCGCGATCTGAAAGGTGAGCAAGAAGAGATACCTCCCGGCCATGGGGTCGTCCGTGCTGCTCGCTTCTCCCCCGACGGCAAACAGCTCGCGATAATACACGGGTCCGGCGACAGTCCCCATGATATCTGGGTCTATGATCTCAAAGCCCGCACCCTCAGACAGATCACCTACTCGCTTGTTGGCGGTTTAAACCAGGACAACTTCGTCCAACCCCACTTGATCGTTTATCCGGCTCAAGACCAGACCCCTATCTCCAGCTTCCTCTACGTCCCGGCCAACATCAAACCCGACAAGTCCCACCCGGCGATCGTCTATCCCCACGGTGGACCCCAGTGGCAACACTTCAACAGCTGGTTCCCCAACATCCAATACCTCACAAGCCACGGATACCTCGTCATCGCACCGAACTACCGTGGATCAACAGGATTCGGACGGGAATACATGGAATCGTTACGGAAAGACGCCGGGAGAGGCGATCTCCACGACCTCGTCGCAGCAGTCGACTATCTCAAAACCACCGGTTACGTGGATCCGAAAAAGATCGCGATAATGGGCGGGTCATGGGGAGGATACCTCACCTTGATGGCGCTGACCAAGACACCGGAGATATGGGCGGCAGGCGTCAGCATCGTCCCACTAGCCAACTGGTTCACAGCCCACGAGAACGAGGACCCGGTCCTCCAGAAGAATGACGAATGGCTGATGGGTAATCCCATAACTGATCGCGAGCTCTGGCGCGACCGCTCGCCAATATTCTTCGCCGACAAGATTCGTGCACCCCTCCTCCTACTCGCCGGCCAACACGACATCCGATGCCCCGTAGAAGAAACACAACAGATGGCAGAAGCAGCCCGGAAAAACGGAGTTACAGTGGAGGTCAAGGTCTACGAGAACGAGGGGCACGGGTTCGTACGGCGGGAGAACGAGATAGACTCGATCAAGCGAGCAGCAAGATTCCTGGACACTCACGTCGGACGACAAAGAAACGCTTGATTGGTCAGTTCGGACCCTGTTTTACGCGAAAGGTATGGACAACCAAAGTTCCAGGGTCACAATGATCGCGCCGAAGCCGATGAGGGAGTAGTTCATCTGGTCTTTTCTTATGATTCGCGATCCCAGCACACCAGCTACCGCGAGCATTAGACCAAACCAGGCCACAAGATGGATCAGGAATCCAACAAGAGCTGTTGCAGCACCAAGCCAGCGAGGAACAAATCTAACAGTGGCATTGAAGAGTTCCAGTATTATCGCGCCGAGTATCACGCCGATAAGGAACCAGCCAAAGCGCCCTGTAGAGGCCAATACGACACGCCTTTCGCCAGTGTTGTCCCCGCGGGTCTTTAATCACGTGTGACCCTTGTCAGGTCTCAGGCAAGAGCGAAATCTACGCTTGGGTCACAGGGCTGACGCGTCACCCGGAGCGACAACAGGTGCTCTTGGCTTCCTTCTGAGAAAGAGGAAGGCGACCACTACCGCGACGACCGCGGCAACGACTATTCCACCATATACAAGAGGCATCGTTAGGATGCTAGCTGGCTGAGTCGGGGCCGCGGTCACAGTCACATTAACCGACTTGCTATGCATCGAGTAGCCGCCATCGCCATTGACCACCACCGTGTATGCTCCCGGAGAACCAGTGCACGAGAGAGTAGACGTATCAGAGCTATCCATCGAAAGACTGTAGGTGGAAAAAGAACAAGAAATGCTGCTAGAGGATGGCGTGGCCGAGAGACCGACGGTCGCAGAGAACCCGTACAGCCGGCTGATGGATATAGTCAAATTGCCCGAGGTGTTCTCTGCAACATTGACGCTTGTCGGATTTGCGCCAAGGTCAAAGTCTGGAAGATGCGCTGTCCCCCAGATGTTGTTGTCGACCATGCCTATCGTAAAATCCAACTTCGTCGCGTAGTTACCTTTGCTGCTAACTGAGAAGACGGTGTCGATGACGAAGCCTGAAGATTGGTCGAAGTCATAGACTACAAATCCAGAAAAGGCCATTCCGTACGAGGATCCAGACATGGAGACGTTGAGGTGGTTTACAGTCCTCATCTCACCCAATACCATCTCGCTGCTCGTTGTGTTGAATTGGGGAGCTGTTGAGGTGCCCCAGATTTGGTCCTGGGCTTGGAGACTCCCGGCAAGCACGAAATAATCACCCGGCTTGAGGGAGAAGGCAGTTACATTAGACGTTCCTGTCGCAACATCCACAATGGCTCCAACATGAGCGCCTGTTCCATTCCTGTATATCGAGATGAGCTCCAGGGTGACGGCTGTTCCAGATACTCCAACTACCTGATTCGCCGCGTAAGTGGTATCATTTAGGTTGGTCTCGAACGATTGGCAAAGTCCGGAGAGAGAGGACTGGCAA
>Ga0137416_10002124_pt1 | contig 10469 bp, 11 predicted proteins | sample CZODoug3_1_1_16f_FD_108282 | JGI IMG/M metagenome (GOLD analysis project Ga0137416, IMG submission 108282) | Vadose zone soil fungal communities from Angelo Coast Range Reserve, California, USA - CZODoug3_1_1_16fungal (Illumina Assembly) | ecosystem: Environmental > Terrestrial > Soil > Vadose...
CCCCGAAAAAGTAGTCATCGACACCGACATCGGCGACGACATCGACGACGCCTTCGCCGTCGCCCTCGCCCTTCGCAGCCCCGAACTCCAAATTCTCGGTATCACCACCACCTTCGGCGACACCACAACCCGCGGCAAACTCCTCGACCGCTTCCTCGCCGAAGTCGGCCGCCCCGACATCCCCGTAGCCGCCGGCGCACCCTCCGCGCCCAAATCCAACTTCACCCAGCGCCGCTACGCGGAATCCGGCCGCTTCGCCAAACCGTCCCACCCTGACGCCGTAGCCTTCCTCCTCGACCAAATCCGCCGCAACCCCGGCCAAATCACCCTAATCGCCATCGGCCCCTTGATCAACATCGGCGCCGCCATCGACCAAGACCCCGCCACCTTCCGCAAGCTCAAGTGCGTAATTCTCATGGGCGGCTCCATCAAGCGCGGCTACGGCGACCTCGGCTTCGGCACTTCCCATCCTCCTGAGCCGGAATGGAACATCCTCAACGACATCCCCTCCGCCCAAAAGCTCTTCGCCGCCGGAGTCCCCCTCTTCGTCATGCCCCTCGACGCCACCCAACTCAAGCTCGACGAAGTCAAGCGCGCCTTCCTCTTCAGCCAAGGCACTCCCATCACCGATGCCCTCACTCTCCTCTACCACCAGTGGGGCCAGGAAACCCCCACCCTCTTCGATCCCATGACCATCGCCTTCCTCGTCAATCCCGCCCTCTGCCCCGTGCAACCCATGCACATCCGCGTCGACGCGCAGGGTTTTACGCGCCCCGACCCCGGCCCGCCCAGCGCCCCCAATCCACCCAACGCCCAAGTCTGCCTCGATTCCAATCCCGACGCTTTCTTCCGCTTCTATCTCAACCGCGTCGCCACCCCTTAAACGCGACTGCACGGCTGAGCGTCCCGTAATCCAGTCGGGATGCAAAATCCGTATCTGAACGTTGGGAAGCGGGGTGGCCTTTACACGCATCGTGGCTTGCGTCCTGATGCTCCCACTGCTGACGCTCGCCGCCGATTTCTGCGGTGTGCTCTTCGGTTGGGTCGCGGACGCTTTGGTCGAGCCGATTTCCTTCCACAGATTCATCAATCAAGGTTTTGTCGGCGCCACCTTCAGCGACTTTCTGGCCCCAACCTTTCGAACCGCCGTCTTCGGCCTGATCATCGGCATGATCGGGTGCTTTCAGGGAATGAACACGAAGGGCGGTACCGCGGGCGTGGGGCTTTCCGCCACGAGTTCGGTCGTCCTCTCTTCGCTCTTTGTCATTCTCGCCGACGTCATTTTAGTGAAATTCATCCTGGTGTTCTTTCCATGACGCACATCGAACAAGAAGTCTTGCCTGGGGTGGAGGAGAGCCGCGCCACTCCGGCGATAGAAAGCCCGGTGAGAAAAGTGACGGACCAGCCGTACTCTTGCGAGGCCTACATAAGTCGTTCGGCAGCCAAATCGTCTTGGAAGGCATTGATCTGACCGTGCAGACCGGGGAGACTCTGGCCGTGCTCGGACGCAGCGGCACCGGCAAGAGCGTGCTGCTCAAGCTGATCATCGGCCTGCAAAAGCCCGACTCCGGCTCCGTTCGAATCCAGGGCCAGGAGATCACCCTCCTTCCTCTCGACGCCATGAATGAGATCAGGAAAAAGATGGGGTTCTTATTCCAGCACGCCGCGCTGTACGACTCCCTGACCGTCGAGCAGAACGTCGCCTTTCCCCTAAACCGCCATACAAAAATGACGGAATCGGAGCAGGGAATTCGCGTCAAGGAACTGCTCTCCTCCGTCGGGATGGAAGGCGATCTGAATAAAATGCCCGGCGATCTTTCCGGCGGCATGCAGAAGCGCGTCGGGCTGGCGCGCGCGCTCGCTATCGAGCCCGCTATCCTCTTGCTCGATGAACCCACCGCGGGACTCGATCCCATCACCTCCGGTGAAATCAATGAGCTGATTCTCAAGTTGCAGGAGGAACACGACATGGCATCCATAGTGGTCACGCATGACTTGCACAGCGCAAAGACCATCGCGGATCGCCTGGCACTGTTGCACGAAGGGAAAGTGCTGATCGAAGGCACTTTCAACGAACTGGAAAAAAGCGATAGCGAATTTGTCTCGGAATTTTTGAAACGCGATTCATAGGGAGCGCATATGTCAAGAGCGGCGAGGCTCGGATCTTTTATCATTGCAACGCTGGCGGTTCTCGCGGCGGGAGTTTTCATCATCGGGAGCAAGCAGTACCTCTTCGCCCCCACCTATCGATTGAAGGCGCAGTTCGCTACCGTGATCGGCCTCGATCCCGGCGCGGAAGTGCGCGTAGGTGGTGTGAACACCGGCAGCGTGCGCGACATCAAGCTGCCGGACAGGCCAAACGGCAAAATCACCGTGCTGATGGACCTCCAGCGCTCCACGCACGACATCATCAAGCAGGACTCGGTAGCGGCCATCGAGACCGAAGGCCTCCTGGGCAACGAATACGTATCCATCTCCTTCGGCTCCGCCCAGGCCCTGAACGTGAAGGATGACGATACCATCGCCAGCGAACCCCCGCTCGTCATTGCCGACCTCATGAAAAAGGCCGACGGCATTCTGGACAATGTCACCGTGGCCGCCGCGAATCTGGGTTCCATCACCGGCAAGATCAATCAGGGTCAGGGAACCATCGGCGCTCTGGTCAACGATAAGAAGATTTACACCCAGATGGACCAGACCACCGTCGGCCTACGCGACACCGTCAACCATGCCCAGGCCGGAGTCGCCGCCTTCCAGGAAAATATGGAAGCGATGCAGCACAATGTTCTGTTGCGCGGCTATTTCAAGAAACGCGGCTATGAAAACTCTTCCGATCTGGCGAAAAATGAAATCCCGCAGCTCCCCCAGACAGCGCCTCTGAAAACCTTCACTTTCGAGTCCAAGCAGCTCTTTGACAACGTGGATTCCGCCAAACCAAAAAACCAGAAATCCTTGCGTGCGGCCGGCCAGTTTCTCACCGACACGGAGTTTGGATTCGCCGTGGTCGTCGTTTCCACCGGCACGACGGGCGATACGCAAAAGGACTTGGTCCTGGCACAGGCGCGTGCCATGGTCGTGCGGGACTACCTCGTCGGCAATTTTTCATTTGATGATGCGCAACTGAAGACCCTGGGACTCGGGAAAGGGAAGAGCCTCACTCCTGATTCCGGTTGGGGCACCGTCGAGATCATTGTCTATCCGGCGGACACCCAGGCTCCCACACAAACGAGCGCAGTCAGTCCGCATTAGGTTTCAAAGTACAGAGTCGCTGGCCCATCGCGTCTATGAATGTCGATCCTGGATGACCCGGAGCTCCCTGCATGACCAAAGCGGTGTCTGACCAAATGGCGAATAATCCCACGCAATTTAATATTGCCGCCATTGCCAAGCTGGAAGAGGAAGCTCTGGATCGCCGGACACCCACCGAGCACGTCAGCGACGCCATCGTAAAATTCATCGGCAGCGTAAAGTTCCTCGTGCTCCACGCGATATTGGTTGCCGTCTGGAGCGCCGTGAATCTTAGCTTGATTCCCGGCGTCAAAGCCTTTGATCCTTTCCCCTTCGGCATTTTGGCGCTGCTTGTTTCCTCGGAGAGCGTTTTCCTGACCATTTTCGTGCTGATCAGCCAGAATCGCATGGCTCGCCAGGCGGAGCGGCGCTCTCATCTCGATCTTCAAGTTGGCATGCTCGCCGAACAGGAGCTCACCATGATGCTCCAGATGCTGCAAAAACTCTGCCAGCACGCCGGCGCCGACGTGAAATCCGCCACCAAGCAAGTCCAAGGCTTCAGCGAAACCACCGACGTCCCCAAACTCGCCAGCGAGCTCGAAGAAAAGCTCCCCGAACAGTAGTGGCGCCCGGCCATCTCCTTCCATGCTTGAATTCCCCTGGAAAATGTAATCTATTAGGGGCCGCGCCCGGCGTCTTGGTTCAGCTGCGGGCCGCGAGGGTCTTCCAGGGCAGCTATGGCCATGTACGACAACGGAGCGAGTCACCCGGATAGGCCGCGGACCGACTTCCTGTCGCGCTGCGTCTTCAGCACCAACCACAAGGCCGTTGGCCTCAACTATCTTTGGCTTGCGCTCTTCAGCGTTTTTCTGGGCATGGCGATGTCGCTGTTGATGCGCATCCATTTGGTTTGGCCGGGGATGCATCTTCCGTTGCTCTCGAACCTGGGGAATTCGCCGGATCGTTTTGCGGCGCTCACCACGCTGCATGGTTCGCTGATGGTTTTCCTGGTGCTCACCGCCGCGCCGCAGGCCGGCTTCGGAAACTATTTTCTGCCGCTGCAAATCGGCGCGCGCGAAATGGCTTTCCCCACGCTGAACCTGCTCGCGTTCTGGGCCACGGTGGCCTCGCTCTTGGGCCTTACGACAACGTTTTTTATTTCCCCTCAGCCAGCCATCACGCTCTGGGTCGTCAGCGTCGCCATCTTCTGCGCCGCGTCGCTGCTCAACGCGCTCAATTTCAGCGTCACTACGATCGATCTGCGCGGTCGGGGAATGACTCTTCCCCGGCTGCCGCTAACCGTCTGGGCCTGGTTTATCAACGCCATCCTCGGCTTGTTGATTTTCAGCATTCTCCTGGCGGCCTGCGTCTGCCTGCTCTCGGATCGACTCTTGAGCACGCGTTTTTTCCCCACGTTGGATTTCATTGTCAATCAGCCGCCCGGCGTTATCGCCGACGCAGTTCCTATCCTCTGGCAGCGCCTCTTCTGGTTTTTCGCGCAAGCCGAAGTCTACGTCGCCATGCTTCCGTGTTTCGGCCTCGTCACGCATCTGATCTCCACGTTTTCCCGCAAGCCCGTTTGGAAGGAACGGCTCGTCGTTCTCGCGCTGTGCGGCGTTGGCGTTTTCGGTTTTTGCGTCTGGGGCCAGCATATGTTCTCCAGCGGCATGAATCCTTTTTCGCCGCTGGTCTTTTCGTTGCTGGCTTCTTCGCTCGGACTGCCCGCCACCATCCTTTTGATCAGCTGGCTCGGCACGCTCTGGAACGCGCGCGTGCAGCTCAACACCGCCATGCTTTTCGCGCTAGGATTCATTTCGCTATTTCTCTCCGGCGGACTCTCCGGGATTTTCCTCGCCCGCCACGATCTCGCCGCCGCGGCCGTCAGCGACGATTTCGTTACCGGCCATTTCCATCTCGTCATGGGCGTCGCCGCCACGTTCGCCATTCTTGGCGCGCTGTTCTTCTGGTTCCCCAAAATGTTTGGCCGCCGCCTGAACGAGCCTCTCGGCAAAATTCATTTCTGGCTGACCTTTGCCGGCGTCTACTGCGTCTTCATGCCCATGCACTGGCTCGGCCTCATCGCGCACACGAACCTGTACTCCGGCAGTCGCATGGCCGCCATCGCCGCGATCGTCGGTCCGGTTCGCACGTTCATTACATTCGCCATTCTTCTCACCGTGTTCGCGCAGGGAATTTTCCTTAGCAATTTTCTGTGGAGCCTCTTCCGCGGTGAACGCGTCTTGGAATGCAACTTCTGGCGCGCCACCACACTCGAATGGAGTGTCCCCTCGCCGCCGCCCGCCGATGATTTTGGCGCGAGCAACCCGGTGGTGTATCGTGGAGCTTACGAATTCAGCGTGCCCAACGTGGCCGAAGATTTCGTGCCACAGCACCTTGCGCCGGAGCAAGGTGCCAAGGCCCGCGAATCTGGAGAATAGAGTCCGGAGAATTGAGAAACTCACCATGCCAGGCACAACCGCAGTTCCGGACATCGAAATCATCGTTGAAGATATCGGCGGCGGAGGCGGACCCACCCCACCCCCCGGCGGAGGCGATGACGGAGATGGAGAGGACCGCGATCGCCGCCGCAAGTGGTCCCCTACTCCCCGGCGCTACTCCACCGCGATCACTCTCGGCATTGTTTCCATACTGATGTTTTTCATGGCGCTTTCCAGCGCCTTCATCGTTCTCCGGCGCGGGAGCAACGTGTGGGTCCCGGTGCATCTCCCGCTCGTGCTGTGGGCCAACACCGGCATCCTTCTCGCCAGCAGTTTCACTCTTGAATCAGCGCGGCGGCGGCTCTCGCTTGCGGATCTGCCCGGCTTCCGGAAATTTTGGCTGGTCACCACGGTTTTAGGCTTTTTGTTTGTCGCCGGACAGCTTATCGCCTGGCGGCAGCTCGTGGCGCAAGGCGTTTACATTGCCAGCAATCAGGCCAGCAGTTTTTTTTATATTTTCACTGCCGCGCATGGCGTGCACCTTCTCGGCGGAGTCGCGGCGCTGCTGTACGTTTTGACTCGAAAAGTCGAACCGGCGAATTTGTCGCGTTCCGTGGCGGCGGAAGTCGCTTCTTACTACTGGCATTTCATGGATGGACTTTGGATATTTCTTTTGGCTCTTCTGTATCTTGGCAAGTGAATTTTTAATTTTCAAACTTCAACACTGCAAAATTCAACACTTCAGAAATTCGGCGATCGTTTCCACCACGCGCGCCATTTGTTCCTCGCGCAATTCGGGATACATCGGCAGCGAAAGCACTTCTCGCGCGGCGCGCTCCGCATGCGGGAAGTCGCTGGCCTTGTGGCCGAGCGACGCGTAAAGCGGCTGAAGATGCAATGGGCAGGGATAATAGACGGTGCTTCCGATTTTTCTTTCGCTCAGAAAGTTCTGGAGGGCGTCGCGCTGCTCGATTCGAATGGTGTACTGGTGGTAGACGTGTTCGAATCCCTCGGGCGCGAGCGGCGGCATGACGCCGGGGATCTGCGAGAAGAGCCGGTTGTATTCCGCGGCATGCGATTGGCGGGCGCGCTGCCAATGCGAAAGATGACGGAGCTTGACGCGCAGGATCGCCGCCTGGATTTCGTCGAGGCGGCTGTTCCAGCCGGGCTCGTTGCTCCGGTATTTTTCTGACTGGCCGTGATTGCGCAGCGTTCGAATGCGCGCCGCGAGTTCCGCGGAATTCGTCACCACCATTCCCGCGTCGCCGTACGCGCCAAGATTTTTTGTGGGATAAAAACTGAGGCACGCGGCGTCTCCGAGCGAACCGGTCCGCCGGCCTTTGTAGGACGCGCCAATGGCCTGCGCGTTGTCCTCGATTACAGGGAGTTTGCGCGCCTTCGCGAAAGCCAGGATAGGGTCCATGTCCGCTGCGAGGCCGTAGATATGGACGACGACGATGGCGCGCGTCCGCGGCGTCACGCGGCGTTCGAATTCCGATGGGTCGATATTGTAGGTGTCCGGCCGTATGTCCGCGAAAACTGGCTTTGCGCCCAATGCGCTGACGGCGCTCCCTGTCGCCACAAACGTAAATGGAGGCAGGAGCACTTCATCGCCCGCCTTCACACCGCACGCGCGCAATGCCAAAATCAGCGCGTCCGTTCCGGAGGCTACGCCGACGCCGTGCGCGACGCCGCAGAGCCGGGCGATCTCTTCTTCGAGCGCAATTCCTTCGCGCCCAAGCACAAATTGTTGCGACGCCAGCACGCGCTCGACGGCCGCGCGAATCTCGCTGCCAATGGCGGCGTACTGCGCGGACAAATCAAGTTGCGGGACAGGCTCAGGAGAGGAGGGAATTGGAGGCTGCGAGGTCATGGATTTGTGACGAGTTCAGTATACGTCAATTGGGTTTGGGCTTCGGGCAGGGCTGGACTGCGACTGGCCTGAGAAGGGCACGGCGGTGCTGCGCTCCTACAAATGCAAGAACAACGGCAAAAGAAGGAGAGGGCGGACTGAAGTCCGCCCCTACATACACTGCCGTTCCCCTATAATGAGGCAGCTTCAAAAATGTTTGCAAAGCGCACAAATTGGAACTTGGCTCCGAACCGGCTGAGCGAAGCGCTGGCAGCGCATCGGGCAGCGGGGAAGCCACTGCTCGACTTGACCGTTTCGAATCCCACGGAATGCGAATTCGAATATGATCGTTCCGCCATCCTGAAGGCCTTGAGCAATCCCGCGGCGCTGTCTTACGAACCCGATCCGAGGGGGCTGGAATCCGCTCGCCGCGCGGTCGCTGGCTATTATGCCGACCGCGGAGAGGACGTTTCGATCGAAGACATTTTCCTCACGACCAGCACCAGCGAAGCGTATTCCTGCGTCTTTCGAACGCTGTGCGAACCGGGCGACGAACTTCTGATTCCTTCACCAAGTTATCCGCTATTCGATTTTCTGGCGGACATCCAGGACGTCAGCCTGGTGCGCTATCCGCTGCTGTACGATCACGGCTGGCAGATCGATTTTCATGCGCTGGAGCAGGCCATTACGCCGCGCACGCGCGGAGTCATCGTCGTTCACCCCAACAATCCGACGGGGCACTTCGCAAAACCCGTTGAAATCGCTAAGCTGAATGCCATCTGCTCCACGCGCGAGATGGCTATCATCGCCGACGAAGTGTTCCTCGATTTCGCGCTCGAGGAAAGCCGTCCGCCGAGCTTCGCGGCGAATCGGAACGCGCCGACATTTACGCTGAGCGGTCTCTCAAAGATATCCGGGCTGCCCCAGATGAAGGCTGCCTGGCTGATCGCCGGCGGCCCGCAACCATGGAAAAGCGAAGCGCTCGCGCGCCTCGAGGTCATTGCCGATACCTATCTTTCCGCGAACGCACCCGTGCAACTGGCGATGCCCAGCTTTCTCGAACAGCGCCACGGATTCCAAGGACAGGTGATCGTGCGCGTGCGGCGAAATCTTGCTGAACTCGACCGTCAACTGGCAGCGCAAAAAGCCAGCTCCCGGCTGAAAGTGGAAGGCGGCTGGTGCGCGGTCCTGCGAGTCCCCGCGACGCGTTCGGACGAGGACCTGGCGATCGAACTCCTGGCCACCAAAGGTGTCTATACCCATCCAGGTCACTTCTACGAATTCCCCTCGGACGGCTATCTCGTCGTGAGCCTCATTACGCCTGAGCGAAGATTCGCCGAAGGAACGAGACGCTTACTTGGCGTTCCCTAATCAGGTCAGAAGCCGCCGATCATTGTCCATTGGAACTGCGAGTTCTGGCGACTCCTTCGCAGGCTACTCTTGACGCGCTGCCGAATAACTTGAGCAGCCTACTGGCGCGCCCAAAATTATTCCAGCTTTCGCTGCGAATAATCTCACCAATAACGTTGTCGAGTTCACCCCGAGCGGCTACTCGATTTATCACGGTTTGGCTCTTCAGGCGTCCCGTCAGTTCTCAAACGGATTACAGTTCCTGGGCGCCTATACCTGGAGCCACACGATTGACAACAGCACGGCGGACTTTTTTTCGACCGTGATTTCACCGCGGCGTCCGCAGGATTTTCAGAACGTAAACGCGGACAGGAGCTCTTCGGCGCTCGATCATCGTCATCGGTTCAGCATCGCCGCCTTTTACGATCTGCCGTATTTCAAAAGCGGCAACTGGCTGCGGCGAAACGTCGTCGGTAACTGGCTGCTCGCGCCGATCTACACATATCAAACCGGGGAGCCAGCGGATGTGCAGAGCTCCATCGACGCCAACCTTAATGGGGATTCCGCAGGTGACCGCGCCATCTTCAATGTAAAGGGTGTTCCGGGAACGGGGAGTGACGTGTCACCACTGTGCACGAGCGCACTGCCGGGCTTCGCGACGTGCGGAGAGAACGACTTCAGTGCAAAGAATGGTCCTCCCGGGAAAGGAAACTTTGACTCCAGACCATTCATGGTCGCATACCTGGCGAGTAATCCGAACGCTCAGTACATTACGGCTGGGCAGGGCGCGCTGGCTAACGCTGGCCGGAATACGCTGCAGACGCGGCCGATCAGCAACCTCGACGTGACCGCCGCAAAGCGGTTCTCTTTGACCGAACGCATGCACCTCGAATTCCAGGCGCAGTTCCTCAACGTGCTGAATCACCCGCAGTTCACGCCCGGTTTCGCGGACCGAGTGGATTCGATCGGATTCACCGGCTCAGCCGCGACGAATTACCTGACGCCGTCCAACGCCATTTTCAACAAAGCGGACCAAGCATTTCCGAGCAACTCCCGGACTCTGCAGTTGGCGCTGAAGTTTATCTTCTAACCGTCAACGGGGCCCTAAGATCAGACCGGGACGGCTGCGGGCGTCCCGGTTTTTCTCTTTTTCCATTGCAATTGGCAGCACCGTCCGAGCCAATCGAAGACGCTTCGCTGCTTTGAGAGTCCGTGCTTAGCGCAGGCGCCCGGGAGGATCTGCGGGGGAAGGCATAGTGGCGCATTTGCTGTTGCTCGGGGAATTAGCGGTGACGTGCACCGGGGCTGGCTGGGGGATGCCCGCGCCGGCGTTTAATTCAAGGTGGTCTTTACCGCAGGCAGGGCAGTAGCCTTTGCCGGTATCTTCATCGCGCAGGCTGGCCAGCTCGTAGCAACCGCAGATGCAATCGCAGTAGCCCGTTTCGGAAGCCGTCTTGATGGGGATGAGCGCCATTGCAGAGGAATAGTACGTTTTCGCGCGATTCCTTGCAAGCGAAGCAGAGGAGAAGCATGCCTCTGCGCTACCCTGTTTGAGGTAAAACTATTTGAGGCCATACTAAACGATGGTTCGGCGGATTGAG
>Ga0137416_10002133_pt1 | contig 10445 bp, 8 predicted proteins | sample CZODoug3_1_1_16f_FD_108282 | JGI IMG/M metagenome (GOLD analysis project Ga0137416, IMG submission 108282) | Vadose zone soil fungal communities from Angelo Coast Range Reserve, California, USA - CZODoug3_1_1_16fungal (Illumina Assembly) | ecosystem: Environmental > Terrestrial > Soil > Vadose...
GGCGGCTGGCAGCACACGATCGGACCGGGCCTGGCCGGCGCGACCCTCGGCGTCATCGGCCTGGGCCGGCTCGGGACGCCGGTCGCTGCACTGGCTCAAGCTTTCGGGATGTCCGTCATCGCCTGGTCGCCGCACCTCACCGCCGAACGGGCGCAATCGCACGGTGTACGCGCGGTCAGCAAGCACGACCTGTTTGCCGAGTCCGACGTGATCACGATTCACCTGCCGCTCTCGGACGCGAGCCGCGGTCTCGTCCAGGCCGCCGATCTGGCGCTGATGAAGCCCACGGCGTATCTGATCAACACCTCGCGCGGGCCGATCGTCGACGAAGTGGCATTGATCGATGCCCTGCGCGAGCGTCGAATCGCCGGCGCCGGGCTGGACGTCTACGACGTCGAGCCGCTGCCCGTCGACCATCCGCTGCGCTCGCTGCCCAACACTCTCCTGCTGCCGCACATCGGCTACGTGACCACCGACGGCTACCGGACCTGGTTCGAGCAGGTCGTCGAGGAGATCCTCGCCTGGACGGACGGCAACCCGATCCGCACCCTCGAGGCGAGCGCGGGGTAACCGGCCGGACCACTCCCCGCAAGAGAATTTGCCATGTGTCTCCGTCAGGACTTGGCGATGTCCTGCCATGCGACATCTTTGTCGACGCGAACGTCGCCCGGGAGTCCGAGGATTCGCTCGGCGAGGATATTGCGCATGATCTCCGACGTGCCACCCTCGATCGTGAACGCGCGCGACCGTAGGTACCGCTTGCTGGCGGAGTTCCATGGCGGGGTGTCTTCGTCGTCACTGCGGGCCATCGCGTAGCCGACTTCGTGGATCATTGCGTCGGCGCCCAAGAGCTCGAGATTTAGGCTCGCAATTCGCTGCATGAGTTCTGCGCTGACGAGTTTGACGATAGAGCCCTCCGGACCCGGGGTCCCGGCTGCGGCGGTGTCGCGCGCGCGGTCGCCGGCCGTTCGAACGACCTCGGCCTCGACGACGAGCCGTAGGACCCGCTCGCGGAACGCGCCTCGGACCGCGGCCTCCATAAGGGGTCTGCGGTACGACCACGTTTGCACAAGCGGTTCAGAGAGTGACGGACCCCGAGACGTGCCCGACCCGATCGCCACCCGTTCGTTCATGAGCGTCGTTGTGGCGACGCGCCAGCCGTCGCCCTCGCGTCCGAGGAGGTTGTCCGCTGGAATCCTTACGTCGTCGAAGTAGACCTCGTTGAACTCGGCGTCTCCGGTCAGCTGGATCAGCGGTCGGACCTCGACCCCGGGCGAGGTCATATCGACGACAAAGTACGAAAGACCCTGGTGCTTCGGCGCCGACGGATCGGTGCGTGCCAGCAGCAGGCCATAGCGGGCCCGGTGAGCGAGGCTCGTCCAAACCTTTTGGCCGTTGACGACCCACGTGTCACCGTCGCGGACGGCGCGCGTAGATACGCCGGCAACGTCGGACCCGTTCGACGGCTCAGAGAACATCTGGCACCAGATGTGCTCGCAGGTGAACAATGGCTTCAGCAGCTTGCTCCGGAGGTCCCGGCCGGCCCACGTCGCGATCGTGGGCGCGGCCATCCCGTAGCCGATCGGGTTGTCGCCCAGGCCGACCGGAATATCGTGCTCATCGAAGATCGATGTGACGATCTCCTGCTGCACGGGCGCGAGCCCGAGGCCACCCGCGTGCACCGGAAAGTGCACCCAGGCGAGACCGGCATCGAACTGTGCAGCCCGGAATGGCCGGGGATCGGCCGCGTCGTAGGGGTGTTCCTCGAGGAAGGCGAGCGCTTTCCTGCGGAGTTCATCCTCGTTCATCCTCGCGGCCTCCCGGATGCGCGAACAAATGGATCTGGATGCCGGGGAGCTCAAGGTGTCCTCGCGCGGCCGTGGCCAGCGCACCCCGACAGGTATCCTAGGTGTTCCACGTTCACCAGTCAATCGATCGAATCACTTGATCGGTCGGTGCAACTGCGATAACGTCCCGCACGGCAGCCGTCGTCAGAGGCAGTTTGACGCGGCGTAGCAAGACGCACGTGCCGCTCTCCCCCGTGCGAGCCATCGGTTCTAGAAGGGGATGTCGGATGACATTCGTGAAGTGGTCGCCGCCGTACAAGAACGAGGACGTCCCGCGTCCAACCTACGATCTAATTCGATATGAGAAAGACGGTCCGATCGGACGCATCGTTCTGAACTCGCCGGAGAAGCGCAACCCACTTGGTTACGAGCGTCTCCTTCAGATCGAGATGGCGGCCAAGGAGATGGAACTCGACGACGAGATCAAAGTGATCGTCATCAAGGGCGATGGCCCATCGTTCTGTTCCGGATACGACATCACACCGGTGCCGCCCGGTGAACGGGCGCGCAACACGCCGCCGAGCGGCTACATCAATCCGGACCGCGACACCTTGTGGATGTCGTACGACCTCGAGCACATGCGGGTGTTCTTTACGCTGTGGGACCTGCAGAAGCCGGTGATCGCGCAGATTCAGGGTTACTGCCTGGCCGGCGGGAGCGAACTCGCCGGGTTTTGCGACGTGCGCGTCGTCAGCGCGGACGCACAGATCGGTTGGCCCGTGGGGCGACACTGGTCCCCTGGGAATATCCAGTACCTGCCCTGGCTCGTCGGAATGAGTAAGGCGAAAATGTACATGCTCACTAACCAGCCGATGGACGGAGCTGAGGCCTATCGATGTGGCTGGGCTTCCGCGGTCGTGGCCCCCGACGACTTGGAGGCCGAGACCGAGCAGATCGCCAGTCAGATCGCACTCACGGACACGAATCTCGTGATGCTGACCAAACGGAGCATCAACCGGCAATACGAGATCATGGGTTTTCGTACGGGCATGCTATCGAGCGCGGAATTCCTTGCGTTGGCCTCATTGCGAAAGCGTCCGTCTGGCGCCGAAGGCGGTTACGCGACTGATGAGTTCAGCGAACGGGCGTTGCGTGACGGACTGAAGGCGGCTCTCGATTGGCGCGACCAACACTTCGGCACGGAGTACCGGACATCCGAGACGGCCCGCGCGCAGCGCGGGGATACCACGGGGCAGAAGTGATCCGATCAGGCTGTTAACTCGACGGTGTCGCCGGGCGGACCGGTCGGCAACCCGGCCGACAAGCTCGGGCTTCGCCACCGACGAGTCGGCCCCGCGAGGCCCAGGAGCGCACGATGAAGATCTCTTGCAATCTCGTTCCATCGCCGGACGTCGTGCGTCAAGCCAAGCTGGCCGAGGCACTGGGATACGACTCGGTATTCCTCACCGACGCGCCTGCGCTCTATTTCGATGTCTGGGTTTCGCTCGCACTCGTAGCTCAAGCCACGGAGACCATCGGGATAGGAACTGGCGTACTCGTGCCGTTCACGAGACACCCGGTCGTCAACGCAACGGCGATCGTCACGCTTGACGCTCTGGCCCCCGGCCGACTACGCGTTGCGCTGGGAGCAGGTAATAGCGCGCGCCGCACTCTGGGCGAGCGCCGGCCCTCGAAGTTGGATTGGTTGCAGGCCTACATCGAGGCACTACGGGGCCTATTGCAGGGCGATACGGTTGTGTGGGAAGGCAAGAAGGTATGCCTGATCGGTATCGAAGGACTGTGGCCGAAGCTTCCGGTCACGGTGCCGCTGTTGATGAACGCCATAGGACCGAGGGGCCTCGCCGTCGCCCGGGAGTGCGCGGACGGCACGGTGGGTGCGGCGAACCGGGATTTCGAGACGAGCATTCAGTTGTGCTGCGGCACGGTTCTCGACGACGGCGAAGCCCTCACCGACGAGCGGGCGATCCTGGCCCATGGCCCGATGGTGCTGACCGCCATCCACAACATGTACGAAGACGCTCCTGAGCAGCTGAGCGGTATTCCGGGCGGAGACGGGTGGCGGGAGCGCATCGACGCACTGGCGCCGCCCGACGAACGGCATCTGGTCGTTCACCGAGGTCACTGTGTTCAGGTAACTCCGCAGGACCGGGAGTTCGTCGGCTCGTCCGACTTCTTGGCCATGAGCGCGCTGTTCGGGTCCTTTTCGGGCCCTGCGGAGGCGGTGCGAGCGACGATGACCCGCTACGCCGAGGCCGGCGCGTCGGAGGTGGACTACTTGCCGGCTGGACCGGACATCGACCGCGAATTGCGAGCATTCGCCGAGGCCGTGCACGGCCTCTAGCTGATAAAGACCTTTCTGGCTGCCAAGGAGGAACAATGCTTTCGTACGAGAAGCTGAACGCCGGTCTATTCCTGCCCGAGTCGCCCCGCTGGGTGCGAGACGAGCTCTGGGTGTCTGACATTCTCGGAAGGACTGTATTTCGATTCGACGAGCTCGGTCGCCGCGAGTCCGTCGTGGTGTTCGACGGCGACCAGAGCGGCATCGACTTCGACGAAGCCGGCAACCTATACGTCGTCCTAATGCAGGGGTGCGTGCTGCTCCGGGTCGCCGGGGGCGCACCCACCGTCGTCGCCGACCTGTCGGGCGTCGCGACATCGCTTTGCAACGACTTGGTGGTCGCCCCGGACGGCACCGCATTCGTAAGTCAACTCGGATTCGACCCGTGGAAGGGCGAGGCACCTCGGCAGTCGTGTGTCATCCGGGTGGACACCAACGGCGCGGCCACCACGATCGGCCCGGAGATGGGTGGGCCGAACGGCCTAGCGCTCACTCCGGACCAGCGACAGCTATTCGTCGCCGAGCCCGGTGGCGGAAACCTGTGGCGGTTTGATCTTGATGAACGCTACGACGTCGTTGACGCCAACGTCTTCGCGCACCTGGATCCCGCGGCTGGATCGCAGATGCCGTTCGGCACCCCGGACGGCATCTGTCTGGACTCGCAGGGTCGCCTCTGGGTCGCCGACCCGACCGGCTCACGGGTCGTTCGGGTCGAGTCCGACGGCAGCATCGAGGTGATGGTTGAGTTCCCCGGCCTGCACCCTCTCGCAGTGGCGGTGACCAGCGGGGCGAACCCGTCCAAGCTTTTCGTGACCGTGGTCGCGAACGTCGACATCTATGCCCCTCGGGTGAACCCGACGGGATTCGTCGCCGTGGCGACCCTCCCCGCAGAGGGCGGGTCAGGGTAGCCGCCCTGCCCCAGACGCGAGGCCAGCGGTCGTCGAGCCGCGCGTCTGGGCATCAGCATCATTCATGCCACGTGCTAACGTTCCGCACGTGCCGAGGCCCGGACGGCCCACTGGTGGGTTGTCAGAATGCGCCGAGTTTGGATGGGCATGGAGCGACGACGATCTCCGGTCGATGGCGATGCCACGCGCGCACGTCTCATCGAAACTGCGGAACGACTCTTCGCAGAGCAAGGGATCGGACCGGTGTCGGTTCGGTTGATCAATCGCGAAGCAGGCCTTGGGCCCGCTGCGGTGCACTACCACTTCAGCTCGAAACAGGGAATCGTCGACGCCGTTCTCCGACGTCTCGGTGACCCCATCAACGACAAGTTCATCGCCGGCGCCCACGAACTGTTGGAGCGGCGCGGCGAGCTTTCCGCCTGCGACGTCATTGACGTGTGGGCCAGCCCGATTATCGAGGCGTTGGAAATCGACCTCGTCCGCGGCATCCGATGGCTCAAGGTGACGACGAAGATCAGTGGTCGGGACTCGGCGCGGCTGTGGGGGACCGGCGCCGACTGGCGCGCCGTGCTGGAGCGCGCCTTTCCGGATGCGCCCGAGGGAGACCGGATGCTGGGCTGGTCGTTGGCCTCGGTTGCCCTTCCTCAGCTGCTCGCCAGAGCGCCGATCGGAAACGCGCCCAACGACGTCGCGGCCAGAACGAAGTACATGGCCGCGGCGTGCGACTTCGTCGTCCACGGACTCGAGTCGATGGTTGGGGTTAGGGAGCGTCGACGCTCTGCCGTTCGGACGAAGACCATCCGCCCTGGTCGGTGACGACGGCCTTCCGCAGGTCGCTTAGGACGTGTCTGCTTACTCCATGCTCTGCTACGCGGATCCACCCAGTGCTGAGGCTCGCGTTACCTGCTTCGTTGTCGTCGTCGCCGATACAACAGCGGTATCGGCCTCCTCCTCCGCCTCGCATCTCACGCACCTCACCCCCGCTCGCGACGAGCGGGAGTAAGCAGACACGTCCTAGGCCGGACTGGGCGGAGTTCTCGACAACCTGACGTCGCGCATCTCCGTCGCGGTCAGGATCCGGATCGCGACCAGGCCTCTGACGGACGGCGAAGCGCGGTCGTCCGAACTCATGTCGGTAACAGCGGATGGACTTGCGCCAGATCTCGTCCGATCACTTGATTGATACAAGTGCTTGACTGGGTCTTCTGTGACTTGTAGCGTCCTGTCCGCGGATCGGCACTACGCGTAGAGCGACGCCAGACGCGTCACGCGAACCGGTTCAACCACCCCGGGAGCGCGCTCCAGCCCGGAGATAGCGTGCTGGACCTCAATATCAGCTCAGAGCCAAATTCACTTACTTGTGAAGAGAGAGGGTTTGATATGCCGAAGGCAATTGTGCGAACGATTGGCTGCTGCGCTGTGGCGGTGACCGTTGCTGCCTGCTCGTCATCGAACCGTTCCGGTCAGACCCCGGAGTCTTCCAACGATGGAAGTGGCGCTGCCGGCAGCGCCGCCTCGGCGTTACCCGCCGCCGGAACGACGATGTGGCCGGCACCAGCAGGTGGAAACGGTGGCGGCACGGCTACCGGTGTCACCGCCACGGAGATCAAAGTCGGCCAGATCTATGTCGCGACTGGACCGGTTTCCCCGAGCACGGGGCAGGTGCGCGGAGCTCAGGCCTACGTCAATTACGTGAACTCGATCGGCGGCGTCTACGGGCGCAAGCTCAGCCTTGATGCTCGCGACGACAGCCTGGATCCCACGAAAGACGCCTCGGCCTGCGCGGCGCTGGTGCCCACGACATTCGCGCTCGTCGCGAGCCAGAGCACGGCAGTCGGCGCCTGCGCACCACTCGTCAAATCCAGCGGCATCCCCTGGGTCGGCGGTGTGAACGTTTCCGGCGCGCTGCTGTATGACTTGCCGAACGTGTACGGCGCCGGGCTGAGCCAACCGGGATTCCTAGCCGAGTCCTACTTCACCGGACTGAAGAAGGCATTTCCGGACGTCAGCAAGGTAGGAATATTCGTACCGAGCTATATTCCCCCCGCCTATATTTCCGAATATACGTCGGCCTATACCAAGGCCGGTTTCAAGGTCGTCTACAGCCAGACCTTCGATGTCACGTCGCCCAACCTGACGCCGTACATCATCAAGATGCGCAGCAAAGGCGTGGAGGCGGTTGAGTCCGTCGGCACGACGCTGGCCAATGCAGCAGCCCTCGCCAAGGCGATGGCGCAGCAGTCGTTCACGCCGACCTTCGTCGACACCCTGCTCTCCTACGCGCAACAGTTCGGGCAATTGGCTGGCTCAGCCGGCAAGGGCTTCCTGGCTGAGCTACCCACGCCGGGATACCTAGACAATGCTGACCTGCTCGCGACGAGCAAGGGGCCGCTGTTTCTGGCCGAGATGCAGAAGGCTTACCCCGGCGTCGGGATCGACAACTACACACTCGACGGGTGGAGCAACATGGAGCTGTTCGTCCAAGCACTCGTGAAGGCGGGGCCGAACCTTACCCGGCCGGCGTTGATATCAGCGCTAGGCACAATCTCGAGCTTCGACTCCGGGGGGCTGCTCGGGGCGAGCAACCCGGCGGCGAAGACCGGCTCCTCGTGCTACGCCATGATGCAGTTCGACGGCTCGAAATGGGCCCGGGTGCTCCCGACCAAGCTCGGCACCTACCAGTGCTCCTGACCTCGGATGAGGTTGCTCAAGTGGCGGACGCATCGGTCACTCAGCGGACACAGCCTAGACGTGCCGAAGAGCTCTTGATATGACCACGTTCCTCATCTACCTGACCATTGGCGTCGTTACCGGCTCGATTTATGCGGTGGCAGCGACAGGCCTAGTCGTCACGTACACCACATCAAGAATATTCAACGTCGCGCACGGTGCGCTTGGCATGTTCGTCGCCTACTGCTACTACGAGCTTCGGACCGCGGTCCACATGCCTACGGTCCCCGCTGTGGCGTTGTCCGTACTCGTGTTCGGTCCGCTTATCGGTGTGCTGTTGGACTACCTCGTTATGCGTCACATCCAGAGCGAGAGCGTGGTCTTGCGGCTCGTAGTCACCATCTCGCTGTTTCTGATGCTGCAGGGTCTCGCGTACTACATCTGGGGTAACACGATCAGGACGATGCCGCCGCTCTTCGCGAGCGGGTCGTTCCAACCCGTGAACGGTCTGAGCATCACCTACGACCAGGCCACTACGGTCGGGGTTGCGGTCGGGGTCGCGGTGCTCCTCTGGCTGCTGATTCAGCACACGCGTGTTGGTCTGACGATGCGGGCCGTTGTCGACAATCCGCAGCTGGCACAAATGAACAACGTCCGGCCCGGAACGATAACGTCGATCGCGTGGGCCATGGGGACGGCGCTCGCCGGCCTCGCGGCCATTCTTGCGGCGCCGATGTTGTCTCTGTCGGTGGGCGAGCTCTCGCTACTGGTGGTCTCGGCCTACGCTGCCGCGATCATCGGCCGGCTGACCTCGACGCTCTGGACGTTCGTCGGCGGTCTCGCGCTAGGCATTCTGACCTCGTTGCTTGTCGGTTATCTTCCGTCGTCGAGCTCTCTGGTCCAGAATCTCGTTCAAGCCGCCCCGTTCCTGTTGCTATTTGTCGCCCTCGTGGTGCGAGGACGCGAGCAGGCGGCCACGATGAGTCAGCGCGCGCGTCGCGAGCCCCGAGCCATGGGTCTGCGGGGGTCTGTGACGTTGGCGGTAGGAGCGGTGGCACTCAGTATCGCCATCGTCCCCTTCCTCCACGGCGTCAACGTGGTCATCGCCGGGGCGGCCCTAGCGTATGCCGGGGTGTTGTTCAGCCTGGTACTGCTGACGGGCATGGCCGGTCAGATTTCCCTGGCACAGTTCTCCTTCGTCGGACTCGGCGCGGTGCTGCTACCACACCTCGACAATCATCTCCCGTGGGCGATAGCTGCGCTGCTCGCGACCTTGATCACCGCCCTGATCGGCGCAGTAGTCGCCCTCCCGGCCCTGCGTCTGCAGGGGCTCTATCTGGCGCTGGCGACCCTGGCTTTCGCGATCCTCATGGACCGGGTGGTCCTGGTCGATCCACACGTCATGGGCAACTTCGGATCGGGCCTGTTCGTCCGACGTCCCTCGATCTTCAACTTCACGCTCCGAAGCCAGGCATCGGTCGTTCCGCTCCTGGTGGCGGTGGTCGCCCTCTACGCCGTAGGCATCCTCGCAATCAGGAGGGGCCGGTTCGGACGATCTCTAGCGGCGTTACGGGATGCACCAACAGCGGCGGCGGCGCTCGGCCTGAACCTGGTTCGCATAAAGGTGATCGTCTTCATCGTTTCGTCCGGGATGGCCGGGCTGATCGGCTGCCTCTACGCTGGCTTCCTGGGCGGGATCGGACCGTCGGACTTCTCTTACCTGCTCTCACTGACGGCCGTTCTGATTCTGGCGATCCAAGGGATTTCAAGCGTCACCGGGGCAGCCGTCGGATCGGCTTTCTACGCCGTCATCTATCTCATGTTGCCGCGCTGGATCACCAATGCGGACCTCGTGTCTCTCTTGCAGCCGCTCGCGATCGGTCTCGGAGTCGTCAACCTGGCCCGCTTCCCGGCGGGGGCGATCGCCCAGCAGCGCGCCTCGGTGGAAGCGCTGCGGGCATGGGCTACGCGTCGGTGGCCAGGGACGCTAGCAACCGAAGGCCCTGACCACCGACCGGTTCCCGCGCCCAGGTGCGAGGGCCGGGAAGTCGAGGTCAAATGACGACGCTCGAGATCAGTGGCGTGACAGTCACGTTCGGGGGTTTACGGGCACTCGACGACGTGTCCTTGTCGGTGGGACCGTCTGAGCCCGTCGGGCTGATCGGACCCAATGGCGCCGGCAAGTCGACGCTGCTGTCGGTGTTGTCGGGCCTGCGGCGACCCAACGTCGGTCGGGTGGTCTTCGACGGCACCGACATCACACGCGTGCCGTCGCACCGGCGAGCGGCCATGGGCATGTCGCGGACCTTCCAGCGACTCGAGCTCTGGGGTTCTCTCACGGTGGAGGAGAACATCCGAACGGCAGCCGAGTTCGCCCAGAGGTGGAAGCGCGACCTGGATCCCGCCCGGACGACGACCCGACTCCTGAGGGAGCTCGGGTTGACCGAATTCGCCTCAGAGTTAGGCGACTCGCTGCCATCAGGCATCGGACGGGTCGTGGAGGTCGCCCGCGCGCTGGCTTCGGAACCATCGCTGCTGCTGCTCGACGAGCCGTCCGCGGGCCTGGACAGCCACGAGTCCCGCCAGTTGGGCAAGGTTCTGCGCGCCGCTGCCGACGCCGGCTCGTCGCTCGTCCTGGTTGAGCACCATATGGAGATGGTCATGAGCACCTGCAGACACATCTGGGTCCTGGACTTCGGCCGCGTCATAGCAAACGGCACA
>Ga0137416_10002134_pt1 | contig 10444 bp, 9 predicted proteins | sample CZODoug3_1_1_16f_FD_108282 | JGI IMG/M metagenome (GOLD analysis project Ga0137416, IMG submission 108282) | Vadose zone soil fungal communities from Angelo Coast Range Reserve, California, USA - CZODoug3_1_1_16fungal (Illumina Assembly) | ecosystem: Environmental > Terrestrial > Soil > Vadose...
CACGCCCACCACCGCGCTGCTCAGGAAGTACTCGCCCGAGCTCAGCTGCACTCTGCAGGGTCTTGACCAGGCGAATAAGGGCTTCCTGACCTCCGACGGGAACACCGTGCCGGGTGTCGTGAGCATGACGACGTTCGCTCCCGCGACCGAGCCGTACCGGTATCCACAGGACCTGCCGAACATGAACGCCGATTTCGGCCCGGGGTGCCATGGCCTACCGGTGTTGGAAGGGTTCAAGGTGCCACCCAGCCTGAACTACGAGTTCAACCGCAGCGACCAGAAGCGGGGAACAGGCAAAAACACGCTGGAGCTGCCGCGCCGTCCGCTGGTAGCGCAGCTGTTCGGCGGGTCCGCGGTCTCGCCCCGTAATGGTTACCAGGAACAACGTCAGCAGGAAGACGCTCGCCGGGAGCGGAACAGCCAGAGAACCGGTGAGGGTGGTCGATGATGTCCAAGAGGCGCAGCGCTCGAGCGGTAGCGGCACCGCTCACGAAGACGATCATCTTCGTTGTGGTGGCCGTAGCCCTCATGGCTTTCTTGGCAATTCAACTCGGCGGCAACCTGGAATTCAGGCAGACGAACTCCTACTCGGCGGAGTTCACCGACACCTCAGGCCTACGCAGCACCGAGGGCGTGCGCATCGCCGGTGTGGAGATAGGCGCTGTCACTGATGTGAAGGTCAAGGACAGCAAGCTGGGGATCGTGTCGTTCGAGATCGACAAGGACCGGGCTCTGCCGAGGAACGTCCGAGCGACGATCCGCTATCTGAACCTCACCGGTGACCGCTATCTGGAGCTGTCCCCGGGCCCGGGCGACGCGCCGCCACTGCCACCGGGATCGATGATTCCCCAGTCCCAGACGAAGCCCGCTCTCGACCTGGACGTTCTCTTGGCGGGGTTCAACCCGCTGTTCGAGGGGCTCGATCCGGGGAAGATCAACGAGCTGAGCGGCAACATCGTCTCCGTCCTGCAGGGGCAAGGCGGCACCCTCGACGACATCTTCGCGCACGCCGCGTCACTGAGCACCACGCTTGCGGGGCGCGACCAACAGATCGACGCCGTGATCGGCAACCTGAACGCGGTACTGGGCACGCTCGACCAGCACGCGCCCCAGCTGGCGGAGACCATCAAGAAGCTGCAGGAGCTGACCAGCGGCCTCGCCAAGGACCGTGAACAGCTCGGCGGCTCGCTGGGTTCGGTCGACGACCTGCTCACCAGCACCCATGACCTGCTCGACAAGGTCCGAGGACCGCTCAAAGGCACCGTCGACCAACTGCACCGGGCGACCGACCAGGCGAACAAGGGCCAGGCGGCGATCGACGAGGTCCTGGGGCTGCTGCCAGGCGGTTACCTCCGGATCAGTCGGTTGGGGTCGCGCGGATCCACCTACAACCTGTTCGTCTGCGCGCTACGTGTGAAGCTCACCGGCCCGGACGGCAACCCGTTCTACACGCCGTGGCAGGGCCCCAACCCGAACATCGAGCGGTGCCGGCCCGGCAACATCTATCCACTCGAGACCCCTGATCAACGGATTCGCGGCAAGGGCGCATCCGACGTCATCAATGGGCGCGTAGCGGGTCAACCACCCAACGGGGGACCGGACCAAGGCAGTCAACAGGCGGGAAGGGGCGGCGGGCGATGAGCGTGAGCATCCGGGAGCGCGACCCCGTCGTCGTCGCGGTGGTCGGTGTTGCTCTGCTGCTGGCGCTGCTGTTCGGCTCGTTCCAGGTGGCGGCATTGCCGATCTTCGGCGGTCACACGTATCAAGCCGTCTTCGACGAGGCCGGCGGCCTCGCCCCCGGAGATCGCGTGACCGTCGCGGGCACAGCGGTGGGCAAGGTCAAGAGCGTCGAGCTGGTCGACGGCAACGTCCTGGTGCGGCTGACCGCCAAAGGTGTCTCGCTGGGTGGCCGGTCACGAGCCGAAATCAAGACCAAGACGCTGCTCGGTGAGCGCACGGTCGCCTTGTTCGACGACGGCCCCGGAGCACTCGACCCGGGGGACACAATTCCGCTGGAGCGAACCCGTTCGCCGTACAACATCAACGACCGCCTCGAAGAGCTCACCCGCCGTACCGGCGAGATCGACACCAAACAGGTGGCCAACGCGCTCAACCAGCTCTCCCAGGCGTTCACGGGAACGCCGGACGACGTGAAGCCCACGCTGGAGGGGCTCACCACGGTCGCGCGGGTGCTCAACGAGCGGGACCTCGCCGTCGAGTCGCTGCTGCAACACGCGGCGGCCACCACTGGCGTACTTCGCGACCACACCCAGCAGCTCGTGCTGCTCGCCCAGGACGGGAACCAGCTGCTCGGCGAGCTGGAGGCTCGTCGCGACATCATCCATTCCATTCTCGTCCACACTGAGGACACCGCGAACCAGGTACGGGGGCTGGTGAGTGATCAAGGCCAGCGGCTGCGGCCGACCCTCGAGTCGCTGGACCGCACGGCGAGCATCCTGCGGCGTAACGAGGGCAACATCGTGGCGGCCCTGTCGCGGATCTCGTCCTACATCACGGGGTTGGGCGAAGGACTGTCGTCGGGCCCCTGGTTCCAAGGCCATGCCGACGTGGCGGGGACCGCGGCGACCAAGTTCCCGCTGAACGAGTTTCTCCCCGGTGTGCCGGTGCCGGCTGGGCCGCTCAAGCCAGGCTCGGTACCCACCCTGCCCTCGATTCCAGGTCTCGCAGGCGTGGGAGGAAACGGCTGATGAAGGTGCACGAATCGATGCGGCGGCCTCGTACCTTCATCGTAGCCACGGTACTACTGGCGCTGGCGGGCGCAGCGGTCTACGCGCTGTTGCCGCCGTCAACCAAACAGGGCACTGCCTATTTCGCCACGGTCAAGGGGATCTACCCCAAGGATCGAGTCAGGATCAAAGGCATCGACGTCGGCAAAATTGTGTCCATCACCCCGGAGCCGGGGCGGGTCAAAGTCGAATTCACCTACGACGCGAAGTATGACCTACCCGCCGGCGTGAAAGCGGCGATTGTCACCCCGACATTGGTGTCCACCCGGTTCATCCAGCTCGCGCCGGTCTACCGAGGCGGTCCCGCGTTCCCCGACGGCGGCGTGATCCCGTTAGACCGGACCGCGGTGCCACTGGAGTTCGACGATCTGAAGAAGCAGCTGGTCACCCTGGCCGACGAAGTCGGACCCAACGGCCTGGACCGGAACGGCGCGTTGTCGAACTTCCTGAACGTTGCCGGCAAAAATGCTCAGGGCGGCAACGGGCAGCGGTTGAACGATCTGATTCACCAGGCGGCCGGCGCTCTAGAAGCCGTCGACAACGGCGGCGACAACCTGTTCGCCTCAGTCTCAAACCTGCAGGTCTTCGTGGGCTCCCTGGGCCAGATCGACCTGCAGATGGAAGAGTTCAATAGCCGGCTCGCGTCGGTGTCCTCGGTACTGGCGGACAACAGGGGTGAGTTGTCGGCCGCCCTGGATGCGACCTCGGCGGCCGCGCGCGACGTCGATGCCTTCATCGCGTCCAATGGCGGACCGCTCAACAGATCCGTCGCCAATCTCGGGCAGCTCACCAGCACGATCGCGCAGCAGCGGGACAACCTGGCCACGCTGTTGCACGTCGGGCCGAACACGATGACCAACCTCTACAACATCATCTCGCCCCGGTCGCTCGCGTTCACCGGCGCGCCGGTGGTGGACAACCTGAGTACCCCCGCCGATTTCGTGTGTGGCGCATATGCCGAGGCGACCGCGGCGAAGCCGAGTGACGCGGTCAAATGGTGTGGAACCTATCTGGGGCCGCTGCTCCATTCCTTGCGCATGTACCAGCCTCCGGTCGGGGCAAACGCCATCGTGGGGCCGGAGAACGGCGTGGCGACGCCGGAGCCGGGCTCCCTAGGCGCCGGGCCGAAGAATCCGCCGGCGCAAAGCCAGTTCCCGCCGCCGGCGCTGGTCCCCGGCCTGGGCGGCTTACAAAATCCGCCCGCCGAAGGGGGCAACTGATGAACCGGCGATGGGCCGTTGCGCCGATCGTGCTGCTGGTCACGCTGCTGGTGGCCGGGTGCGGGCGGCAAGGTCTCAACGACCTGGAGCTCCCCGGGACGGCGGGCCGACAGGCGGGGGCGTACGAGGTCAAGTTCGCGATGCCCAACGTCGGCAACCTGGTGGCGAACAACCCGGTGCGGCTGAACGACGTCGTGGTGGGCAACGTCCGGCGCATCGAGCTCAGCGGGTGGCACGCCCTGGTCACGGTCAAGCTGCAACCGGACGTCACGCTGTCGAAGAACGTCATCGCCCGGGTGGGGCAGGCCAGCCTCTTGGGCGCGAAGTACCTCGATCTGAAGGAGCCCGAGGGACCCGTCAAGGGAGCACCCATTCCACCCGGCTACACCGTGCCGCTGGGGCAGACCGGACGGTATCCGGAGACCGAAGACATCCTCGCCGCGGCGGCCACACTGCTCAACGGCGGCGGACTCCAGCACCTGAGCACGATCAGCACCGAGCTGAACCGAGCCATGTCGGGCCGTACCGGGCAGTACCGGGACTTGTTAACTCAGCTCAGGGGGTTCGTCGGGGGACTGGATGCGCAGAAGGCGGAGATCGTTCACGCGATCGACGGGTTGGACCGGTTGAGCCGCACCTTGGCCGCTCAGCAAGGCGTGATCTCGGACGCGCTCGTCAGCGTTCCGCCCGCGTTGAACGTCCTTGCCCAGGAGCGGGTGCAGTTGACGAGGTCACTCGTCGCGGTCGGGGACCTGGGTGATGAGGCGTCGCGGGTGTTCCGGGCCAGTGACGACAACCTCCGCGGCAATATCGCCGATCTGCAGCCCGTGCTGAAGGGGCTTGCCGACTCCGGTGACTCGCTGACGCAGTCGCTGTACCTGGCGGGGTCGATCGCGTTCCCGGTGCGGGCGTTCCCGTACATCTTCCGGGGCGACTACGCGAACCTGTGGCTCAACCTGGATCTGACCCTCCCCACCCTCGACCGTAGTTTCCTATCCGGTACGCCGCTGCAGGGCACGTTGGGCGCCATGCAGAAGGGCGCGGCCGGTGTGCTCGGCGGGCCACCGTACAGCGACGGCAACCCGCTGCTCTCGCCGTTTCGTCAGGAGCCGGCACCGCGGAACGGGCAACAGCAGAACGGCAGCGCGAACGACGGCCGCCCACCAGGGGCGACCGAGCGCAACGCGCCCTCCGGCAAGTCAGATGCCCCGCCGCCTCGCCAGCCGGGCATCCTCGGCGGGCTTGTCAGCCCTGGGCAAGGAGACCGCTGATGATTGGTCGGACCGTGAAAGTCCAGCTGGTCATCTTCTCGCTGCTGACCATCACCGCGCTGCTGCTGATCTTCTTCCGGTACAGCCACCTGCCGGCGGCGCTAGGCATCAACCAGATTCACGTCAGCGCGGAGCTTCCGGAGACCGGTGGCCTCTACCCCAACGCGAACGTGACCTATCGCGGGTACCCGATCGGTAAGGTCGAGCAGATCAGCCAGACGCCTGGCGGCGTCAAGATCGACATGGCGATCGACAGGAGACTCGCCCCGCCCCAGAACAGTCACGTCGAAGTACACAGCGTGTCGGCGATCGGTGAGCAGTTCCTGGACTTTGTCCCTGACGCGGCGCCGAGTACACCGATGCACGACGGGATCGTCGTGCCGAGGGGCCGGGCCGGCACCCCGATACCGACCGCGAAGCTGCTGGACGACACGGACGCCTTGCTCGCCTCGATCCCGCTGGGAGACCTCAACACCGTCCTGGACGAGGGCGCCGCGGCGACCCGCGACGTGGGGCCCGACCTCAGCAAGCTGATCGACCGGAGCCTTTCGTTGGCTCGAAAGGCCGACGCGAACTATCAGCCGACCCACGACCTGATCCAGCAGTCACCTCGGTTCCTCGACAGCCAGTTGGCCAGCGCTGATGCCATCCACTCGTGGACATCGGACCTGGCGAAGTTCACCGATGAGTTGCGGCGCAGCGATAGCTCGCTGGAGCGGGTGCTGAAGGACGTCCCGCCGGCTGCCACTGAGGCGGACGACTTCCTGGACGAGTTCAACTCGGCCGCGCCACCTCTGCTCATGTCGGCGGACGTGCTGGCACGACTGGCGAAGGCGTATCACGCGCCTATCGAACAGCTCCTGGTCGTGTACCCGATGGTGGTTGCGAAGGACCAGTTGCTCGTACCCAAGAACCAACCCGGGGCGATGCGGATGAACTTCGCCACGATGGCCAACCAGCCTGCGTGCAACATCGGGTGGATTCCGCCCGGTCAGCCGGGTGGGCCGCGCGAGGCAAACGAGTTGTGGGACACGACGCTTCCAACGGACACCTACTGTCGACTCCCGCAGACCGATCCGTCGTTGGCGCGTAGCGCCCGCTTCCTGCAGTGTTTCGAGCCCGGTTCGCCGCCAGGTCGCCGTGCCGCGACGATTTACCAGTGCGCCGGCTCGGGGTACCAGACCGATCAGCCGCGCCGGCTCACTGTTCCGACGACACCGGCCCCGTTGAGCGGCGTGCCGTTGGCGCCGCCGAATCAACCGAACGACGACAAACGTGACTACTCCGCGTTGGCTCCTGACGATCCCCTGGCCGCCGTCGGCGCAACGGGGACGCCTGGGGCGAACCCGGGAGAACGTTCCTGGAAACAGCTGATGCTGACGGGTACGAGCGGGGGGCGGTCTTGATGGATCGGAACTCGTTCACCCGCCGGCAGGCAACCGGCATGAGTGTGTTGGCGGTTCTGGCCGTCCTCGCGCTCACCGCCGCGGTCGTGTGCGGGATTCGGTGGAACAGCACTCGGCTGGCCGAGCAGTCGCGGGCCGAGGTCCTCGCGGCAGGCCGGCAGGCAGCGGTTGACCTCACCACCGTCCACTTCAGCAGCGCGAAGGCCGATGCCCAGAAGGTGCTGGGCGAATCGTCGGGCAATTTCGCCCAGCTCTTCACGCAGAACGTCGACTCGTACGTGGGCAACGTGGAGACGGCGGCCGTGGTGTCACGACCGGAGCTCGTCGAGGCAGCGGTCAAGTCGCTTGACGGCGACACCGCCGAGGTCATGGCGGCAGTCACGATCACCGTGACGAACAAGCTGAGCCCGAACGGCGAGCGGCGGGACTACCGGATGCTGGAATGGCTAGAACGCACGGGCGACAGATGGTTGGTCTCCCGGCTGGACTTCATCCCATGACGGCGACGAAGACATCAGCGGCCGTGGCGAACCGGCGAGCAGCGAGATGGGCGTCCTACCTGCCCGCGTGGGGTCGCATCGAGAGCTGGGTGGTTGAACACCGCCGCCGGGTAACGATCGGGTTGGCCGCGGTCGTGCTGGCCTGCGGCCTGGTCGCTGTCGTGGCGGCGTTGCTCGCCGAGTCCGAGCATCGTCTCAGCACAGCGAGGGCGGAGGCCGTCGTCGCCGGCCAGCGCGCCGTGGGGACATTGCTGTCGTACGACTACCGGACCGTGTCCGAGGACGTGCCGGAGCGGAGGGCTCTCCTGACCGATGAGTTCGCGGGGCCCTATGTCGACCAGCTGAAAAGCAGCACCGCTCCGCTTCTCACCCGCGAGCGGGTGGCGACCTTGGCCTACGCGAAGATCACCGGGATCATGAAGGCCGACGACGATCATCACGTGACTCTCTTGATGTTCGTCGATCAGATATCGAAGTCGCCGGCGAAATCCGAGCCAACCTTCACTGGTCACAGAATTCGAGTGGAGATGGTCAACAGCGACGGGCGATGGCTTGTCGGTCAGCTGGCGCCGATTTAGTAGATCGGCGTCAAACAGTCAGGGACACGCCACTGAATCAATGACATCCTTGACCCGCAGCGCCGCCCGCACGAGTGAGGAAGCCATGAGCCAGTCCACAACAGCGCTATTAGTCGTTGATGTACAGAACAGCTTCTGTCACCCGGATGGAGTGGCGGTCGCTGTGGGTCGCCCTCTGTACGAGATCGACTCTGTTGTCGAAAGTCTCGTGGCGGCCATCGACACGGCGCGCGCATGTGGCATGCGAGTTGTCTATACCCGTCAGGGATACGCGGCCGATTACTCGGACCAGGGGCGATCTGCCTCCAAGTATCCAATCTCCGCCGAATTGCGTAAGCGTGGGGGATGCGTCCGCGGGACGTGGGACCACGGCATCCTTGAAGAGCTCAAGCCGAAGGGCAATGACGTCGTAATCGACAAGACTCGGCTCGACAGCTTTCTTAATACCACACTTGAGTCCGTCCTGCGCCAGCTAGCGATCGATACGATTCTAATCGGCGGCTGTGTTACGAACTTCTGTGTCGAGACAACGGTGCGGTCAGCCTGGCAGCGCGACTTCGACGTCACGGTACTCGCCGACGCCGTCGCCGCGTACTCGCCAGAAATGCAGCATCGCGGTCTCGCCACGATGGCGGAGTGCGGCTTCGCCACAGTCGTCCCCTGGAGGACCGCACTGGTCACTGATACCTGATATTCATCGGTTTGCGGACAGGTAGGTAGGTCAGGCGGGCGAAGCGGTGCGGCCCGACCGGAGCCACCAACGGATTCTGTCGGTCTGGTGAGGGGCACGGCGGGTTGCTTGCGTCCCTTGCCTTCGCAGGCGACGTCGGCGCCGAGGGTGACGTCGGCGCAGTTCAGGCCGGTGAGTTCGGAGACCCGCAAGCCGGTCTGGATGGCCAGGAGCATGAGGGTGCGGTCTCGTTGGCGGACTGCCACTGCCGGTACTCGGGCGTGTAATTGCGCTCAATCTGCTCGCTCATGATCCGTCCCGGTGGTACGGAGTTCACCGTGATGCCGCTCGGGCCGACCTCGCGTGACAGGCCCTTGGCCCAGGAGTGCAGGGCGGCCTTTGCGGAGAACGCGCCGTTGACGCCGTCTGGTTCGGACTTGCCGGTGATGTTCACGATGCGGCCCCAGCCGCCGGCGCTTGTTCACCACGCATTGGCGGATTCATGGTGATCGCTGTCCCCGGATGGATGTCGGGTCAGGTAGGGCCTCAAGTGCGAGGTGCCAGGGGAATCGGGCCGCGGCTTTCTCGTTCGGGCCATGCGGTGTGTAGCCGCCCGCGCCGAGTAGGACGCGTACTCCGGCGGCGCCGAGGAAACGGACGTTGTGCTCGAACGCCGGGTGGTCCGCCTGCCAGGTGTTCAAAAACGGTAGTGCCACAAGGGGCATTCGTTTGCCGATTGCCTCGGTGACCAGGCCGAGCGCGAGGGTAGCGCTGATGCCGGCCGCCCACTTGTTGAGGGTGTTGAACGTTGCGGGCGCCACGACCATCGCATCCGCGGGTGGCAGCACATCGGGATCGTGGGGCAGCTTGTAGGTCGAGCGAACGGGGTGGGTGGTTAGCGCCGCGAGGCGGTCGACGTCCGCTTCGAGCCACAGAGCGGCGCTCGGGGTGAGAACGAGAGAGACATCCCAGCCACGCTCGCGCGACGCGGTGATCATGTTGTGGATGTGCAGGACCGGTGGGCACGCACAGGCGACCAGATACAGGCTTGGCGGAAGGTTGCTCATGAATTTGCGACTCCTGATCGCTCTCCGAGAGCGCGGAGCCGCCATGGCGGCGTTGTCTCGGCGGAGAGCAGTTCGGCGATGACGGTACGGGCAGCGAGACGGCAGTGGATCTCCTGAGGGCCGAACCGTTCGGAATCCAGGAGTGTGTCGAGGGCGTCCTCGAGTTGGCCGGCGCGGCACTGAGCGAGCGCGGTGTCGAGGAGATGATGCGTGCGGCGTTCGCGCGGGAGTGCGGCGAAGTCGGCGGCCTTAATCCGGGCTGCGGCGGTCAGGGAGTCGCCGTACTCGCCGAGCTGTGTGAGGATCGACGCCTCGTGAAACAGGCAGTTCGTGATTCCAATTGTGGTTGGGCGGGCAGTACATCTGACTCGCAATTGGGCCCCAGCCGTGGCAGCTGCGGCACTCACAATGCGGACAGGGCGGGGCCACGGCTGATCAGCGGGTCCGGGTCAGTTCGGCGGCAGCGAATTCCGGCCACCGGCGCGCCCGGGTCGCGCTCCGGAGTCCGAGCGGGACTCGCCGACCACTGCACGAGCTTGCTGAAACCCGGCTCTGGGGCTCGCAAGGCTGCGCTCTCGGGCTCGCACCAGGAGCTACTCGGGCTCATTGAAGGTGGCTCTCGGGCTCTTGAGTTCGTGGTCTCGGGCTCGTGACAAGCTGTCGTGGGGTTCGCCGGAATCCTACGCGGGTCGCACGGGTATACGGCCGCAGCGAGGGTTGCGATCGTTCCTCTGCCTCGTCCGAGAGTCTCGAACATGCGGAGCATCACGAGCCCTGCCGCGCGCGTGTCGAACCCCCGCCGGCTAAGGCACCCCCTCTTCGCACCGCTGCGCATTCATCCCACCCTGACTCTTTACCGACGACGGACTGGCCAGAATCAGCGACCCGTCTTCGGTCAGCCCTGTCGCTTCCGCCGCCCCCGTTTGGTCAGCCGAACGTTCTCGGGCGCGCGAGCGAGGAAATTGAGCGTCTTCGCGAGCCCGAG
>Ga0137416_10002135_pt1 | contig 10441 bp, 5 predicted proteins | sample CZODoug3_1_1_16f_FD_108282 | JGI IMG/M metagenome (GOLD analysis project Ga0137416, IMG submission 108282) | Vadose zone soil fungal communities from Angelo Coast Range Reserve, California, USA - CZODoug3_1_1_16fungal (Illumina Assembly) | ecosystem: Environmental > Terrestrial > Soil > Vadose...
CTACGACAGCCACTGGATTGCTCTGTCGATGGGACTCTCACCCATTGGATTGACTTCTAGCCTTGCTGCGCGCCCGCGAAACCTCATGAAAATCGCTCAACGTCAGGCAAGGCAGAGCTCGTGACGTTAACTCCTTTGATTTCAGCACGCCTTGATTTGCCACCCACGGTTTTTCGACCCTGTTTGGGGCCGAAATTGGTGCTATTCATGCGGAAGAGTTGAAAGAGTTGCAACAGGCGAGACCGTAGAAATCGCCAATATCCATGCGGTTTTCATGCATGTTGCTGAAAACATGGTAGGATGCCAAAAGGGACTGGGTGAGTATCCCACCATTCTAACTTCACTATCTTGAGATTACACGCGCAGAGTAGGATTCTTACCAGTCGATTTGCAATATATTTTTATTCTCGGCAACGATGTTTCGTAAAACCTCCATTAAATTCTATGCTAGCGTGTTCACAACCGAAACGTGGTCCCCAGTACACCTAGTTACGTCGAGAGTTAGGACGAGCGCGCATGGATGCAGCCCGACCGGACAATCTGCAGCAGGAATCGGATGCCGAATTGGTGCGTCTTCTCGTCGCCGGCAATCACGACGCTATGACGGTGATCTTCGACCGCTACTATCGGCTGGTCATGAGTGTGGCGCTCCGTATGCTTCACGATATTGTTGAAGCAGAGGATGTAGTTCAAATCGTCTTCACCCGCTTTTTTCAGAAAGCGAATCTTTTTGACGCGGCAAAAGGTAATTTAGGGACTTGGCTGCTGCAATATGCATATGGGAGGACGATTAACCACAAAAGGAGCTTGAACGCGAGGCACTTTTACAACCAAGTCCCGCTGGATGAAACGGACCCCGACTCTTCGCCCACAACCTACGTTCATGCGTTCGGCTTGGATCCGAGCGATGCCACGAGATTGGTGGAGCAGATTCTCCCGAGGCTCAATGAGAAGCAGCGATTCGTTATTGAAAGGGTCTTCTTCGAAGGCATGAAAATCTCCGAGGTTGCATTACAAACGGGCGAGCCGCTGGGAAACCTCCTCCATGCTTACTATCGGGGAATCGAGAAGCTCCGCCGCTTTCTTTGTGAGACGCACCACGTAGCTTCGCATAAGGAAACTTCAGGAGAGAGGCGGTTTCCGTGGCGTCGAAAAGCCGCGAAGGCCGCCGGGTCTTTGCGAGGGGAGGTGCAAATTGCCAAATCACGAATACTTTGAACAGTTGGCCGCAATCGCGGCGTTGGGAGAGCTTGATCCCTCGCAACAGCGTGCCCTGAATTTGCATTTGGCTGCTTGCGCCTGGTGCAAACGGGTCAGTGATGAATATACCGTCTTACATGCCGCTCGCCCGGCTCTAGGTCCAGACATGATCGACCTTATAGAGTCCAGGAGAGAAACTGTAAAGGCAGCCTTCTTACAACAAATTGCACCCGCTTCGATATCGGCACGTCAAAATCTGGAACGAGCCGATAAATCGCCTACGCCGGGACTCCACTTCAGGAACTCTCGGTTGCTATGGTCCGGACTCGCGGCGGCGGCTGTGTTGGGCTCCGTCTTCTGGACCGGAACCGTCTATGAGCACAATATGCTGAGGGCGACTGGAAGAGTCTCAGCTACCGTCCAGATTCCAGACACTAAGATCACAACCGCTCCTTCAACTGCAAATCAGAAGGCCGAACCTCCAAAACAGGCGATCGATGGTGCGAAGGAACTTGCAAAGGACTTAAGGGACGAGAGGCAACGCAGCGCCAAGCTCGGCGTCGCGCTAAACGCAAAAGAGCGCTCACTCATGGATTCGGAAAATGAACGAGTGGCGTTGCGTCAGCAACTAGACCTGGAGACGGAAGAATCTCACCGTACGCAGTCTTTGTTGGCTGCCAAGCTGGAAGACCTTAGTCGCATGGAAACCGCCAAGGTCAACGATTCCAATACCCTGGTCGCGCTCCGGTATCAAGTGCAAGATTTAACGGAGAAACTCAACGAGCAGAAGCAAAGTTTGGACCGTGAGCGCCAGCTCCTTGCCAGCGGCCGCGATATAAGGGACATCATCGGGGCTCGGAATCTTCACATTATTGACGTCTACGATACCGATCCCGAGGGGAGGACAAAGGCCTCCTTCGCCCGAGCCTTCTATACCGAAGGCAAGTCGCTGATATTTTATGCCTACGACCTTCCCGCAAAGCGAACCGAAGAGGGCAAATTCGTCTACTCGGCCTGGGGAGAAAAGAACGGGGATAACAAGAAAGTGCGGAACTTGGGAATCTTGCTGAACGACGACAAAGGCCAGAAGCGCTGGGTGTTGAACTTTTCCGATCCAAAGGTGCTGACGGAGATCGATTCGGTGTTCATCACCTTGGAGCGCGTCGGCAAGGATGGAGACGGGCCCAGCGGAAGGCGCCTTCTTACGGCTTACCTCGAAAGCCAGCCAAATCATCCGTAGTGTGTGAGTTGAAGGTTGGACGAGCTTCTCTTTCGGCGAGGGGTGACGGCCTCGCCGCAGTTCCGGTCCCGGATCATGCGCAATCACTTATGACACGTGACGCTGCCACGACCGGCTTGGTCTCTTGCACTTCCTTAGGACGCATCGCGAAATGAATCGAAAATGAAATTTTTTTTAAGCGGTTGGTAAGACAGACGGCGGACCTCTGTAATCTACACTAGGAGGATCGCTGAATGAACTGTTCGCGTCGGCCCGCCGCGTGTCCCCTTCTAATTGAAAGACCGCCACGAAGATTCATGCACTCCGTTGTTATTCTGTTCTCGTCTCTGCTTGCACTTGCCCACGCTTCGCCTGCACAAACCGAAGTGGCTTCCGTCTCGGGAACCATTGTCGACCGGTCGGGCGGCCTCGTCCCCAGCGTACAAGTGACCGTCATCAATACGGATACGAATGAAAAGTACGAGACCAAGACCAACAATGCGGGAGTCTACAACGTGCCTTCCGTAAAGCCGGGGCACTTCCGAATACTTGTTACCAAGCCGGGCTTTAAGCAGATTGATCTCCGGGATGTCACATTGAACGTGCAGGATAGCGTAAATCGGAACTTTACTCTTGACCTCGGCGGTGTGTCCGAGACGGTGATCGTCAACGCTGGCGACAGGCTTAACATCAACACGACAGACGCCAGCGTCAGCACTGTTGTAGACCGGCAGTTTGTTGCAAATATGCCACTCAACGGTAGAAGCTTTCAGGATTTGTTGACACTTGTACCCGGTGTGTCGGCGGTGCCGGGGGTAGCGCCCGGAGGCGGCGTAGGAGGCTCGGGTCAGATTAGTGTCAATGGGCAACGAACTGAGGCCAATTACTTCACCGTTGATGGCGTCAGTGCGAACACAGGCACTACGGCTACGACCTTTGGCATCGGCCCAGGGTACGCTGGCACCCTGGGGAGTGGGACGGCATTGGGCACCACGCAAAGTTTGGTTTCCGTTGATGCCTTGCAGGAGTTCCGCGCTACTACCTCGACATACTCAGCAGAGTACGGACGTACTCCCGGCGGACAGTTTTCATTCGTTACACGGTCAGGCAGTAACGACTGGCATGGCTCGGCCTTTGACTACCTACGTAATGACGCGATGGACGCCAACAACTGGTTCAACAATTTTCTGGGAGCTCCTAAGACCGCAGAGCGACAAAATGATTTTGGAGGTACGCTGGGCGGGCCGATTTTGATCCCGGGTCTCTACAATGGCAAGGATAGGACGTTTTTCTTCTTTTCCTACGAAGGACTGCGCCTGTTGCAACCGCAAGCGGCTGCGCTGGTTGTCGTTCCAGATGCGACTTTGCGCCGGAATGCGCCGGCCGCGCTTCAGCCGATCCTGAATGCCTTCCCCTTGCAGACGTCCTCGTTGCCGAACGGAGGTGAGGACGGGTTGAACGATGGATTCGCCTTCTACAGGGAAGCAATCTCGAATCCATCCAGCCTGGACAGCATAAGTGTTCGTATCGATCACAACTTGAACGGTAAGTTTAAAATATTCGGCAGGTACGCCGACACTCCATCGTATAGTGCATCGTACTCGGCGACCAAGGACACCACTAGCCTCGGCGTTCGAGGGGTAACCTTCGGGGCGACGAACCTGATTACCTCCAACCAGAGCAGTGAATTCCGGTTCAACATCACGCAGACCCATACGGACGGAACCAGTGTATCGACCAATCTGGGAGGAGCGACGCCGCTTGACCTGAACAGCTTCCCAGGGCCTGGTGGTGTAGGATTTCCCGCTCGGGCGGCGTTTCTTGGCGTTTGCCTCTGCTACGGCAGCAGTCCAACTATTGGACCGGCTCAACAGGAGACCATCCAACGCCAGTATGGTGTGACCGAGGCCTATAGCTGGGCAATCGGTCGCCATACCCTCAAGTTCGGCGTGGATTGGCGCAGATTGGCATCCAAAGCGACCCCCGTGAACCCGCTAGTATTTTTTGTTTACTTCGACCAAGCCTCGATCTTGGCCAACAATGCAGGTTCTGTTCAGGCCCTTTCCGAATCTCCCTCCGCGATCGAGCCAGTGTATACAAACTTTTCGGCCTTCGTTCAAGACAACTGGAAGGTTTCGCCTCGATTGTCGCTTGGGTTGGGTGTGCGCTGGGATGTGAATCCTGCGCCTGGGAATGCCATTGGTCCCCGGCCCTACACGGTGACCCAAGTCACCAATCTGGCCACCACGCAAGTTGCACCCGCAGGCACGCCTCTCTGGAAGACCAGTTGGAACAATTTTGCTCCTCGGCTGGGCGCGGCTTACCAGTTGCGGCACAGCGCAGGCCATGAAACGGTGCTGCGAGGCGGGTTCGGCCTCTTCTATGACATGGGTAATACCAATGGTTCCCAAGGCTTTAACAACGGAGTTGGTTTCGCTTCCACAGTGATCTACTCCGGCGTCAGTTTCCCGTTGACCACAGCCCAGTTACAGGTGCCCCCGCCGAGCATCACACCGCCATATAACGCGTTTGTGATCGGGTTCGACCCCAATCTTACGCTTCCCTATACGCTGCAGTGGAACGTCGCCTTGGAGCAAGCGCTCGGTAGTAAGCAATCTATCACGTTGAGCTATATCGGTTCAGCCGGACTGAGGCTCCTGACACAGTTTCAATATCGTCCCGCAAATCTTGGCAATTTGAACTTCAAACCAACTAGCCCCCTCTACGTCACCCTAAATTCGGCGACTTCCGATTATCATGCGCTCCAGGTTCAATATGAAAAGAGGCTCGGCCAAGGCTTGCAGGGGTTGGCATCTTACACGTGGTCTCACTCAATCGATGACGCGTCCAGCAATTTTACTGTTTTCGAGCTGCTTCTTCGCGCCAGCTCGGATTTTGATATCCGGAACAACTTTCAGGCTGCACTAACGTACGACGTTCCTGGAAGCTATTCCAATTCCGTGCTATCGGCCATCCTGAAGCACTGGGGCGTGGACGCGCGGATATCAGCCCGTTCCGCCCTACCCGTAGATGTATTAAACAGGTCTGTAGCTACTGATCCAGCTACTCAACAGCGTCGGTTTTTTCACCCAATCCTTGTAGCAGGGCAGCCCTTATATGTTTTCGGGTCGCAGTATCCGGGCGGGCGAGCGATCAACTTCAATGCATTTACACCGGCGCCGGCAGGCACAGAGGGGAACACCCCCCGCAACTTTGCTCGGGGCTTCAATGCAGTACAGGCGAGCCTCACGCTGCGTCGCGAGTTCCCGATTCGAGATCGCCTTCGCCTGCAGTTCCGCGCTGAAGCCTTCAATCTCTTGAATCACCCACTTTTTGGCTCCGTCAATAACCGGTTGTCCGCTGGCCCCAGCGTTTTTGGTCGCGCCTTTAATACGTTGAACAACGTGCCGGGAAGCCTAAGCCCGCTCTATCAAGGTGGCGGGCCGCGATCCCTTCAGATTGCTTTGAGGCTTTCTTTCTAGTTGCGTCATGAGCAAAACGGAGCATTCCAATTGGCTGCTCGGTTTTGCGTAACTATACGGCTGATGAGGGAAGGCCCCTCGAACCGGCTTGCAGGAGCAGGACTCAAACCACCTTCCGCTGCTGCGCCTCTCAGAGGCGTGGTGGTGAGCGGAGAAGGAAAAGGCCCGGAAGCGAAATTCGGGTCAGGTGACTTCTAGGGAGAGGAACGAAAGCGAACCACTGCCGTGTCGAAAAGAGCTAAGACGATGTCGAAACCGCGGTAGTTAGAAGATCGCGGGACCAGCTCCGACGGAACCTGCTTACGGACGGAGCGGCATCCGGCATACAGGTGGCCTGAACCTAGAAGAGGCGGGCGTATGGAACATGAGAACCTCGGCATCGATGCAAACGGAGAAGCCACAAGTGGACTGAACCACGAGGGCGAGAGTACGGATGCGATGCCGAGGGGCGGACTGCCTGGTAGTAGCGTTGAAGCGGAGTAATGTCCGTGGAGCGAAGCGGGCAGGCTATCCACGTCGGAACCATAATGGGCCAACTGGCAACAGGAGGAGCCCGCCGGTTTTGACTGAGGGCGGCAGCTCTCAACGGATGGCACGAGCCGGATGAATCGAGAGGTTCAAGTCCGGAATTCTGTGAGGGGCTCGGGGTGAGATTCCCCGGGCCTACTCGGCGTCGAGAAGTCGGAGAACTAGCTGCTTGCGGGATGGATTGAGTCACAAGGACGAAATCCGTGGGTCGAGGGCGAACTTGCGGCTGTTTGTGATTTTGCTTTTGGCGTGCAGCCCAACGAGTTCGGCGATCTGCCAATCAAGCGAGTGGCAAGGAGTTCAATCGACTGCTAAGTCTGGGCGCGTTGTCACGGTCGCAGACTCTGTAACAATGTCGCAGGTGCTCAACCCAAGTGGGGAGGCCACTCCCTCAGCAGCCACTGACGTTTCTCTATTTTCTCCAGATGGAGGAAAAGTGGTGGTTCTTACAAAGCGAGGCAATCTAGAGGCTAACACCAATGACTATTCCATCTTGGTGTGGAGAACGGATAAACTATTCAACTCAGCTAAGCCCGAGATACTCTTAACATTGTCGTCCACATCTTATCGGGCAGCGATTGAAGGTATCAGCTGGTTGCCGGATAGCGAGACGCTGCTCTTCCTAGGCGAGCATCCCGGAGAGCTGCGGCAACTCTATAGCTTAAATATTCGGTCGCATCGTCTCAAGAGAATAACTAACCACTTGACTCGCCTGTTCGGCTACAGTGCAACTGCCGATGGTAAGAACATTGCGTATACGGCGGAAGCTCCCTCGAAAGGTTTCTTCGACCAAGAAGAGACGCGCAGAAATGGCGTCGTTGTGTCCGCGCAGAGTCTTCCCGATTTGCTTCTCGACCGCAATAACATTGCGAACGGTTTCTTCTTTAAGGGAGAACTGTTCGTCAAGCGAGAGAATGCGCCGACCCAACAGGTTAGACTCCCAAACGGGCTGACGATTACGCCTTCTTCTGGATGGCCCATCCTATCGCCGGACGGTGAACACATTGCGATGGTGGGACTACTAGACCATCGGCCGGACGCCTGGGGAGCCTATACCGCATCTTTGCTGCGTTCGTCACAGTTCTTTTACGCCTACGTGATTATCGACTTGTCGACTCGGCGCAATGTGGTTCTGTCGAGCTTTCCGAAGGATGCATACTCAACTGCGTTATGGTCGCGCGATAGTCGCAGACTCTTTCTGTCAGGAGTTTTCCTACCCCTCGAACACAGTGAAGGGAGAGAGAGGGAAGAAAGAGAGTCCAAGTCATTTACAATTGCGTTGGAACCGAATTCCGGTGAGTTTGACACACTCGGCGACGGGAGCTTGCAAGTTGTTAGATGGAATGAAAAGACAGGCGACCTAATCCTCAGGAATACCAAGGCAAGCTCACGCGCCGACGGGATCATGTCGACCGTCATAATGAGAGTAACCGACTCCAAATGGAAAGTCTTGGCGACGGAGGATACAGGGGCAGGAGGCTTCCCAGGGTTTATTGTGGAACAAGACATGAACACGCCGCCGAGACTGTTTGTCGCGGATCGTGTGGCAAAGAAGGAGGCCCTTTTGCTAGATGTGAACCCACAGTTTAGCCATCTGAGATTTGGGAAAGTGGAAGAAATCACATGGACAGCAAAAGACGGACACAAGGTAGGTGGCGAGCTCTATTACCCTGCGCATTATGCTCCTGAGGAGCGGTATCCGTTGGTGATACAGACTCATGGATCGTTAGGTCCAGAGCGATTCAGCATGGATGGCGCCTACTCCTCGGGCTATGCCGCACAGACTCTGGCAGGAAAGGGCATTATGGTGCTCCAACTAGGGGAAGAGGATCATGACGATCCCTCTGGCTACATGGCCAAATATTGGGATACCCCCCAGGAGGCTGCGCTTGCGATGGGGGTTTACGAGTCCGCGATCGATCTTCTCGATGGCAAGAGGTTTATACGAAAGGATCTAGTCGCACTAATCGGCTTTAGCCGCAGTTGTTACTATGTAAAATACACTCTAACGCATTCACACTACCAGATCGTCGCCGCAGCTGTGGAAGATGGAATCGATGCTGGATACTTTCAGTACATCGCCTTCAACAACCCTGTAATCCAGCGCGAATGGGAGCGCTTTAACGGAGGTGTTCCGTTTGGAGCTGAAATCAAGTCGTGGGTTGCGGGATCCCCGGGATTTAACATCGATAAAGTTCATACGCCAATCCGGATTATAAGTCACAGCCGAGGGAGCTTGCTTGGCGAGTGGGAATGGTTTGCAGCGTTGTCGCGCCTCGGGAGGCCGGTAGAGCTTGTCATGATGCAGGACGCACCGCATCTCTTGGTAAAGCCATGGGACCGAATGGTGTCGCAGCAAGGAAACGCAGATTGGCTTGGTTTTTGGCTCAAGGGCGAAGAAGATCTCGATGCGGGCAAGGCCGAGCAATATGCCCGCTGGCGCGAACTACGGAAATTGCAAGCAGAGAATGATGCCAAGGATAAGGCCGCCAAGGAACCGCGCCGGTGAATTGAAGTTCCTCGCTACTGCCAGAGGGAGTTCGTCAGACCAGTTCCCTGAAGGGACTCTGTTTGTTGCCGGTCCTTGCTTCGTGGGAGCGTTGTTCAACTTCATACGCAAGGCGCGGTGACTGGGAGTCGTTCTCTGGTCGGGAGAGCCAGGCGATGCGCCCCTGCACTGATTGTGTCTTAACTTTGCTTCGCGGGAAGGGTGTTAAGTGTTCATGTAATTGTGCTGCGGCCTTCTTAGCGAGTTCAGCCTCCGGGCCTCACTGCGGTGAAACAGTTGAATGAGCTGATGTGTGGGGTTCAGGCAGCTCTTGGTGTCTTTGGTGTCTGTTTCGGCCCGAAATTGGTGCTATTTATGCGGAACAGTTGAAAGAGTGCGGAATGCGAGACCGTAGAAATCGCCAATATTGATGCAGTTTTCATGGAAGTCGCTGAAAAGATGGTAGGATGGCAAAAGCGGCTGGGTGAGTATCCCACCCTCTCGCCCACGGTCTCATCCCTGCATTCTGTTTACGAGAGCAGTCATATCGCGCTGTCATAGAAATGTAATACTAATTGTGACAAATCGTGGCAAAACGCCTGCTCAAAGGTGATGAAAAAGGAGTAAGTAGTTTGTCACCGTTAATCACAAGTTGCTGATTTTCCCTCGCTTTACGCTCGCTCCGGCAAGTTCTGATTAAAGCGGTCAACTGCCTTCTAAGCAGAGGGTCGGGAGTTCGAATCTCCCCGGGCGTGCCACTTATCTCTCTTGAATCAAGCACTTGCAGCCATTTCCAAAACGACGTCGTTTTCGATTTTCGGTCCATTCGGTCCAACAACGGACTTTTCAGACGGAAGCTCGAAGCCCAAACCGATCTGGCTGGTCCAATCTTGGCGAACTCGGACATCCTGTCCCTACCGAAAATGCTATCCGGCGCGAATACCTTTGAAATCAGTGATTTTCAAGAAGATGAAATTGAAGCAGGCTAACCAGGAGATCGGAATGTAAGAATGTTACATTGGGCTGAAAACGGCTGGATGGAGTTTTCGGTAAGCACAGGCCAATTTGTATCCGTCGGAAGTTGCAAATAAACGAGGAGGCAAGAGGCGGCATTAATGGACACGAGTCCGGTTTTTCGAGTCGTTTTTTTGGCGGCACGAGCGACTGCCGGGCTCAAAAATCGTGAAGGGCATCTTCGTCGGTGCCACGATTCGCAGTGAGATGACTGGCGACATAAATGTGTCGGACTGAGAGTACCGTTAGCCGGAAAACTTCATGTGGTGGAGAACACCTTGGAATCCGGGATCTTCCCGAAGGCTATCATAGATTCCATCAACATTTAGCATACGCAAGTCAGTGCAGTTTTCCTGAAAATCTCGCTTGAGATACTCAAGCGTCCGATCTTTATCTCTCATGCGCTCACAGATCGGGGTCATCTGCTCACTATCAAAGATGTTCGCGTGCGCTGCGGCGGGTTCCGCAGGGTGATCGGGACAAAGACTGAATGGCGTTTGATGCCCTGGA
>Ga0137416_10002145_pt1 | contig 10431 bp, 8 predicted proteins | sample CZODoug3_1_1_16f_FD_108282 | JGI IMG/M metagenome (GOLD analysis project Ga0137416, IMG submission 108282) | Vadose zone soil fungal communities from Angelo Coast Range Reserve, California, USA - CZODoug3_1_1_16fungal (Illumina Assembly) | ecosystem: Environmental > Terrestrial > Soil > Vadose...
ACAGCGATGCCGGGGGCAGGTCTCGGCAGCAACCCGGCCCGTGTCGCTTCACGCTCGTCGCGCACGACTGGGGCGGCGTCGTTGCCTGGGTGTTCGCGGCGCAGTATCCGGAGATGCTCGATAAGCTGGTCATCGTCAACGCGCCGCATCCGACCATCTTCGGAAAGCTGCTGCGGGAGGACGCCGCGCAACAGCAGGCAAGCTCGTACATGCTGATGTTTCGGGGCGAGAAGGCGGAGGAAACGCTGTCCGCCGATTCGTACTCGCGACTGACCTCGATGGTTCTTGGCGCAGGCCTGAAGGACGGCACGGTGACCGACGCAGACAGGAAGATGTACGTCGACGCGTGGTCGCAGCCGGGCGCGCTGACCGGCGGGCTCAATTACTACCGCGCGGCGGGCATCGGTCCGTCGACTGCGGCAGCATCGACCGGTGCGCCGGGCAGCTCGACTACGTCGCCGCCGGCCGCGGCCGCCGCGGCCATTCCTCCACTTGTCGTCCGGGTGCCGACGCTCGTGATCTGGGGCGAGAAGGACACGGCGCTTCTGACCGGCAACCTGAACGGGCTCGATCAGTACGTGTCGAAGCTGACCATCAAGCGCGTCCCCGAGGGCACGCACTGGGTCGTGCGCGAACAACCCGCGGACGTGAATCGGTACATTCGCGACTTCCTCGCGCAGCCCTGACGTGCCGACACGCGCGCCGCGATTCAGCGCCGGGACGCTCAAGTTTCTGCGGGCGCTCAAGCGCAACAACCGCCGCGACTGGTTCAACGCGCACCGCGACGAGTACGACACGTACGTCCATCAGCCGATGACAGCTGTGATCGCGCGGCTGGCGGACGACTTCCGCGCGTTCGCTCCGGAGCTCGTCGCGAGCCCCAAGGTGTCGATGTATCGCATTTACCGCGATACGCGCTTCTCCGAGAACAAAGCGCCGTACAAGACGCACGTGGCCGCCGTGTTTCCCACACGCGGGCTGCCCAAACACGAAGGCGCCGGCTTGTACTTTCACGTGTCGCCAGAAGGGGTCTGGATCGGCGGCGGGATCTACTCGCCGCAGCCGCCGCAGCTGCACGCAATCCGCGAGCACATTGCGTCGAATCTGAGCAGCTGCGCGCGATCGTCGAGTCGCGCGGCTTCCGGCGGCTCGTCGGCGCGCTCGAAGGTGACAAATTGCAGCGCGTTCCACGCGGCTTCCCCAAAGATCACGAGGCGGCGGAGTATCTCAAGTTCCGCCGCTTCATCGCCGGCGCCGAGTTCCCCGCCGCGTTCGCGGCGAGCCCGAAGTTCCACGGCACGCTGCTGTCCGTGTTCCGCCGTGTGATGCCGCTCGCCCGGTTTCTCAATGCGCCGCTCGTCGGGCAAACGCGATGACCGGCGGCGACGACCTCGACGCGCTCGTCACCGAGCTGAATGCCGGCGCGCCCAGCTCGCCGCGCTCGGACGAGCAGACCGGGCGCCTGCGATCGTGGCTCGAGCAGGTGGTCGACCATTCGGCGAGCGACCTGCTCCTTGTCGCCGGCGCGCCGCCGTCGGTGCGGGTCGATGGTCATGTGGTGCCGCTCGGCCCGGCCTATGGGGACGCGCTCGGCAGCGAGGAGATCGAGGACGCGGTGTCGCCTGCGCTGCCGCCGCATGCCCGCCGGATGTACCGCGACGCCGGCATCGCCGACGGCTCCTTTCGGACGCCCGATCTCGGCCGGTTCCGCATCAACCTGCATCACGAGCGCGGCCGCGCCGCGGCCGCCATCCGGCGGTTGCCGTCTGCGGTGCCGCGGCTGGCGTCGCTCAATCTACCGCCGACCGTGGAGGCGCTCTCGCGCCTGCCGCGCGGGCTCGTGCTCGTCGGCGGACCCACCGGCTCCGGCAAGACGACGACGCTGGCTGCGCTCGTGCACGAAATCAATCTCCGCGAGGCGCGCCACATCATCACGATCGAAGATCCGGTGGAGTACGAGCACCCGCACCGCAAGTCGATCATCGAGCAGGTCGAGATCGGTGTCGACGCGCCCGACTTCCCCACCGCCCTCAGGGCCGCGCTGCGTCAGGCCCCCGACATCATCGTCGTCGGCGAGATGCGCGATCCCGAGACGATGCAGATCGCGGTCGCGGCGGGCGAAACGGGGCATCTCGTGTTCTCGAGCCTCCACACGACCGACGTCTCCACGACCGTCGCGCGCATCGCCGATTCATTCCCCGTGGAGCGGCAGAACACCGTGCGGCAGGAGCTGGCGATGGCGCTCGCGGCGGTGCTCACGCAGACGCTGATGCCGAAGACGGGCGGCGGGCGCATTCCCGCCGCGGAGCTGCTGATGGTGGGCTACGGCGCGCGGCAGCACGTCCGCAAGAACGCGCTGCAGCATCTGCACCAGGAGATCACGATCACGCGCAAGCAGGGATCGTTCACGCTCGAGGAATCGCTGACCGAGCTGGTGAAGCTGGGGCTCGTCGACCGCAAGGACGCGATCACACGCGCCCTGCATCCCGACGAGCTGGAGCGTCTCCTGGCGTAAGGCGGTCGCGGAGCCACGGACGTACGAATTCTGAATTCAGAATTCCGGAATTCAGAATTCGTTAGCCGCGAATTTTGTCAAGATGGGTGGCCATGGATCTCCCCATCACCCGCGCCGCCATCGAGCGCGTGCACTCCGTTATCGCGCCGCATATCCGCCGGACGCCGACCGTCGATGTTGCCGGCGGCGACCTCGGCGTCGCCGCCCGGCGCGTCACCCTCAAGCTCGAACAGCTCCAGCGGGCCGGATCGTTCAAGACGCGTGGCGCCTTCGCGCACCTGCTCACCCGCGCGATTCCGCGCGCGGGCGTGGTCGCGGCCTCGGGCGGCAATCACGGCGCCGCCGTGGCGTTCGCCGCGATGCAGCTCGAGGTGCCGGCGAAGATTTTCGTGCCCACGGTCGCGTCGCCCGCCAAGATTGCGCGGATCCGCTCCTGCCGCGCCGATCTCGTCGTCGGCGGCGACCGCTACGCCGACGCGCTGGCGGCGAGCGAGTCGTGGGCGGAACAATCCGGCGCGCTCGCCGTGCACGCCTTCGACCAGCCCGAGACGCTGCTCGGTCAAGGCACGCTCGGTCTCGAGCTGACGATGCAGGCGCCGGACATCGAGACGGTGATCGTCGCGGTTGGCGGCGGCGGGCTGATCGGCGGCGTCGCCGCCTGGTGCGCGGGCACGGTCCGCGTTGTCGGCGTCGAACCGGAAGGCGCGCCCACGCTGACCGAGGCGCTGAAAGCGGGCGGGCCGGTGGATGCGCCGACGGGCAGCATCGCGGCCGATTCGCTGGCGCCACGCCGGGTCGGCGAACTGATGTTTCCGATCGCCCGCGCGCACGTCGAGCGCGTCGTCCTGGTGAGCGACGACGCGATTCGCGCCGCCCAGCGCACGCTGTGGGAGGGGCTGCGGGTCGTTGCCGAACCGGGTGGCGCCGCCGCGTTTGCGGCGCTCCAGTCCGGCGCGTACGTCCCTGCACGCGACGAGCGTGTCGCCGTCGTCATCAGCGGAGGAAACACAGAGCTCTCAACGCTCAACTCTGAACCCTGACCGCTGAGCCGTAAGCCTTGAGCATGGAGACGGCTCAAGACTCGAGACCAACGATCGACACTCACAGCTGACGTCGCCCGACGTAGCGCTGGATCACGAAGAGCGCGGCGCCGACAGCGAGCGCCGCGAAGCCGCCGAGCAGTTGCTCGCGTGTCGCGCCTGCGGCGATCGCAAGCGACACCACGATCGCGATCGTCGGCACCACGGGTCCGAGCGGCGCCACGAAGGTCGCCGGCTTCACCACATTCACAAACTGGGGCGAGCGGAGCCTGAGCGTCGCGGCAGAGACGCCCGTGTAGGTGACCAGCCGCGCCAGCGCACTGACGACGGCGAGCTTGGCGAACGAGCCGGTCAGCGCGAGCGCGATTGCGACGCCGGCGGTGAAGATCACGGCATTGGCGGGCGTGCGGAAGCGCGGGTGAATGCGGCCGAAGAACGCCGGCAGCTCGCCATGCTCGGCGAGCGCGAACAGCATCCGCGATCCGCTCAACACCTGGCCGGCGTTGTTGCCGGTCATCGAGATCACGGAACCGATGCCGACGAGCAGCGCCCCGCTCGACCCCAGAAACACCGCCGCCGCATCAGCAATGGGGGTGCTGTGCGCCGGCAGATCCGGCAGCACACCCTGCGCGACGACCTGCGCGAGCGTCATCACGCCCATCACCACCAGAATCGTCAGGACGAGCGCGAACGGCACGTGTCGCCGTGGGTCGAGCGCCTCTCCAGCGGGCACCGGAACGACGTCGTACCCGCCGTACACGAAAATCATCAGCAGCGCCGCCGCCGAGAACTGCCGAAGCGTCACCGGGGGCAGCGTCGTCAACGCGGTGGGCTTCACGTAGCGGAGGCCGATGACGATGAAGAGGATGAGCGGCAGCAGCTTGCCCATGGTCAGTGCGTTGACCAGCCACGCGCTCTGGCGGATGCCGCGCACGTTGACCCAGGTCAGCGCCGCGGTGACGCCGGCGAGCAGCAGGGTGCGCGGCCAGCCAACGGTGAGCGCCGGCCAGTAGTAGCCGAGCGCCAGGGCGATGCCGGCCATCACGCTCGCCTGGCTGGCGGCGCGCGTGAACCACTGCATCCAGCCGACCTCGAAGGCAACGAGCCGCCCGAACGCCGCGCGCGTGTAGAGATACGGTCCGCCGGTGCCTTCGAAGCGGCTGCCCACTTCCGCGAAACACAGTGCGACGGTGAGCGAGGCGAGCCCCATCAGCACGAACGCGATCGGGCTCCAGCCGCCGATCTGCGCCGCCACCTGCGACGGCATCAGGAAGATCGCGCCGCCGATCACCTGATTGATCCCGATCGCGGTCAGGTCCCACCGGCCGAGCGCGCGTCGCAACGTGGGCATGCCGGCCAGTTGTATCATGACGGTCGGCTGAGGCAGGACGCGCGGCGAGAGCCTTCGCTCTACGAGCGCTACGAGACAGGCATCACGCGATGGTGTAGCGCGAAGCCTCCGGTGGCGCGACGGCTCAGCAGAGCGACGTGGAACACGAGAGCTCTGGCCGAGCGAGCGTAGCGCGAAGGCTTCAACCGAGCGACCCGTATGCACACAACGCTTCCACGGCGGTTTTACGCAGACCCGGAGTTCTACTGCGCCGAGCTCGAGCGCTTTTACTTCAACCGGTGGATTTGCGCCGGACGCGCGGATCAGATCCCGAAGGCGGGCGATTACTTCACCCGTTCGCTCCGCGACGAGAGTGTCATCGTCACGCGCGACGGGTCAGGCGAGATCCACGCCTTGTTCAACGTGTGCCGCCATCGCGGCACCCGGCTCTGCGAGCAGCCTGAAGGTCACCTCGTCGAACGCATTCAGTGCCCATATCACAACTGGACGTACGACCTCGCCGGCCGGCTGCTCGCTGCGCCGCACATGCCGCCGGATTTCTGCAAGGACGAGTACCCGCTGCACCGTGCCGGCTGCGAGCTCTGGGACGGCCGTGGGTTCGTGTATCTTGGCGTCACCTCTCCTGCCGGTCCTCTCCTTCCTGCCCTTCCTGCCCTTCGTGATCAGCTCGCCGACCTTCCACAGCGATTCGCCGCGTGGCAGATGGCCGACCTCCGCCTCGGGCGCCGCATCGTGTACAACGTCAAAGCCAACTGGAAGCTGATCGTCCTCAACTACAACGAATGCCTGCACTGCCCGAACCTGCATCCGGCGCTGAACAAGCTGCATCATTATCTCGGCGCGGACAACGTTGCGCCGACAGCGTCCTACTGCGGCGGAGCGATGGGCTTCAGGGACGGGGTCGAGACGATGAGCGTGGACGGCAAGCGGCGGCGCGAATATCTGCCCGGACTCGCGGGGGCACAGCGGCGCCAGGTCGCCTACTTCTCGATCTATCCGAACCTTTTCCTCAGCCTGCATCCCGATTACGTGATGACGCACACCCTGTGGCCGCGCGCGCACGATCGGACCGAGATCATCTGCGAGTGGCACTTCCACCCGGACGAGCTCGCCAGACCGGACTTTCACGCGGATGACGCGATCGAGTTCTGGGACCTGACGAACCGCCAGGACTGGTGGATCGCGGAGCAGTCGCAGGCCGGCATCACGTCGCGCGTCTATCAGCCCGGCCCTTACTCGGAGCGCGAAGAATTGCTCTGGTCGTTCGATCAGATTGTCCGGCGAGACGCAGACATGTAACTGACATCTGAGGATTTGTGGATATGAGGATTTGAGGATCTGATTTGAGGATCCAAAGGATGCTGACGGCCTTCCAAATCCTCAAATCCTTAAATCCTTAGATCCTTAGATCCTTAGATCCTAAGATCTCTTAGACTGGTTCCCTATGTTGTTACCGATTGCCTCCTTCAACGGCCGCCGCCGCGTGCCGCCGCCCGTCAACGAACCCTTCCGCTCGTACGCGCCCGGCACGCCCGAGCGCGCGTCGCTCAAAGCGCGCCTCAGGGCGATGGCCTCCCAGAAAATCGACATGCCGCTCATCGTCGGCGGCAAGGAAGTGAAGACCGGCGAGTGCGCACAGGCGGTGATGCCGCACGACCACGCGCACGTCCTCGGCGAGTACCAGAAGGCGACCGATCGACACGTGCTGCAAGCCGTGGAGGCGGCGCGCGCCGCTCGGAAAGAGTGGGCCGCCTGGCCGTTCGACGATCGCGCAGCCGTCATCCTGAAAGCCGCCGAGCTCCTGACGACGACGTGGCGCGACACGATCAACGCGGCGACGATGCTCGGCCAGTCGAAGACGGCCTTCCAGGCGGAGATCGATGCCGCCGCCGAGCTCGTCGACTTCTGGCGGTTCAACGCGCACTATGCCCAGGAGCTCCTCGACGAGCAGCCGCTCAGCGACCACACGATGTGGAATCAGCTCGAGTACCGCGCCCTCGAGGGGTTCGTCTACGCGGTGACGCCGTTCAACTTCACCTCGATCGCCGGCAACCTCCCGACCGCGCCCGCGTTGATGGGCAACACGGTCGTGTGGAAGCCGGCGTCGAGCGCGATGTACTCGGCGTATCACCTGATGAAGCTGTATGAGGCGGCCGGCATGCCCCCTGGCGTCATCAATTTTGTCGCCGGCGACGCGGCGATGATCTCGAAGGTCCTGCTCTCGCACCGCGATCTCGCGGGTGTGCACTTCACCGGCAGCACCGAAGTCTTCAACGACATGTGGAAGACCATCGGCGGCTCCATGTCCAGCTACCGCTCCTACCCGCGCATCGTCGGCGAGACCGGCGGCAAGGATTTCATCGTCGCGCACCCGTCAGCCGACGTGGACGCGCTCGCCGTCGCGATCGTGCGCGGCGGGTTCGAGTTCCAGGGACAGAAATGCTCGGCCGCGAGCCGTGTGTACGTCCCGAAGTCGCTCTGGAACGAAGTCCGCGATCGCGCGGTCGCGATGATCGACGAGATCGAGACGGGCGACCCGCAGGATTTCCGGAATTTCATGGGCGCGGTGATCGACAGGCGCGCGTTCGACAAGATCAGCCAGTACATCGAGCACGCGCGCAGCAAGGCGACGATCGTGGCCGGCGGCATGGTGGACGGCAGCAAGGGCTATTTCATCGGCCCCACGCTGGTCCAAACCACCGACCCGGGCTACAAGCTGCTCTGTGAAGAAATCTTCGGGCCGGTCGTCACCGCCTACGTCTACGACGATGCGAAGTGGTCGGAGACGCTGGACGTTGTGGACTCGACGTCGCCGTACGCGCTGACCGGCGCGGTGTTCGCGCAGGATCGCCGCGCGATCGTGGAAGCGACGTCCTCGCTGCGAAACGCGGCGGGCAACTTCTACATCAACGACAAGCCGACCGGCGCGGTCGTCGGGCAGCAGCCCTTCGGCGGCGGGCGGGCGTCGGGAACGAACGACAAAGCGGGATCGAAGCTGAACCTTGTGCGCTGGGTCAGCGCGCGCACGATCAAGGAGAATTTCGCGCCGCCAAAGGATTACCGCTATCCGTTCATGAGCGAGGCGTAAGGGCTTCAAACGTGTCGCGCGGGCCTTTCGTGGCCGCGATCGGGTGACCCGCAAAAGACCGCCCTGCAGTTCAGACCGGTCCTAGCGTGACGCGGTGACCGTCGCCGCAAGCGCTCCGAGCGCCACCGACGCGGCCATGGCACCGCCGTGCGCGAGCAGAACGTGCTGCGGCTGCGAGAACCCACAGAAGAGCCGCAGGCCGGCATCCGCGATCAACCCGCACCCGAGCCCGTACAACGCGCCGGCAACGGCCGGCCGCAACGGGAAGGCGCGCGCCACGAGTACGGCCGAGGCGATCAGCACCGGCACGGCGCCGAGCGCCGACGCGCGAAAGCACACGATGCCATCCCGCAGCGCACGACCGGGGCCCGGGCCGAGGTCGAACGTCGATGCGGTCAGCCCGAGCAGCACCGCGGGCACGGCGATGCCGATCCCGAATGTCCAGGCGAGCGCGGCGCGCGAGAGCGCGCGGCCAGGGATCGATTCGCGCAGCGCCGCGGCGACGATGATGAGGCCGGCGAGCGATTGACCGATCGAGAAACCCCAGGCGCGCACGAATCCGATCGCGCGCAGGTCGGGCCGGAAGAAATGCAGCAGCGGAACGGCCAGCATGATGGCGGCGGCGAGCGGCGCCAGCGTCAGCGCGCGGACGGACGGGGAGCGCAGCGGCCTCACCGGCTCGAGGTCGCGAACGATCGCCGTGCGCGCGTCAGTCATCTACGCCCACCCGACCGACGAACCCCATCCGACCTCCCCGCCCTGCGAGTCTCCCGCTCGCGAGAAAAATGGCCATGCAGCCGCTCTCTCATCTTCTTCATCCCACGAAACGCGCGCGTCTTCGCCGCGTTCACGCGAATGCCGAGCCGTGCGGCAATCTCACCGAAGCTCCACCCGTCGATGTGGTGGAGCAGCAGGGCGCGCCGTTGATGCGGAGGCACCCCGCGCAGCGCGCGCCGCACCTCGTCGCCGTCCACCATCGCCTGCAGACCGTCCCGCGCGATATCGCCCGCCTTCACGTCGGCCGCGACCCTGTCCTCGAACCGCAGCCGGCGGCCGGTGCTTCGGGCGTGCATGAGATACACGTGTCGCGCGATCGCGAACGCCCACGGCGTCACCGGACGGCCCGGCTCGTAGGTTCGGCGCGACCGATGGATCTGCATGAATGTGTCCTGCAGCAGGTCGTCGGCGAGCGCGGCGTCGCGGCATTGCGACCGCAGATAACCACGCAGGCGCCCCGCGAGCGCCGCATGGAGACGGTCGAATGCGTCGACGCGGCCGTCGAGATAACCCTGCATCAGCTCGACGAGCTCGCGCTCCGACCGATCCAGCCGGCCTCCATCACTCTTTGCGTCCGGGGCCATTCGGGTTACGACTCAGAACGCGGGCGTGGCGGTTTTTCGCGGCGGGTTGAAAAACGGCGTCTTCACGACGGTCGCCGGCACGCGGTGGCGGACGGCCTCCACCGTCACCTCGAGCTCGAACGAGGCGCCTTCGGCGTAATACGGCGCGTCGACGGTCGCGAGCGCGATGAGCTTCTTCAACACCGGCGACCAGGTCGTCGTCGTCGCGCGCCCGGCCTGCCGGCCGTTCCGATAGACCGGAACGGCGGTGCGCGACGCGGCGGCGGCGATCTGAGGAGCAAGGCCAACGCCGTCGTACAGCTTCTCGACCTCCGGCCAGCTGACGTCGAGCCCCACGATCTGGCGCGCCGGCCCGCGGCGGCCCTCCTCGAGCAGCGGTCCCCGGCCGACAAAGGGACGCGCATCGAGCTGCACGAGGCGGCCGAGGCCCATCTCGAACGGCGTGTACTTCTGCGATTCGATCAGCGCCTTCTTGCTGCTGTGGAAATCGACGTCGATGAGCAGCAGCCCGGCCTCGACGCGCGCGACGTCGAGCGCGAGCATGCCGGCCGGATGGATGTCGAACGGACGGCCGCCGCTCATGAGCGCGTCCCAGACGTCGACCGCGCGGTCCCACGGCATCCAGATCTCGTAGCCGAGATCGCCGGTGTACCCGGTGCGCGAGATCTCGACCGGGACGCCGGCAATCGCGCCGCGCGTCATGCGGAAGTATTTCAGGTTGCGGATGTCGGCGTCGGCCACCGCGCCGAGCAGGCCGCCCGACGTCGGGCCCTGCAGCGCGAGCGCGGCGACCTGTTCGGAGATGTCCTCGATCGCGACGTCGAGGCCGATCGCGTTCTGCGTGAACCAGCGCAGGCTGGGATCCGCGGCGGTCCAGCGAAACGTGTCCTCCGACAGCCGCGTCACGGTCCCGTCGTCGATCACCTTGCCATGCTCGTCGCACCAGGGCGTGTAGCAGACCTGACCGACGGCGAGCTTGAAGGCGTCGCGCGTGATGACGCGATCGACGAGCCGCACCGCATCGCGCCCGCTGAGGCGGTACTTGAACAGGGGCGACACGTCGATGAGCGCCGACG
>Ga0137416_10002147_pt1 | contig 10428 bp, 11 predicted proteins | sample CZODoug3_1_1_16f_FD_108282 | JGI IMG/M metagenome (GOLD analysis project Ga0137416, IMG submission 108282) | Vadose zone soil fungal communities from Angelo Coast Range Reserve, California, USA - CZODoug3_1_1_16fungal (Illumina Assembly) | ecosystem: Environmental > Terrestrial > Soil > Vadose...
AAAGTTCTCTGCGCCTCAACAGGAAACACCGCGGCCTCCCTAGCTGCGTACTCAGCCAGGGCAGACATGGAATGCATCGTTCTCATGCCAAAAGGAAAGGTTGCAGGCGGAAAAATGCTCCAAATCATAATGCACGGAGCCAAGCTCATCCAGATCAAAGGAGACTTCGACCAGGCCCTCGAAATCGCAATGAAACTATCCGAACGAAGAAGAGAATTCTACCTGATGAATTCTATCAACCCGTTCAGGCTTGAAGGGCAGAAGACGATAGCGTTCGAGATTCTTGACCAGCTAGGCCGGGTTCCCGAAGTTGTAATGCTGCCGGTCGGAAATGGTGGCAACATTAGCGCTGCCTGGAAAGGCTTCTCCGAGTTCCAACAGCTAAAGATAGTGAAGAGTCGACCTAGAATGATTGGGATTCAGGCCGAGAAAGCCGCCCCTATTGCAAGGGCCGTGAAAAGCGGACGGGATAAGATTCGTCCCGTACACAATCCCCAGACAATCGCCACGGCCATCAGAATCGGGTCCCCGGTAAACTGGCCCAAAGTCCTCAGCGCAATAAGAGACTCAAGAGGGACCGCGGAAACGGTAACAGACCGCCAAATCCTAGAAGCCCAAAAAGAGCTAGCGACTCTTGAGGGAATATTCGTAGAGCCCGCTAGCGCGGCCTCAATTGCAGGCGTGAAGAAACTCTCGGAAGAGGGCAGGGTTGACCGGTCTGAGACCGTCGTATGCGTGACAACAGGACATGGCCTGAAGGATCCCTCAGTACTCGACCGACTGCCAAAATCCCAGACTGGTTACAATCTCGAAATTACCGACGGATCTCGCTTAGAAGCTCTTGAGCGGATCCTTTGAGAATCATACTCGCCGGCTTCGGAACAGTCGGCCAAGCACTCACAAGGGTCCTCCACAAAGATGAACAACGGATAGTACAAGCCTACGGTTTTCGACCCCAACTCACCACCATAGTCGACAGCCGAGGATCATGCTTCGACGAACAAGGCCTCGACATCCCCCTCGTATTGAAAACTAAGGAGAAGTACGGAACAGTAGCCAAGTATCCCGGAAGCGGGCATCGCAACGATGACAGCAGCCGCGTAATATCCGATAGCGAAGCCGAAGTCGTTGTGGAAACAACCCCCACCAACTACAAAGACGGTGAACCGGGATTATCCAATATCAAGACAGCTCTCTCAACAGGAAAACACGTCGTCACAGCCAACAAAGGACCTCTGGCGTTGGCGATGCCAGCTTTGCTGGAGCTTGCCCGTCATAGAAACCTACAGCTTCGCTTCAGCGGAACTGTTGGTGGAGGAACACCGTTCCTAGACTTCGCGGCGAAATGCATGCCTGGGGAGAGAATCTCCAGAATCAAAGGAATCCTCAACGGAACAACAAACTACATTCTAACAAGAATGGAAACCTCCTCGCTAACATTTGAGAAGGCCTTGGCTGAGGCCCAAAAGAAAGGCTACGCAGAAAAGGACCCAACTAACGATGTTGAAGGATTCGACACTGCCGCAAAGATAGTGATCATAGCAAACTGGGTCCTGACCAAAGGAATCAGTCTACGGGACATAAACATAACCGGGATCTCGAAGATCACACCACAAAAACTTCGAAAAGCCCAAGCCTCAGGCGCCAGAATCAAACTCATTGGTAGAATCGAGGAATCATCCGTCTCAGTACGGCCCGAGGAAATCCAAGCTGAGGATTCAATCTGCGTCCCCGACACACTGAACGCCCTGACCTTCTCCACCGAACACGCGGGGGACATAACCCTCATCGGGCCGGGAGCAGGAGGCGAAAGAACAGCCAGCGCCATCGTCCGGGATCTCGTTAGCATACGTAAAGAGTACGCAGTCTAGGGAGACAAACGGATTGAAGCTCGTTATGAAATTCGGGGGAACCTCCCTCTCCAGCGCGTCCAAGATGAAGAGTGCGGCAAGAATTCTCCAGAAATTCTCGTCCTCGAACAAGATTGTCGCAGTGGCCTCTGCTATTGGAGAAACAACTGACCAGCTCTCTGAGATCGGCGAACTCGCCAAAAAAGGGGAGCTAAGAAAGGCGAGAGAGATCCTCTCAAAGGTTCACGCCTCACATCGCAAAATCGTCCCCTTGATCGCAGGCAAGACGGGGACAAGGGAAACCCTAGAGCGGATTGAACGGCTGAACTCCGAGCTTGAACGAACAGTCGAAGGAATTGCCCACCTGAGAGAATTGACGCCTCGGAGCCGGGACTACCTCCTCTCGTTCGGCGAGAGACTCTCCACCCCCATTCTCACTGTGGCAGCGAACGCAACTGGGTTGAAAGCGCGATCATTTACTGGTGCGGAAGCGGGCATTACGACTGACGATAATTTTGGCGAAGCAAAGCCCCTCGTGGAGACTAGCTATCACCAGATTCGGCAACGATTGGAACCACTCTGGAATCGTAGGATAATTCCAATCGTAGCCGGCTTCATAGCATCAACAGTTGACGGCAGCATTACGACCCTGGGACGGGGAGGGTCAGACTACACCGCGGCACTGCTTGGGGCTGCCCTAGTGGCGGAAGAGATTTGGATCTGGACGGATGTGGATGGATTGATGACAGCAGATCCAAGGATCGTAAAGGACGCTGTAGTACTTCCAAACGTCTCGTTCGGCGAAGCGTTAGAACTGTCATTTTTCGGGGCCAAGATGATGCACCCAAGAGCTTTGCAACCCGCAGCGCAGAAGAAGATCCCCGTGCGAATCAAGAACTCGTCTCGGCCGAGTGGGAACGGTACCCTCGTCTCAACCAGCGAGTCACGCAATGGTGGGAAAGTTGTGAAAGCGGTTTCGCTCATCAAGGACGTTGGCATCGTTACCGTCAGCGGCACCGGAATGATGGGCGCACCCGGAGTTGCCGCAAAAGTCTTCCAGACACTCGGATCATACAATGTCAACGTGATGATGATATCGCAGGGCTCCTCTGAAGCAACAATATCCTGCGTTGTGGCGAACAGAGAGGTTGACCGGGCGGTCAGAGCGCTTCAGCTGGCCTTGATGGGCCAGGGATATGTGGATAGGATAGGTGAAGAGAAGGATGCCTGCGTCATCGCTGTTGTTGGGTCAGGAATGAAGGGAACTCCTGGGGTTGCAGCACGGATATTCACCGCAGTTGCGAAACGAAAGGTGAATGTTCGCATGGTCGCGCAAGGGTCCTCAGAGTACAACGTGTCCTTCGTAGTATCTCACACAGACGGCCCAGAAGCCGTAAGGGCGATCCACGAAGAATTCAATCTAGGCAGCTAATTTTCTCTTGTGCTTATCGCATGATCGTAACAACATCCTTGTCCGAAGGTACATGATCGAGACTCACTCGCTGACCAGTGAATTTTACACTGGACCCTGAGACGAAGGCGTACTTGGCCCCCTCGACGAATCGGGGAGAAATCTTCTTGCAGACATCCCTTAACGTCGAGCCGGCTGAAAGGATCAATGGTTTCTCGAAATCTGCATCACCGTCAGGACGCTTCAGGTAGATACGGATGAAATCGAGGGTCTCCCAGATCTTTTCAGCGAGAAGGTCCATGTTTAATCCCTTCTCGGCGGATATGGGTACGAAATCTCTCCCGATCTGTTTCTTCGCCGCGGCAAGGTATTGCTCGTTCACCAGGTCCACCTTGTTTAGGACGACCAGTGAAGGAACGTACCTCCGGTCTCCGGTCAAGACATCAATCAACTGCTCGTCTGTGACATCTTCCCGTACCAAAATGCCGCCATTACTGATCCCGTACGCCTCCACTATTCCTTTGACAGTTGCTGGGGAGAGTTTGGTGAGCTTGACGCTTGTGGTCAGAGCTAGGCCTCCCTTGTTGCCTCTCGTGACAATCACGTCAGGGGGTTTCTGGTCGATCCGAATACCCATGGCATGAAGCTCATGCTTCAACACTTGCACCTGTCCCGGCTGAAATACATCCAGGACCAACAGAACAAGATCCGCGTTCCTTGCCACAGAGAGAACTCTCCTTCCCCTTCCCCGTCCCGAAGATGCGCCGCTGATAATTCCAGGAAGATCCAGAATCTGAATGTCCGCTCCGTTGAGACGTAGGATCCCCGGGACAACGGTGAGAGTTGTGAAGGCGTAGGCAGCCACTTTCGACTTGGCGTTCGTCAGCCGGTTCAGAATGGTCGATTTGCCAACACTGGGGAGGCCTATGAGTACGACTGTCGCGTCGCCGCCCTTGCGGATCTCGAAGGCTGGCCCGCCTCCCTTCGAGGTGGAGCTTTCCAGCTCCTCGTGCAATCGTGCGAGCTTGGCTTTGAGGAGCCCTATGTGATGTTCGGTTTTCTTATTGACCTGGGTCTTCTTCATCTCCTCCTCTATCTGCTTAATCTTCTCTGGAAGACCCAACTCGCTCTACCTCTGGTGCCCCATCATACCTACGACCGGATATTGTGAACCTTGCTTCGCGATATGAGAGGACCATCTCTTGGCGAAAAAATCGCGTAAACAGCTGCGATTTGAAAGATTTTGCCTATAAATTGGATCTTTCCTTCGTGGATTCTATATGAAGGGGAAAGGGTATCTTGAGTAGAACGGCGAAAACAAGCACGATCGGACCTCGTTCCTTCAAGGAGAACCACCGCCACCATCGCTGAGAGCTGGGTAGACGAACGGGACAAGGCGATTCTCGAAACCATTTACTATTGTGAGAACTGCAACATGGTACTGGAACCGGGCGACAGTAACGTAGAGACACAACAAGGAACTTCCCCGCCACAAAATGCGGAAAGTCTTCATCGTTCGTTGCGGCCTCTGCGGAAACATAGTAACCGATAGCCACGCCCCATACAGCCCCGAAAGAAACCAGTTCTGGTGCAAGAATTGCCTCATTGATACCCATTCTCGACAGGAGTTCCATACGGAACCCAGCAAATAAGCAGCACAGATTGATTTAGGCGATTCGGATGGCTATACAGCGAATTGACGACAACTCTCGGGGGCTTCGGCCTGAGCCCTCCACGAAAATCGTCCACGAGGACCTTCGACTAGGCGTTGCACCCGTGAGTGGTGTCCTAGAATACAAGATTTGAGAAACCTTTTTCTTTCGAGTAGAGCTTCTTCTCATTGTGATGGGAATGATTGGCTCGAAGACTGCTTGCCAAATCGTATTGGTCTCTCTGCTCATACTGCTTAGTGGAAGTTGGGTTCAGCTTGTAACTACGGCAGCTGGACAAACCATCCCAGCATCGCCGCAGCCCCAAAACTGTGTTAGGCCGGAAGTGAACTCGGTAAACCTATCGTCCGCTATTTGCACGTCAAAAGTTCACTACAGGTTTGGTGAAATAGTTGAAATTGTTCTGACACTTACAAATACTGGGCCAGCCCGACTTCAACTCGATAGGCTCAGCGGCAGTGTTTTCATAATGGACCGCCTTGGAGCACCAAAGCTTCGCCAGGTGGACCTAAACTCATGCCTGACGCCGGAGAGTTGCTCCCTTTCCCCTGGACAGTCCATGTCTGAAATCCTTGCGCGGTGGATAACCGACGAACCATTCTCACAAGCAACCCTCTCAGGGCCGTACACAGTCCACTCGGCAGTACTCGCCTGTCCTAAGGGTACCCCCTGCTTGGAAGCAGTGGATGTGACGATAAGAATCACTGTGGCAGTACCACAGAGTTAGACTCTCTCTTCAGAAGACAACTCGTTGTAAATGAGCGTCTTTCACGCTTGCGGAACCCTGCATAGCTACCGGTTCGGTGCAAGAACTGCATCGCCGAAACAGGTGTCCAGAACTTCCACACCACCTAGCACTCCATTTATACTCAGCCTGGCCAATTGGATTTCGTTCAACCTCGGTGTCTCTTTGAATATCGACCTCGTCAGAAAACAGATACCTGTCACCTCCCGACGAGCCTACTTCGACAACGCAGGAACAGGCCCACCGTCTATACCTGTGCTCAACTCGATTAACGAGTTCATGGCTGACTGGCGAGAGTACGGCGAGAACTGGGAAGAGTGGCTGCCTCTAATCATCGATTCACGCCGGCTCTTCGGAAAAATGATAGGAGGAGTCACCCTCGACGAGGTAGCCTCGGTCCCAAATGTCACGAGCGCGCTCATCGGCCTGGCCAGCAGCATCAACTATAAGCCAAAAGGCAACATCGTTATCAGCGAACTCAACTTTCCAACCAACATCTATCTCTGGCATCTCCAGAAAAAACACGGACGAGCAAAGGATGTCCGCCTACTCCACCGCGACAATAACGGTACAATCCCTCTAGAACAATGGGAGAAAGCAATCGACGATGATACCTCGATCGTCTCTGTTGACTATGTCTCCTGGACCAACGGTTGCCGGGAGAAAATTCGAGAGATCACAAAGATTGCCCACGAACACGGCGCATTTGTCATCGCTGACTCGTTCCACGCTCTCGGCGTCTTTCCGATTGACGCTCGACAAGACGGAGTGGACGCGCTAGTATGTGGGATGTACAAGTGGATGCAGGGACCTCATGGTGCAGCCTTCGTCTATACCAAGCGTGAGAGGCTGAAGGATCTTGACCCGAACTATATCGGCTGGCATGGAGTCCAAGACTCAGTCGCGAGGAGGCTTACGAGCCAGCAGGATCTATTCGGAAAGCCGTTCAACATCGAAGAAACAATACCCGCGCCGGACGCGACCATGTTTGAGGGAGGAAGCTGGGGAGTAATATCGATTGTTGGTGCTAAGGCCGCCTTGGAGTTCGCATTGAAGCACGACCAGACAGAAAGATCCCATCGAGTCCTAAGGCTTACTGAGCACCTGATCGAGGGTTTGAAAAGGAAAGGACGCAAGATACTGACACCGTTAGAATCGGACAGGCGAAGCGGAATCGTGGTCTTCGAGGATCCCGAGCCCGGAGCCACGTATGAGAAATTGAAGAAGCTCAACATAACGGTCGCAAGCAGAGTCAACGCACTACGAGCCTCACCTCATTACTACAATACTGAGGAGGAAATCGACAAACTCCTCGCCGCTCTCTAATCCTTGAAAATCGTAGTTGTAAACAATTACAAAGAAACCGGACAGATAGAGAGAGCAGTCCAGAACCTAGAAAGATGCACTGGGCAGTCGACAGAGAAGATAGACTTTAACGAACCGGACCTTTACCGCAGAATTGTAGAATTCGAACCGGATCTGGCAATTCTTACAGGGTCCAGCGCCCTACTCTCGAAACCTCGAACCCATGAACTATTCCAGCCCGAAGTGGACCTTGTCAAAAAGGCCAAGTTTCCAATTCTGGGAATATGCTACGGACACCAGATCATCGGGTCAGCCTTCGGCACCCCAATGCGAGACCGCGGTCAAATGCTCCGCGGCTACGAAAAAGTAAGCGTCGTCGAGAAGCATCCGTTGTTCGATGGATTACCCTCTGACTTGGTGGTAGCGGAATCACACCGACAGGAATTGGCCAAGGTTCCCGACGAGTTTCGACACCTGGCTCAATCGACAACCTCCAAAGTCGAGGCTATGGCACACCGGTCGAAGCCGATCTACGGCGTCCAGTTCCACCCTGAACGGTCGAATGACGAGCATCCGCATGGTAGGATGATCCTCCAGAATCTTGTGAAGCAGATTCGAGGGTCCTAACTTGTTGTCTAGTGAAGAATCCGGTAGTCGAGGACCATGGCGAGAAAGACGATGGCCAGGTAGGGGCTGGAGAACTTGAACGCTGTCCATGCTTGGGCCTTTGTAGGGTTGAAAGCTAGCTTCAAGTCCAGAACAATCATTCCCAGTCCGAGCAGTCCGGCGATTGCGAGATATATGATTCCGAAGGTTCCTAGCGGGACGAAGATGAGCGAGGATGGTACGAGGAGGAAGGTGTTGAGAGCGATGTACTGGGCTGCCTTCTTATCCCCTACAACGACTGGAAGCATTGGAATCCCGGCTTTTGCATAGTCCTTCGAGGCTCGAAGGGCGAGGCTCCAGAAGTGGCTTGGCGTCCAGACAAAGACGAGCAGGGCCATGAGCCAGGGGGCAATCACGCCAACGTTCCCTGTAGCCGCAGCCCAGCCCGCTAAGGGTGCGCAGCTTCCCGCTGAACCGCCGAGGACGATGTTGAGGGTTGTGCGGCGTTTCAACCACTTAGTATAGAAGCCAACGTAGATCGCAGCGCCGAGGAAAATGAACAAGCTAGCCCAGAGAGAAAGTAACAATAGAGAGATTCCGACACCTAGCGCTACTAGCCCAAATCCAAAGATCAGCGCGTTGAACGGTGATACCTCTCCTTTCGGAATCGGCCTCTGGCTTGTACGCCCCATACTCTGGTCGATGTCCCGATCGAGATAGCAATTCAATGCCCCAGCTCCTCCCGATGCCAAGGTGCCTGCGACCAGGACTGCGGCTAGGTTCAGCAGGTTGATGCCTCGTGTCGCTACGAGGAAAGCCATCAGAGCTGTGAAGTCCAGCAGGAGCACTATCTTGGGCTTCGTCAGGTCAACGTAGGCCTGGACTCTATACCTCAAGGGTGAACGCGAGGCGTGAGTATATTGGCGGTAAAAGGATTTGGCGCAAACGGCCCTTACAAAAGAACGGGAATGACGAAGCGTCATGTGACTGTAGTTAGGAACTTCTGAAATAGGCCGCTGAGAGTCCAAACGCTTCAAACGGGGTCCGGGTTGAGAGTAAATTATCTGCTCATACTGGGATGTGTCGGCCTGAGCCTTTGGGCTTGGCAGCAGGACCCCAACTTCATCGATACGAATTTCGTGTTCAGCTGGAACAACTTGTTGGCAGGGAGAGTGTGGACCCTCGTGACAGCACTCTTCCTCCACGCGAGTCCGACCCATCTTTTCGGAAACATGCTCTTCCTCTTTGTGTTCGGAAATACTCTCGAAAAAATGATTGGCAGAGACTACCATCTCGCAGTCTTCTTCATTGGAGGATTCACGGCATTCCTTGTCCCTCCAGCCCTCGGACTCTACGCGCCGGATACAGGCATGCTAGGAGCTTCAGCGGCCATCTTCACATTGGCAGCCTGCGTGATGCTGATGAATCCTTTGAAATTCTCGTTCCTCTTCATGGCCCCGCAGGGGCTGGTCGCTATGTTCTACTTCCTCTACAACGTAGCCCTCGTCTACGATCCGACTTTGATTCCAGGTCTCGGCTACGACCCTAACATCGCCTACATCGCCCACGTAATAGGATTCACAGTAGGCATCCCGTTCGGAATCTCCTGGAGCAAGCGCTGGCCGAGAAACCTCCTAATCACGCTCGGACTCTTCGGCATATACCTCGCGATACTCGCGATCCTCGCAACGTTCTTCGGTTTAAGACTGCCCCTCGGCCTACTCTAGCTGCTGCTCCACAAGCGGCTTGAGCTTCAAGAAGACCTGTCTAGTCGCCCGCAAATCGTCAAGACAATGCTCTCGTATCGACGCGAGCGCTTTCCTATCTCCCTCAACGCCTAGAACGTAGAGGTGTGGAACGTCGAGACCCATCGGACCCTTCTTCCGATCAATCTGGAAGAAGTCACAAACGTGGTCAAGATAGGTGAAGGTGAGTCTCAGCCGACTCTTAACGACATCAGCAAGATCAATGTGTGGCTTTCGAAGAATAGATCGCGGATCAAGACCGTGTTTCATGAGGCGAGTCGTTAGAAACGGAATATCGAAGCTTCGACCGTTCCAAGTCACCAAGACATCATAGCTCTCCAAGCGTTTTGATAGTTTCGACAACAGCGATTTTTCCTCACTCGTTCTCCGCGCTTCCAAATACTCGCCCCTTCCCGTGTCCGACATGAGCCCGGCACCGACGAGTACTCCAGCATCCCCCTCAAGAGATGTCGTCTCGATGTCGAGAATCACGATCTTAGCAGCCATGGTTTGCTGATTACTGGTTCAGAGCTTAAGCGCTTTGGGAGCACTCTCGAAAGGAAGATATTCGGGGCCTCAGCCCATAGCATCTCACAGACTGACTCTCGTTGGAGACCCCCGCCATAGTCCAAGTTGCGAACTTGGAGAAGACCTACCGCCTAGGCAACATCACCGTGCAAGCTCTTCGCGGGGTCAACTTCACACTCTACCAAGCAGAGTTCGTCGTCATAACCGGTCCTTCCGGGTCCGGAAAGACAACTCTCCTCAACGTTATCGGAACACTGGACAAGCCATCAGCTGGAACGGTAACAATTGATGGAGAGGACATTACTGGTATGAAAGATGGACAGCTGACGAAGCTCAGACGCCACAAGATCGGCTTCGTCTTCCAATTCCACAACCTCATCCCCGTCCTGACGGCCCTAGAAAACGTGGAGCTGCCACTGTTGACTGCAGGAATAAAGCCCAAACCCGCCAAGGAGCGAGCTGGCCTAATGCTGGAGCGCGTAGGCCTCAAAGAACGCCTCGCACATTTGCCAGACGAGCTAAGCGGGGGAGAGCAACAACGCGTCGCCATCGCTCGGGCCCTCGCGAA
>Ga0137416_10002151_pt1 | contig 10420 bp, 10 predicted proteins | sample CZODoug3_1_1_16f_FD_108282 | JGI IMG/M metagenome (GOLD analysis project Ga0137416, IMG submission 108282) | Vadose zone soil fungal communities from Angelo Coast Range Reserve, California, USA - CZODoug3_1_1_16fungal (Illumina Assembly) | ecosystem: Environmental > Terrestrial > Soil > Vadose...
CCGAGACGCGCTGGATCGTCGAGTGCCTGCGCTCCCTCGACGGGCGCGGCGAGCCTGCCGTTTCCTGCGATTCCATCGATTGGGACGCCCTGCTCACTTCGGCCGCGGCGGATGGTCTGGGTGCGGCACTCGCGTTTGCGTGCAAAGCGGGTCGAGCCGAGCCGATGCCGGTCGCCGTGCGGGAGCGATTCCACCGGTACCTCGTCGACGGCACCGCCAGCCATCTGATCCTGAGCCGTGAGCTGGGCCGGCTCCTCGAGGCCTTCGAGCGTGAGGAAGTCCCGGTGATCCCGCTCAAGGGGCCGGCGCTCGCCGAAACCGTCTACCCCCATCCGGCGCTCCGTCCCTGCACCGATCTCGATCTGCTGGTCACACGCGAGAGCCTCCACCGGGTGGACGATCTTCTCCAGCGCCTCGGCTACCGCCGGCTGGCTGATGCGCACAGCTTTCGCTTCGACCTCGCCTACGACCGCGCCACGCTGTACGAGGGGACGAGGGGCGTCCACGTGGACCTGCACTGGGGGCTTCTGAGCGACCCGCGGTATTCGTGGGACGAGCGCGAAGGTTTGACGGTCTGGGATCGCACCGTCCCGATCCGAGTGGCCGATCGAGACGCTCTCGGCCTCTGTCCGGAAGATCTCGTCCTCTACCTGGCGGTCCACTTGGCGGTCCACCACGGTCTCGCGGGGCTCCTGTGGTACTGGGACCTCGCGCTGATCCTCGAGCGCTGGGGAGGCAAGCTCGACTGGGACGCGCTGAGCGCGCGGGCGTCGCGCTGGCGTGTGCGCTCGGCTCTCTACTTCGCCTTGATGGAACTGGGAGTGCTCTTCGGCGCCTCCGCTCCCGCCGCGGTGATGGCAAGGATCGAACCGCGGGGACCGAGAGTCACCGTGATGGGCTGGCTCCTGCGCCATCGAGCGCCGCAGCAACGCCGCGCCCTCGAGCACCTGATCGCGCTCCTCCTGGTGGACCGAGGGCGCGATCTCCTCGGAACGCTGCGACACGTCGTGCTCCCGCCCCCCGCGTGGCTGGGGGCCCGCTACGAGGGCGCAGGCTCCTCTCTTCTCGGCTACTATCTGGCGCACTACCGACGGTTGGGCCAGGTGGTGAGCCGGGCGAAGGAGGGGCTGAGGCGCTGATGCGCTGGCTCATCGACGGTTACAACGTGATCCGCCACGATCCTGACCTGCGAGGGCGCGAGGCAGAAAGCCTCGAGGCCGGCCGGACGGCGTTGGTTCATCTGCTCGCCGCGGCCGCGCGGAGCTCGCAGGACGACTTCACCGTTGTCTTCGACGGCGCGCGCGTGACGGGCGGGAGCCCGCCGGCCGGCCGTGTCCAGGTGCTCTTCTCACGGCCGCCGCGGACGGCGGATGACGAGCTGATGCGACTCGGACGCCAGCACGGCGCCGGCGCCGCTGTCGTCACGTCGGATCGGAAAATCCAGGACGCCGCGCGCCGCGCCGGCTGCCCGGTCGTCACCGCCGAGCAATTTCTCCGCGGGTTGTCCGGGGAGTCGGAGCCACACCGCACCTACGGCAGGCCACCTTCGGAGAGAGCCGATCTCGCGGACCCCGGTAAAACGGACGAGGGAAATGATCGTCCGCGGGAGAAGCGAGGCAACCCCCGCCGTCTCTCCAAAAAGGCGCGCGCGACCGCGCGCGCCCTCCGGCGACTTCGCCGTCCTTGACTCGGACCACCCACCTGTGAAATAAACCGCGCATCAGGCCATGGACCAGGCCCGGCACCTCTTCATCGTCGCGAGCGACCTGGGCGACCTCTGCTCATACCTGCAGCGTGAGTTTTCCGCCGAGGAGAACGTTCAGGTCTTCCTCGACCGACGCCTGGGGGAGCGGCGCTCCGGCCAGGACCGGCGGCTCGAGCCCAGGTCCGGGGAGGTGAAGGACCGCCGGGCGAGCGTGCGCCGAGTCCGCGCCTTCGTGGAGACGCAGCTTCGCTCGGTCGGCTACGCCATGCTCCTGTGTCTCAGCTAGCACCGGTCCGCCGCCCTTTCACCTCGCCCGAGGAGCTTCTCGTCACAGCGAGCGTCTGATCTGACCGGCGTCTCCGTCGGGAGACGTAGCCAATCGTTGACAGTCGGAGTCCGGGGGTGACACCGTGAATCCGTGGGGCTTGTTCGCCGGCTGCTCCCGGCGCTCCTGCCGCTTCTCCTGGCCCTGCCAGCGTCGTCCGCGCCCGGAGGCCTCCCGGCCACGGTCGTCCGTATCGTGGACGGCGACACCATCCAGGTGCGGATCGGCGATCGCCTCGAGAAGGTCCGCTACATCGGGATGAACGCGCCCGAGGTCCATCACCCGCGCAAGGGCGAGGAGCCCGGGGGCCGAGAAGCCTCCGAGGTCAACCGCCAGCTCGTCGGGGGCCAGCAGGTGAGGCTCGAGCTCGACGTCCAGGAACGCGACCGCTATGGCCGGCTTCTGGCCTACGTCTGGGTCGGCGACACGATGGTCAACGCCGAGCTGGTGAGGCGCGGCTATGCCCAGGTGATGACGATCCCGCCGAACGTGAGGTACCAGCAGATGTTCTTGAAGCTGCAGCGCGAGGCGCGCGAGGCCGGGCGCGGCCTCTGGCATCTCGTGCCCGTCCGGGCGCGCTAGCGCCCGCCGGGGCGCGCCATCGCCTCCGGCCGCACCCAGCGGTCGTACTCCTCGGCGGTCACGTAGCCGAGGGCGAGCGCGGCCTCGCGCAGCGTGAGCCCCTCGTGGTGGGCCTTGTGGGCGATCGCCGCCGCCTTGTCGTAGCCGATGTGCGGGCTAAGCGCGGTGACGAGCATCAGCGCGCGCTCGACCAGCTCGGCGATCCGCCGCCGGTCGGCCGCGATGCCCACAACGCAGAACTCCCTGAAGCTCCGGCACGCGTCGCCGAGGAGCCGCGCCGAGTGCAGGAAGTTGAAGATGATGACGGGCTTCATGGTGTTCAGCTCGAAGTTGCCCTGCGAGCCCGCCAGCGTGATCGCCGTGTCGTTGCCGATCACCTGGGTCGCGACCATCATGAGCGCTTCGCACTGGGTCGGGTTCACCTTGCCGGGCATGATGGACGACCCGGGCTCGTTCTCCGGAAGCCGCAGCTCGCCGAGACCGCTCCGCGGCCCCGACGCGAGCCAGCGAATGTCGTTGGCGACCTTCAGGAGCGAGCCGGCGAGCGTCCGGAGCGCGCCGCTCGCGATCACGAGCTCGTCGTGCGCGGCGAGCGCCGCGAACTTGTTCGCCGCCGAGGTGAAGCCGAGGCCCGTCGACTCGGCGATCTTGAGCGCGCCGGCCTCGCCGAAGCCCGGGGGCGCGTTGAGCCCGGTGCCGACGGCCGTCCCGCCGATCGCGAGCGCCAGGAGGCCCGGTAGGGTCGTCTCGATGCGCGCGATCCCGGCGTCGAGCTGGGCGACCCAGCCCGAAAACTCCTGGCCGAGGGTCAGCGGCACCGCGTCCTGGAGGTGCGTGCGCCCGATCTTCACGATATCGGCGAACTCGAGCGACTTGGCCCGGAGCGCGTCGCGCAGCGCCCCGACGCTGGGGACGAGGTGCCGGACGACCGCGGTCGCGGCGGCGACGTGCATGGCGGTGGGAAACGCGTCGTTCGACGACTGCGACATGTTGACGTGGTCGTTCGGGTGGATCGGGTCCTTGCTCCCGAGCCGGCCGCCGGCGAGCTCGATCGCGCGGTTGGCGATCACCTCGTTGGCGTTCATGTTCGACTGCGTTCCCGAGCCGGTCTGCCAGACCGAAAGGGGAAAGTGGTCGTCGAGCTTCCCCGCGATGACCTCGTCGGCGGCGCGGACGATGAGCTCCGCGCGGCGCCGGTCCAGGAGCCCGAGCTCGGCGTTGACGAGGGCGCACGCCTTCTTGACCAGGCCGAGGGCGCGCACGACCTCCACCGGCATGCGGTCGTCGCCGATCTTGAAGTGGTGGAGCGAGCGCTCCGTCTGGGCGCCCCAGTAGCGGTCCGCGCGAACCTCGATTGCGCCCATGCTGTCCCACTCGGTACGCGTCTGCTCCTGCATGGCGACCGCCCTCCTACGCCGTCTCCGGCCCGAGCGCCTTCACGTAACGCGTCATCCGCTCGTCCCGCCGGTACCCCGGGGCCGTGTCCCAGAAGGCGACCGCGTGGGCCTCTCCGCGCTCGACGAGGGCGGACATCCGGCGCGCGCCCTTGGCCCACAGCAAACGCTCGGCCTCACGGACGAGCGCCTGCGCGATCCCTCGGCGCCTGACCTCGGGCGCGACGGCGAGCCGGTAGATGTTGCCGCGCCAGCCGTCGAAGCCGCCGATGACGCTGCCGACGACGGCCCCGGCGCTGAGCGCGACCAGGAACCCTCGGCCGTCAAGCCGTCTCCTCCGCTACCCGAGCGCCGGCAGGACCTCACGCGCGATCAGCTCGATCGCAGCGAGATCCTCCTGGTCGATCATCTGGAGCATCACGCGCTGGACGCCGAGCTCTCGCCAGTGCACGAGGTCGTTGACGACGTCGTCGGGCGACCCGTGGAGGAAGCCCGCCCCGCGCCAGCCGGCGGCGTCTTCGGGCAAGCGCGGGAAGAGGGCGCGCGCCTTCTCCAGGCGGGCCGCCGTCTCGGACGACGAGCGCCCGACGATGACGGGCACCATGAGCGAGCGCCGGATCGTCGCGGGATCGCGGCGGACGGCGCGGCAGTGCTCGGCGAGCACGGCGCGCTTGGCCGTGTACTCCTGGAACGTCAGGCGCGTCGTGTTCCACTCGTCCGCGTGCTCGGCGACGATGCGGAGCGTCCGCTTCTCGCCGCGGCCGCCGACGATCAGCGGAAGCCGGCCGCGCACGGGCAGGGGATAGCTCTCGGCCTCGACCAGCGGGTAGTAGGGCTGAGCGAGCGTCACCGGCCGCCCCTCGCCCAGCGCCCGGATGACACGGACGCCGCACTCGAGCCGGTCGAGGCGCTCCTTCGTCGACGGGAAAGGGATCCCGTACATCCGGTGCTCGGGCTCGTGCCAGCCCGCGCCAACGCCGAGATCGAGTCGGCCGCCGGACAGTTGATCGACGGCCGCGGCGCGCTTGGCGAGGAGCGCCGGGTGGTAAAAGGTCATCGGGCAGACGAGGGGGCCGAAGCGGATCCGCGAGGTGCCGCCGGCGAGCCACGTGAGCGACGCCCACGTGTCGAGCGAGGCGCGCCGCGACTCGCCGAAGAGCCCGGTGAGATGGTCCGAGCGGAACAGCGACTCGTAGCCACCGTCTTCGACCGCGCGTGCGAGCGTCCGCCACCGCTCCCAGGTGAGCCCTTCCTGGCCTTCGATCATGAGTCCGACGCTCGGGGTCATCGCGCCTCCGGGGCCGCGCGGGGATTTGCGCCCACCGGGGCGCCCCCGTATCATACGGGCAGTACGCACCGCCGTCAGCGGCGTGTGATGCCCGAGTGTGAACGCGTCTCACCCGACAAGGGGGATCATGGGGATCAAGCGCGATTTCACCCTGGACGCCAAGTACCGCCAGGAGCAGGGCGTCATCTTCCTCTCGGGTATCCAAGCCCTCGTCAGGCTGCCGCTCGACCAGCATCGCGCCGACAAGCGGCGCGGCCTCAACACCGCGACGCTGATCTCCGGGTACCGCGGCTCGCCCCTCGGTGGCCTCGACCTCACGCTCGAGCGCAACCCCGACCTCCTCCGCGAGCACAGCGTCGTCTTCCTCTCGGGCCTCAACGAGGACCTCGGTGCCACCGCGATCTACGGGAGCCAGCTCGCGAACCTCTTCCCGCGGCCGAAGTACGACGGCGTCCTCGGCATGTGGTACGGCAAGGGCCCGGGCGTGGATCGCTCGGGCGACATCTTCAAGCACGCCAACTTCGCGGGCGTGTCGCGCTACGGCGGCGTGCTGGCGCTCGGCGGCGACGATCCGCTCTCGAAGTCGTCGACGATCCCGTCGCACTCGGAGGTGGCCTTCTACGACGCCCTCTTCCCGGTGGTCTTCCCCGGCACGATCCAGGAGATCCTCGACCTCGGGCGGCTCGGCTTCGAGCTCTCGCGTTATTCCGGTCTCTGGGTGGGCGCGAAGATCGTCACCAACGTCGCCGACGAGATCGGCACGGCCGAGGTCGCGCCCGACCGCGTGGTGATCGCCGAACCCGGCTTCGAGTACGAAGGCCGGCCGTGGCAGGCGCGCCAGAACCCGCTGCTCATGCCGCCGTGGGGGCTCGACACGGAGCGCGAGATCCACTACGGCCGGCTCGAGGCGGCGAAGGCCTTCGCCGCCGCGAACCGACTGAACCGGATCACGCTCGACACGCCCTCCGCCTGGCTCGGCATCGCCGCGCCCGGCAAGACCTACGGGGACCTCCGCGAGGCGCTCCGCGAGCTCGGCCTCGACGACGCGGCGCTCCGGCGGTACGGCGTGCGCCTCCTGAAGATCGGGATGCTCTTCCCGATGGAGCCCGGCATCGTCCGCGAGTTCGCGCGGGGCCTCGAGGAGCTGCTCGTGATCGAGGAGAAGCGCGCATTCTGCGAGCTCTTCATCCGCGACATCCTCTACAACCAGGCCGAGCGCCCCCGCATCACCGGCAAGCACGACCTGGAGGGTCGACCCCTCGTCCCCGCCGATGCCGAGCTCGACGCCGACCGTGTCGCCCAGATCGTCGCGGCGCGCCTCGAGCGCCGGGTCCAGCTCGACTCGATCACGGCGCGCGTCGCGCTCCTCGAGGCGCTCCGCCAGCGCCCGGCGCCGCTGACGCTGGCGCGCCAGCCCTACTTCTGCTCTGGGTGCCCCCACAACCGCTCGACGGTCCTGCCGGAGGGCTCGATCGCCAGCGCCGGCATCGGCTGCCACGGCATGGCGCTCCTCATGGACCGGAGGACCCTCGGCCTCACGCACATGGGCGGCGAGGGCGTGCAGTGGGTGGGCATGGCCCCGTTCACCGAGACCCCGCACATCTTCCAGAATCTGGGCGACGGGACCTTCTTCCACTCGGGCTCGCTCGCGGTCCGCCAAGCGGTCGCCTCCAGCGCCAACATCACCTACAAGATCCTCTACAACTCCGCGGTCGCGATGACGGGCGGCCAGGACGCCGCGGGCGCGATGCCCGTGCCCGAGCTGACGCGCTCGCTCCACGCCGAGGGCGTGAAGCGCATCGTCGTCATGACCGACGAGCCCGACAAGTACGGCACGGTCCAGTGGGCGCCGGGCGTGGAGGTCTGGCACCGCGACCGGCTCGACGAGGCCCAGCGCGTCCTGCGCGACGTCCCGGGCGTCACTGCGCTCATCTACGATCAGCGCTGCGCCGCCGAGAAGCGCCGGCTGCGCAAGCGCGGCAAGCTGCCCGACCCCGCGATGCGCGTCTTCATCAACGAGGCGGTCTGTGAAGGCTGCGGCGACTGCGGCGTGAAGAGTAATTGCCTGTCGGTCCATCCGGTCGAGACCGAATTCGGACGAAAGACGCACATTCATCAATCGTCTTGCAACAAGGATTACTCCTGCCTCCAGGGCGATTGCCCGTCCTTCCTCACCGTGATCCCGCTGGGCGAGCCCCGGAAGAATAAGCCGAAGACCTTCACGGTGGAGCGTGCGCTGCCCGAGCCCGCGTTGCGCGTCCCCCGCGACGTCAGCATCTTCATGATGGGCATCGGCGGCACGGGCGTCGTGACCGTCAACCAGATCCTCGGCACCGCCGCCCTCCTCGACGGCAAGCACGTGCGTGGCCTCGACCAGACCGGGCTCAGCCAGAAGGGCGGCCCGGTGGTCTCGCATCTGAAGATCTTCGAGGTGGCGCCGGAGGTCGCGAACAAGGTCGCGGCCGGCGCGGCCGACTGCTACCTCGGCTTCGACATCCTCGTGGCAACGTCGCCGCAGAACCTCGACCACGCACGGCCCGAGAAGACGGTCGCCGTGGTCTCCACGAGCCAGGTGCCGACGGGCGCGATGGTGACCCACACCGACGTCGAGTTCCCGGAGGCGAACGGCCTCGTCACCGCGATCAACCGCTTCACGCGCAAGGACGAGAACGTGTTCTTCGACGCGCTCGGTCTCGCCGAGACGCTCTTCGACGACCACATGGCGTCCAACATGATCGTGCTCGGCGCCGCGTACCAGGCGGGGGCGGTCCCGGTCAGCGCCGCGGCCATCGAGGAGGCGATCGTGCTGAACGCCGTCTCCGTGCCGATGAACACCCAGGCGTTCCGGGCCGGTCGGCTGCTCGTCGCCGACCCCGCGTGGGTCGCGACGCTCAAGCGCCGGCGCGTGGGCGCATCCGATGTGGCGCCCGCGCTCTCCGCCGAGGCGCGCGGGCTCGTCGACGCGGTCGGCGCCTCGGGCGAGCTCCGGCGGCTCCTCGAGATCCGCGTGCCGGAGCTCATCGCCTACCAGGACGTGGCCTACGCTCAGGCGTACGCGGAGTTCGTCAAGCGCGTGCGCGAGGCCGAGCAGGCCGCGGTCCGCGGTGAGACGCGCCTCAGCGAGGCGGTCGCGCGCTATCTCTTCAAGCTGATGGCCTACAAGGACGAGTACGAGGTGGCGCGGCTCCACTTGCGGAGCGACCTGGCGACGGCCCTCCAGGCCGAGTTCCCGGGGGGCGTCCGGCTCCAGTACAATCTCCACCCGCCGATCCTCCGCGCCCTGGGCTTCTCGACGAAGCTCAGACTCGGCCAATGGTTCGACGGCGCCTTCCGCCTGCTCGCCGCCCTGCGCGGCCTGCGTGGCACGTGGCTCGATCCGTTCGGCCGCGCCGAGGTGCGCCGCCTCGAGCGCCGGCTCGTCGGCGAGTACCGCACGCTCGTCGAGAAGGCGCTCGTCGGCCTCTCGCCCGAGAGCTACGAGCGGGCGGCGAAGCTCGCCGGCCTACCCGATGTGATCCGCGGCTACGAGGAGATCAAGCTGCGGAACGTGCAGCGCTTCCGCGACGAGGTTCGGGCTCTCGGGTTCTGACGTCGCTCCAGGGGAGGCACGACGATGAGTCTCGAGAGTCGGCTCACGGACATCCAGAAGCAGCTCGTGACGCTCAAGGCGCAGGCCCGCAAGGCCAGCGGGAAGGCGCAGAAGCGCGCGAAGCGCCTCGAGCGGAAAACCCGCGTGATGCTCGAGCGGACCGTGCGCACGCTCGAGCCGAAAGTGCGGGCGGCCGTGGCCGAGGCGCGGCTGATCGCGCTCGGGGTGCGCGCCGGGGTCCGCGCCGGCGCCGCCGCCTACCGCAGGAGCCGCGCGCCGAAGCGCTGACCCGGTTGTAAGCTCGCCTCGGACGGCGGGGCCCCAGCCTCACGTCTACAGACGGACGGAGATCGTGCAGGCCTCGGCGCCGTGGTGCATACAGGTGGCCTCGGTGATCGTGACCTGCTCTCCGTATTGACGCGCGACGCCTCGGATGAGCCCGCGGGCGAATGCGCACAACCGGCGAGGCGACGCGTAGGTGATGACGACTTCGTTGGACGTGGGGCGCGCACAGCGAAGTGCCGGGGGCCGCGGGCCGCCGCTCCGGCGCCGGACGACCTGATGAATCGTCTCCTCGGTGTGGAAGAGCACGTCGAGCGTTCGCCATTCGGGCTTGACGAGGCGGGGGTAGAGCGCGAGCAGATCCGGCGCGGCGAACTCGCCGAAGTCTTCCAGGATCGCGTCAACGGTGGCACCGGTCTTCCGCGCGGCTGCGGCGAGGACCGCCGTGAGCTCCTCGTCTGGATAGCTCCCCACCCGGACGTATCCGAGTGAGGTGGCGACCCCGGCCTGCTCGAGCAGCCGCAGCCACCCCTCGGGCCCGTGCCTGGCCTGCATGAACTTCCGCAGCTCGAGATGAATGATGCCGTGCATCAGTCGTCCATTCGCGTCCGCGCGCGCTTGAGCGCGGCGCGCCGCTTCTTCGTCTCGAGCCGGCGCTCCCGCGCCACGGCGGGCGGCCGGGACGCGCGCCGCGGCCGCGGCTCGCGGAGGGCCGCGGCCACCAGCGAAGAGACCTTCGCGCGCGCGTCCTCGACGTTCCTCGCCTGGTTGCGCGTGGCCTGGCTCGTGACGAGGAGGCGACCCTCCGCGTCGAGCCTCCCGCGGGTGAGCGCGGCGAGACGCGCGCGTGCCGCCGCGCTGAGCCCCTCGATCGCGTCGAGGTCGACCCGGAGCTCTACCTTCGTCGCGACCTTGTTGACGTTCTGGCCGCCGGGCCCCGACGCGCGCACGGCGCGCATCGTCAGCGCGTGGGCGGGCACGCGGACCGCTTCGGCGACGACGATGGCCTCGCTCACGGGGTGATTGTAGCGTCTATAATCCCGAGGATGAACCTCGGGGAGCGGCGCAGGCTCACCGCGGTCGCGCGCGGCCAGGCGCCCGCCGACCTCTACGTGCGCGGCGGGACGCTGCTCAACGTCTACACGGGCGAGCTCTACCCGGCCAACGTCGCCGTCGTCGGCGAGCGCGTCGCGTACGTCGGACCGCGCGAGGACATGGTGGGCGCGCGCACCCGGCTCGTCGACGCCGCGGGCCG
>Ga0137416_10002156_pt1 | contig 10411 bp, 3 predicted proteins | sample CZODoug3_1_1_16f_FD_108282 | JGI IMG/M metagenome (GOLD analysis project Ga0137416, IMG submission 108282) | Vadose zone soil fungal communities from Angelo Coast Range Reserve, California, USA - CZODoug3_1_1_16fungal (Illumina Assembly) | ecosystem: Environmental > Terrestrial > Soil > Vadose...
GCGTCCGGTGTCTGGTCGATTCGAATCGCGTCCCAATAAATTTTCAGATTGTTGACGATGCGAATCCGCCGCGTCCCCGCGGGAAGCTTGCCGGTCAAATCCGCAACCATGGTCCGTTCGAGTCCCGCGGGAAAACCCATATCTTCCACGACACGCACCCACCGGCCTTGTGCGTCGAGGGCTTCGACATACGGCGGAATCACTTTGATTCCCGCTTGATCCGCGGCGTACATCGATGTGGCCGTGAAGTAATCCGTGTAGCCATCGATGATCAATCGCAACGGTCTTTGCGCATCCCACTCGCCAAGGTCGAGCTCGATCCAATGCAGCTTCGCGAATCCCGCGAACGGCAACTCTTCGAAGCTCGCGACGTACTTGCGGTCGCGCCGGGTAATCAGCGGCAGCACATCATTTCCGCGGTCGTCCCACGCGCCGGCCGGCGCATGTGCATCGCGGCTCGCGATCACGCGGAACTCCGGAAAGGGCGGCGCGCTGACGAATCGCTCATTCGGAAAAACTTCGTACGCCGCCGGATGATCGATCGCCAGCAGTCGCACATGGTCGAGATAGACCGTTTCTTCCATCGGCTCCATGAACCGGAAGCTGAGCAGGCCGTTCCGAGGCTTTACGCTTTGCGCAGGCACCTTCAAGTACTCGTCCGGATCGGGCACATCTCTCTCCCCAGGCGCGACCCAGTGGCCGACCACGCCGGGCCCGATCATGTCCGCGATGAATTCATACTCGCGGCCATTCCACGAGAACAAAACAGGGCACGAACTCCCGCGCCGATCGAGTTCCGCAATGCTTTGCACTTTCTTCGCGGCCAGGTTTATTTCGTCTTGCGGCACACCTGTGGGCCATAACAGCCGAACGACTTCAGCGTTGCGCTCCGAGCCGAGGCCGGCGAGAATCGGCGGAGCGTTCTGCCCCAAATAGCCGGACGCCCCGGCCACTTCCCACTTTTGATACAGCGTGCCTGCGTAGAGCTCGACCTTCGTCCCGATCCCACTCTTGTTGTCGTTCAGCGCCTTGAGGTCGATGCTCATCCAGTTGTGCTGATTGCCGCCCTCATTGCGCAGAACAATCGGCGCGCCGCCGAGTTGCGTCACCACCAGGTCGGCATCGCCATTTCCATCGATATCCGCAACCGCAATCGCGCGTGGTTGATCCAGCTTGACCGCATCGAGGTGCACATCTCTTGTAACGTCGGCCCAGCCCTTGCTTCCCAAATTTCTCAGCAGTCGCAATTCCCCGCCGCGACTCGATTCCCCCGCGGCGACAAGATCGAGCCAGCCGTCGTTGTCGTAATCGAGCGCAGCGATTCCCCAGCCCTTCTGCCAACCTAGATCGGGAAGCGACACGCGCTCCAGCCGCTTCCCTCCCACATTCCGCCACAGACTGATGCCCGGCGCGCCCTCATGCGTGAACGCTAGATCCATCCAGCCATCTTTATCGAAGTCGAGAGCCACCACGCCCACGGCGTGCGGCAGCTTATCCTTGTTGAAATCGATATCCAGCGACGTGAATTTTCCTTCTCGCGGATTGAGATACACCGACGCTCCACTAAAGCCCCCAGCAAGCACAAAATCAATCGCGCGGTCATTGTTGAAGTCCGTGGTCATGACTCCCGCGCCCGTCGCCGTGAGACCCAGCGCAGTTTCCTCCGAAACATCGGTGAACGTAGTATTCCCGTTGTTCCGCCAAAGCGTATTGTGGGAGGCCCTTCCACTGTCAGGCAAACCACCGGCGTCAGCCGCCGTAATGTACAGATCGAGGTCACCATCGTGGTCATAGTCAACAAAAGTGACACCCACGCAGCCTTTTTCTTTGCGGATTCCCACCTTCTCGGTCACGTCCTCAAACTTCCCGTCGCCTTTGTTGCGTAGCAGCCGCACGCCGTCGTTCAAACAAACCGCGAGATCCGTATGGCCGTCGTTGTCGAAATCGCCGGCCGCGCAGCCGAGGCCACTGCCGGTTAATTGGATGCCCGCTGCCTGCGTCACATCTTCAAATCGTCCATCGCCCAGATTGCGCAGCAAGCGGCTGGCGCCGTCTGCCGCGCCGCTAACCAGGAACAGATCGGGCTTCCCATCGCCGTCGTAGTCAAAGAAACACGCCCCGGTGCCCGGCCCAATCTCAACACGGCTTCCCCCAACGCTCTTCGACACAAACGCATTCGCCTCCGCCGTAAATCGCACTGGAATCGCCGCCGGCACATCGACAACCGAGTTCAGCGGCAACTCCGCGAGCGAGTAACGGCCTTGATCGCCGTAGCCCGCGCCGAACGGCGCTCCAAGATGCTCGGTGGTGATTTTCTGAAAGCGCGCCAGGTGTTCCCGCGCCGCGGCAGCATCGCCCTTCCTCTGAAGCGCACGCGCCAGGCCGAATTCTGCTGAAGCATGAAACGGAGAAAGAGCCAGACCTTTCTGAAACGCCGCGATGGCTTCGTCATAGTTCTGCAACTGGGCGTTCAGAAAGCCGGCAAAATAATAGGCGTCAGGTTCGTTGGGCGCGATTTCCGTGACGTGCTGAAAAGCGGCAATGCCCTTCTCCGCCTCCCCGAGGTCTTTGTAGGCAAGTCCGAGGTTGTACCAGGCGTAAGCATCCTTGGGAAGTTGCTGTGCCGCTGCTTCGAGCGCCGCACGCGCGGGCTCTACCTTCTGTTGGGCGAGCAGCGAAACACCCAGATTCAACCGCGCGACCGAAAACTTGGGGTCGGCTTCGAGGGCTTGTTCGAAATACTTTTGTGCGTCCGCGGGACGCTGCTGATTCATGTACGCAACGCCCAGCGTATTGAAACGATAGGCGTCCGCCATCCTGCCGCCCGATGACCCAGGCTTCTTGGAAGCCGCAGCCTTCTCCAGCGCGGAAGGCGCGCTGGAACCCGCCAATATCGCGGCACAGCAAATCACGATGGAACACGCAAAAATCACGCCCACTGCACGCCGCTGAGTTGAACGCATGAAGATTTTTCTTCCTGTCCGCGCGGGATGACCGAATTCCGCATGCGACCTATCCCGGCGCATTTGGAATTCTCCCGGCTGCCCTGCGCATCGTCAACCGTTTTTATGCGGGCCGGGCACCGAATTCCGCCGGTGCTTGACCAGCGCCGCCTGTGCGCTTACTCTCGCGCATCGAACGATGAGCTTCTTCCCCTACGGCAACTTGGCGGAAATCACACGGGAAATTCGATCCAAGAACGTCTCTCCCGTCGAAATCGTCGAACTCCATCTTAAACGCATCGAGACCCTGCAGCCGAAAGTGAATGCGTTTGTCCATCTGGACGTCGAGGGCGCCCGCCGGCAGGCGCGCGCGGCGGAAAGTTCCGCCTTGCGCGGCGTGCAACTTGGACCTCTCCATGGCGTGCCGCTCACCATCAAAAGCTGCATCGACGTTGCCGGCTGGCCTTGTCCCGCCGGGTCGCTTCTCCGCAAGGACTACGTTCCCAGGCAGGATGCGCCTCTTGTTGCGCGATTGAAAGCCGCAGGCGCCATCCTCCTCGGAAATACCAACGCTCCCGAATACTTGATGGCCTACGAAACCAACAACCTGCTCACAGGAAAAACCAGCAACCCTTGGAATTTGGCGCACTCCGCGGGCGGCTCGAGCGGCGGTGAAGCAGCCGCGATTGCCGCGGGTTGTTCGGTGGGCGGAGTTGGCAGCGACGGTGGCGGCTCCATTCGCGTGCCCGCGCATTTTTGTGGAATCTGCGGATTGAAGCCCACGCCCGGCCGCATTCCTGCCACGGGACATTTTCCGTCGGGCGCCGGTGCTTTTTCCTGGATCGGGGTCGTCGGCCCCATGGCTCGCACCATCGCGGATGTGCGTTCGCTGTTCGAGGTGATGGCAGGCCCGGACGCAGGCGATGCGCTCTCCGCTCCTGTCCCCATGCGCACATACCGAGAGAGTGATTTGCGCGGCATGCGCATCGGAATTCTGGAGAGCGACGCGCTTGGCGTGGCAACTGCGGAGACGCGCGCCGCCGTCGAGCGTGCCGCAAAATCACTCCGCGAGCGAGGTTTCACCGTCGAACCTTTCCGACTTAAGCGACTCGATTACGCGCTTGATCTGTGGTGGTTTTTCTTTGGCCCGGTGATCGGCAATTTGATCCGGCACAGCGTCGCCGGCCACGAAGATCAAATCAGCCCGATGCTGTGCGAGTATCTCGCTTGCGCCACGTCTGGAGATACAATCACCCTCAATCAATTTACTGAAGCCTGCGCCGAGCGGGATCTCCTCCGCGCCGAGATTCTGCGCCAAATGCAGGACACGCCGGTTCTGCTCTCCCCGGTTTCCACAAGTCCCGCGTTTCGTCACGGTCAGGGAAATTATCTGCCCGGCACGGGATACCGCGACACCATGCGGTTTTCGCAATGGCTGAACTTGACCGGCTTCCCCGGCGCCTCCGTCCCGGTCACTCTTTCGAACGAAGGACTCCCCATCGGCGTACAGGTAATTGGCCACCCCTTCGACGACGAGCTGGTCATGGCCGTATCAGAAGTCATCGAAGCCGCACGCGGCGGATGGCAACCACCGCCACTGCAGTCCTCCTGACGAATCTCAGCCGCTCACGGCAGAGGCTGCTGCGTAAGCTCCGGATTCGGCACTCGCTTCTCTTCACGCGCTTCCCGTTCTTTGTCCAGCCCGGAATCCATTAACTTCTTGGAAATCGCATATTCTTTTCGCGCTTCTTCCTGTCTTCCCAGCCCCGCCAGAATCCGCGCCCGTACAAAGTGATAATTTTGCGAATTGGGCGAGAGGTGTAGGGCCTCATCTATCTCCGCCAAAGCCGGCTGGTATTTTCCCTCTCCGAGATAGATCTTGGCCAAGCCGAAATGAGAAGCGGCCATATTTGGATTACGATGCAAAGCTTCGGTGAAAGCCTTCTCAGCCTCTTGCACCTTCCCGATTCGTATGTAAAGCGCACCCAGTTGCTCGAAGTTATCAGGAATCTCCGGCTCAAGAGCAATGTCCTTTCCGAACTCTGCCTCCGCTCGCTCGCTAGCGCCAATCCTCATGTAGGCCACTCCCAGATTGAAATGAACAAAGGGAAGGTTCGGATTTAGGGAGTCGGCACGTTTCAGCTCCATGAGCGCCTTGTCGTTTTCCTCATGGCTCAAATACGCTTTGCCCAGAATCAAGTGAAATTCCGCAGTATCCCCACCGACTTCGAGGAGTTGCTTCAATGCCTTGTCGTCCAGTTCGGATTGCCCTGCGCTATAGGCTGCGATTCCAAGTACATATAGGTACATAACGTCGTTCGACTTCTGGGACCACAGCGGCTCAAGTACGGACACCGCTTCTGCGTAATTCTCCTCAAAAAAATGGCAGAGCCCGAGCAAGTACCGGGCCTGTTGTGAGTCCGGCTGGTCGCGAAGAACAGAGGACAGCGGAGCCATCGCGGCGGCATAATTCCCGCGGCGATATTCAACCAATCCGATATTCAGGCGAATGCCCGCTATCTTCGGCTCGAGGTTTGCGGCTTTATGCAGAAGCGATATGGCTTGGTCCCACTCCTTGCGCCGCATGGCGATCACGCCCAGGTTCGCGTACGCGCCGCCCGCGCGCGGGTCGGCGGCAAGAACCTGGCGAAAGGCCGCCTCTGCCGCCTTGAGGTCCCCCGCCTGCAGCGCGCTCTGCCCTTTCGCAAACCATGCTTGGGGATCCATTCGCTGGCTCGCGCCCGCTGACGAAGGGTCGGATTGTTGCTCTCCGCCTCGTGCTGCCACAGGCCTCGCATAAGCTTGTCTGCCGGCGGCTACAGGGAAGCTAATCGCCAGAATGCATGCCAGCGTCTGAGAATCAAAAGATCGTGTGCGCATCGGCACTCAGTGTCCGGCAGTCCCGGCGGGATTTCAAGAAGCCTATGTGGCTTCGTGTGTTCCAACGCGGCATATCGCCCCCATTCCGTTGCCGCGCGTGCTATAGCTCGCCTCGGCACGAATTTCTCGCTTGACATCAGCCTTTAAATGCACTATTAACTCGTTTTAATAGACATCTTCGGTGCGTTGCCTGCAGTCGTCGAGTGGTGGAGGCTGTGTCCGATCAGGGAGCTTTCTACGCGAGGTGACTACAGGGGTAGTCGCTTTACCCTCTGCGCCGGGCCCCTGCATTCCACGTCTTCCCAAATTCGAATCTTTCTTGGAGGTCTTAACGTGAAGGCGAACTCTAACCTTTCCACTCATCGAAAGAATGTTTTGCGAGCCGCGTGGCTGGGGCTCGCCGTGCTGCTCGTGGCGCTGGCCCTCCCCCTCACTTCGCCCGCACAGGATACTGGTTACATCAGCGGCACGGTCACTGATAAATCCGGTGCTGCCGTCGCCGGCGCCGAGGTCGTGGTTACCAGCGTGGGCGGGAGCTTGACCCGAACGACGTCATCGAACACGGATGGCGCTTATGTCGTCGCCGGCCTGCCCGGTGGTTCTTACGATATCAAGGTCACCGCGAAAGGGTTTGAGACCTTTCAGGCAAAGGGCGTAAACCTGGATGTCGCTCAGAAGATCCGGGTGGATGTGCCCCTGACTGTGGGCCAAGTCACCGAGACAGTTGTGGTCGAAGGTACAAGCGTCGCCCAAGTGCAGACGCAATCCTCGGAGCTTGCTGGCGTCATCACTGGACAGCAGATTAGCCAGCTCCAGTTGAACGGCCGCGATTTCAAGCAGCTTGTGACGCTCACACCGGGTGTCACGAATCAAACAAATACAGACGAAGGCAGTGTCGGGGTTACGGGCAACAACAGCTTTAGCGTCAATGGCGGACGCACCGAATACAACAACTGGGAAGTCGATGGCGGGGACGTATTGGACAATGGCAGCAATAACACTCTCAATGTCAGCCCTAGCATCGACGCCATCGCCGAATTTAAAGTCCTAACCTCCAACTTCGGCGCCCAGTATGGCCGCAACGCTTCCGGCACTGTCGAAGTCGAAACGAAATCCGGCGCCAACCAGTTTCATGGGGATGCTTACGAATATGTGCGCAATGACTTTTTCAATGCCCGCAATTTCTTTGACGATACAGCAAAAGGAGCTCCGCCTTACAAGAAGCATGACTTTGGCTATACCTTTGGCGGGCCGTTCTTCATACCAGGACACTACAACACCAGCAAACAGAAGACTTTCTTCTTTTGGTCCGAGGAGTGGCGCCGCGATATCATACCAACTACTTTCAATACGCCGGTCCCTTCGACCGCTGAACGTCAAGGGAATTTCAGCGATCTCTGTCCCGGCCCCGATTGTCCTAACTTGAATGGCGCCAATCCAGCCGCCATCCCCATCGATCCAAATGCTCAGGCCATGCTGGCGCTGATTCCCGCGCCTACCTCGAACAGCCCTTGCATTTCTGGAAGTGGACCCGCATGCTTCGTCAGTGCACAAGGCGTCCCGGTGCACTGGCGTCAGGAACTTGCGCGTGTGGACCACAACATTAACTCGAATCTGCGCGCCACCTTCCGCTATATCCATGATTCCTGGGTCCAGGATACCGCCACTCCGACTTGGGGAAATGTCACGAACACTTTCCCCGTCCTCGGATGGCACTTCGTAGGGCCAGGCACCAGTGCCGTGGCTAAACTCACAGCTACGGTCACGCCCTCGCTGCTGAATGAGTTCGTCTTTAGCTACACCGCCGATCATATTTTTCTGACGAACGTTGGCCCCGGCGCGATCGCCCGGCCCGCCAGTATGAATATGACCGGGCTGTTCCCAAACTTTGGTAACAAGTTGACCGGAATTCAGTTGACCGAGGGTGGCGGAGCCTATGGCGGCGGTTTCAACTCCGATCCCGGCATCGCTCCCTGGAACAATGCCAATCCCACTTACACCTATCGTGACAATGTAACGAAGATTGTGCGCACCCACACCCTTCAATTCGGCGCTTACGTCGTCTTCGCGCAGAAGAACGAACAAAATTCTCCCGATATTCAGGGTCTGCTCAATTTCAACTCTTCCAATGCTGTAAGCTCCGGCAATGCCTTTGCCGATTTTCTCAGTGGCCGTATCGCTTCCTTCCAGCAGTGGAACGCGCAAATCAAATACTACAACCGCTATAAAATTGTGGAACCTTACTTTCAAGATGACTGGCGCGTGACCAAACGCCTCACTTTAAACCTCGGTTTGCGCGTCAGTTTGTTCGGAACTTACCGGGAGCGCTACCAGCAAGAGTTTAACTTCGACACCACGAAGTTCAATCCGGCGAATGCACCGACGGCTTTTAACTCTGACGGCTCTTTCATAGCTGGCAATGGCAATCCTTTTAACGGCATCGTCCAGTGTGGAGGAAAGGGAGGAACTTTCACCGTGCCTGGCGGCGTTTCGGGAGCGGTGGGCGCCAATTCCAATCCCGGCTGCCTTGCGGGACATCTGTTTAACCCTGGTCCGCGCATCGGCTTCGCTTGGGATCCCTGGGGCGACGGAAAGACCGCCATTCGCGGCGGATACGGAATCTTCTTCGAGCATTCGAACGGCAACGAAGCCAACGTCGAGTCTCTCGAAGGCTCCGCTCCTTTGGTGCTGAACCCCACGCAGTTCAATATCACCGGTGGTTGTCCGGGATCAACGACGGGCTACCAGTGTCTCGGCGGTGGTGGCGAAATATTCCCTTTGGGTCCCATCTCCATTCCCACAAGGACCGTATGGCCTTACGTCCAGCAATGGAACTTGAACCTACAGCGTGAATTCCCACACCATTTCGTCGGCAGCGTCGCTTATGTAGGCAGCAAGGGCACCCACCTGGGTAGTGAACGCGACCTCAATCAACTTCACGCTGTATCTTCCTCCCAAAACCCATTTGCTGCGGGACAAGCACTCAACTCGAAAACGGACTGCAATTTCACCACTGATGCCAATGGAAATCCCACTGCCGCGACTCTCGGCAATGGCAAGGCAGTCCCTGCGACTGCAGTCCCGAATCTCTGGATCGCTTGCGGAAACAGTGCCATTGCTTTCCGCCCCACCCAAGGCTTCAGCGACATTACCGGGCTAGATTTCAATGCGAATTCCACCTACAACTCCTTGCAGGCTTCGCTTCGCCGCGCAGTGGGTTCCCTCAATCTCAGCGCCAGCTATACCTACAGCCACTCCATCGACGATTCCTCGGATCGCTTCGATGGCAATTTCCTTGACTCGTACAACCTTAAGTTGACCCGCGCGAGTTCCAATTTCGACCAGCGCCACGTCTTTAACATCAGCTATGTCTACGATCTTCCCTTCTTCAGTCACGATACCGGCTTTGCCCACACCTTACTTGGAAATTGGCAACTTTCTGGTATCACTACTTTCCAAACAGGAACCCCGTTCTCTATACGGTTTGTCTCCCCCGGTGACAACGCTGGGGTTGCAAACTCCTTGGGGCAAGGCTCGTTCCCGGATCTCGTTGGTGACCCGCATGGTACGCCATCCACTTCCTGCGGAGCAGGGGGCCAGGCGACGGGCATACCGCTGTTCTACAATCCTTGCGCCTTCGCAGCTCCCCGCGGATTGACCTTTGGCAACGCGGGACGCAACCTTCTCAACAATCCACATCGCACCAACTTTGACCTTTCTCTGCTGAAACAATTCAAAATCAAAGAGGCCGCGAGGATTGAATTTCGAGCCGAAGCGTTCAACGCCTTCAACCACACGCAGTTCTGGATCTTCAATTCTGGCAACGGCAATACCGGCAGCAACACCTTTGGCAACGGCAGCTTCTTGAACCCCGCCGGCGCTCACCGTGGACGCACATTACAGTTCGGCCTGAAGTTCCTGTTCTAGGAACTGACGAAATACTCTCTGACAAAGGGCGGTCCGGCCAGCACGGAACGCCCTTCTTTTTTCTCACGAATCGTTGTCCCACCGCTCCCCGAAGGAGTAAAATGCCGCCTATGAATCGACGCACATTTATCGGCACTTCTATCGCAGCAACTCTCGCAGCCACCACAAAACCATCCTGGGCCGCAGGCACCGCCCATCACGTCGACCGCTCCGCGGTCGCGCATTCAATTGACCGCGTCGGCTTGCAGCTATACACCGTGCGCGACGCCATGAAGACCGACTTCGAAGGCACCATCGCGAAAGTCGCCGCCATCGGCTACAAAGAAGTTGAGTTCGCCGGCTACTTCGATCATTCGCCGAAAGATGTCCGCGCCATCCTGGACAAGAACGGCTTGGCTTCGCCCTCCTGCCACGTCGGCTACGACGTCGTCGAAAAAAAGTGGCCGGAAACTCTGGAGGCCGCGAAAATTGTCGGCCACAGTTACATCGTCTGCCCTTGGATTGACGAAAAGCAGCGCGTCGAGCCCGGCGGATGGAAGCGCGCAGTCGATCTCTTCAATCGCGCCGGCGAAGCCAGCAAGAAAGCCGGAATCCAGTTCGGCTATCACAATCATTCGTTCGAATTCGATCCCGCCGCATCGCTTGGCGGGAAGCTCCCCTAC
>Ga0137416_10002157_pt1 | contig 10406 bp, 13 predicted proteins | sample CZODoug3_1_1_16f_FD_108282 | JGI IMG/M metagenome (GOLD analysis project Ga0137416, IMG submission 108282) | Vadose zone soil fungal communities from Angelo Coast Range Reserve, California, USA - CZODoug3_1_1_16fungal (Illumina Assembly) | ecosystem: Environmental > Terrestrial > Soil > Vadose...
ACCACAAGCCAAATGCCGAAAGGCACGATGATCAAATCGTCGAGATAGCCGAGAACCGGAATAAAGTCTGGAATGAGGTCGATAGGTGAAAGCGCATATCCGGCAACCGCAATAGCGAGAAACTTCGCATACCATGGCACACGCGGATCACGGGAAGCGAGATAGATCGCGTGACCGTCCCGGGTGAGCCTGCGCGCCCAAATTTTCATATGCGAGAGCATGAAGTGTTCTTAAGGTGCTGAGACGCGCCGCAGCAAGCTGTTGCGGCTCGCCAGGACCATACCCCAAGAGCCGACGCGGGTGGACGAGCGGCTACGACCTGGCTCGACGACAGTTCATCGGGCATTGCAAAGCTGGCGCACCGTCTTCACTTGTCTTTTGTCTCGATGCAAACGACCCGGCCGAGGGTTTGAACACGCTGAGCTCCTAGCGGTGCATTTATCTCAGCTTTGATTGCCTCGGCGGCTTTATTACAAAGCTGTTCCGAGGCAAACGGTTGAATTTGCTGTGAGGTGGGTTGGGTAGGACTTCCAAGAACGATCCATTGCAAAGAAATGAAAAGAACCCATTCCATACGGTATCTCCTGCTTTGCGCCACCACATTATGGCCCGCGCTCGACGGTCTTGCGTATTGATCGGTGTCCGCCGTCAATCTCGGTGAGCGGATTGGCCAGCAGGTTCTTACGCTTTGACGTGAGACTTAAGCAATGTTTGGTTTGTTGTTAGCGACGGATCAAGCGGATGCTCGCTTCGCACCTTGAAGGCAAATCTCGATCGCGAATTGTGCGGTTGCGTTGGCGGCCAACAATGCGCCACCGGGTTTGTCTTTGAGCTCACCCGTAAATCCCAAGGGAGCTGCATAACCTTGCCAAGGCTCGATGCACAGGAAGCCTGCGCCGGGCTTTGTCCACACTCCAAGATGCGGCAAGTTCGGAAATCGGATCTGGATCGACGGTTCTCCCGGCACGCCGAAATTCACAGCGCGGCTTTTCAGTTGATCGAAGACCAGTGCGCCGGGCACGAACATGGCATCATCGAGAGACATGATGCTGCCTTCGAAAACCTCGGTGCTCGCGGTCACGTCGAGAAGCCCATCGGTCAATCGACGAATTGGCGCGGATTCCGGTTTTTCGAATCTGATTTCATGGTCTTGCCGTGAACCCCCATAGGGCAGAGGCCAACGAAACGCGGGGTGAAAGCCGAACGAAACCGGCATCGCGCGTGACGATTCGTTGAAGACGGTCGCGCCGATACGCAAGGTCGCATCTTCAATGGCAACAACAATCTCAAGGACAAATTCGAAGGGAAATTGTTGCCGCGTCTCATCGTCAGACGCGAGCCGAAAGATGCATTCGGATACGCTCGCGCCAACAATGGAGAATTGCTTGTTCCGCGCGAAACCATGTTGTCGCATCGAGAACATTTTGCCATCGAACATCGCGACATCGTTTGGCAGCCTTCCGACGATGGGAAACAAAAGCGGAGCGCGCCCCGTCCACCATTTTTCGCACCCGTTCCAGAGCAGGTCTCTGCCGTCGCGATCCTGCAGTCGAATCAGTTCTGCGCCATGAGGGGAAATTTCCGCAGCCAGGTGCTCGCTCCGGATCACAACTGATGCGGGCTGTGTTTCACCGGTCATCGGCTTATCTTTCGAGACAATTAGTTCCAGGTTCCAGCGTTCTAACCGCGTCCCCCGATCAACAACCGCAATTCCGTCGTTGGTCAATCAAGTGACACTGCTTCAAGAACCGCCGTTTGGGCGTGCATATCCGGGCACGCTGATCTATGGTGGGGGCCTGAATACAAGCGAGGGCACATGAGATTTGCATTGGCGATTTTTTGCATGCTTGCATGCGGCAGTTCAGCACTGGCGCAGTACGGCGTATCAAACGCCAGGGACGGCAACGGCAATCTGATCCGCAACACCGGCATGAACCCGGCCAGAGGATCCAACCAAGCCCCCGCCAACAATTTCAACGGGCCAATCTCGAATGTGCCTGGCCCGACCCCACCGGTCACTTCACGTACGAACAGCGGTACAGTTCGCTAGCGCGCAACAGGATTCTATCCGTGCGACTCAATCGGCGGCGGTTGGTTCCTTACCACCAGACCATCGACCGTTCAGGGGCGCCGCAAACGATCGCGCGCTGGCGCTGAATACCATTGGGCGTCTCAACCGCCACCGTCTTGATGCAGCCGGGGTAGATGGCCACGTTGTAGTGGAAGGGTGGTTGGTCAAAGTAGCCGTGGATAGGGCAGAGGTAGGCGAGATCGGGTCCGCAACGAGTCAGCGGATAGAGGCGTCCGCGGGCGGAAGCCTCGCTCGATATGCCGCCCAGCGCAGCAACGAATGCAGCAATGATAGCGATCTTGGTGGCCTGCGACATATCCTGATCCTTGAAATGTAGTCTTCGGACGGTGATACTTGGTAAGACGGACCATAAACTGTAACGCGGTGGTTCGCCAAGGCGTATGCCGTGCGATCCTCTACAATCGACCGACCGCGACTCTTAAGCAACGGTGTGTGGCCAATCTGATGGGCTTTGCAAGATGGACTGTAGCTGCAACAACGCCGCGCGCACCACCGGATTTATCGCTGTGCCGGCACAGGGGAGCGCGGGAGTGAAAAAGGTCTTGTTTTGTCAAACAATTACGTGGGTATGTGGATCCAATAAATTTTGTCAATCAACCCAGCATGGTCATGACATCTGAGTTTCCAAGGATAGATCAGGACAAGATGGTCTCGCCCCACGCGCAGGAGGTGGAGTACGCCCTGATTCTTTCGCGGATGATCAATACCGTGAAGGAAGATCCGTCGCAGCTGCGCCTGACGATCTACGAGTTTGCGCGCGCCCGGCTGAAGATGGACACCTCATGGGCCGAAGAGGCTGAACGGAAGCGGCTTTCGGACGCGCTCGAGACGGCTATCCAGGGGGTTGAACAGTTTTCGGCACGCCGCGACGAGAAGGAACGCCTTCAACCCCCGCCTCAATCTGCACAAATTGCGTTTGGCAGCCCGCCAGCCGAACCGCCGGCTACGTCGATGGTGGCGATCCGCCAGGTGGACTCCGCGCCAAAAAGTGTTGTTGTGAAAGAAGTTTATTGGCGGCCTGATGCGGAGACGGTCGTCCAAGCGCAAACGCGGGTGCTGTTATCGACACTGGCCCGATTCTCGATCGGAATATTGCTGTTCGGCGTGGTAGCGGGCTTGGCAATATATAAACAGCGGGCGAGCGCACCCTCGCCGGCAACGATAATCGCAAAGCCGGCGGCTTCGCCATCGATTCAGGACGCATCTCAACCAAGCTCCGTCGCTGCAGATGTGAAGACGACCGCCGGTTTACCCGGTTCGTTGCCATTCCCGCTGCCAAGCGATTATGGCGTGTATGCACTGAACGACGCCAAGCTGAGCGAACTTTATCTTCTGGCGGAGCAGGTGCCGGATAAGCGGATCGCGATGTCTACACCCATCAATCAGCCCAGCCGCACGACTCTTCCCGACGGAAAAGCGAGATTTGTGGTGTTCCGCCGCGATCTCGTGGGCTCCGCGCCCGATCGGATTGAGGTTCGGGTGGTCGCCCGAGTGGTGCGCGCCCTGATGTTCGATGCCAAGGGGAAGGCGAGTTTCTCGCCAATCTCGGATGCCTGGAACATTCGGAATCTATCTTATGAATTCAGGGTGCGGCCGATTCCTGGAAACCCCGAAATGCTGATGGTGCAATCAGAGAATCCCGATTTCGTGCTCCCTGCCGGCCGATATGTTCTTGCTCTGAAAAATCAGGGGTATGATTTTACTGTTAACGGCAAGGTGACCGATCCAACGCAGTGCCTTGAGCGGACAGATGCGGCCAACGGAACGTTTTATTCAGATTGTCAAAAGCAATAGGTCGCTCTTCTGCTTTCAAGAGATCTCGAATGCAGATCGGGTGGCGCGACGTCAGAGGACGGGCCCCATGCGATGAGCCGAGGTGAAAACAGCTCGGATCACCAATCCCAGAAAATAACTGGCCTGAAGGATGGTTTGCACGACCATGATCGTCAGCGCTGTGTCCAGGAAGCTAAGGCCGCGGCCGACTGAAAATACGACCGAAACGACAAGTAGCATCGCGAGAATCGACAGCAGGATTTTCAGCCGAAACACTAAACCGACAGCAACCCCCACTGTGGCTAGCGCGATGGCGGCATATACCATCCCCAATGTCCCATTGTTGCAGTAGTGAGCTTCCGTGTCCGCAGGATTTACTCAACAGGTACGCAACATTGGTGAAGGGCAAAGGCTAAGACTTTTGCTACGGGGCGGATTCATTTGCTGAACCGGGCTCTTTGGGCATCGGCGCAAGAGCGAATCACACCATTTACTGAATCACGGGGTTCAGCAAAAAGCAGCTACAATTTGAAGTGGTATCTCATTTCGCCAAAAAGGGCCCCCTGATCCTCCCCCGACCTTTGCTGCAGCTGTTCGTGCTAGGCCCCGCCGGCTCAAAAACCCAAATCTTCAGAGTTTTGCAATTGAATGGGGGGAGACTGGGTGTGGCCCGAACGCCACGAACGCGGCAAAACAGACACGAAGCGGGATTGCGCTATTTGATACGAGCGACTCCCCCTGTAGGTTCTCCAGACAAGGAAGCGTGCGGGCTGCGCCCGCTAATTGTGGTCGAATTAACCAAAAAGTTCGACTACTGAGCGGAAACTTGGGGGCGGCGTTGGAAGTCTGGATCACACCCATTTTGGCGGCAGGCGGTTGGTCAGATTTTGCCAGGCGTTCGCGCTTGAGTTTGGGAGCCGCATTCATGGTCGGGGATTGCAGCGATCGACGGGGCGTCTCGGGATGTTGAAACGATTTGGTTCCCCGCTGATTGCGATCGTTGCCGCGGCCCTGTTGCCGGCGTGTTCGCTGCTTCCGGGAACCGGCCCGAAAAGCGACGCTGTAGAGAACAATGCGACAGCCGGGGTGCGCTCCAACGCAGCGCTGTCTTATGCGCTGGTTGACATTAGCGCCGATACGATCGGCCTTTTATCGCAGCCGAATCTGATCACGTTCCAGGGCGAGTTTCCGGACAAGCGCGCCAAGCCGAACCAAGTCATTGGTGTCGGCGACGTTCTCAATATATCGATCTTTGAAGCCGCACCCGGCGGCCTGTTCACGCCCGGACAAGCCGCGGGCGCGCGTCCCGGCAACTTCGTCGACTTGCCGGCGCAGGCCGTTGACCAGAAGGGCAGCATCTATGTTCCTTACGCCGGCGAAATTCCCGCCGCGGCGCGAACCATACCGGACATTCAACAGGCCATCGTTGCCCGGTTGCGCAACCGAGCTATCGAGCCACAGGTGGTCGTCAGCCTTAATCAGCAGCACTCGAGCGTCGTCAGCGTGTTGGGTGACGTGAATACGCCGGGTGTCCTGGCTCTCAACAGCGTCGGCGAGCGGTTGTTGGCGCTGATCGCGCGCGCCGGGGGACCGAAGTTCGAGGCGATTGAAAGCTATGTGACGCTGCAGCGGGACGGCAAGCGCGTGAAGGTCCTGTTAAGCCGTGTGGTGCACGACCCACGCGAGAACATCTTCGTCCGACCGAATGATGTGATTTTCCTCACCCGTGAGTCGCCGACATTCACAGCGCTCGGCGCGCTCAATCAAAACGTGTTTGGTTTCAATTCAGAAATTCCGTTCGACGTCGAGACGCTGACGCTGGCCCAGGCGATGGGCAAGTCCGGCGGACTCAACGACAACCAATCCGACCCCAGCGAACTTTACGTCTATCGCTATGAGGATCGCCGTTACCTGGAGAAACTCGGCGTCGACACCACGAAGTTTACGCTCGACAGGGTGCCGACGATCTATCACCTCAACCTGCGCGATCCGTCGGGTATGTTGCTGGCCTCGGCTTTCCAGATGAAAATCAAGGACGTCATGTACGTCGCCAATGCCAAGGTCGTGGATTACTACAAGCTGCTGTTGCTCATCAACAACACGGCAGCCACAGCATCCAATACCGCAAATGCCGTGACTAACGTGAATACGGCTGTTAAGACCAGGTGGTAGGTTCAGACTGAAAGTCACGACTTCATCGCGATGATGCCCCGGCCGCAGTCGGAGTTTCTGGTCGCGACGTTCAGCTCAATCCAGTTCTGGACGACTATCGTCGTGTTGGTTCTGGCGCCGCTGTTCTTTGGGTCGGTTGATCTTTTCTGGGTCGCGGTTTGGACGATTCTGCTTTCGGTGAGTGCTCTCTGCGGGGCTGCGGTGCCGATGGGCGCCGGGCAGAGCCGGATATTGTTCGGCTTTCTTGCGTTGTGCGGCCTCTACGCGCTCGTAGCGATCATTCAGATCACTCCCCACCTAGTCGACCAACTCAACGATCCGAGTTGGCAGCGGGCAAACGACCTTCTTGGCCTTAACGCGTCGCCGCGGATTTCAAGCCGTGCCGAGATACCCCCGCTTGCGGTCGGGCATTTTCTGCTCTTTGCGACGTCTTTCATAAGCGGCTTCTTCATCGGAACATCGCGGGATAACAGCGACCGGCTCATTTCGTTCGCGAATTATTCGATCCTGCTTTATGTTATTTATGGCTTGGTTGCGCTGATACTCACCCCGAATATGGTGTTGTGGGCGCCGAAGCTCGCTTACCGCGGAAGTCTGACCGCGACCTTCATCAACCACAACACCGCTGCAACATTCGTCGGTGCCGGCGCTATCCTGTGGTTCTGTTCCGCCTTTTCCGCGCTACAACAATCGTTTCGATTTTCTTCGATACGGGTGTTGCTGCTGACTCGAGCGAATGAGCATCTCGCATTCAGAATCATTCTTCGATCGACGGGCGCACTCACGTGTTTCTTTGCGCTGCTTTTGACGCACTCGCGCGGCGGTTTGATCTGCTCCTGCCTGGGATTGCTTGTCGCAATCACCCTGATGGCCACCAACAGCAAAAAGCCGAGATCCCGGTATATGGTGGTTTGGGGAGGCGCGGCACTTGCGGTCACTATCGCGTGGCTCAGTGGAATGGGTAGAATTGGAAGCCAAGGGTTGTTCGATGATGCGCGATGGTCGGTCTACGGGTTTTGCGTGGAGGCCATCCGGCAGCGGCCGCTTCTAGGAGCAGGAGCCGGCACCTTTGAGGATATGTTTCCCTCGCTCCGGACGGCCGATTTTTACAGTGGGGGTGTGTGGGACTACGCCCACTCGACAATCCTCGAAATTGCGGTCGAGATGGGACTCCCGGTTGCAGCCATGGTTGTGATTGCTGCGCTGGTGTCGCTGCTTATCCTCGCTCGCGGCGCGATCACCTCCGAAGGCCGAACCCGGCGCTCGCTAGCCGCGATCGCCGGGATCGCGGTCCTAAGCTATCTCCATTCGATGATTGATTTTTCCCTGCAGATTCCCGGTTATCTTGTCTTATTCGGCATTCTGCTCGGTTGCGGGCTGGCCAGAGCATCCGATATCCCGACGGCGATCGGTGCAGGACGATCGCACGCGCTTGCCTGAATCTGGCAATCGAAAATCAGCGCTGAGAAGATGATATTCGAGGGGGCGCCGAAAAGGATTTTCGCCAGAAGCCGGAAGCGTGGCGAGGAACGAAGCCGTGCGCGATTGCCGCTGGGCTTAGGCGACTTCAAGCGAACCGATTATCGATCCGCCAAACGAACTCTTCGATCGGCTAGTGACACGGACGGGCCAACTGCGGGGGCCTTGATCTCATACCAGAATTTCGAGTCGGTGGCCGACTGGATCTTCAGCCAATGGTAGTCCGTGCTCTGCCAGGGACGGAGCACTTCAGTTAGATTGTCCATGACGATGTCGCCCTTTGTCGTCACAACGACAAGAACGAGATGCCCAATTCCCGATGCTGTCTTGACTACCGACAGCCGCAAGGCTTTCGAGGGCAGGCCGCTCTCAAGGAGTTCGTGCCGCTTGGTGACGGCGTAATCGTTGCAGTCTCCCATGTCCGGGGCGATCGTCCAACCGTCCCCAAGATTCGAGCCATAGGTCTTGGGTGTCGGAATAATCGACATGTTGACGCTGTGATTGACGCGCTTCAGCAGTTCCGAGATCTGCGCGTCGAGGTCAATGCGCGCGTTTTCCGTCGGATTGGTTTTGCATTCGGAGGGATAGCGAAGACAAAATCGAACGTGCTGAAATGGGGCCAATGTCGGCGACGCTTCAACAATCGGTGTCAGCGAGTTCGAATCCGGCAGCGGCCGGCTGCGTGCGTCGGCGCTGCCTACGGAAAGTGCGCCTGCAAACATCGCCAAGCATATCAACCGAAAGCGTCGCGCCATGAAACACCAGTGATCGAGGGAGATACGATCGTGTGATCGCGCTATCGATTGATGGTGCGATTGTCCCGCAGCGAAGTTAAATCTTCGCTATGGAATGGCGTTAACGAATCGTGTCGATACAAGTTCCGCCGATGCGGAAATCGGAATCCGAGGTCGGGGACACAGATCACGCTGGCAGGTAGTTTGAGTGCCAGTTCCAGGCCGTACCAATGATCGACTGGAGATCATGTCGGGGAGACCAACCGATCGTCTGCCTCGCCAAAGCATTGTCGGCGACCAGGGCCGGCGAATCACCATCGCGACGTGGCCCGTATTTGATATTAACACCCCTACCTACGACATGCTGAACGGTGTCGAGCAATTCCTTCACGGTTGTGCCATGACCCGTTCCAAGGTTCAGGGCGTGGCTCGTGCCGTTATTCAGGAGATGCTCGATCGCGCGGGTATGCGCATCAGCAAGATCGAGAACGTGGACGAAGTCGCGTACGCAGGTTCCATCACGCGTATCATAGTCCGTGCCCAGAACTTGAAAATGTGGTCGGCGGCCCAAGGCGGTCTCGATTGCAATCGGTAGCGCGTGGGTTTCCGGGGAATGCCATTCCCCAATTCTTCCTTCAGGGTCTGCTCCGGCAGCGTTAAAATAGCGCAAAATAAAAGACCGAAAGCCTTGGTAGAGGTCCAAGTCCTTCAATATCTGCTCGACGATGAGCTTGCTTCGACCATACGGATTGATCGGCGATTGGGCATGAGCTTCATTCATCGGTATTGATCGGGGAATGCCGTAGGTGGCGCACGTCGAAGAGAACACGATCTTGTCGACGCCTGCGGCCTGCGCCGCTCGCAGCAACGTTATCGTTCCGGCGACATTGTTGTCATAGTAGCCGCCGGGATCTCGTACCGACCCGCCAACCTCTATCGCCGCGGCAAAATGCATGATTGCGAGGGGTTTGTATTTCCGAAAGACTTCATCGAGTTTGCTGCGATCCCGTATGTCGCCTATCTCAAGTGGACCCCATTTGGCAAACTCAGCATGGCCGTTTGAAAGATTGTCATAGACGATCGGCGTGAAGCCCTTATTGGATAGATCAAGACACGTGTGCGCCCCGATATATCCCGCCCCGCCAGCAACAAGAATATTTGTCATTTAATGGAATTTCCCGGAACGGGGCCGTGATATTGTCAGTTCCGCTGCAATCGATATTTCGTGTGTTGGGAAGGCGACCTGGGCTATGCCCGAGGGGCAACGGAAGAATCCGAGTCTGAACCTGTTTTCAAGCGGATGTCGATTATTAAGTCAGAAGTACGTCGTCCAGAAGGTTTTAATGCAATCTCGCAGCCACTGCAATATTGCGATAAATCCCCAACCCAGGAAGCTGAACCATACGACCATCACCAATACGATCAGTGCGGCAAGGAAGAAGATCGCCACTTTCCGGCCGGTTTTCGCAGACGACAATCGGGACTTGATTGACGAATCCTGCAGCTCGACGCGCGATTTTACTGATCTCTGGAGATCATTCATTCGTTGTTACCGCTGTTTGACAAGCGATGAGTAACCGCAACCCGATGGATCAGCAATCGCAACGACAAATTAACGTAAAGGAACATGCCGCGTGTCGCCGATGGTAAACGGATTATCCTTACTTCTTAAAGGGTTTTCCTCACTTCTTATCCATCCGATTTGCGAAGATTCAACTGACCGCGACATGGGCTCGATGCTGAAACGGGTCTAACAACTATCAACCCGTCGAACACCCACGGGTCTGTCGATGATGACCGTCGAAAAGTCCAAGCCGTGAAAGTTTGAAGGTTTGTCTGGTTTCAGGTGAGGTTGGCTTCGTCAGCAAGTATCGAATAAGCCGGATACCTGCTTACTTGTGCAAGAATATGGCACCACTCACACTCAGGGGACGCCGCATCCGATCGATCGATGTGAGGCCAAAACGCTGATTGATAATGGAAAGATGCCCCGTCTGCGAAATCCAGTCGGGTACAATTGAAAGTGAGGGAATGCCAACGCGGGAAGAGCGGCTCTCCCCACATCTCCTTGCTCTCCATCTGCCGTGTCGGCGATGGATCATCGCATGCTCAATAGGCGCTATCGGAAACCAAAAGAGCAGGAATCGTTACAATCA
>Ga0137416_10002161_pt1 | contig 10400 bp, 13 predicted proteins | sample CZODoug3_1_1_16f_FD_108282 | JGI IMG/M metagenome (GOLD analysis project Ga0137416, IMG submission 108282) | Vadose zone soil fungal communities from Angelo Coast Range Reserve, California, USA - CZODoug3_1_1_16fungal (Illumina Assembly) | ecosystem: Environmental > Terrestrial > Soil > Vadose...
CCGTAACATTCTACCAACAATTTCGTCCAGGTCACTCTGATTCCTTTCACGAACTGTTTCCGTCCTCGTAAAACGGCAGAACTTTGTTGGATGGGCTTTCCCCATGCCGCGGAATTGTCTGCAGCGGGTTGAGGGGCAAGCGCCGCATATAACGCTTCCGCTGGATGGACGGAGAGCTTTGCTGTCGCAATATTGTGCTCATTCACGGGCCGGCAATTCTCAGTGAGCGAGATGGTACCAACGATGCCGATAGTTGGTAGTGTGGGTGTTTTCCGCCAACAATCAGCCATTCGGTCAGTCCAGCTTCCTGTCACCATCTTCGTAAATACTCTTGACGTCTGCGACGCGGTGCTCTGTCAAAGTCGCCAGGCACTGTGAGTAGATCATCGGGCTCATGCTTCCGCCGTCGTACTGCTGACCTGCCGCTTTGCACTGAATGTCCCGATAAGAGAGCCATGCGCGCTCGGCCTCTTTCAAGCTCGCTATGGCCGTTTGCTCGTACTCTATTTGCCGCTGGTCACCCACTTTTTGCCCACGAGCTAGGTCGTCGGTCATGTACTGCAAGGCCTTGCGATAAACCGTATTCAGGTGCGCGTCCGTTTGCCTGTACTGGAAGGCCGCGCAATCGTTGATCTGACGTTGGCTCACTGGTCGTTCCTCACACGGGTTTTGAGGTTCCGATATCTGATGTTGTAAGGCCAGTACCGCTGGTGAAAACAGAAGTAGCAAAAGGAGCAGGCTTGGCATTGTTGAAGGATAACTGATGTCATTAACAGGCCTGATTTCGTAAACTATCTAGCCAAGGCGCAGGTTCCATTTTTTTCCGCCAAAAGCTCGGCTAAAAATCAGGGGTCTTTTCGATTTTCGGGGGACGGCAAATGTGGGGATGGAATTCGCTGGAAACGCTTTGGCAGGATGCGCGCTATGCCCTTCGCGGAATGCGGCGCAGTCCTGGATTCACGGCCGTTGCGGTCCTGTCGCTGGCCCTCGGCATCGGAGCCAACACGGCAATCTTCAGCCTGATCAATGCCCTCATGCTACGCATGCTACCGGTCCACGATCCGGGACGACTGGTGGAATTGCTGTTCAAAGCGCCGGGGCAGGACCACTTCAACGCTTTCGATTGGCAGAACTACGAGCACTATCGCGAGAACAATCATGTGTTCTCGGGACTGATTGCGTCGTCCGACACACCCTTCGCCATACATGGTGACGGCCTGGAACCGGAGATCGTGCGAGGCGGCTTTGTAACTCCGAACTATTTTTCCGTCCTGGGCGTGGTTCCCGCGCTCGGCCGCCTCATCGGCCCGGAAGACAGCAGCGCGGGCTCGGCTGCCAACGTCGCGGTGGTGAGCTGGTCCTACTGGAAGAGCAGGTTCAACTCCGATCGGGCGATCATCGGCAGGCAAATCATTGATGCCAACCACCCGCTGACCATTGTCGGAGTAGCCCCCAGCGACTTCGTTGGCCTAGAGCCGGCGAACCGGCAAGACATCTGGTTGCCGCTGACCGCCCAGGACCCCAGCTACGCCGCCACCGCGCACTACTGGCTGAAATTGGCGGCGCGGTTGAAGCCGGGTGTGTCCATCGACCAGGCCCGCGCGGAAATGGCCGTGCTGTTCCAGTGGACGGTGGAGGAGGAATTCAAGACCAATGACGATCGCACCGTTCGCGCCTGGAAGATGGAGGTGCAGCCGGCGGGGGCCGGTCTTGCGCAGTTGCGCGATCAGTTTGGGAAGCCGGCGCTGGTGCTGATGGCTGTGGTGGCGCTGCTGTTGCTGATCGCGTGCGCCAATATGGCCAGCCTGCTGCTGGCGCGCGGGGCGGCCCGCCAGCGGGAAATGGCAGTGCGCGTCTCGCTGGGCGCCAGCCGGTTTCGCCTCCTGCGGCAGGGGCTGACGGAGTCCGTGCTGCTTGCCGCGTCGGGTGGACTGCTCGGCATCCTCCTGGCGTATTGGGGCACGGGCGCGCTGGTGCGGATTATGGGGAGCGGACGGCAGCGCGTCGAACTCCAGGCACGTCCCGATTTGGTGGTGCTGCTCTTCACCGCCGGAATCGCTCTGCTCACCGGCGTCCTGTTCGGGCTGGCGCCCGCCTGGCAGACGTTCCGCTCCACTCCAGTGTCTTTCCTTCGCGAATCGACGAGGGCCGGCGAAACCCGGGTAAGGCGGCTTTTTGGCAAGAGCCTGGTGGTGGCGCAGGTGGCGTTCTCGGTTGCGCTGGTGAGCGCCGCCAGCCTGTTTGTCCGCCACCTGTCACACCTGGAACACCTCGACCTGGGCTTCCAACGCGACCATGTTCTGCTGGTGGATCTCAACGCGGCAAGCAGCGGATATGACCGCGAGCGATTGTCCCGCGCTTACCAGGAACTGCTAGGGCGCCTGGAAGCCATTCCTGGCGTGCGTTCGGCTACCATGTGCGGGTTCTATCCGATGGCCGGCGTGGGAGGAATGCGTCCCGCGACCGTGGAAGGCTACCAGGCCAAGCCGGGAGAGCGCCGCTTCCTCTCCGAAAGCTGGGTAGCGCCGAAGTACTTCGCGACCTTCGGAATTCCGCTGGTGATGGGCCGCGATTTCAGCATGCAGGACCAGGGCCGCCCGCGCGTGGCCATCGTCAATCAAACGCTGGTCCGCTACTTTTTCGGCGATGGCAACCCTATCGGGAGACACATCACGTTCGACGGCGACAGCCAGCCGTTCGAGATCGTGGGTGTGGTGGGCGATGCGAAGTCTGGGGATATGCGTGAACCGGCGTTGCGCTTCGTCTACTTCAACAGTTTCCAGTTGGGAAGCGATTCCTCCCAATTTGCACTGCGGACCTCGGTTGAACCGGAGGCAGTGGCGGGTGACGTGCGCCGCGTGGTGCGCGGGTTGCTGAAGACCGTGGCCGTCGAGAATGTAAAGACGCTGGCTGACCAGGTGGATGGCGCGATCGTTCCGGAACGCCTCGGCGCCATACTGTCTGGGTTGTTCGGGGCGCTGGGCGCGGTGCTCGCGGCCCTGGGCCTGTACGGGCTGCTGGCCTATACCGTGGCGCGCCGCATCAATGAGATCGGCGTCCGCATGGCGTTGGGCGCGACGCGCACTGATATCACCCGAATGGTGCTGAGAGAGGCGCTCGGGATGAGCTGTGTCGGCTTGGTGATTGGAGCGCTGATCGCGTACTGGGGCAAACGCTTCGTCGCGAGCCTGATCCCGGGCCTCCCCGTGCAGAGCGTAGTCCCGATCGTCTTTGGCGCTGCAGTGATGGTTGCACTCGCTCTGCTTGCCGCGTATACGCCGGCACGCCGGGCAACTCGCGTGGACCCGATGGAAGCATTGCGATACGAATAGACGTGCGGCACACCGTGAGGTTTGGGACATCAGGCCGCGCAGTCGCTGACTCGCGGAAGTGCCTGCCGCCAGTGTCTTGCCAGAGATTTCCCGCGTGTAGCCGCGCAGCGTTTACCGATGTGTCCGCTCCACGTTGCGTTGACGCCCCCGGCGGGAGTCGCGTCACCCTCTCTTCTCAAACAATTACCAGCACGTCGTCCAAGTGGCGCCGCAATGATCGCTGAGTTGTCTCCTCCGCCTAAGACAGGCGGAACAGGAAGACTTCGGCTCCGCCATCCGATACGGGAAAAAGCCTATTGTAGCGAGGACACAGCTCGTGCAGCGTCTTCTGCGTATCCGCATCTAGATCGCTCCTGCCTCCAGCGCGAAGCCGGGACAACATGCTAGGTTTCAGGAGACGCCGTATTTCTTGTCTACTCGACAGTCCGGAGGGCTTGTGCGGTGATAGTTGTCACTTTCTTCGGTGACGATGGATACAGTCTCCTTTACACTCTTTCACATATCTTAACTAAACTAAGGGCCGACCAGTACCTGCCGATTGCGTCCCCCCGACTCGCCCGATGAATGGAGCTTTGAAGATGAAGAAAATCAATATCCCGGTTTTTGCCGGCGGAACTGCATTGGCTATCGCGCTGGTTTTTCCATTATCAGTGCGCGCGCAAAACGCATCAGAGGCACTCTACAAGGCGAAATGTGTTTCGTGCCATGGCGCGGACGGACGCGGATCGCCGACGGGGGAAAAACTTGGAGCCCACGATTTGCAGAGCGGCGATGTCCAGAAAATCTCGGACAAAGAGCTCTCCGATATCATCGCCAACGGCAAAAACAAGATGCCCGGCTACGGAAAATCTCTGAAGGCGGAAGAGATTCAGGGACTCGTGGCTTACATTCGTACCCTGAAGAAGTAACCTGTCGAAAACAAGATTGCGAAAGATGGCCCAGCGCGGCGATGCTCCGCGCAAAGCAAAAAGTGGGCTTTTGACCTTACCCCGGGAATAGAGTGGAAAGGAGAACAGCGGGTTTCAAATGAATCTGCGAGCGTTCGGGCGTGGCTCCGCCCCATCTATTTTCTCGGCCAGAACACCATCACCCTTACGGGTGCTGTCATTACGACGAGCACCGCGCTTAGTCGCCTTCTGGTTCTATGACTTCTTCTTGCCTGGATCACCACACCCTCATATCGGCCTTTTGATTTTTCTGGTCCTGCCCGGCCTGTTTTTGGCTTGCTGCTGATCCCCGTTGGCGTATGGCTGAGGCAACGAAGACTGCGGCGACGAGAGGAGCTGCCGGCGATTTATCCAGCCATCGACCTACGCACGCCCATGGTGCGCCGTGCTCTTGGGTACGTGGCGTTTGGGACCGTGCTCAATCTTCTAAGCAAGAGACTTCACCTCGTCGCCGGAGAGCGCATTTGGACGGTCTTTACTGCAACGCCAAAGGTGCAACTCGCCGCCAACTGAGCGCGCTATTTGCTCCGAACCGGCGCATTCTCAAAGTTTATCCTATCTCCTCAAGGAGAGCCTCTCCGAGTTGTGGGATTACACCTACGAAGGTGCCACGCTGCGCTACCTGCAAAGTGGATTGGTCAGGTGCGCGCTGGCAGCGGCTAAACCCGATGGGGAACTGGCCCAAATGTTGCTCGACCGTCTCGAGGGCATCTTGAACTACCGCCGGACGAAAATACCGATGGGAGTGATTGAAGCCGTCAACGGCAACCTCAAAGCTCTGCTCCGACGCGGCCGCGGTTAGCGCGATATGAACTATCTGCTGCTGAAGCCACCGCGCTTTAGCCACGACCAAGACCAAATTCCTCGTTCTTCAGAAAGCCGCGTAGTATGCATGGTTTTTCCAGATTCTTGCTCAGAGGCGTATGAACATTCGGTCTGGTGTTAGTCACCAATGCCTCTGGTGGCCGCCACGCACCGTGCGATGGCCCGCCGCACCGCAATGTGCCCGCAGCGGTCGGGTCGGGTGTCGGGTGATACGACAGACTGACCCGGGAAAAAATATCTTGGTGCGGCTGTCCAAATTGCCGGGTTTCGAACGTCATTCTAGTAGCGGGAGGTTCAGATGCCGTCGAAGCAGTCTTCACTGCCTGAAGTGCGAACCCTGTTGACCGGTCTCGGGTTCGGTGAGTCGCCGCGTTGGCACGAGGGCCGTCTGTGGTTCTCCAACTGGGGCATGCAGGAAGTCGTCGCGGTTGATCCCGAGGGCAAGAGCGAGGTCATGGTCCACGTGCCGACGACCATTCCGTTCTGCGTTGACTGGCTGCGCGATGGGTGCCTGCTGGTGGTCTCGGGGCGCGAGTCGGTTCTCTTGCGCAGGGACCCCGACGGGTCGCTGGTGACCCATGCCGATCTGCGCGGCCTCTCGGAGAAGGGTTGGAACGAGATCGTCGTGGACGGTCGTGGCAACGTCTACATCAACGGCGGCCCAGGAATCATCGCTCTGCTTACACCCGATGGCTCGGCTCAACAGGTGACCGACGGCATCGCTTTTCCGAATGGCATGGCCGTGACGCCGGACAACTCGACACTGATCATCGCCGAGTCCCATGGCAAGAGACTTACAGCCTTCAACATTGCCGCGGACGGCAGCCTATCGAACCGGCGGATTTGGGCCGACCTCGGCGACGGCGTTCCCGACGGCATTTGCATCGACGCGGAGAACGCCGTCTGGTACGCCGATGTTCCCAACAAACGTTGCGTGCGCGTCCGCGAGGGGGGTGAGGTGCTGCAGACGATCGACGTTGACCGCGGCTGCTTCGCTTGCATGCTCGGTGGTGCGGACAAGAAGACGCTATTCATAATGGCGGCCGAGTGGCATGGGTTTGCGAAGATGATGGACGGGTTAGGAACCGGTCAGGTGCTCACCGTTGAAGCACCCGCACCGGGCGTGGGATGGCCGTAGGGAACAGAGGCTTGATGCGAAACTGACCCCGGAAGAAATATCTTGGGGCGGCGGTCCAAATCGCCGGTTTGCGAACGTCATTGTAGTAGCGAAACATGCTGCGCTCTCAAAACCCATGAAGGAGATTCCAAGTGAAATACATCCTGATGGACTATGTGAACGAAGGGGGCTGGCCCACACTGAAAAGGGCCGAACAGGAGCACTGGTTGGGCGCCTACAGAGCATACATGGAGGCAATGACGAAGGCGGGCGTCCTGAGGACCAGCAGCGGCCTGAAGCCCACGTCGTCGGCGACGACTGTGCGGGTCCGGAATGACAAGACCCAAGTGCTCGACGGTCCCTATGCCGACTCGAAAGAGCAACTGGGTGGCTTTCATATCGTCGAGGTGGCCGATCTCGACGCCGCAATCTCGTGGGCAGCCCGCAGCCCGACCGCACTGCACGGTGTCGTCGAGGTGCGTCCACTCTGGGACGGCACCCTGCTGACCAGGGACCTCGCCGATTACATCACGAAGGAGTGAGCTGCCCATGGCCACGAAGCTGGGAGTTTCTTGTTAACCGGGACAAACATGAAGGAGAAAATGCGGAAATTAGTCGTTTTCAATCATGTAACACTGGATGGGTACTTTGTCAGCGTGAACGGTGACTTCAGCTGGGCGCGAAACGGTAACGACGATGCGGAGTACTCGGCATTCGTAGCAGAGAATGCAAGCGGCGGAGGCCAGTTATTGTTCGGCAGGGTCACCTATGAGCTCATGGCGAGCTATTGGCCGACGCCAATTGCGGACCAACATAATCCCGCCGTGGCCAAAGGGATGAATAGCATGTCGAAAGTCGTGTTTTCGAGAACACTGAATCAGGCGTTGTGGAACAATACAAGGCTGGTGAAGGGCGACATGGTGTCGGAAATTCGAAAGATGAAGGCTGACCCCGGCCCAGGCATGGCGATTTTGGGGAGCGGCAGCATCGTCTCGCAATTGGCACTGGAGCATCTGATCGATGAGTACCAAATGATGGTGGATCCGGTGGCTCTGGGCAAGGGGCGGACACTGTTCGATGGCATTCAAGAGAAGTTGACCCTGAAGTTGGCAAAGACAAGGACTTTCAAGAATGGGAAGGTCTACTTATGCTACGAGCCGGACTAGCGGTGATCCCGGCAGCTTGGGTGCTGCTGCGTCCGGGCGTGGAATTGAACCAGCGTTCTCCCCTCACTTTCGCCTGCGTTACGCTGCTCGTCGCGCTTTTCTCAGCCGGCGGCGGCCTTGCGCTGGGTTGTAGCGTCAATCAGACTCATATCGGCCTAATGTTCAGCATGCACTTTCAGATTCTGCAGAAAATCATCTTAGTCAATCCCCTCCTCTATGCTGGCGAGGGCCTGCGTGGAACGCTCGTACCTCACTTCCCGCATCTCTCCGTGCTGCCCGTTTTAGTAGCGTTGAAGGTGTTTGACGTGCTACTACTGGGAGTCGCACTCAAACAGTTCCACCGAAAGGCTTTCAGTCACGTTGAGAAAGGAACTCGCGCCTGGGGCTGACGAAATAGAACAATGACTTCAAAAAACATGCCACCTCAAAGCATCACTGAATACATCAATGCCGCCCCCAAAGAGGCTCAGAGGAAACTGCGTGAAATGCGTGCGTGTGTTCGTGCATCTGCGCCCGGGGCCAAGGAAAGCCTGAAGTGGAGAATGCCGGCTTTCTCCTATCAGAGGATACTGGTCACGTTCGGCGCGTCCAAACATCACATCGGCTTCTATCCCACGCCGTCAGCAGTGAGAGCCTTCGCGAATGATCTTTCGAGATTTGCCACGGCTAAAGCGTCGATCCAGTTTCCATTGGAGAGGCCGCTACCTCTACGTCTGATCCGCAAGATCACGGCGTTCCGTGTTCGAGAGAGTAGCGAGGAAGACAGGAAATGGAGAACTTGACGGAAAACTATGCCTGAAACGATTCCCTACAGTTAGCGGGATGGCATCAGCTAGAGGGCATCGCGTCAGGCGGAACGCTTTGAGTTGGGTAGGAAGTCGCGGGCGGCACGCACAGTGACCAGCACAAGTTTGAGGGTGTGAGTGGACAAGTCCCTTCGTTCGATTCTTGGGTTTCTGCGCACGCGATGAGTGCATGAACGCGAAGCAAGCGAAGCAAACGATGCAAATGTCTCGCACGACAGAGCCCGAGGTCCCGCGTCAAACCTATGAACTCCGCCGACGGCGACGCGCAGTCTCGTAACACCGCGGACGCGGTCGCGCGGCGCAGTTACGGCAAGCTCGTCGCTTTTCTCGCGGCACGCACGCGGGATGTGGCGGCTGCCGAGGACGCGCTGTCGGAGGCATTCGCTTCGGCGCTGGCAGATTGGCCGCTGAATGGCTGTCCGTCGAACCCGGAAGCGTGGCTACTGACTGTCGCCCGGCGAAAGATGATCGATGCCGGGCGCCGATGCTCCAATGCCGAGGCTGCGACCGGGGAGTTGCAGCTCGTTGCGGAGGGGTTGGCCGCTGCCGGGGCGGACACGGAGATTCCGGACCGCCGTCTCGCACTGATGTTCGCCTGCGCGCATCCGGCCATCGAGGCGAGCATTCGCGCACCTCTGATGCTGCAGGTGGTGCTCGGGCTGGATGCGAAGACAATCGCCTTTGCGTTTCTGATGTCTCCGGCGGCCGTGGGTAAGCGACTCGTCCGGGCCAAGGATAAAATCCGCCAGGCCGGCATTCCATTCAGCGTCCCAGAGCGCGAGGAGCTTCCCGGCCGGCTCGACACCGTACTGGACGCCATCTATGCCGCCTTCGCGGAAGGTTGGACCGACCCTGGCGGGACCGACGTCGTCCGTCGCGATCTTACAGAGGAAGCCATGTTTCTGGCCAGGCTCGTGGCCGAGCTGCTGCCGGAGGAGCCGGAGTCGCTGGGTCTGCTTGCACTCATGCTTCACGCGGAAGCCCGCCGCCACGCGCGGCGCAATCTGCATGGCGAGTACGTGCCGCTTGCCGAGCAAGATCCGGCGTTGTGGGACTGGGAGATGATCTATGAGGCCGAGGCGCGGCTGCGGCGTGCCAGCGCTTTAGGGTCCATTGGCCGCTATCAGTTGGAAGGCGCGTTGCAGTCGGCGCACGTGTGTCGTTGCCGCACGGGTCACGCCAACTGGGCAGAGGTGGTGCAGCTATATGACGCGCTGTTCGCGCTCTCCGGCTCACCGGTGGTCGTTATCAATCGCGCCTTGGCGATCGCGGAGATGCACGGTGCCAGCGCCGCTCTCGACGCCATGCAAGAGGTAGCCGCCGATGTGCGGCTCGCCGAATACCAGCCCTACTGGGCGGCACGGGCGGAGTTGCTGGCCAAGACCGGTGCACACGGCGAAGCCCGCCATGCGTACGACATCGCAATCGGCCTCGAGCGCGACGCCTCCGTCCGCCGCTTCCTGCAGCAGCGACAGTCGGCGCTGTCGCTCTGACCTCCTCGCTGAGAGGATGGCCGTCTAAGAGGATCGGCGGCCTGATTAGTGGCCAAGAGCCACAAAGAATCTGGGACGACGGGACTCGACCCCAAGGCCTCTGCCGCGACAGGACGGTCCAACGGATCGGTCCCTTCTGAAATTTCTGCCTTGGCCAAATCTGCGATTCCAAGACCGACATCAATTTGTGTCTTGGTCTGCGCCGAGAAGTACCCTCTGAATCTCCTGGCGCGACGCATGCAAACCAAGTCCGGGCCGGTCAAGATCAAGACACAGAAGTCCTTCTCGCCCCGTACAGCACCCCCAAGACCTTGCTCGACCATCCTTGCGATCCTGACGGCTATGAGTTCGCTGCCTTTGCGGTATGTTTCGGTCTACCGGCTATGGCGATGATCGCGATCGGCAGAACGGCCGACGTCTGGGCTACTGCCGTCGAACTGTTCGGCATCATCGACTGGCTGACTGAACCGCAACACGAAGATCCCACTCTTCAGCAATTATGACCAATCGCTCCTGGGAGACCCGGCAAGCGACCGCAAGGTCTACGAAGATACCTCCCCCATCCGGTACTTCAAGGACGCGAAGGTTCCGTTGTTGGTCTTACGGGGCGCCAAGGATATTCGCGATCCCAGCGAGGAGGCCGAGCAGGCGGCCGCACTTCTCAAGCAGGTAGGCAAGGTCGTCGAGGCTCGCTACTACCCTGACGAGGGCCAC
>Ga0137416_10002166_pt1 | contig 10394 bp, 8 predicted proteins | sample CZODoug3_1_1_16f_FD_108282 | JGI IMG/M metagenome (GOLD analysis project Ga0137416, IMG submission 108282) | Vadose zone soil fungal communities from Angelo Coast Range Reserve, California, USA - CZODoug3_1_1_16fungal (Illumina Assembly) | ecosystem: Environmental > Terrestrial > Soil > Vadose...
GAGCAGTCGCTCGATCTCGCCGCGAGGCTCGGGTTCGTCCATCACTTGGTGTCCAGCACCTCCCGGACCTTGCGCGCGAGCGCATCGGGAGTGAACGGCTTCTGGAGAAAATTGAGCCCAGGCTCGAGCATCCCGTGCTGTACGATCGCGTCGTCGGTGTAGCCCGACACGTACAGCACCTTCGTGGCGGGCCGCGTCTCGCCGAGCCGGCGGGCCAGGTCGCGACCGCTTGCCCCCGGCATCACGACATCAGCCAGGAGGAGATGAATGGGTGCCTGGTGCCCCCCCGCGACCGCGAGCGCCTGCTCGGCGTTCTCCGCCTCCAACACCTGGTAGCCAAGCCGTTCCAACAGCCCCTTGGCGAGCGGTCGCAGCATCGCGTCGTCCTCGGCCAGGAGCACCGTCTCCGTGCCGGCGAGCGTGCCTGCCTCGCGGCGCGGCGCTTGCACGTCGGCAGGAGCGTCGACCCGCGGCAGATAGACCTTGAACGTCGTGCCGCGCCCCACCTCGGTGTAGACCCAGATGTAGCCGGCCGACTGCTTCACGATGCCGTACACCGTCGACAGGCCGAGGCCCGTGCCCTTGCCCTTCTCTTTGGTCGTGAAGAACGGCTCGAAGATCCGGGTCTTCGTGTCGGCATCCATGCCGATGCCCGTGTCGCTTACGGCGAGCATGACGTAGCGGCCCGGGGTGACCGGTTGGTGCAGCTCCGCGTATTGCTCCGTCAGGTTGGCGTTGGCGGTCTCGATCAGCAGCTTGCCGCCGGTGGGCATGGCGTCGCGCGCGTTCACGATCAGGTTCATGAGGACCTGCTGCAGCTGCCCCGGGTCGGCCCGCACGTTGCCGAGATCACGCGCCAGCGACAGGCGTAGCTGGACGTTTTCCCCGACCAGGCGCCGCAGCATCTTGTCGACCTCCTCCACGAGGTCATTGAGCCGCAGCACCACCGGCTCGAGCACCTGCTGCCGGCTGAACGCCAATAGCTGGCGAGTGAGCGCCGAGGCGCGCTGGGCCGCCTTGCGAATCTCCTCGAGGTCCTGCCGGGCCGAGCTTCCGGCCGGAAGCTCTTCGAGCACGAGCTCGGTGTAGCCAAAGATCGCGGTCAAGACGTTGTTGAAGTCGTGCGCGATGCCGCCAGCCAGGCGGCCGACGGCCTCCATCTTCTGCGCCTGCCGCAGCTGCGTTTCGAGCAGCTTACGGTCGCTGATGTCCCGCACGAACGCGCTGAAGAGCCAGCCGCCGGCCTGCTCGACACGCGTGATCGCGAGCTCCACCGGGATCTCACGCCCGTCGCGGTGCATGCCCGTCAACTCGAGGCGTCGATTGAGCACCGGTCCTTCGCCGGTGGCCAGGAGGTGCGCGAGGCCCCGCTCGTGAGCTTCACGGTAGCTCGGTGGCACGATGGTGGCCGACAGCTTTCGGCCGATGGCCTCGGGCGCCGCCCATCCGAACACACGCTCCGCCTGCGGGCTCCAGCTGCGGATGGCGCCGGTTCCATCCATCGTAATCACGGCGTCGAGCGACGTGTCGATGATCGCCTTGAGCTGCCCGGCCGACGCACGGATTTCGGCTTCGGCGCGGCTCCGCTCGATCGCCATGGCGATTTGGGTCGAGACGAACCGCAAGATGTCCTTCTCGCGCTCCCCCAGCTTTACTTCGGGCGAGTAGCTCTGTGCGGCTAGGACACCGATCACCCGGTCGCCGGTCGCTAGGGGCACGCCGATCCAATCGATCGACGGGGCGCCCATTTGCTCTACGTCGCCGCGCTCCTCCAGCTCGCGCTGGGTCTCCGCCGTCACGAGCAGGGGCAGTCCGGTCCGGAGGACGTAATCGGTGAGTCCCTTCCCGAGTCGTCGCGGCGAAGGAGCGGGCTCGTGCTCATCGGCGAAGTAGGGAAAGCTGAGTTGTTCGCTGGTCGGGTCGTACAGCGCGATGTAAAAATTCTTCGCGGGCATGAGCTCGCCCACGATCTCATGGATGACGGGCAGCAACTCCGGGAGCCCCGGCGTGCTCAGCGCGACCTGGGCGATGCGATACGTCGCGGCCTGGAGCTGATGAGCCCGCGCCTGCTCTTCACGGCTGCGCTTGGTTTGGAGCGCTCGTAGCACCGCGGGGCCGAGGCGATGCAGTTGATCCTTGATGATGTAGTCCGCCGCGCCCAGCTGCAGATACCGCACGGCCGATTCGTCTCCCAGCCTCCCGGTCACGACGATCACCGGTGTCCCGGGTGAGAGCTGCTGAGCGAGCTCCAGGGCGTCCAGCGCCTGGAAGCTCGGGAGGGCGTGGTCGGTCAGGATGACGTCGGGAGCGAACTCGGTGAGCGCTGCGACCATGTCCGCTCGCGTTTCAACCCGGCGGAACGTGCAAGCGATGTCGGCGCGGCGCACCTCGCGCTCCTCGAGCGCGGCGTCGTTGGGGTCGTCCTCGATGATGAGGATCCGGATCGTGTCAGGCACTGTGTCAGCCATGGCCCGGCACTCCTTGCTGCATCATGCCTCGCAAGATCCTCGGGATCTCCTCGAACTGCTTCGACTTGTCGAGAAAGAAGTCGGCCCCCGCGGCCACGCACCGCAGTCGCTGCTGGTCGTCGACGTAGTTCGTCAACATCATGACGGCGGGTGCTGGCTCGAGCAGCTTCGCGGCTGCGAGCACGGCGACGCCGTCGCCGTCGGGCATCTGGATGTCGAGGATCACGAGGTCCGGTCGCAACTCGCGCATCGCCGCGATCGCTTGCGTGACGCCGCCCGCCTGTCCCGCTACCGCGACGTGCTCGACCGACTCGAGCAGCTCCGCCAGGCGGAGCCGCACGATCGCGGAATCGTCCACGATGAGGACTTGCACGCGCGAAGCATGCGCCGCTGCCACACCCCACGGTATGCGAAACCGGCCCACCCCGATGTCGGTGTTTGTCCTACAGGAACGTCAGGCGGTCAGTTGGTGCTGCAGGGCGTAGCGGATCAGCTCCGCGCTGGTGGAGAGCCGCAGCTTCTGGAGAATGCGCGTGCGGTACGTGCTGACGGTCTTGGGCGACAGGTCGAGCTCCGCGGCGATCTTGCTGACGGTCCTGCCGGCGCCGATCAGTCGCAATACCTCGTGCTCGCGGTCGGAGAGGGCTTCGTGCGCGACCGCGGGGCGGCGGCCGTCCAGCGCGGCGGCGAGCTGCTCGGCGAGGGCGGGGGACACCCAGGTGCCGCCGCGCACGACCTTGCGGATCGCCTCGACCAGGTCCTGCGGCGTGCGCTCCTTGGTCAGGTAGCCGGCGGCGCCCTCCCGCAGGGCGCGCCCCGCGAACTGGTCTTCGGGGTGCATGCTCATCACCAGCACGCGCAGCTTGGGGTGGCGGGCGAAAACGTCACGCAGCAGGCCGGGGAAGGGCGCGCCTGGCATCGCGAGATCGAGCAGCAGCACGTCCACCGGAGCGGCTCCGAGCACCGTCACGAGCCCCGGTCCGTCCGCGGCTTCGCCCACCACTTGCATATCCGGCTGGCCCGCGACGATGTGGCGCAGGCCGGTCCGCACCACCGGATGATCGTCGGCGATGACGACCCGGATCACGCCGCCGCGCCGGGCCGGCGGTGGCCCAGGGGCATACACATGGTGACCGACGTGCCCCCCTGCGGCGCCGCGCGCACGCCGACCTCGCCGCCCCATGCGAGCGCCCGCTCGCGCATCCCGAGCAGTCCGAACGAGCGGAGGTCTTCGATTTCCGGCTCGGTGATCCCCCGGCCGTCGTCGTGCACCTCGAGCACCACTTCGCCCGGCGTGGCCCGCAGGTGCACGTCGACGTGAGTGGCGCCGGCGTGGCGCGCGATGTTGGTGAGGGCCTCCTGGAGGATGCGGAAGATGTCGGTGGAGCGCTCGATGTCGAGGCCGATCTGCTCTGGAGGCAGGTCGAGCAAACATCGGACGCCCGTGCGGCGAGCGAACTGGTGCACCGCCCACTCGATGGCTGCGACCAACCCGAGGTTGTCCAGCACGGCGGGTCGGAGGTCTGAGGCGAGGGTGCGGACCTTGTCCACCATTTGATCGATCAACGCCGCCATCCCGTCGGCCTTGGCCAGGAGCGGTTCGCGCAGGGGCGCTGGGACGCTGTTCTTGAGCGAGAACAGATCCATCTTCAGGGCCGTCAACGCTTGGCCGAGCTCGTCGTGGATCTCCCGCGCGATTTGGGCGCGCTCGGCCTCGCGCGCGGAGTGGAGTCGACCGGCGAAGGCCCGGAGCTGGGAGCGCGAGCGCGCCAGGGCTTCGGCCGCCTGCCGCCGCTCGGTGATGTCGCGCGCGATGGACGAGGCGCCGACGACCCGGCCGGCGGGATCTTTGATCGGCGACACGCTCACCGACACATGCACCCGGCTCCCATCCCGGCGCATCCGGACCGTCTCGTGGTGCTCCACGTGCTCGCCCCGCCGCACCCGCTCCAGGATCCGCTCCCACTCGTCCCGCCGATCTGTCGGGAACAGGATGGAAATCGGGTGGCCCTCGACTTCCTCCGCACGGTAGCCGAACAGCCGCTCCGCCCCGGGGTTCCAGCTCAAAATCGTGCCGCTCAGAGTCTTCGTGATGATTGCGTCCTCGGAAGACTCGATCACCGCCGCATACCGCGTCACGGCGTCCTCCAGCTGGAGACGCGCCGTGATATCCTGGCCCGTGCCCGTGACCTTGACCGGCTGCCCCTGTTCGTCGACGACGAGGCTGCCCCGACTCTGCCAGGTCCGCACGGCGCCATCGCTGCGTCGCACGATCCGATGGACGCACACGTACGGCACGCCCTCACGATGGGCGCGCTCGATGGTGGCCTTCAGGAAGTCCCGATCGTTCGGGTGGACCAACTCCAGCACCCCTGCAAACGTGGCTCGCAAGGTCGCCGGGTCCACGCCGAGCAGCCGGTACAGCTCGTCCGACCACGTCACGGTGTCGCTGGGGATATCCCATTCCCAGCTGCCGATCTGAGCGATCCGCTCAGCGTCGGCGAGCAACGTCAAGGCGTGGTCGAGCTGGTCCCCGGCTTGGGTCTGCGCGCTGTCGGTACGGCCAGGTTGGCGGGCCGCCGTTGGAGGGCGGCCGTGTGACATCTCGGGTTGGGCTGACTTGCGACTACCCACAGGTCCGCACCTCGGTCCGCGCCGTGGGGCGGCACCAGCGACCGGCGCGATTCCTGGAGTATAAGGTATCGCGGGGGCGCAACAGTCACCATAGGGGAAATGCTGAGAGGAGAGCGAGTTAGCTGTCAGTCCCGACCAGCCCCACGCGCACCGCGTAGCGCACCAGGCCCGCCACATCGCGAATCCCGAGGCGCTTCATGGCCTCGGTGCGGTGAGTCTCGATGGTCTTGACGCTCAGCTTGAGCCGCCGGGCAATTTCCCTGGTGGGCTGGCCCTGGGCGACCATCCGCAGCACCTCGAGCTGGCGGGGACTGAGCTTGTCGAGCGGTTGCCGCACGGCGAGGGCGGCGTCGATGGCGGGGCGGAGCCGGCTCAGGTTGGTCTTGAGGACAAAGTCCTCGGCACCCGCTCGCACGCTCTCCACGATTGCCCGCTCGTCGAGCGCCCCGGAAACGACGATGAGCGGCGTGGCGGGCCGCGTCGCTTGCAAGAGCCGGAGCGCCGCGGGGGCATTGAACTGGGCGAGGGAATGGTCGGACAGGACGACGTCGGGTGCGAAATCGCGCACGGCACGGAGGAATCCCTCCTTTGTGTCGGCGCGCTCAGTGACCGCGTCGAGGCCGGTGCGGCGGAGCACGTCTGTCACGAGCTCCGCATCCGCCGGGTTGTCTTCCAGCAGGAGAATTCGCAGCGATCGCTCGCGCATGGCGCGAGCAGGTTAGTGCGTGCCGCGCCCCTCGACTATCGGGGAATTCCCGAGCCCACACTCAGCGCGGCGGCTCGTTCAAGAGCAGCCAGTAGAGCCCGACCTCCGAGACGGCCCGTGCGAACGCCTCGAAGTCCACGGGCTTGACGATGTAGCTGTTGGCACCGAGCCGGTACGCCGCGGCGATGTCGGGCTCTTCGCGCGACGAGGTGAGGATCACGACCGGGATGGTGCGGGTGCGCTCGTCCGCCTTCAACCGTCGCAGTACCTCGAGTCCGTCGACTTTGGGGAGCTTCAGGTCGAGCAGCACGACCTTCGGCACGACCCCGATGTCGCGCAGCGGGTGACTGCCGTCGCCGAAAAAGAAATCCAGAGCCTCGGCGCCGTCCCGGGCGACAAATACCTGATTCGCGAAGTTGCGCGCCTTGAAGGCACGCAGCGTCAGCTCGGCGTCGGTGGGGTTGTCCTCCACCAAGAGGATTTCGACCTGGTGCTGGTCGCTCATCGCGTCTCCTCGTCGTCGACGTAAGTACACCGGCTCCGCTCCACGGAGCCGGCGCGCGGCGTCAGCCCTCGTCCAGCACCTCACGGACTTTGCGCACCAGCGCGTCGGGGCGGAACGGCTTCTGCAAATAGGCGAGGCCCGGCTCCAGCATCCCGTGGCGCACGATGGCGTTGTCGGTGTAGCCCGAGATGTACAGCACGCGGATGCCGGGTCGCTGCGCCGTCAGCCGGTCGGCTAGATCGCGACCGCTCATCCCCGGCATCACGACGTCGGTGAGGAGCAGGTGGATCGTGGCGCCGTGCTGGGCGGCGAGCGCCAGGGCATCGGCGCCGCTCGGTGCCGCAAGCACGGTGTACCCCTGCCGCTCGAGCGCCTGCTGGGCGATCGCGCGCACGGCCGGCTCGTCCTCGGCAAGCAGCACGGTCTCCGAGCCGCGCGGTGGACGCTCGACCGGAGCAGGCGGCGCCGTCGATTCGACCGGTGCGTCGACGCGCGGCAGATAGATCTTGAACGTCGCGCCCTGGCCGGGCTCGCTGTACACCCAGATGAACCCGCCGGACTGCTTGACGGTCCCGTACACCATTGCCAGGCCGAGGCCGGTGCCCTGGCCGCGCGGCTTGGTCGTGAAGAACGGCTCGAAGGCGTGCGCCTGCGTCTCCTCGTCCATCCCGATCCCGCTGTCGCTGACCGTGAGCTGCACGTACGGTCCCGGCTTCACCAGGCTGTGCTCGAGCGTGTAGCTCTCGTCCAGGTCGATGTTGCGCGTTTCCAGCGTGAGCTTGCCTCCTTGGGGCATCGCGTCCCGGGCGTTCACCGCGAGATTGACGATGACCTGCTCCAGCTGGCCAGGATCCGCGGTGACGGGGCCCAGGGCGGGGTCGAGCACCGTCGCCAGCTCCACGTCCTCGCCGATCAGCCGGCGCAGCAGCTTGTCCATGTCGAGCACGAGCGCGTTCAGGTCGACGACCTTGGGCTGCAGCACCTGCTGGCGACTGAACGCGAGCAGCTGACGGGTGAGGCCGGCGGCGCGCTCCGCGGATCGGCGGATCTCGTCCACGTCGACGCGCCGCGGGTCGTGGTGGCCGAGATCCTCGAGCAGCAGCTCGGCATGACCGGTGATGGCCGTGAGGATGTTGTTGAAGTCGTGCGCGACGCCGCCCGCCAGCCGGCCGACCGCTTCCATCTTCTGCGCCTGACGCAGCTGCTGTTCGAGGCCGAGCCGCTCGGTGACGTCGCGTCCGATGCCGAGGATCCCCCTCAGGCGGCCGTCGCGGAGCTGGGCGGTGGCGCTGAACTCGGCCACCCGGTACGCCCCGCCCTTGGTCAAGATGCGAAACTGGATAGTCGGGCGCGGCTCGCCCTGCAGCACGCGGCCGAACAAGTCGAGCGCGAGCGGCACGTCGTCCGGGTGGACGAAGGCCTCGAACGGCCGGCCGACCCATTCGGCGGGCGGGAAACCCGTCATTTCCTCGAAGGCCGGATTGAGCGAGGTCACCTCGCCGCCGGGCGAGAGCGCGAAGATCACGTCGCGCACGCCATCGACCAGGCTGCGGTAGCTCTCTTCGGAATTGCGGAGGGCGGCGTCCGTCCGCTTGCGGTCGGTGATGTCGGTGGCGACGCCCAGCACCCGGTGCGCGCGGCCGTCGGCCGAAACGAGCGGCACCTTCACGGTTTGAAACCAGCGCGTCTCGCCCGTGTGTGGGTTGGTCACCGGCTCCTCAGGAATGATCTTCGGCCGGAGGCTGGACATGACCTCCCGGTCGTCACGCAGGTAATGCGCGACCTCGTCTTGGTTCCGGTTGAAGTCCGCGTCGCTCTTCCCCAACAGGGCCTCCGGGGAGGTGGCGTACGCCAGGGCCAGGGCCTTGTTCACGAGCGTGAACTTGCCGTCCCAGTCCTTCACGAAGACCAGACTCGGGTCGGCGTCGATGACCTGCTTCAAGAGCTCTTCCGCTCGCAGCCGCTCGGTGATGTCGCGCCAGTTGGCCACGACGGCCCCCACGGCGGGGTCGTCGAGCCGGTTGACCGCCACGGCCTCGACCAGATGGTAGGAGCCGTCCTTGTGCCGTGCGCGCAGCTCGGTGCGGATCGGCGTGCCGGGCTGATCGAGCAGCTGCTGGCACAGACGCTGGGCGAGCTCGAGATCGTCGGGGTGGAGGAAGCCGAACGCGTTGGTGCCGGTCAGCTCGGGGACACCGTAGCCGAGCAACCGAGTGGCCGCCTGGCTGACGTAGGTGATCGCCCCGGTTTCGTCCAGCAGCGCGACGGCGTCCGAGCTGTGCTCCACCAGGGCGTGGAACAGCTCCGTCGCCGCCTGCGGGCCGGAGCGCCGCCCGGGCGAGGGGTGCGCGGACGCCTTGAGACGCTTACCGGGCATGGTCGAGGATCAAGCCTCCCGAGGCAGGACTCGAACCTGCGACCCGTAGCCCGAGCCAGCCGGGCGAGCCTACCTCAAACGGTGCAGTTGAGGCTACAACAGGACCGGAGCTTCCGCCAGTCGAGCGGCCAACCAGCGAACAGTCGCCCGCGAAACCGTCACCGAAACCGTCACCGCGCAAGCGGCGCTCGTGAGCTGTGGCGTCGGCGGACGCGGAGCGTAGCGCGGGGGTCTCCAAAGCGGAGTGTAGACCAGCGGTCTCCAAACTCGGCGCCGCTATGCCGGGCCGCAGTTTTTGTCGCAGGTTTCCGCACCGAGCTACACCATGTGCACCCATCCGCACAAATCGACCGGCACAGTTTGCGGCACAGCGTGCCAGAGCCCGCTACGTTGTTCAGCGGCGCGGTCTGGCCAGGTAGCTCAGTTGGTAGAGCAGCGGACTGAAAAGACGAGGGGCCTGTGCGGCCCCCTCGTTTTGTTCTCCGGCCCTGGCACTCACCCACCCCATCTGACCCTATCGGCAGGCACTGACCGGCAAACATTGCGGGGAGCACCGCACTCGGCTAAGCCCTCGGACTTCTCACAACCGGCGCTGAGGCTACCGCCGGGTTTGCTGGCCGACCAAAAGAAAACACTCTTGAGGCCGGGCTCGAGTCAGAACGCACAATTTCCCGGTAATGCCTGATCAATCCGCTGCGGAGCACTCGCGGGCACGAAGAAGGTCGCCACCGTGGTCGCGTCGACCGCTCCTTCGTTGCGCGCGATGTGCACCACCCCGCCTTTCTCAGTGAATGCGGTACCGGCCGGGTGAAGCGTTGGAGAGCAGGTGGGATCGTCCCCACGGTATATCGTCAGCGCTCCGGTTTTTACGACGACCAGCACGGGACCGGGATGTGAGTGCCAGCCGGAAGTCCCACCGGGTGTTATGGCTATGTTCGCGACTACGATGTCGGTGTTGTCCTTCGACTTGAGCTGGGCGCAATAACCATCGAGTCTGGATTCACCGTCGGTGTTGTCGTGCGATTCGACTTGGCCGTCAGTACCATCGGCTTTGCATCTAACGTTAAACGTGCCGAGGTTGCCGCGTCCGACCACGGTGCTGGCAAATCCGACTCCGAGCGTGAAATTCGGCGCAGTGATTCCCGCGTTTGAAGACTCTCTCGATGTCGCCGTGTCTCTGCATGCGAGCGCCCCGATAGCGACAGCCACCACTGCCATGAGAACTCGATGCGGGCGAAGCCATCCTGCGAGCATCATGTCGTACTCCTTGGTGAACAGAACCGGACCGCTTGCAGACCCATTCGCGCCATTCGGCGCGGTGCGCGCGGGTTTTTTTGCCGGTTGTTCTAGCCGAGTCTATGATGACGGGGAGCGCTCATCTATCCCTCAGACTTCGCTCAGACTTACCTCAACTGGCGTTGACCCGCGGCGCAACGCGAGTCGGCTATCCGGCTACAGCTCGCGCTACGCTATCGCCTCGGAAGCCCAATGCGCCGACGAAGTTTCTCGAAGCGAGGGTCGCGCTGCAGATCATCCACTATTGTGTGCATCCATTCGAACCCGAGAGATCGATCATCCACCGCTTTGTTCAGCCAGGCGAACGCCTGATCGTTGTCGGCAAGACCGATATGGACGAGGGCGACGTCGAACGCGCCCCCATTTGTTCGCCGCGACCGATCGAGCATTTCAGCGAGTATCCGCCGC
>Ga0137416_10002173_pt1 | contig 10384 bp, 8 predicted proteins | sample CZODoug3_1_1_16f_FD_108282 | JGI IMG/M metagenome (GOLD analysis project Ga0137416, IMG submission 108282) | Vadose zone soil fungal communities from Angelo Coast Range Reserve, California, USA - CZODoug3_1_1_16fungal (Illumina Assembly) | ecosystem: Environmental > Terrestrial > Soil > Vadose...
CGCGTATCCGCAACCGTGCGGACCACCATCGGCTCGTTGCGGCCGCGGATCGCGACCTCAAGCTGCGGCAGTGCATCGGCGGCAAGTCCCGCCGTGGCGCGAACTTCGTCGGAGACGACGGCTTCACAGGCGAGGATTTTCGTCATGTCCTGCAGCCGTGCCGCGACGTTGACGGCGTCGCCGAGCGCGGTGAACACCATGTGGTCGCGGTAGCCGATGTCGCCAACGATCACCTCGCCGCCGTGAACGCCGATGCCAAAGCGGATCGGCTCGTGCAAATCGTGGCTCAGGAATTGATTCAATTCGTCGATATTGGCGCCGATCATCGCCGCCGCCCGCAGCGCCTGCCGGCAGGCCTGTTGCCGGCCGGCGCTCAGCCCGAACAGCGCCAGCATGCCGTCGCCGACGAACTGGTTCGGCCTGCCGCCGCATTCAAGCACAGCCTGCGACACCGCGCCGAGGAAGCGGTTGACGATGAAGACCGTGTCGAACGGCAGGCGCTTTTCGGCCAGCTGCGTCGAGCCGCGCATGTCCACGAACATGCTGACGAGATAGCGCTCCTGGCCGATGCGCGCCGGGTTCGACGCATGCGAGTTGGCCGACGTCGCCTGCGGCAGGAACAGCTGAAAGAACGACAGATCATTCGTCGGCCGCAATTGGCAAGCAAGCCGGATCGAGGGGTCGGCCGTGCCGACGCGGCCGAGCACGAATGCCTCGCGCTGCGACGGCGCGGGGAGGCTGCTGCAGTCTCCGATGATGCGGATGCGGCAGGTCGAGCAGCGCGCGCGGCCGCCGCACACGCTGGCATGCGGGACATTGTTGCGCAGGCTTGCCTCGAGCACGCTCAACCCCTTCGGCACCCGAACCGTCCTTCCGTTGCCATAGGACAGGTTGATCGCGCCGCCGCGCCGTTCGATGAGGGCGCGCGCACCTCTCGCCAGCAGGACAAAACCGAGCAAGCCGAAATAGCCGATCATCATGGCGCCGGTGATCCGGTCCAGGACCTCCTGCTGCGCGACCGTCCCGACCTGGCGCTTCGAAAGATTGTTCGCCCGCCAGTCGAAGTCGTCGCTGTCCGCGATGACGCTGCGACCGCCCTGATAGACACCCAAGAGCGCCAGCGTCGGAATCAGCACCGCGGCGGCGAGCAGAAACGGTGCTGCGCGCTTGAAGAACGCCTTCATCCGGAGCCAGAAATAAAGCCCGATGCAGCCGTGCACCCAGGCGATGACGAGAACCGCGAGCATCTGCCACAGCCTGTTCTGCGCTGCGATCCAGAACAGATAGAGCTCCTGCGGATAGAGCTTCTGATGTCCGAACAGGGTCTGGCCGAGGCGGATCCCGACGATGTGGGCGATGATGAGCATCGGGATGCTAAGGCCGAGCACGAGCTGCAGCGGCTCGATGGCTTTCCAGTGAAATTGCCGGCGCTGGTACAGCGCCCATACCCCGAGCCCGGTGTGGATGAAGCAGGCGCCGTAGAACAGGATCGTCACGGGGGGGAACTGCCAGAACGCGATGTGAACATGAACGCCGCTGGCGAGCGCCTCCATCGAGATATTGCCGAGCGCGTGATTGAGGAAATGGCTGACCAGATAGGCGAACAGCACCATGCCGGTGACGATGCGGACCTGCCGGAGACTGATGCCGCGGATGAAATTGATCGGCTGTTCGAAAGATGAGGCCATGTGATCCACAAGGTAGCTATCGGCGATGATAATGCTTTATTCCGTCGATGAATACCTTACACGTCGTCCCGGCCTTGGCCGGGACGACCCTGGGAGGGAGCTGGGGCGACACATTGACACGCCGCTATCAGTCGAGGAAAAGCGCGCCGTGACGATCATCTCGCCCGATAACCGCAGCACCAAACCGGATCGCCTTGCTGCGCCGCGATGGCCCGCCATTGTCGCGTTGATCGCCGTGCTGACGGCGATGCGCCTGGTCTATGCTAGCGTGCTCGATCTGCGCACCGACGAGGCCTATTACTGGACCTGGTCGAAAGAGAGCGCGCTTTCGTTCCTGGATCATCCGCCGATGATCGCGTGGTTCATCCGCTTCGGCACGGCGATCTTTGGCGATACCCATCTCGGCGTCCGATTCGCCGGCATATTGGCGATGCTGGTCACCCAGCTGCTGCTCGCCGACATCGTCCGGCGGGTGACGCATAATCACCGCGCGATCGTGCTCGCGCTGCTGATGCCGGAAGCCGCGCTTTATTACGGGCTGTTGATGGCCAAGGTCGCGCCCGACACCGCGCTGATCCCGTTTGCGGTCGCAATGCTGTGGTCGCTGGTGCGGCTTGCCGAGAGCGGCGACGGGCGCTGGTGGCTGGCGGCGGGGCTGTTCGCGGGCCTTGCGTTATTATCGAAATTCACCGCGATCATGCTGCTGCCGGCGGTGCTGGCGTTCGCGCTGGTGCCGGATTGGCGGCGGCGTTGGCTCTCCAGTCCCTATCCGTGGCTCGCGGCATTGATCGCGATCGTCGTGTTCTCACCGGTCCTGATCTGGAACGAGCAGCACGACTGGGCATCATTTCGTTTCCAGGCGGTGCGGGCCACCGCGGTCCGTGAATTGTCGTTGCGCACGGTCGGAGAATTCATCGGGCTGCAGCTCGGCCTTGTCGGGTTCGTGCTGCTGCCGGTGGTGCTGTCGGGCGTGACGCTGACGGCGTGGCGCGGCTATCTCAGGCGCGAGCCGGTCGCGATCCTGCTGTCGACGGCGGTGATCGTGCCGTTCGGCTATTTCTGCTGGAAATCGCTGAGCTTGCGGATCGGCGATACCTGGCCGATGTTCCTCTGGCCGGCCGGCTTTGCCGCCGCCGCCATCAACATCACCCTGCTGCCGCGCGAAAACTGGCCGGCCTGGATGGTCAAATCGACCGTCTCTTGGGCGCGGATCGCGGTCATCTCCGGCATCGCCTTTGTGGTCGGCGTGTTCTTCTATTACGTCGCGGCGCCCTGGAATCTGATCGGCCGGACCGATCCGGTCGGCGGCGAGGCGGGCTTTGAGCAGGTCGCGGCGCGCGCGCAGGATCAGTTGCAAAAAACTGGAGCTAGCTGGATCGCCACCACGGATTATCGCACCTACGCGATGCTGCGCTGGCATTTCAACGGCCGCGTGCCCGTGGTCCAGATCAATGAGCGCGGCCGCTTTCAGGGTTTTCGCGACCCCGGCATGAATCTCGTCAAGGGCCATACCGGCCTCTATGTCGCGCGCGAGCCGGATAATATGCTGTCGTTGTGGCGTGAGACGACGGCGGTACGGCAACCGCTTGAACGTGTGGAAAGAAGCTGGCGCGGCGTGGTGATGGATAGCTACGCGCTGGAAAAACTGACCGGCTGGACGCCGGAGCTTGCGCCGCCGCCGGGGACGCCGCTGTTCCGCTGGCACGTGCTGGCGGGCTTGATCGGATCTGACGCGACGCCCGGCTGACGCTCACTCCTCGCCGTCGCGCTTGCGCAGCAAATCCTTGGCGAGATCGGCGAGCGCCGGGCGCGGCAATGCGGTGAACGGCAGCGGGCGAGTGACGTCGATCGCGGCCAAACCGAGCCGCGCGGTGAGCAGGCCGTTGAGCATGCCTTCGCCGAGCCGCTGCGAAAGCTTTGCCGCGATGCCGTGGCCGAGCATCTGCTGGATCAGGCTGTCGCTGGCCGCCATGCCGCCGGTGATGGCGAGATGGCCGATCACGTGGCGCATCAGGCTGACCATGCCGAGCGCGCCGGGACGGCCGCCATAGAGCCGCGCCAATTGCCGGATCATCCGCAATGACGCCACGAACACGAACAGCACGTCGATCAGCGCGCGCGGACTCACCGCGGTGACGATCGAGACGCGTTGCGCGGCGGAGGAGACCAGGCGACGGGCCTCCTGGTCGAGCGGGGTCATCAATTCGCGTTCGGCGAGCTTGATCATGTCGGCGCCATCGATGATGTCGTCGGTGTGGCCCTGCAGCGCGGCGCGGGCGCGGGCCAGTTGCGGATTCTGGTGCGCCAGCTTGAGCAACTCATCGACGATCGCCCGGCTGCCGGCGCGGTCGTCGCTCAGCAGCACCTCAGTGGCGCGCAGATGCAGCTTTTCGATTGCTGCAAGCCGCGCCAGCCCGAACGCCTCGCGCGCAGTCACGACCATCAGCGCCAATGCTGCGACCAGCGCGAAGCCAAGCCCGAGAAAGCCGAGGCTGTCGCTGCGGGTAGACAGATCCTCGATCAGGTTGACGACGCTAAGCCCAAGCCCGAGCAGGGTGAGCCCGCCGACCGCACCCCAGAACAGCGCGCCCCAGCGAAAACCCCGGCGCGCGGGGACGAGCGGCGCATCGATCGTTACCGGCAACAGCGCGGGGTCGGCTTCCGGGGTGATCCGGACCGTGCCGCGGGCGGGACGGCTGGAATCGTCCGGGTCCATCACGATCACGCCGGGATCGTCGAGCTTGAACGTCGCCGGCCGCCGGTGGGGCGTCTTGTCGTTCATTGCAATCTGTCTCCGATCAGGAACTGGAGGGCGCGGTCAAGGCGGATGTGAGGCAAAGCCGGCTCCTCGCCGCCTTCGCGCTCCAGATTTGGCGGCCGGAAGCGCAGGAAGCGGTAATCGGCCTTGTCGGCGGCGGCGCTGGAGAGGCCGCGAAACGCGCCCTTGAACAGTTCCTCGGGGTCAACGGGCAGATCGCCCGGAAAGGTCGCGACCTCGGTCTCGCCGTCGAAGGTTTCGCCATTGGCGACTTCGCCCGGCGCCGGCGTCCCCAGGATCGAGGGCAGTTTTTCCCGGCCGCGCGCCACCGTCGCCTCCCTGGTGGCGCGGATCGCGGCGAGCGCCACGACGTCGATCGCGGCACCGGCATATTCAGCGCGGTCGGCGGCCTTGGCCACGGTTCGCCGCAATATCGCCTCTAACCGGTCATGGCTCGAATGATGCAGATGATCGGCCTTGGTGGCGGCAAACAGGATGCGGTCGATCCGCGGCCGGAACAAATTGCTGAACAGCGTCCTCTGGCCGATCCGGAAACAATCCAGAATGCCGGCCAGCGCCGCTTCGAGATCGTGCAGCGCTTCCGGCCCGGCGTTGAAGGCGGCGAGCGCGTCGACCAGCACGATCTGGCGATCGAGCCTTGCAAAATGATCGCGGAAGAACGGCCGGACCACGACGTCCTTGTAGGACTCGTAGCGCCTTCGCATCATCGCCCACAGCGAACCGTCGGGCGCCGTGCCGTCCGCGGCCAATTCGAGCGGCGCGAACGTCAGCGCCGGGGTATCAGCGAGATTGCCTGGCATCAAGAAGCGGCCGGGCGGCAACAGGCTCATGGCAAAGCGTTCGTCGCGGCAGGCGCGCAGATAATCCGTGAACAGTTTCGCGGCCGCGCGCGTCGCCTGCTCGTTCTCGCGGCTCTCGGCATCAAGTGTCTTCAGATGCTCATGCCATGGGCTTGCGAGTCTTGCGCGAAGCGCTTCGCGCGACAGAGCGAGGCTCTCGGCCGACCATTGCTCGTAGGTCTTGCCGAGCAGCGGCAGGTCGAGCAGCCACTCGCCGGGATAGTCGACGATATCAAGCGTCAGCGTGCGATCGGCGCCATTCTGCCGCTGATAGTCGATGACCAATCGCAGCTCGCTGATATCGACGGTCGAGTTCGGCCAGCGCCGTTCTCCGATCAGGATGCCGACATGGTTCTCATAATCGAAACGCGGCACCGCATCGTCCGGCTGCGGCTCGAGCCGGGCGCGGGCGATCCGCCCCGAGGCATACGGCTCGAACACCGGAAACCGGCCGCCCCGGGTCAGGCCGTGGACCAGCGCGGTGATGAACACAGTCTTGCCGGCGCGCGACAGGCCTGTGACGCCAAGCCGCAGCGTCGGGTTGAAGAAGCTGTCGCCGTAATCCAGCAGCGCCCGCGCCGACAGGCGCGCTTCCTCGATGATATCTTGAAAACTCGGGGCCATGCAGGTGAAGTGGAAACCCGGCGTGAGGGGCCAATCGGCGGGACAATCGTCCCGAAAGTGGCGATTGGCGGCCCAAAATCAAGCTTCACATTTCGGTCGCGATTGCGCGCGAAGGGTTTTTGAACCGTTCATTGACCTCGCGATACCTATGTCTTATCGCTCCCTGATCCAAGCGCGCCGGACCCCATGACGATATTTCGACTGAAGCAGTTCGCCTCAAACTCGATTCACGCGGCCGGTGCCGTGTTGTGGAATTACGACCGGGCCGAGCTGATCGCGGACGGTATCGTGCACGTTACCGGCATCTGTTTCGGGCTGGTCGCCGCCACCGTCCTAATCGTGCTCACGGCCGTCTACGCCAGCGCGCTCGATGTCGTGGCGGTATCGGTCTATGTCGCGGGCCTGTTGGCGATGCTGGTGCTGTCGGCGACCTATAATCTCTGGCCGGTATCGCGGGCCAAATGGGTGCTGCGCCGCTTCGATCATTCGGCGATCTATGTGCTGATCGCGGCGACCTATACGCCCTTCATCATGGAATTGAAGGACAGCTACTTTGCCATCGCGCTGCTGATCGGGGTGTGGTGCGTGGCGATCGTCGGTGTCGCGCTCAAGTTGGCGTTGCCGGGACGCTACGACCGGCTCGCGGTGGGGCTCTATCTCGCCATGGGCTGGAGCGGCATGATGCTCTATGGCACCGTGGTCAAAGCACTGCCGACCATGGCGTTGGGGTTCATCATCGCGGGCGGCGTGTTGTATAGTCTGGGCGTGATCTTCCACGCCTGGCAGCGGCTGCGCTTCCAGAATGTGATCTGGCATTGTTTTGTCTTGCTGGGCGCAGCCTGCCACTACACCGCGATCCTCGATCTCGTGCTGACAAGCTGAAAAAAACCATAACCCCAGGGGAGGGTGGCCATGCAGGTGGCAGGTAAAGTCGTCGTCGTCACCGGCGGCGCCAACGGCATCGGCAAGGCGCTGTGCGAGGCCTTGCATCGCGCCGGCGCCGCCAAGGTCGTTGTCGCCGATATCGATCCCGCAGGCGCGCGAGCCGTCGCCACCCCGATCGGTGGGGCGGCCTTCAAATGCGATGTCGGAAAGGAGAACGACGTCCGTCACGTCATCGAGGAGACCGAGCATCAATTCGGCCCGATTGCGCTGTTCTGTTCCAATGCTGGCATCGGAGGCGGCTTCGATCCATTGTCGGTCAATGCCGGCGGGACCTCCGACGAACCCTGGTCGCGCAGCTGGGCCGTTCATGTCATGGCGCATGTCTATGCGGCGCGGCATCTGATCCCGCGCATGAAGGCACGCGGCGGCGGCTATTTCCTCAATACGATCTCCGCGGCCGGCCTGCTGTCGCAGGTCGGAAGCCCGGCCTATTCGGCCACCAAGCACGCCGCGGTGGGGTTTGCTGAAAATCTCGCGATCTCGCACCGCGCCGACGGCATCAAGGTGTCGATCCTGTGCCCGCAGGGCGTCGATACCAACATGCTGCGGTCGATTCCAAAGGGCCCGCAATCCGGCGACGGCGACCTGACGCCGGAGCAGGTGGCGCAGGATGCGTTGAAGGGGATCGAGCAGGAGACCTTCGTGATCCTGCCGCACCCGCAGGTGCTCGGCTATATGCGCAAGAAGACCGAGAATTACGACCGCTGGATCGCGGGCATGGCGAAGATCCAGGCCAGGATGCGCGAGAGTTACGGGAGGTAGGCGAGCATGAGCAGAGATGGCGGCCGCGCCTAGGCCGTCAGCTCCGTCAACCCGGTTTCGGTGTCGCGCGCCGCCCCCAACGCACGTGCATAGATCATAAGTCCCTCGCGCACGATCGTCCATTCGGTCTCGCTCAGCTGCGCGAGGGCGCTGGAAACCTGCCGCCGGCCGAAATCGTGGAGGGCGGAAAGCGTGCGCCGCCCCTTCGGCGTTAGCGATAGCGGCTTGATCCGGGCATCGTTCGCATCGGATGCCTCCTTCAGCTCGCCACACGCGATGAGCCTGTGAACCATGCGGCTGACGCTGGATTTCTCCAGATGCAGGAATTCGGCGAGTTGAACCGACGTCATCGGCCCGCGGGTGCCGATCTCGATGATGGTATGAACGGCCGACGGCGCATAATCCGTCGCGGCCACCGTCGCTTCCATGAAACCAAGTTCACGAACCATCTGCCGCGAGGCGGCGCGAATGTCGTCGATGAGGGGCAGCTCTGCGGCAAGCATTTCTTGACTCCGATGATATAGTTGTATCATACAACTATCTGCCGGCGCAAGGTCCGGGAGTTGGGTGTCATGAACGAGCTATTGGCGGCAGACGGGCCTGTGAACACGGGCGCGCGCCGGATGACGGGAAGAGTCTGTCTGGTCACGGGCGGCGGCAGCGGCATTGGCCGGGCGTCGGCGCTCAAGATGGCCGGCGAGGGCGCGGCGGCGGTCGTGATCGCGGGCCGGCGCGAGGCGGAGATCGAATCCGCCGCGGCCGAGTGCCGGTCTCTGGGCGCGCAAGCGCTTGCGGTCAAGACCGACGTCACGCAGGAAGACGAAGTGGAGCGCCTGGTCCGGACCACGGTCGAACACTACGGCAGGTTGGACGTCGCGCTGAACAATGCCGGGTTTCAGGAGCGACGAGCGCCGATCGAGCAGCAGGCGAGTCACGTGTATGACGAGGTATTCGACGCCAATGTGCGCTCGGTGTTCCTGTGCCTCCGTCATCAGCTGCCGGTGATGTTCGCGCGCGGCGAGGGCAGCATCGTCATCAACGCATCGGTCAGCGGCGTCAGAAATCCGAACCTTGGCCTGTCGCTTTATTCCGCCTCGAAGGCGGCGGTGATTTCGCTGATGCGTTCAGCGGCGCTCGAGGCCGCGCCGCGCGGCGTCCGCATCAACGCGATCGCGCCGGGCCGCGTCGTGACCGACATGATGCTCCGCTCCGGCGTTGGCGACATGGGAAGCGTCGCTGCGGGACTGCCGCTGCGGCGGATGGGAAAGCCCGAGGAAGTCGCCGAAGCCGTGGTCTGGCTACTTTCCGACACCGCATCCTATATCGTGGGTCATGTGTTGGCCGCGGACGGAGGCTTTTTGGCCTCCTGAGTCCGTAACGTTTTCGGGCGAAAGCCTGCCCTGAGCGCGCCCTTCATTGTGCGGTCGGGCGCTTGATGCCGACTGCCTTGTCGGGCGCCGCTTTCTGTGGTCCGCCAAAATCGAGTGTTTTCTGGAGACCGACCTGCAGGTTCAAGGCCCACGGCTGGACCTCGTCGGGACGCCTGACCTGCCGGACCGATGCCCCCGCGGTGCCGATGAATCCGTCGCCGAAATTGTGCGCGAAGTCGATCCCGGTGAGGAACGTCGTGCTCCACAGACCGACGCCGAGATAGTCATCGCGCCGAAACCGCGCGAGTAGACTGACGGCATTATTGTCGTCGAACTTGTAGCTGACCGAGGCCTCGTGCGCCAACGCCTCGTCCAGCGACGCAAATGACAATGTGGTGTCCTGGATGGTCCGCGACGATCCGAGGCCGACCGTCCAGGGGCCCGTCGGATATTTGAGCTTGGCGGTGTAGAGCAATTGCCGGACGGGGTCGAAATCGGTCGTTTCGTATCTGGCAAAGAACGGCGACAGCGATCCTTCGAGCTCGATGCCGCTCACCTTCGCCGTAAAGAAGGCATTGGGCTGGAGGATATCGTGGCTGCGGTCCAGTCCAAGAATGTCGGGCGCGAAATAGGCGACGCGCGACAGCGCGACCGAGGTGCCGATTTCCCCGGCCTCGAACTTGTAGGCAAAGCCGGGCATGATCGTGGTCGTCGCAAAATTCTCGTCCGAGGGCAAGAATCCGCCTTGGGTAAAGATGTTGCGTTCGTTGAGCGCGTTGAGATTCGTATCGAGATTGGCAAAAACCCGAAATCGGGTGGTGTCGTATTCGATGCGATTGCGCAATTGCACGGAGTGCGAGCGACGCGCCCAGTTGTCGTCTATCGTCGTCGTCAATGTCGTGCGCCAGCTCAGGTTCGGCGCCAGCCGCAGCGCCGCGGTGGCTGCGGCGAGGACATTTGTGCTGGGGGCGGCGACATTGGGATCGTAGAGTGTGTCTATCGCCCGGAACTTGAGCCCTATTCCCTCCTGCAGCGAGCCACGCAAATAATCGTAGTTCATCGTCTGCGTGACGAACAGACTGCCGTGCGCTCCCAAAGTATCCGTCGGATTGGAATCGAAGCCGCTGCGCAGGCCGATTGATCCCGTGCTCACCGTCTCCGATGGGGCGGTCTGCGCCATCCCCGCCGAAACGCCAAGCCACGGGACAACCAGTGCCACCAACAGCGTCCGCCGAATCATGCACGCTATCTCCACGTGCAGGCTCGGCATTCATGGTTAATCGCGGGTTAAATTCGTCAATTACGGGTTGATTTAGAAGATCGAACGGTTTTCTGCCCGACGTTACTTTTGATAGAGACATCAACATCAATGCGGTC
>Ga0137416_10002174_pt1 | contig 10383 bp, 9 predicted proteins | sample CZODoug3_1_1_16f_FD_108282 | JGI IMG/M metagenome (GOLD analysis project Ga0137416, IMG submission 108282) | Vadose zone soil fungal communities from Angelo Coast Range Reserve, California, USA - CZODoug3_1_1_16fungal (Illumina Assembly) | ecosystem: Environmental > Terrestrial > Soil > Vadose...
GCCGGGGTCGGACGAGGTGATCGCGTTCGTCAAGCGGCGGATCGGCAGCGTGAAGGCGCCAAAGCAGGTGGAAATCTGGCCTGAGCTGCCTCGTTCGGTGATCGGCAAAGTGCTCAAGACCGACGTGCGAGCACGGCTGATGGCGGCCGCGACCGGGTAGCTGAGCCAGCCGCGGCGGGGTGAGTACCGTCCTGGTGACGAGGAAACCAGGCGGGAGGTTCATCGATGGCCGAGGCTTCGTTGCCCCGCCGCCGCGATGCGGCTGCCAGTCGCGAACGACTCTTGAAGGCAGCCGGTGAGTTGTTCGCCGATCGCGGGTTCGATCAGGCCACGGCCCGGGACATCGGTAAACGTGCTGGCGTCGACCCCACGCTGATCGCTCGGTACTTCGGTGGCAAGGCGCAGCTCTTCATTGCGGTCCTTCGCGCCGAGGAGACGGGGGAAGTTGCCGGTGACCTGCTCGGTCGCGGGAAGCTGGAATCGGTGCTCGATCGCACCGGACGCCGAGGCCCTGGCCCGGTCTTTCAGGCCGGTATCCGACCCTACGACGACCCCGCGGCTCAGGCCGCCGCGCTGGATGAACTCGACGACCGCGTCGTCGCTCCACTGCGCGAACGGTTCTCCCGCGACGGTGACGTCGATCCCGAGCTGCGTGCCGAGCTGATTACCGCCGCGTTCCTCGGTGTCTTGCTCGGCCGTCGCGCGGGGACGTTCGAACACCTTGGCCAAGCCACCACCCCTCAGCTTGTGGCGCTGCTGCGAGACCTCCTCGGCGCCGACTGAGAGGCGACTCGCGCCGTGATTGACCGCAGGTCGCCCATCTGTCATCGTATGTAGACATTGAATGATGACTTAGGGGTTGACCATGACCTTTGGCGTCGTCTCCGTGCTGGCGGGCGGGGCCTACGGGGGGTGGTCTCAGACCTTCCCCGGCGTGCTGGGTCTCCCTCAGGTGGCGGAACGAACCGATGAAAGTGGCGGAACGAACCGATGAAATTCGTTCTCGTACACGGTGGTTGGCAGGGCGGCTGGGCCTGGGACGGCGTCGCAACCGCACTCAGATCCCGAGCGCACCAGGTCCTCGCGCCAACCCTGCGCGGACTCGAGCCAGGTGATGTCGACCGGGCCGGCCTGACGCTCACCGACCTGGCGAACGGACTCCTCGAGGACATCGAGAAGCAGGACCTCAGGGACTTTGTGCTGGTCGGCCACAGCGGCGGTGGACCTGTTGTTCAGTTCGTCGCCGACCGGCTCGGCCATCGCGTACTCCGGACCGTGTTCATGTCCGCCTGGGTTCTCGAGGACGGAGAGTCGATCAACGACGTCCGGCCACCCGACTCGGTTGCGGCATCGCGGGCACTCGCGATGCACAGCCACGACAACACGGTCCCCATGGATCCCCAGCGGTGGCTCTCAGCATTCATGCAGGATGCCACGCCCGAACAAGCCGAGGAGTTCACGCCGCGACTCGTGCCGACTCCGTTTGGTTGGTTCGACCAGCGGATCGAGCTTCCACGTTTTTTCGCCCTGCGGCTGCCCGCGAGCTATCTCTTCCTGCGACGCGACAAGGCCGCTCCGAAGGAGACCTTTCAACGGATGGCGGCACGACTGCACAACCCCCGAGTAGCGGACTGCGACGGCAGTCACCAAGCAATGCTGACCCGACCGGTAGCCGTGGCCGAGGCACTGCTGTCCATTAGTTGAACCGACCACCACAGCACGTACCAATCTTCTCGACGAATGCGAAGGGAACATCGTGACGGCGATCGGCACTCCTAAATCCGATCTGGACCGCGGTCATTTCTTCATCGACGGAGCGTGGGCCCAACCACGGGGTACCGAGACACATCAGGCGTTGGAGGCCGCGACCGGTGAGCCGTTGGGCACCGCCGCGCTGGGCACCGAGGTCGACATCGACGCAGCGGTGACCGCCGCGCGCGCGGCCTTGGACAGCGGCCCGTGGGGGCGGAGCACCGCGGCCGAACGAGCCGAGGTGATGCTGCGATTGGCCGACCGGCTCGCTCATCGCGCGGAGGCGACCAGCGTCCTGGTCACCCGGGAGAACGGCATGCCCATCTGGCTGTCCGCCGACTACAACGGTGCGGCGCCGGCGGGTTTGCTACGCATGTACGCGAACATCATCAAGAACTTCCCACTGGAGTCGGCCCGGCCGAGTCAGCACGGCTCGACGATCGTGCGTCGTACGCCAGTCGGGGTGGTCGGAGCGATCACTCCGTGGAACACCCCCCAGGTACTGGCGATGATCAAGATTGCACCGGCGCTGGCCGCGGGATGCACGGTAGTGCTCAAGCCGTCACCGGAGACCGCGCTGGATTCCTACGTCTTCGCCGACGCGGCGAAAGAGGCCGGTCTGCCGCCCGGGGTGTTGAACATCGTGCTGGGTGGACGGGCGACCGGTGCCTCGCTGGTCAGCCACCCCGGGGTCGACAAGATCGCCTTCACCGGGTCGACGGGAGCAGGACGGGCGATCGGGGCGGAGTGCGGTCGGCTGGTCCGCCGCTGCACCTTGGAACTGGGGGGCAAGTCCGCGGCGATCTTCCTCGACGACGGCGATATCGACACGTTCATCAAGGCGTTACCCATTATCTCGTTCCGGGTGAATGGCCAAGCATGCATTCTCCAGTCCCGGATCCTGGCGCCGCGCACGCGCTACGAGGAGGTCGTGGAAGCCGTCGCCACCGTGGCGAAAGGTCTTGTGGTCGGCAATCCGCTCGACCCTGCGGTGACGCTCGGCCCGATGGCCAGCCAGGAGCACCAGAACCGGGTCCTCGGCTACATCGACGTTGCGCACAACAGCGCTGCGCGGCTGGTCACCGGCGGTGGGCGGCCGGCCGATCAGAGTCGAGGGTGGTTCGTCGAGCCGACCGTGTTCGCCGATGTGCAGCGGTCCGACCGGCTGGCCCAGGAGGAGGTTTTCGGGCCGGTGCTGGCGGTGATTCCCTACGACGGTGACGACGAGGCGGTGGCCATCGCCAACGACAGCAACTACGGCCTGGCGGGGTCGGTCTGGACTGCCGACGAACAGCATGGTCTCGATATCGCCCGCCGTGTCCGCACCGGCAGCTTCGGGATCAACTACTTCGAAATCGACCGCGGCGCGCCGTTCGGCGGCATGAAACAGAGCGGCATCGGACGTGAGATGGGGCCCGAGGGCTTGACCAACTACCTTGAGTACCAGTCCGTCTATACCAGCGCTGACCAGCTGGGCCGCTGCTCGGCTGGCGTGGCCACGCGGTGACGGTGCCGCGCAGCTCATAGCGATGCGTCAGGGGACGGGCGAATGAGGATGATCGGACGCCAAGCGCGAGGATTGCCCCATGACCACGGCCCCATCGCCCCGCCGTCGCCGAGATGCGCCGGCGAGCCGCGACCGACTGTTACAGGCCGCGACCGAGCTATTCACCGATCGCGGGTTCGATCAGACCACCGCGCGCGACATCGGCGAACGCGCCGGCGTCGATGCCGCGATGATCGCCAGGTACTTCGGTGGGAAGGCACAGCTGTTCATCGAGGTCCTGCAGGCGGAAGAAGCCACCGAGACGCTCAGCGACGTGCTGGATCCCGATCGGCTGGCCTGGCTTTTGGACCGGACCGGGCGGCGGGGGCCCGGTCCGGTCCTGCAAGCCGGTATCCGGCCTTATGACGATCCCGAGGCCCAGAAGGCCGCGCTCGCGGAACTCCACCAGCGTATGGTCGCTCCACTGCGCGAACGCTTCGCCCGAGAAGGCGACCCGGAACCCGCGCTGCGGGCCGAAGTGCTCACCGCCGCGCTGATCGGTGTCATCCTCGGCCGCCATGCCGGGACGTTCGAGCACCTCGCCGCGGCCACCACACCACAGCTGCTACCACTCCTGCTGGACCTGCTCGGCCGGCGATGAACGCCCGCGTGCCGTGCAACTGGTGTCAGGCTCCGGTGATGATGTCCGCCGCCCTTTCGGCGATCATCGTGACCGTGGCGTTGGTGTTGACGCAGCCGATCTTCGGGATGATCGAGGCGTCCACAACCCGCAGGCCCGCTACCCCGTGGACCCGCAGTTGCGGGCTCACCACGGAGTGGTCACCGGTGCCCATCGCGCAGGTCCCGACCGGGTGGTGGTAGGTGCCCGTGGCGCGTCGGACGAACGCCTCGAGAGCCGCCCTGGACGTGTCGTTCGCCCACGGGAGGACCTCCTTCCCGCGCCACCCGTCGCAGGGGTGTGCCGCCGCGACCTCGCGTGCGACCTTGACGCCCTCGACGAGACGGTCCAGGTCACTGCTGTCGCTGAGGTAGCGGGGGTCGACGACCGGCGCCGTGTCCGGGCTGGCGTCGCGCAGGCTGACCGACCCACGGCTCCGCGGCGTGACGGTGACGCTCAAGGTGAAGCTGTTCGGCGGCGCCTGCAGGTGCGGCAGGTGGTAGGGAACGTGGGCAAAGAGTAGTTGCATGTCCGGGCCGGCAAGGCCGGGATCGCTGCGCCAGAGCATCGAGGACTCGGCGTGGTTGGTCAGCCCGTCCGCGATGGGCCGTTCCGCCTCGAATACCACGCTGGTGAGCGGGTGGTCGTGGAGGTTGCGGCCGACGCCGGGTAGGTCGTGCCGGACGTCGATCCCGGCGCCGCGTAGCCCGTCGGCCGGCCCGATGCCCGACAGGAGCAGCAGTCGCGGGGACTCGAGGGAGCCGGAGCTGACGATGACCTCGCGCAGGGCGGGTGCCTCGACCTGGGCGCCGTCCCGGCGGAACTGCACCCCCGTGACCCGGTTGCCCGACATCAGCAGCCGGGTGGCCCGGGAGTCGGTGGAGACGGTGAGGTTGGACCGCGACTCGGCGGGGTGCAGGTATGCGACGGCCGCGCTCTGCCGGAACCCGCCGGTGATGGACAGCTCGTGCCAGCCGACCCCCTCTTGAAGGTGACCGTTGAAGTTCGGTGTGATGGGGTTGCCGAGCGAGGCCGCGGCGTTGATGAACACCTGCGACAGTGCGTTAGGCGTGGCCGAGGGGGCCGGGCGCATCGGCCCGTCGGTGCCGCGGACGGTGGGATCGCCACCGGGCACGGTCTCCAGCCGCTGGAAGTAGGGCAGCACGTCGTTCCACGCCCAGCCCACGGCGCCGAGCGCGCCCCAGGAGTCGAAGTCGTTGCGGTGGCCCCGCAGGAAGATCATGCCGTTGATCGAGCTGCCGCCGCCGAGAGTGTGACCGCGGTGCCAGTCGTGGACCAGGCCGTCCTGGGCTGTCTGCGGTTCGGTCTGATACGGCTCGTCGACCTCGGTGTCCCACAGATTGACCCAGACCGGGGGGATGGAGAGCTCGGGCTTCGTGTCGCGCGGACCGGACTCGAGCAGCAGGACCGAGACGTCCGCACGCTCGGACAGTCGTGCGGCCAGAACACATCCGGCGGTGCCGCCACCGGCAATGATGTAGTCATATGTCTCCGACATCGGAACTCTCCATGTTCTCTGTGCGGATGTTGCTAAGCCACGGACTAAAGACAGCGGAACGGTTGCGGCGCATTCACGTCAGTACCGGTAGCACTTCTTCTCCGATGCGCCGCATCTGTCCGAACTGGTCGGGCGAGGCGACAACCAGCTGGAAGATGGTGATTCCGCGGGCCTGGTACTCGCGCAGTTGTGCGGCGACCTCGTTGGCCGGACCCGCAACTACCCATCGGTCGACGACATCGTCGGCGATCATGGTGTGCCATTTGTTGAGGAAGTCAGCGGCTTCGTTCCGTGCTACATCGCGGTCGTCGTTGACGTTCACGAAGCAGTTGTAGGCCTTAGCGTATTTTTTGCCGGGAGCGCGCTGCGCGGCGTAGGCCTCGATCCTGGCCCAGGAGTCGTCGTACTCCTGCGGCGTGGTGTGGTTGGCGAGCCACCCGTCGCTGAGATTCACGATGCGCTTGTAGCGGCCCAGCAGGAATCGGCCGGCATTCTCCTTGCTCCACAGGTGGTGGGCCGGCCCGCCGTACTCCTTCGGTACGTAGATGCCCGACCCCATCAGCGTGGGCGGCGGGGTGGCCGGCCGAGCCTCACCGAGGGTGACCTCGTCGAACTGGAAGAATTCGCCGTGGTGGGAGATCTTGTCCTCGCGCCAGAGCCGGTTCATGATCTCGAGGCACTCCACGAACAGCCGGCCCCGGTCGTGGTAGATCGCGGACGGGTCGAGATCGGCCTTGTGGCGCAGCGCGGCCAGCGCCTCGTACTGGCGGTTGACCAGGGTGCCCTTGCCTGCACCGGTGCCGACGCCCATGATGGCCCGCCCGCCGGACAGGCCGTGCAGGGTGGCCCAGGACAATGCCAACGCGACCGGGTTGCGCAGGTGCGGCTGCAGGATCCCGGTGCAGAGCTTGAGTATGGTGGTGCAACCGGCGATGGCGGCAAGAATGGAGACACTGTCGTAAGAGGCCATGGTCCGCCGGCCGAAAGGCGCATCGTGCACCCAGACTCCGTCGAATCCCAGGGATTCCGCTTCGCGCGCGGCTCGTACCATTTCGTCGAGCCCGTAGGAATGACCGGTGATCCCGGTCAAGTTGTTGATCGATACACCGATCATGCGAGTGTCGGCTAACGACACGTCATGACCTCCTTGTCATGGTGAGGCGCGGGTTCTGCCCGGATGTGACAGGAACCGGGCGGGATGTCGAGATGTCCGGACCGTTCTGGTCAGCTCGGCGCGGCGTTGAGCCGTGCCCGGACATCGGCTTTGAGGATCTTGCCGAGCTTGGAGCGCGGCAGGTCGGACCAGACCTCGACCTGCTTCGGTGCCTTGACGCTGCCGATCTTCGCCTTGACGAACGCGATCACGTCACCGGTGTCCACGTCCGTTCCGGGCCTCGGCACGACGACGGCAGTGACTCGCTCGCCCCACTTGTCGTCCGCGAGCCCGACGACGGCACACTCGCCGATGGCTGGGTGGACCATCAGAGCCTGCTCGACCTCGGCCGAGTAGACGTTGAACCCCCCACTGATGATCATGTCTTTGGCGCGGTCGACGATGTAGAGGTAGCCGTCCTCGTCGAGGTAGCCGACGTCGCCGGTGTGGTGCCAGCCGTGTCGCCATGCCTCCGCCGTGGCCTCGGGGTTGTTGTAGTACCCCGCCATCACCACGGCGCTGCGCAGGACGATCTCGCCGCGCTCGCCGCGCTCGCCGCGCTCGCCGCGCTCCACGAGCTTGCCGTCGCCGTCCATTATCGCCAGCGTGACCAGCGGAGACGGCTTGCCCGCTGAGGCCAGCCGATGGGTGGCGATCGAGCCGTCCTCGTTGAAGTAGTCGGCCGGGGGCATCATCGAGATCATCGGCGCTTCGGATTGTCCGAACAGCTGTCCGATGAACGGTCCGATCTTCTCGAGTGCTTCCCCGAGTCGCGCGGCCGAGATGGGCGCGGAGCCGAAAAGCAGGCACTGCATCGAGGAGAAGTCTGCGGCTGGCAGGTCCTCGTGCTGCATGAGCAGGTAGATCAGTGTCGGCGGCAGGAACGAGTGTGTGACCCGGTGTTGCGGGATCAGTTGGAGGAACCGGGTGAGGTCCGGCTTCGGCATGATCACGATCTGCCCGCCGAGGGCCAGCATCGGGAACGAGATCATGGCGGCCGCGTGGGTCAGTGGAGCCATGGCCAGGAAGACCGGCCGACCCCGGTACGGGTAGGGGATCAAAGTCAGCGCCGACTGCATGTCCACGTTGCGGTTGGTGAGCATGACTCCTTTGGAGCGGCCAGTCGTCCCGCCGGTTCCGAAGATCATCGCGACGTCGTCGGGAGAACGCCCCAGGGCGTCTTCGAGCGTGTCGTCGGCGGCGCCGGCAATCCAGTCATCAAAGCTCCCGGCCCACGGCAGGTCCGCGTCCAGGCACACCAGCACGGTCAGCTTCGGCAGCTTGGCGGCGATCTTCTCGACCAACGGCGCGTACGCGTTCTGGAAGATCAGACAGGCGCAGTCGATGAGATCGAGGATCTCCCGGTTCTCGTCAGCCTCGTTGCGGGGGTTGATCGGTGCCCAGACCGCTCCCCGGCGTGCGATCCCGAAGATGCAGGAGTACGCGACCGGGTCGTTGCTCGACAGGATGCCGACCTTGTCGCCCTCCCTGATCCCCGAGCGGTACAGGGCCCGCGTAACGCCATAGCTGATCTCCTGAACCTCGCGGTAGGAGCGGGTGCGATCCCCGAAGGTGACGCACGGTTCGTCCTGCCCGAGGGACGCGCCGTTGTCCAGGTAATCGGCCAGCGAGGTCAGCACGGCGCGACCCCGGCATGTACGGGGCTGCAATCGTAGTTTTTCGACACGGAAGATCTCCAGATGCACTGTGCGGAGCGCTGGCTCAGGATTGAAGTGAGGTGGAACTTCTCGGTGCTCGCCAGTCACCTGGGTCCTCAGTCGAGGCTCTTGCCCACCGATTCCCTGACCCACAGCGCGACCGGGAGGCTGATCAGGCCGGCCGCGGTCAAGTACCAGCCAGGGGAGGCCGAGCTGCCCGTCGCGCGGATGAGCGCTGTGGCGGCGAGGGGGGCGACGCCACTCAGTGCGGCTGTGGCCACGGCGTAGGCGATACCGAAGCCGGCGGCCCGGTACCTGGTGGGGAACAGCTCGGAGAACGCAGCCGGAATGGCGCCGGAGAACATCCCCATGATGAACCACAACACGAACTGTCCGAGCCAGGCACCGAGCGGACCGCTGCTCAGCAACAGGAATGCCGGATAACTGAACAGCAGCACGAGCACGCAGGCGGTGACCAGAATGGGGCGCCGCCCGACAGAATCGGAGATCCGCCCGAAGGCCACCGTGACGATCGCGCCGAAGACGGCGGTGGCGATCACCGACCAGTAGACGGTGGTCGGCGAGTACCGCAGGACCGTGAGCAGATAGCTGGTCATGAATGACAACAAGATGTAGCTACCCGTGGCCATCGCCACCATGACTCCGACGACTTGGAACATGGACTTTCTGTGCGTCCAGAGGTTCTCGCCGGCCGGTACCGGGGCGCGCGCCCGGCGTAGTTGCTGGAAGTGCGGGGTCTCGGAGAGTCGGTAACGCAAGTAGAAGCCGACCAGCAGGAGCGGGAAGCTCAGCAGGAACGGGATGCGCCAGCCGTAGGAGAGCATTGCTCCGGAACCCAGGCTCGACGAGAGGCCGAACACGAGTGCGACGCCCACGGCAGATCCCAAGATCGCACTGCCGTAGGTGAACGAGCCGTAGAAGCCGCGGCGGTGCCGCGGGGCGAACTCCACCAGGAACGCCGCCGAGGTGCTGAACTCGCCCCCGAGTGAGAGGCCCTGCGCGGCACGCGCGACGACGAGCAGGATCGGTGCGGTAACGCCGATGCCGGCATAGGTCGGCAGCAGTCCGATCACGATGGTCGCGACCCCCATGATCGTCACGACGATCAGGAGCGTCGAGCGTCGACCGACCTTGTCGGCGAGCCACCCGAACAGGACGGCGCCCACCGGGCGGAAGACGAAAGCCACCGCGAAGACCGAGAACGCCGAGCTCAGCTGGGCGACAGGATCGGTCGCCGCGAAGAAGAGTTTGCCGATGATCGTCGCCAGCACGGCGTACCCGGCGAAGTCGTAGTACTCCAGCATGTTGCCGACGCTCATGGCGACAACCGCGCGCCTCCGGACACCCGGGTCGAGCGACGACACGGCGTCGACGTCGCCCACCACCGGAGCAGCCACAGCGGAGTCTGCTGCCTGCAGCGCAGCTTCGTTCGGAACGGTCATGTCGATCCCAATGTTCTGCGACGCGCCTGAAACGGCGCGAGGATGGGCCGAGGAAGCGGCAGTACGGTTCACTGCGGATGCGCCCCCAATGTGTCGAGATGGAACACGCGGGGGAGGGTTCGATTGTTTGACTGAATTGGCCGATATCACTGCGTTCGGAACAGCGTGGACCGCGCTGCGATACCGGCAAAGAGCGATTTTCATTCAAGGAGAGCGACGTGTGGTGGCAAGCTCACCGCCGCCGTCTGTCACGTGTCCGCGCCTGGACGGCTGCCCCCGGCTGGACGACTCAGCGCGATACCGAGCGAACGACCGCCCCAACCCCGCCGAGTTCAACCTCAGTGGCCTACCACCGGCGGTCGGAGGCCGGTGCGGTTGATCTCGGCGAGCGAACGCCCCTGGGCGTACGGCTGTGCGGCGGACGGCTGCGTGCCGCGTCTGCTTGCGAGGGCGATGCTCTCCTTGAATGAGAATGACTCTTGGTCTGGTCCTCGTTCCGGGTCAGGCTGCACGTGCGTCCCGCCGTCCTCCGAGCGAGGTCTGGTGTCCCAGGGAGGAACAGGATTGGCTGCTCGAGCGCGGCGCCGGCCGTGAGCTTCGAGTCGGCGTACGGCTATGCGAGATTGCGTCGGTCACGCCGCCTGCCTTGGGCCTGCGTGAGGCGGTGTCGGCC
>Ga0137416_10002177_pt1 | contig 10376 bp, 9 predicted proteins | sample CZODoug3_1_1_16f_FD_108282 | JGI IMG/M metagenome (GOLD analysis project Ga0137416, IMG submission 108282) | Vadose zone soil fungal communities from Angelo Coast Range Reserve, California, USA - CZODoug3_1_1_16fungal (Illumina Assembly) | ecosystem: Environmental > Terrestrial > Soil > Vadose...
CCGCCAGGATCACGAACGGGTCGCGGAAGCTGTTGAACTGCGCCGCCAGCACCAGGAAGATGAGGATGATGGCGAGGAGGAAGGCGGGAAGGAACTTGTTGCCTTCGGTGCGCAGCTGGCGTGACTCGCCGGTGTAGTCGACGGTGTACCCCTTCGGCAGGATCTTCGCCGCCTCGTCCTCGAGGTAGCGCAGCGACTCGTCGAGCGGGCGCATCGCCACGCCGCTCAGCTTCACCGCGTTGAGCTGCTGGAAGCGCTCCAGCGCGCGCGGCGTCACCGAGTCGTGCAGGGTGGCGATGGTGCTGAGCGAGACCAGCTGGCCGCTCGGGCCGGTGACGTGGACGTCGCGCAGCTGCTCGGGGTTCAAGCGCTCCACTCGCAAGAGCTGCGGGATGACCTTGTAGCTGCGCCCCGCCACGCTGAAGCGGTTGACGAAGTTGCCGCCGACGGCGGCCGCCAGGTCCTGGCCGACCGACTGGAGGTTCAGGCCCAGCTCAGCGGCCTTGTCGCGGTCGATCCGGATCTCCGATTGTGGCTGGTCGATCTTGGTGTCGATGAGCGGCGGAAACGCGAACATGCCGCTCTGCGCCGCCTTCATCTGCAGCTGCTGCGCGAATTGCAGGATCTCGTCCGGCTCCGCGGTCGAGGCGATGAGGAATTCGACGGGGAAGTTGCTGCCGCCGGGGAGCGCGGAGGGAACGGTCACGAACGTCTGCACTCCAGGGATCGCGGCCACCTTCATCGACACCTCGGGGAGGATCTTGAATACGGGTCGCTTCCGTTCCTCCCACGGTTTGAGGACGGCGCCGTAGAAGCCGCCGGTGGGATAGGTGATCTGGAAGGTGAAGTCCGTCTCCGGGATCTCGGTGAGCTGCGCGTTGATCTCGCGGGTGGACTCGACCACCTGATCGAGCGTGGAGTTCGCCGGCGTGTTCACCACGCCGAAGAAGAAGCCCTGGTCCTCGGTGGGGGCGAGCTCCTTCGGAGCGAGCATGAACATCCCCACCGCGGCCGCTCCGATGAGGACCCAGGCCAGGTAGATCGCGCCTCGCGCCGCGAAGGTCGTCTCGAGGCTGCGCCCGTAGGCGGCCTTGAACCGCTCGAAGGTGCGATTGATCAGCCCGGCGAGACCCTTTTCCTCGGTGCTGCGGTCGAGGAGGTAACCGGACATCACCGGCGACAGCGTCAGGGCCACCACGCCCGAGATGGTGACCGCGCCGGCCAGGGTGAGCGCGAACTCGCGGAAAAGCGAGCCGGTCAGGCCACCCTGGAAGGCGATGGGCGTGTAGACCGCCGCCAGCGTGATGGTCATCGAGATGATGGGGCCGACCAGCTCGCGGGCGCCTTTCAGCGCCGCGTCGATCGGCCTCAGGCCCTCGCGGAGGTGCCGCTCCACGTTCTCCACCACCACGATGGCGTCGTCGACCACCAACCCGACGGAAAGGACGATGGCGAGGAGCGTCAAGAGATTGATGGTGAAGCCGAGCGTCTGCACCAGGAAGATGCCGCCGATCAGCGAGGTCGGGATGGCCACGACCGGGACCAACGAGGAGCGCAGCGAACCGAGGAAGAGGAAGATCACGATCACGACGATCAGGATCGTCTCGAGCAGCGTCTGCACGACCTCGCTGATCGCGCTGCGGATGTAGGCGGTGGCATCGTAGGCGATGCGCGCCTGGATCTGCTCGGGGATCTCCTTCTGCAGCGAGTCCATCTCCGTGCGCAGGCGCTTGACGACGTCGAGGGAGTTGGCGTTCGGCAGCGGCCAGACTCCGATGAACACCGCGGTCTGTCCGTTGAAGTTGACGGCCGTCTCGTAGTCCTCGGCGCCGAGCACCACGTCGGCGACGTCGCGCAGGTGCACCGTCGACCCTTCGCTCTGCCGGATCACCATCTGCTCGAATTCCTGGGGCGAGCGCAGGTCGGTGTTCGCAGTCAGGTTCACCTGGACCAGCTGACCCTTGGTCTGGCCGACGGCAGCCAGGTAGTTGTTCGCGGCGAGCGCTGTCCGGATCTGCGCGGGGCTGATGTTCAGGGCCGCCATGCGGTCGGGCTTCAGCCAGATGCGCATCGCGAAGGTGCGGGCGCCGAGGATGTCGGCGCGCTGCACGCCCTCGAGGGCGGAGAGCCGCGGCTGGACCACGCGGAACAGGTAGTCGGTGATCTCGTTCTGCTTGAGGAACTGCGAGGAGAAGCTGAGGTAGGCGGCGGCGAACTGGCTGTCCGCCGACTCGATGTTGAGGGCGGGGATCTCGGCCTCGGGTGGCAGATCGCGCCGGACCTGGTCCACTTTGGAGCTGATCTCGGCGAGCGCCTTGGTGGAGTCGTAGTTGAGGCGCAGGCGTGCCCGGATGACCGAGGAGTTCTGCTTGCTCTCCGACTCGATGTACTCGATGCCGTCGGCGGCGGCGATCACGCGCTCGAGCGGCGTGGTGACGAAGCCCCGCACCAGGTCGGCCGTGGCGCCGACGTACGCGGTGGTGACGGTGATGGCCGCGTTCTCGCTGCGCGGGTACTGGCGCACGTTCAGCGAGCGGATGGCCTGCACGCCCGCGATGACGATCAAGAGGTTGATGACGATCGCCAGGACCGGCCGGCGGATGAAGAGGTCGGTGAATCTCATGCGTACGCCTTTCCGCTTCTCACCGGTCTACAGGCGTGGGCGCGACTTCGGCCTTGGGAGCGAGCTCGTTGTGCACCACCACCGCGGCTCCGTTGCGGAGCTTGAAGGCGCCGCTGCTCACGATCGTTTCCCCGGCGTTGAGCCCGGAGATCACCCCGACCAGGTCCCCACGTCGCTCGCCGAGGCGCACGAACTTCTGGTGCGCGATCAGACCCTGTTTGCCGGCGGCGTCGGGCTTCTCCTCGATCGCGAACACCGAATCGCCGTACGGCGCGTAGAGCACCGCGGTCGAGGGGATCACCAGGACCGTCCGCCTCTCCGGCGACAGCACCTCGACGTTGACGAACATCCCGGGGCGCAGCCGGCCGTCGGTGTTGGGGAACGTGGCGCGCACGCGGACGTTGCGCGTGCTGACGTCGACTTCCGGGTTGATGGTGGTGAGCGTGCCTTCCCAGGAGGCCTGCGGGAACACGTCCGTGCGCAGGCGGGCGTTCATCCCGACCCTGAGCTCCGCCAGGGCCTGCTGCGGCAGCCAGAACTCGCCGTAGATGGGATGGATCGACTGCAGCGACGCCACCGGCGTGCCCGACGCGAGCACCTGGCCCAACTCGACCTGTTTGATGGAGACGCGCCCGTCGAAGGGAGCGCGAATGGTCTTCTTGGCGATGGTGGCGTGGAGGGTGCCGACATTCGCCGCCGTCTGCTTGGCCTTCGCCTCGGCGGTGTCCAGATCCGCCGGCGCGCTCACGTTGGCCTCGCGCAACGACCGGGCCCGCACCAGGCTCGCGCGCGCCAGCTCGGCGTCGGCCTGCGCCGAGGCGAGCTGGGCCTCTTCCGTGGAGGTATCGAGCTTCACCATCACGTCGCCTTTGCGGACGAACGCCCCCGAATCGAACCCGATCTCGCGCACCAGGCCGGCCACCTCGGAGGCCAGGGTGACCGCGCGGATGGCAACGAGCGTGCCCACCGCTGATCGGGACGCCTGCCATTCCAGGGCGTCCACCTTGGCAGAGGTCACCGATTCCGGCGGGATCGCGAACGACTTGCTGGCGCCGATCATCTTGGCGATCTGGCCCCCCTTGATGGCTCCCAAGACGCCGACTACGGCGACGAGCGCGACCGCGGCGATGACCCACACACGCCACTTGCTGGGTCGCGTCAGAAACTGAGTGCCTGCTGCCATTTCCACAAGATTCCTCCCCGGCAAGGCTAGTCCGAAGGCCCGTTCCTAGTGCATGTGATGCGTACTGTCACGCAGAACACGCGGCGCAGCTGCGATGCGCAATCGATGGAAAGGGTTCGGTTGAGGTGTCGCATTATTTCGGCTCCTCTCGTTCATGGCGATCGAGCTCGCGCTTCATCGACAACAACTCGCAATCGCAGCGGATATGGAAGAGACGGAGGCACGCCCGGATTCGTGACTGCGCGCGATCCCGGGCGATGGGCCGAAGCCCTCGAGCCGAACCCTGCGGTAGGAACGAAGGCCCTAGAATCATTACGCTTTCAGCCGAGCGAGCGAACGTACGCCAACCCGATCCGGCACCGCAATGCTGCGTCCTTGTCACACGGACGTCACGTGCGGGGGTCAAAACGCACACCCATGAAGACACTCTTCGTGGTTTCGGGGCTGGCCCTCGGGCTAGCTGGCGCGGCGCTCGCGAACAACCTGCTCATCAACGGTGCGGGCGCGACCTTTCCCTTCCCCATCTATTCGAAGTGGTTCAGCGAGTACAACAAGCTGCATCCCGACGTGCAGATCAATTACCAGTCGATCGGCTCCGGCGGCGGAATCAAGCAGATCATCGAGAGGACGGTCGACTTCGGAGCAAGCGATGCGCCGATGACCGAGGAAGAGTTGAAGAAGGCGCCCGGCGTGATGCACATCCCCACGGTGATGGGCGCGGTGGTCGTCGTCTACAACCTGCCCGGAGTGGGATCGTTGCGCCTTTCCCCCGAGACCCTCGCGAACGTCTTCCTCGGCAAGGTCCAGAACTGGAACGATCCCGCGATCGCGAAGGACAACCCGGGCGCGAAGCTGCCGGATAGCGCGATCGCGGTAGTGCACCGCTCCGACGGCTCCGGCACCACCGCCGTGTTTACCGACTATCTCGCCAAAGTGTCGCCCGAATGGAAGAGCGGTCCCGGGGCGGGCAAGAGCGTCAACTGGCCCGTTGGCCTGGGCGGAAAGGGAAACGAGGGGGTCACGGGAACGGTGAAGCCGACGGAGGGCGGCATCGGATACGTCGAGCTGGCTTACGCCAACCAGAACAAGCTTTTGATGGCCGACCTGAAGAACCACGATGGCCAGTGGGTGAAGGCGACGCTCGACAGCGTTTCCGCCGCGGCGGCCAAGGCGGAGATTCCCACCGACTACCGGGTATCGATCACCGACGCGCCCGGCAAGGAAGCCTATCCGATCTCGGCCTGCACGTACCTCCTCGTGTACAAGGACCAGGCCGACCCGGCAAAAGGTCAGGCACTGGTCCACTTCCTCTGGTGGGCCATCCACGACGGTCAGAAGATGGCCTCGGCGCTAGACTATGCTCCCCTTCCGGGGCCGCTGGTGAAGAAGGTGGAGGCGACGCTGCAGTCGATCACGGTGCAGGGAAAGGCCGTGCTTGCAAACCGCAAGTGAAATCGTGACCGCGGCCCGCGAGCCGGAGCGCGCCCCCGAGAGCGCTCCGGCCCGGGTCAACGTGCCGGACCGGGTCTGGTCCGGCGGCCTTCTGCTCCTCGGTCTGGCGGTGCTGGTGGTGGCGGCGATCATCGTCGCCGAGTTGGTGCGCATCGGCGGGCCCGCCATCTCGCACACCGGCCTGGTCGCCTTCGTCAGCAATTCGGTCTGGGACGTCACTCGCGACGTCTTCGGGGCTTTGCCGTTCATCTACGGGACCCTGGTGACGAGCGCAGTGGCGCTGGTGCTGGCGTTGCCCGTCTCCGTCGGCCTGGCCCTGTTCTTGACCGAGATGGCGCCGCCCTCGGTCCGCTCCATCGTGTCCTTTCCCATCTCCCTGCTCGCGGGCATCCCGAGCGTCGTGTACGGGCTCTGGGGCCTGTTCGTGCTGGTGCCGCTCTTGCGCAGGCCCGTCGAGCCGCTGCTGGCGAAGACGCTCGGGTTCCTCCCGCTCTTCCGGGGCCCTCCCATCGGTCTCGGCTATCTGGCGGCTGGGATCGTGCTCGCCATCATGATCCTGCCGACCATCACCTCCCTCGCCATCGAGGTCCTGCAGACGGTGCCGGGCGCACTCCGCGAGGCGGCGCTCGCGCTCGGCGCGACGCGCTGGGAAGCGATCCGGGTCTCCGTGCTCCCCTACGCGCGGGCGGGAATCGTGGCGCCACCATGCTCGGCCTCGGGCGCGCGTTGGGAGAGACGATGGCGGTGACGATGGTGATCGGCAACTCGCCGACCATCCGCGCCTCGCTCTTTTCGCCCGGCTACTCGCTGCCGGCGGTGATCGCCAACGAGTTCGCGGAGGCGAGCGGCGACCTGCACACCGGCGCCCTTGCGGCGCTCGGACTGCTGCTGTTCGCGGTCACCGTCGTCCTCAACATCGCCGCCCGGCTGCTCGTGCGCATGTCGCGGCGCGGACCGACGCGGGTGGCTGCATGAAGTCGCTCGCGGCCCGGCGCGCGGTGAACTGGATCATGACGGGCCTCTGCGCTCTCGCGCTGGCCGTCGCGCTGGTGCCACTGGTCTCCCTGCTGTGGCTGGTGATCTCGCGCGGGTTCGCCGGGCTGAGCTGGAGCTTCTTCACAGCCGTTCCCGCGCCCGTCGGCGAGACGGGGGGAGGGGTCGGAAACGCGATCGTCGGTACCCTGTACATCGTCGGGATCGCCTCCGTGATCGGGGTGCCTCTCGGCGTCGGCGCCGGTGTCTACCTGGCGGAACGCGGCGACACCCGGCTGGGCGACACCATCCGGTTCATCGCCGAGGTCCTGTCCGGCGTTCCCTCCATCGTGGTCGGCATCGTGGCGTACGCCCTGGTGGTGATCCCGATGCGCCGCTTTTCCGCGCTCGCCGGCGGCGTCGCCCTCGCCGTGCTGATGGTGCCGACGCTGGCCCGCAGCACCGAGGAGCTGGTCCGGCTGGTCCCGCACGCACTCCGGGAAGCCTCGCTGGCGCTCGGCGTCCCGCAGTGGCGCACTTCGCTTCGCGTCGTCCTCCGGACGGCCCTCGGCGGCATCATGACTGCCATCCTGCTCGCCGTCGCCCGCACCTCCGGCGAGACGGCGCCGCTTCTCTTCACCTCGTTGAACAACCAGTACTGGAACTGGCGGGCGGATCAGCCGACGGCATCGCTCACCGTGCAGATCTTCAACTATGCCGTCAGCCCGTATGCCGAATGGCACGACAAAGCCTGGAGCTCCGCCCTGATCCTCCTTCTCCTCGTCGGCTCGCTCGCGCTGGCCGGGCGCCTCCTGTCGCGGAGGCGCGTGCGATGAAGCCGAAGGTCGAGGTACGGTCGCTCAACGCCTGGTTCAAGGTCAACCATGCGCTGCGCAACGTCTCGCTGACGGTCCCGGCGAACACCGTGCTCGCCATCATCGGGCCGAGCGGTTGCGGCAAGACCACCTTCATCCGCTGCCTCAACCGCATGCACGAGCTGGTCCCCGGCGCGCGCCAGTCGGGCAACGTGCTCGTGGACGGACAGGACCTGCATGCGAGGCGCGTCGATCCGGTGAACCTGCGGCGTAGGGTAGGGATGGTGTTCCAGCGCCCCAACCCGTTTCCGACGATGACCATCTTCGACAACGTGGTGGCGGGCCTGAGGCTCAACGGCGTGCGCGGCGACTATCCGCTGCTGGCGGAGAAGAGCTTGCGCCAGGCCGCGCTCTGGGACGAGGTCAAGGATCGCCTGCGGCACAGCGCGATCTCCCTCTCCGGCGGGCAGCAGCAACGGCTCTGCATCGCCCGCGCGCTGGCCGTCGATCCGGAGGTGCTGCTGATGGACGAGCCGGCGAGCGCGCTCGACCCCATCGCCACCGCGCGTATCGAGGAGCTCATCCGCGAGCTGCGCGAGTCGCTCACCATCGTGATCGTCACCCACAACATGCAGCAGGCGGCGCGCGTCTCCGACTCGACCGCGTTCTTCTACATGGGCGAGCTGATCGAGCATGGGTCGACGGAACAGATCTTCACCAATCCCCGCGAATCGCGTACGGAGGATTACGTGACGGGCAAGTTCGGATGAAGGCGCATACCGACAAGACGTACGACCTGCAGCTCGACGATCTGCGCAACAAGCTGCTCACGCTCGGCGGCAACGTGGAGACGGAGATCGCCACCAGCATGCGCGCCCTCACCGAGCGCGATTCCAAGCTCGCCGAGACCGTCAGCGGCCAGGACCGCGAGGTCAATCGGCTGGAGATCGAGATCGACGAGGCCTGCCGGCGGCTGCTGGTCCTGCGCCAGCCGGCCGCGAGCGATCTGCGCTTCATCACCACCGCGTTGAAGATCGTCGTCGATCTGGAGCGGATCGGAGACCTGGCCGTGAACATCGCGGAGCGCGCCATCGACCTGAACCAGAGTCCGCCGCTGAAGCCGATCCCGGATCTCTCCCGGCTCGCGGACCTGGGGCAGCGCCAGGTGCGGGCAGCCCTGGACGCGTTCGTCGAGGCCGATCCGGACAAGGCGGAGCAGGTGATCAAGAACGACGACCTGCTCGACTCGCTCTACCACAACCTGGTGAACGAGCTGCTGGCGCTGATGATGGAGGATCCGCGCAACATCCGCCGCGCGAACAGCCTGCTGTTCGTGGCCAAGCACCTGGAGCGGATCGGTGATCACGCCACCAACGTGGCGGAGATGGTCATCTTCATGGTGCGCGGCACCGATATCCGGCACCCGGGGAGCCGCGTCCAGCGGAAATGACGCAGAATCCCGCTCATGCCGAAGGCCGGGGTGCGCGTTTATGCCCACCGGGGAGCGTCCCGGGAGCTTCCTGAAAACACCATGCCCGCCTTCCGGCGGGCGCTCGAGCTCGGCGCGGACGCGCTGGAGACCGACCTGCACGCGACCGCGGACGGCGTCCTGGTCACTTCACACGATCCGGACGGTGCTCGGGTCTTCGGGGTCGCGAGGCGCATCGCCGACTGCTGCTGGCGAGACGTGCGCGAATGGGGCGTGCCCTCGCTCGAGGAGGTCGTTCGCGGGTTTCCCGGCGTGCCCATCAACGTGGACCTGAAAGTGGACGTGGCGGCGCTCGCCGTCGAGATGCTGCGCCGGCTCGGCGCCGAGGAACAGGTGACGCTCGCCTCGTTCCAGAGCGCGACGCTTAGGCGCGTGCGCGCGCTCGGATACCGGGGACCGACCAGCCTCGGCCGCAGCGAGGTCGCTCGGCTCGTCTCCCTGCCGGCGGCGGCCCAGCGCGGCCCGTTCGCTCCGCCGGGCCAGGTCGCCCAGCTCCCCCTCTCGCTTGCGCAGCCGTGGGTGATCCGTCGATGCCACGCTCTCGGGCTGCGGGTCGACTACTGGACCGTGAACGAGCCCGCCCTGGCAGTCAGCCTCGCCGCGCTCGGCGCGGACGGGATCATGACCGACGATCCGGGGGCGATCGTCTCCGCGCTCCGGAGCGCGTGATCAGGGATACCTCGGTACCGGCGGCTCATGGCCCGGAAGCGGGATGAAGTCCGTCTCGCCGGGAACCTTGGGAAAGCGTCCCGACCCCCAGTCCGCCTTCGCCTGCTCGATCTGCTCGCGCGAGCTGGAGACCAGGTTCCACCAGATATGCCGCGGACCGTCCATCGTCGCGCCGTCCAGCAGGAGCACGCGCGCATCGCCATGCGCCTCGATCACGACCGCTTGCCGGGGCCGGAGAATCAGGAGCTGGCCGGCCGGAAAGGTCTCGCCGCCGAGGGCGACCGAGCCTTCCACGACGAAGATTGCGCGCTCCTCGTGATCGGCGGGCACCTCGAGCCGCGCGCCTGGCTCGAGGACCGCATCGGCATAGAACAGTTCGGACAAGGTGCGCACGGGCGAGCGCGCTCCGTACAGGCTCCCGGCGATCAGGCGCACGCGCTTTCCGCCGTCTTCGACCACCGGAAGCTCGTCCGCGGGCGTGTGCGCGAAGGCAGGATCGGTCTGCTCCTGCCGCTTGGGCAATGCCACCCAGATCTGGATCCCGGAGAGGCGACCGCCTCTGGCGCGGACCGATGGGGGTGTCCGCTCCGAATGGGCGATGCCGCGGCCCGCGGTCATCCAGTTGACCGCGCCCGGCCGGATCGGCTGCACCGTTCCGAGGCTGTCCCGGTGCAGGATCTCTCCGTCGAACAGGTAGGTCACGGTGGCGAGGCCGATGTGCGGGTGAGGCCGGACGTCCAGGCCCTGGCCGGAGCGGAACACGGCCGGTCCCATCTGATCGAAGAAGATGAACGGGCCCACCATGCGCCTGCGCATGGAGGGCAGTGCGCGACGCACCTCGAACCCGTCGCCGAGGTCGCGCGTGCGGGGGAGGATCACCGTCTCGATCGGCGAGGCGGGATCGCGGTCGGCGAACGGCTCCTCCGGCATGTTCCAGCTCATGGCCACACCTCCGCACCCAGGATGCCGCAGCATCCGCGGGGTTGCTCTCAGAGCACCGTTCTCTACAGTCTCGAGCACGAGCAGCGTAGCTCGCCTTCGGCCACGCGCTCGGAATGCGTCGCTCCGTTCCCCGCCGTCCACTCGGCCCAGCCGGCGTTCATCTCTTTCGCGAAGAATCCTTGCTCTGCCAACTGCAGAGCGGCTTTCGCCGAGAGCTGTCAGGTCTTGCTC
>Ga0137416_10002179_pt1 | contig 10374 bp, 8 predicted proteins | sample CZODoug3_1_1_16f_FD_108282 | JGI IMG/M metagenome (GOLD analysis project Ga0137416, IMG submission 108282) | Vadose zone soil fungal communities from Angelo Coast Range Reserve, California, USA - CZODoug3_1_1_16fungal (Illumina Assembly) | ecosystem: Environmental > Terrestrial > Soil > Vadose...
GCACTTCGCTGATGTAGCTGACGTAGAGCTGCCGGTCACCTGCCCCGGCTGCTGAGATGGTCATGCGCCGCAAGTCCTTCTCGCGCGTCGTGGCCAGCAACCCGAGATAGCGGCTGACCTCCTGATTCAAGTCGCGTTCGGCGATGCGGACGCTCGTCGTCGGGCCGAGCTCGACAGTGCGCACCTCGCCCGCGTCAGTCACCACCGAAATTTCGTCAATCTCAATCGTCTGGTCTCTTACCGTGCGAGTCCTTTTCTCGACGCTCAGTAGCCGCCCGATCACCGCGCCCGCGCCAGAACGCACCTCCAAGCGCGCGCCCCGCAGCGCGCCGAGGAACTCCGTGACGCTGGGCTTATCGCTCACCGGCAGCCGCAGCGTCCCCAGGCGGCGGCCGAGCGGCGCTTCGGAGTTGTAGCTCACGCCGGTGATGCGCCCCTTGCCGAGGTCGAGGATGGTCAGCGACTTGAGGACGTCGTTGAGCTGGCCGCTGGTGAAATCAATGGTGACGTCCTGGTTGCCACGCACGCGGCCCAGGTGCTCGAAGTAGCCCACGCCGTTCTTGTACAACACCACGCGGCGCACGGGCAGTTTCCCCGGGACTGCCTCCGCAGCTCCCGCTTCTTTTCTCCCCGATTCGGCAGGTATCGCTATTGTGGCCTGTTCGGCAGCCGCAACGGACTTGCGGGTCGCGACCGGCTGGAAGTTTGCCCTGCTATTATTGGGCTGCGACTGTGCTCCGGCCAATTGCGGGAGCAGCAACGCGGCCGCCCACATGCATGCCATGAGTTTGAGCATCGTTGCCTCCAAGAATCCTTTTCAGAAGGAATAGCATTCGAGCCCCGGCAGGGCCGGGTCTTCGACCAAGAGCATCGAGATGCGAAATCACGAGGCTTCTGGCTGCGCGATGCCTCGCTTCTTTTAGCATGACACCACCAGCGAGGATTTGTTCCCGGACGGGAAGCTGACTCAAGTCTTCAGAGCGGATATTATCAGGTTATAAATTCTTCAGAACCGAAGATGCGCGGCCCGCGCGCTTGGTTGCCGCGGCTGCCGTTTAACACCGGCGTCCCGCCGGTAGTGGATTGGAGGGGTGAGTTATAACGCGCTACAGGCGGCGCGCCAAAGCCCCGAATCGTGCGTCCGGGCTTGCTGAGCGCCGTGACAAATCTGATCTGACGGCCAGACGGCGGCGTTACAGCTTGAAATGGATTCGCGCGCGGGCGTGTTGCGGGTGATCTTCGCGGCCTGTATCGGGGTTGCTGCCGCGCCCGATCGCGACGTAGTAGCTCAGTAGCTGGACGACCAGCAAATGCACGAATGGCGTAAGCCATTCTTCTGCCGCGGGCACTTCGATGCGGTACTCCGCCGGGGCCTCCGAGGCGCCTGCGGCAGCGACCACCACACGCAGGATTCCCAGCTCGCGCGAGGCTCGCAGCATGCTTCTCGAGCGCACGTCGCCCGGCCCGCCGGTCAGCAGCACCACCGGCGCCGCGCGAGGGTCCATCTCCGCCATCGGGCCATGGAGAAACTGCTCGGTTTGGAAACCTTCGGAGGCCAGGTAGCTGGTCTCCTTGACCTTCAGCGCGCCCTCTCGAGCCGTGGCCCAGTTGGGGCCTGCGCCAACGAAGATCAGCCGCTGCCGCGCCGACATCTCTTTTGCTGCTTCGCGAATGATTGGTTCGCTGGCAAGCGTTTGGCGCATTAGATCGGGAACGCGCTGGAGCGCGGCGCGGGCGTCCTCCGCATCCTCGCCTTGCAGGCCGCGCCGCTCGGCCAACCGGATGGCGAACACGGCGAGAACTGCGAGCGCGGTCGTAAAGCTCTTCGTATGCGCAAAGGAGACCTCCTGCTCGCAGGTGGGGAGGACGAAATGGGCGGCTTTCATCCCTTCGCCGCAATCCTGGCCGGTGACCGCAATCGTCAACGCGCCCGCCGCTCGCGCGGCCTGCAGCGCCTGCGCGGTGTAGTTCTTCCAGCCGCGGTGGCTGACGGCGATGACCGCGTCGCTGGCGCGCAGCGCGAGGGGGTAGTGCACCAGCTCGAACGCCTGCTCGACCAGCGCGTGCACCCGGCCGCGTGTTAGGTGGCGCAGAAAGTGTTCGGTGATCTGCGCGGCATGGTAGGACGTGCCGATGCCCACCAGCACCAGGCGTTTGCGCGCCGCGGCATCGGCGGCGCTTTCGATGAGCTCGCGCTGCGTCGCCAACACCTGCGCCACCCGCTCGGGCTGCTCCACGATAGCGTCGTACATGTGATAGGGATGCGCAGCACGCTTGGTGGTGGGTTGCACGGCTGCTTCAGATGCCATTTTTGCCTCCGTCAGGGAATCGGCCCACAGACAAACACACAGAGACGCAGATGGAATTCAGAAGAGTCCACGACCGCTCCAGCGCTGAGAGGGCACGCGAAGAATAGTGGCATACCGGCCGCCAAGAAGGAAGTATCTCTTATCCCTTTTGTGCACGCCTGTACATCTGTGGTTCCTGGCGTCGAATTGCTTTTTGCGCCGGTTCGCGGTAACACCATCCCCGTTCGAGTCGTGCCGCAGGAGGGCTCATGCCCCACTACCTTTCCTTGCACACGTTGGCCTGCCTGACCCGGCAGGGCGCCGAAGAGTTGTCCGCGCGACTCATGAAGGCCACCGGCGTGACCGCGCGGCGCGTGCAAGTGAATCTGCAGGAGGGCAAGATGCTGGTGGAATTCGAGGCCGCCGACCGGGGGGCGCTCGAGCGCTGGTTGCAAGCCGAGCGTTTCCACTACGATTGGGTAATGCGTGTGGAGCTGGAGGCGGTGGCAGGGAGACTGGTTCCGGTATAACTCCTAACCCATTGGGGAAAGATAGACTTATAGAGACGTTCTGGGACACTTGCGCCGCGCCTCGAATCTTGGTAGGGTCTCAGTGTTCCTCAGGGGATACCAGAGAATCGAATTCACCGGGAAGTTTGAGAGAGGGAGTCAACATGGCAGAGTACGCGCATCCGGAAGTATTGGTACCGACCGCCTGGGTGGCTGAGCACACTAATGACCCAAAGCTCCGCATCGTCGAGGTGGATGTGGACACCTCGGCCTATGACCAGGGGCATATTCCCGCCGCCATCGGTTGGAACTGGCAGACGCAGCTGCAGGACACGGTGCGCCGTGACCTGATCGACAAGCGCGCCTTCGAGGACTTGCTGAGTCGCTCAGGCATTGCGAGCGACACCACTGTCATCACCTACGGCGACAACAACAATTGGTTTGCCGCCTGGGCTTTCTGGCAATTGAAGTATTACGGTCACAACGACGTCCGCATCATGAACGGTGGGCGGAAGAAGTGGTTGGAAGAGAAGCGCCCGCTTTCGACCGAACATCCGCGCCCCCAGCCAACCAGCTACCGCGCCAAGGACCCCGACGCCACTATCCGCGCGCGCCGCGAAGCCATCTTCGACGTGCTCGACCGGCGCTCGACGGCGCAATTGGTGGACGTGCGTTCGCCCGACGAATTCACTGGCAAGGTGATTGCGCCGCCGGGCATGAACGAGACGGCGCAACGCGGCGGGCACATCCCCAGCGCAGTCAACGTGCCTTGGGCGCAAGCGGTCCAGGAGGACGGCACATTCAAACCCGCCGATGCGCTCAAGCAGCTCTACGCCGGCAAAGGGATCAGCGGCCAGAACGAGGTGGTCGCCTATTGCCGTATCGGTGAACGTAGTTCCCTCACCTGGTTCGTGCTGAAGTACCTTCTCGGTTACGCAAGGGTGCGCAACTACGACGGCTCGTGGACCGAGTGGGGTAATCTGATCGGCGCGCCTATCGAGAAAGAAGCGGCCGCTGCTGCACCCTAGCCGCGTCGCGGCAGTAATTTGCAGGGGGGTCCGCCGGGGCGGACACCCCTACGACATCCTCGTTACACCCGGAACGCAGCGTCGGCATCTTTGCTGGCGGTTTTGTATTTGGGTGTTTCCGGCTAGCGCAGGTCGATGGCCCGCTGGCGAAGCCCTAACGTCTAGCGGATATCGCCGGGGGCGATGCTGTTCCGGCGCGCCTCGTCCTCGATCTCGTCGATCTTGCTCTGCACCTCTCGCTTGTGCTTCTCGAGCTCCTCGATTCGATTAGCGGGGTTCAGGGGAACGCTAAATCTGTTCAGCTCCAGGCGGCCCTCTGCGGTGTGGCCCCCAGCGAGGAATTCCTTCATGCGACGAATCTCTGCATCAGTGCGCTCGATGTCGGCGCGCAGGGGCGCCAGTTTCGCGCGATACCACTGCGGGTCTTTCTCCGGTATCGATCCTGTGCTCTTGGCGGCGGCCTTGTCAGCGTCGGCCGCGGACCATTCTCCATTCGTGCTACCGGAAGCCTTCCCCTGACCGACCACCGAAACGCGGGATTTACCGCCCAACTCTCCGATGTTTTCATCTGTCCAGACCTTCTTCTCTTTCTTCGGTTCGGGCTTTGCCTTTGACGGTTGTTGCTGTTGCGCGGGGAGCGCCGGAACGGCTTTGGCAGTTCCGGCCAGCAGAATGGCCAGAGCGACGGCCAGCATGATTGCGCGCGATTTCGGCACGTAGAACGACACGTAGAACGACCGGAGTCTCATACATCCTCCTCATCCAACCAGTTTACGCCGCGCAGGGTCAGGGGCCGCTTCGGCGACACCACTTTTGTTCAAATCGTTACTAAAATGTAGTGAGATTCTTCTGAGCGTACTCCACGTTTTGTCCGGACAAGCTCGACAACGTAGGAGCGAGGCTGATATCTATGGCTGCTCTGTAGCACCACAATCTCAGCCGCGATCTGAAACTACACATGGATTGGCGTGTGAGCAAAATCCGGCGGAGGCCTGCGTTATACGGAAAACGTAGCAGCGGCATCTTGCCGGTGGCTGTGTCTCCAGGTGGTTCCGGCCAGTGCAGGTCGCTAGGCCCGCCGATCGAGGTCCCCGAGTTGGCGATCAGCGGGAGGAGCCGGTGGCCCGAGAGTCGTTCAGTTCGCGGCGGATGGTCTCGAGGGCCTGTTTCGGCGGGCCGATATGGCGATAGCGGCTGACTTCGGTTAGCTCGTGGACGCCGAAGCCAAAGAGGAATTTGCGCCCGTCGAAGTCATACTGGTAGCGCGTAGGCAGCCAGACGCCGGGAGCGACTTCCGCCTGTTCCAGGACGAAGCGGCCACCGCGATAGACCTTGCCCAACACCCCACCGCCGACCGGGAAGTCTCGAATCATCTCCGCCTCCAGGCGCACAAGCTGCCCGGCAGCTTCGTCCACCCACACCGTCGCGCGGACGTGAGCAAACAGGCTGGCGCTGCGCGAAGCGGGCTTGAACGTCGGGTTGGGTTCGAGGGCAAGCTTGGCGAGCGCGCGGCCGTTGCGCGTTTCGCAGCCCACCCAGGAGAAAAGGAAGGCGTTGGGTATTGCATCCACCAGTTCGGCGCGCTCCCGCGAGCGCTTCGCGCCCTTTTCCACCGCACGCTTCTGCCCGGGATCCCCCGAGTTGAGTGCCGAGGCCAGCGCCTGCTCGAGATCGCGCAACTGCCGGCGGTACACTTCCGCGTCCACTGGTCGGCCGTCTTCTTCGATCTGCACGCGGATCGTGCCAGTGCCGGTCGGCACGACCCGGAAGGTCTTGTCCTCGACGATGGTCGTGTCTTGCTCGCTCTTCCGCACTTGGCGCCGCTCGATGCGTTCGTACTGTTCGAGCGCTGTGTCATTGAGATGCTGGTTGGCGACCACTCGCAAGACCAGCGCGCGAATCTCTGCGGGGGACGGGGGCGAAGCCGCCGCGTTGGGCGAGGAGGCGCACTGCGCAGCGTGTACGCTGCCAGGGCTCACGAAGCTGAGCAACAGCAAGGCCAACTGCAGCGGCGCGCGCCAGTCCACCATTGAGGTCCAGCGCTCCAGATTTATGCGCTCCGCGGCCATTCTGTCGTATTGCATCTGATTCCTCTCCCGTGCGCCCGGTTGCACTTCAGCTCCTGTGGAATCGCGCGAGCGGGAGAGCTTCCCAGAAAGTCGCAGGTGCGCCCAAGCGCCCGAGGTTATCGTAGGGGCCCCAAAGCGCCGGACCCAGGGAATCCGGCCCGGCGGGTTACTTGGCTACTGTTTGGGCTTCTCGGGCTGTTTTGGGGGTTGCTGCTGTTGTTGCCGCTCCTCGGTCCATGGCGGAATGACGCCGTTGATTCGCGCGTAGGCGATTGACTGGCCGAGGTGCTCGTGCTGGTGCGAGGCCAGGAAGAACAGGATTTCGCGGTAGCTGGCTTGCCGGCCGCCGAACCACGGTGCGGTCTTGTCCAGGTCGGCGTCGGTTAGTTTGTTGGTCGCCTGGCGCACGTGCGCGAAGGAGGCCTTCAGCGCCTCCACAACTTTGGCCTTTTCGGTGGTAGATTTCTCCAGGCCGCGAAGATCCAGTCCTTCCGGCGGCTGCGCGCCCGCCCGCCGCAGGATGCCGTAGTTTCCGGCGGCGACATGCAGAAACACTTCGCTGACCGAGCGCACACCTTCCCCCGGCCGCCAGGTGTATTTTTCCTGGGGCACCGCTTCGGCCAGTCGCAGCAACTTTGTTTCCGCGTCTTCCATCAACCGCTGGAATTCGGCGCGCGGGCCGGAGGTAGGCGCCGCCGGAGGGGCAGGGGTGGCCGCTGGCGCTGGCGTAGCTGCCGGAGTCGCGCCCTGGGCAAGTACTGCCGGGACTGCAGTCAGCAGCAAGGTGAGTAAAACGGCGAAGAACATAAGACTCAATCCGCTGCGTTTCATGTCGCTCCTTAAGTCTGCCGGCGGTTTCGAGGCGCCGGCGTGGTTATGGTCTTGTTTCGTCCCCAAGCCTTGGGATCAGGCTGGCTGTTTCGCTGCAGCGGTCAGCCACCATACCTCAAACGCGCGGCATGTACAACCGCAGGATTCGCCCCTCCTGCCGGCCGGGGTTGTGCCCGAGCGCACCCTCTGACGCAACCTTCAGGGGGTCATAAGCGTATTACACTATAAGAGGAGCTCGAGGAGAGGTGTCCCATGCTGAAAGGTGCCAAGCAGACCAGCGTGGCACTAGGCGAGACGTTGCGCCTGGCCCTGGATGCCCTGCGCTCTCACAAGCTCCGCAGCTTTCTGACTCTGCTGGGCGTCATTTTGGCAGTCACCACGCTAGTGGCTGTCATGTCGGTGGTCGAGGGCCTGAACCGCTACATCTCCGACCGGGTGGCCAACCTAGGCGCAAATGTCTTCATTGTGGACCGCTTCGGCATCATCACGAACTGGGATGAGTTCGTCAAGGCGCAGCGCCGCCCGACGATACGCGTCGAAGAGTACGAGGCGCTGGCCGAGAAAATGCAAATGGCCCAACAGGTGGCCGCGATTGAGGGCAGCGTGGCCGACGTCCGCTTCGGCAACGACCTGCTCGAAGATGTCAACCTTGTCGGCGTGACGTCCAACTATGCCGAGGTTCGCAGCTATACCGTCGCCGCCGGCCGCTTCTTCACTCAAGCGGACGAAGGCCATCGCTCCCCGGTTTGCTTCCTCGGCGCAGATGTGGCCCGGCGCTTCTTTACCAACGTGGACCCCATCGGCAAAACCATCCGTGCTGGCTCGCAGGCGTACGAAGTGGTGGGGGTGGCTAAGGCCATCGGAAGCGTGTTCGGCCAGTCGCAGGACAATTTTGTGCTTATTCCATTGGGCGTCTTCCGGAAGACCTGGCACGCGCCTAGCGGTTCGCTCACCATGTTCGCTCAGGCGCGGCATCCCGAGCTGATGGAAGCGGCCCAGGATGAAGCGCGGCTGCTGCTGCGCGCGCGGCGCCACCAACGCTGGAATGAACCGGACAGCTTCGGCATCGTGGGCTCGGCTTCGATCACCGGCCTTTGGGAGAAGCTGACTGGCAACATCTTTCAGCTAGCGGTGGGGTTGACCTCGGTCTTTTTGGTCGTCGGCGGAATCGTCATCATGAATATCATGCTGGCAAGCGTGAACGAACGGACGCGCGAGATCGGCATTCGTCGTTCGCTCGGCGCGCGCCGCCGGCACATCGTCATGCAATTCCTGGTGGAATCTGCCGTGCTCGCTGCTGTCGGCGGGCTGATGGGTATCCTGCTGGCGCTCGGGATCGGAGCCCTGGTGCGAGCCACGACGCCGATGCCCATCACGACGCCGGCGAGCGCCGTCCTCACGGCGCTGTCGCTTTCCACGGGCGTCGGGCTGTTCTTCGGCATCTATCCGGCGGTTCGCGCCTCGCGACTGGACCCGATCGAAGCCCTGCGCGCTGAGGCCTAGCCGGGACCATTTCAGGGAGGAAGCCATGGCTCAAGCACACCGCGAACACCTCCGCCAGGCGCTCGACACGCTCCGGGCGCACAAGTTGCGCAGCCTGCTGACCGTGCTGGGCGTGGTGATGGGCGTGGGCGTGATCATGTTGGTGGCTGCGTTGGTCGCCGGCTTCGACCAGAACGTCACCGAAAACATTACCGGCTACGGCGCCGACACTGCATTTATCAGCCGTTTCGACCAGGGACCGCACATCGGCCGCCGGCCTAAGGAAGAGCGTCTTCGCAAGCCCCTCACACTGGAGGACGGCGAAGCCATCCAAGAAAAATGCCCGGCGGTGAAAAACGTCGCCGTGTGGATCGCCAACTGGGAGCAGGCGCACAAGGTTCGCTATCGCGACAATGAGGTGGCCGCGATCGACTTCCGCGGCGCCTTCCCGTCGTTCGCGCTGGTCTACGCCAATGCCACGCTCCGGGAAGGGCGCTTCTTCACCGACGCGGAGAACCTCCACCGCGAGAAGCTGGTGGTGCTCGGCGAAAATGTGGCCACGGCGCTTTTTCCCAGTGTCGAGCCGTTGGACAAAGAGATGCTCATCGACGGCTCGCCCTTTCGGGTGATTGGCGTGATTGAAAAGCCCAAGGGCGGCGCCGGAATGGGCGACGAGGACCGCCGCGTGCTGATCCCTTACTACAGCTTTCGAAAGATCTACCCGGCTGCCTACGAGCACGCCATCCGCATCCAGGCGCGGAAAGGCCAGCTCAACCTCGCTGCGGATCAGACTCGCGAAGTCCTGCGCCGGCGGCGCAACGTCGGCTACAACCAGCCCGACAACTTCTCGATTCAGACCTCCCAGCAGGCCGTCGAACAGTTCCACCAGATCATCGGCATGGTGGCGCTGGCCATGATCGTGCTCTCCTCGATCGGATTGCTCATCGGCGGCGTGGGCGTGATGAACATCATGTTGGTCAGCGTGACTGAGCGCACCCGCGAGATCGGCGTGCGCAAAGCCATTGGCGCGCGCCGCAGCGACATCACCTGGCAATTCCTGCTGGAGGCCATGACCCTCACGGGCATGGGCGGCGTGCTCGGCATCCTGCTGACCAGCGGCGTGGTCGCCGTGATCCGCCAGGCCACCGAAATGGCCGCCACGGTGCCCTTCTGGGCGATCTTCGTCGGCGAGGCGGTCTCCGTGGGGATCGGGTTGATTTTCGGTGTCTGGCCGGCCATGAAAGCCGCGCGACTCGACCCCGTCGAAGCCCTCCGGTATGAATAGGTATGAATAAGAACAACCTCCCGTCGGGTCGGAGCGAAGTCAAGCTGGTGGCATGTTGACGCGCCCGCAGGCGCAGCCTAGGATGGCCGTCCCGAAAGATTCGGCCAGAGGATTCCCTCAGCACACGCACGGCTCGACGTCATGATCGGCCAGACCATCTCCCATTACCGCATTCTTGAAAAGCTGGGTGGCGGCGGCATGGGCGTGGTGTACGAAGCCGAGGACCTCAGCCTCGGTCGCCATGTTGCTCTGAAATTCCTGCCCGAAGAGTTCTCCGCCGATCCCCAGGCGCTGGAACGTTTCCAGCGTGAAGCACGCTCCGCCTCCGCGCTGAACCATCCCAACATCTGCACGATTTACGAGATCGGGCATGAGGGCGGGCGGCACTTCATCGCCATGGAGCTGCTCGAAGGACAAACGCTCAAGCACCGCATCGGAGGAAGGCCCTTCGACTTGGAAGAACTGCTGGAACTGGCCGCGCAGATTGCCGACGCACTCGATGCCGCACACTCGAAGGGCATCGTCCATCGCGACATCAAGCCAGCCAACATCTTTGTGACCAAACGCGGCCAAGCCAAGATCCTGGATTTCGGCTTAGCCAAATTGATGGTGCAGCTGCAGGCAGACACCGCGGGGGCCCGCACGCAAGCCACTGAAGCCACGGTGGTCGAAGAGCAGCATCTGACCAGTCCGGGGAGCACGGTAGGCACGATCGCCTATATGTCTCCCGAGCAGGCGCGAGGAAGAGAGCTGGACGCACGCACGGACTTGTTCTCTTTCGGAGCCGTGCTCTATGAAATGGCCACCGGCACAATGCCCTTTCGAGGCGACACCTCAGCGGTCATCTTTGACGCTATTCTGAACCGCGCGCCGGCGCCCCCC
>Ga0137416_10002183_pt1 | contig 10363 bp, 8 predicted proteins | sample CZODoug3_1_1_16f_FD_108282 | JGI IMG/M metagenome (GOLD analysis project Ga0137416, IMG submission 108282) | Vadose zone soil fungal communities from Angelo Coast Range Reserve, California, USA - CZODoug3_1_1_16fungal (Illumina Assembly) | ecosystem: Environmental > Terrestrial > Soil > Vadose...
AAAGGCTCGCACGCCGAGCGCGTCGCGGCGAGCGCGCGCATGACGTGGCCGGTTCCCGATGGTGCCGATTTGGTCTCCATCGCCTGCGTTCCCGTCGCATTCGGCACGGCGCACGAAGCCCTTTTCGCGCTCGGCCACCTCCAGCGCGGCGAAAAGGTCCTGGTGCATGCCGGTGGCGGCGGCGTGGGGCTCGCCGCGATTCAGCTCGCAAAGGCTGCCGGCGCCGAGGTGCTCACCACCGCGTCGACCGAGGAGAAGCTCGCGCGCCTTCGCGATTTCGGTGCGGACCATACCATCAACTACAAAACGTCGTCTTTGATCGAAGCGGTCGCCAAGGCCGTCGGCCCCAAAGGGGTAGATCTGATCATCGACCCCGTGAGCGGCAAGACACTGCAAGACAGCGTCGAGTGCCTCGCATACCGCGGAAGGATCATCAACCTGGGCCGCGCGTCACGTGATCCGGGGCAGTTCGATCCGTACCCTCTCTGGGCGCGCAACGGCTCGCTCATCGGTTTACATATGCTGCTCGGATCGCTCGCTCATGAGTATGCGCGCGTTCATGCTGCCATTGCCGAGTGCATCGCGCGCGTGGCCAGCGGCGAGCTGCGCGTGGTCATCGACCAAAAATTCTCGCTCGCAGACGCGGCGAAGGCGCACGCGCGCATCGAGCAGCGTGCAGCCTTCGGCCGCGTGGTGATGCTACCGCGCGCCACCTGATCCGCTTCTACCCGCGCATTACGAAAGCCTTCGCACCTCGACCAATGGAACGAGCCGCTCGACGTCCTCGCGATGAAAAAAGCCTGTCTCGTCGGTCATCGCATTCGCCGCCCCGCACGCGACGCCGAGGCGGAGGATCGCTTCGAAGGAAAGCCCGCGCGAAAACCCAACGCTCATCGCGCCGACGAGCGCATCCCCCGAGCCCACCGGATTTTTGCACGCCGAGATAGCCACCGAAGCATGCAAGATCTCCCCTTGCGCGCATCCGAGGGCGCCCTCTTCACCCAGCGAGATCACCACCGTGGCGATGCCTGCATCGGCCATCCGCCCCGCCGCGCGCGCGACGGCCTCGATGTCGTCGAGCGGCGTCGAGAGCCATGTCTCCGCCTCCTCACGATTCGGCTTCACCATGAAGGGTCGCCCGGCGATGGCCTCTCGCAGGGGCGCGCCGCTCGCATCGATCACGCAGCGTGTCTCGGGCAGCGAGGAGACCAGCCGTGCGTACGTCTGCGCGTCCAGGCCCGGCGGCAAGCTCCCCGAGAGCACCGCGACCTTCGACCGACGGGCGAGTGCGCGAAACGTGCTCTCCATCTGCTCCGCGCATGCCGCGTCGATGGCAGGCCCTGGCTCCAATATTTCGGTGACGCGCCCGGAGCTCTCCCGAACGGCCACACACGTGCGCAGGCCGTCTGTCGTTCGAGCCGGCGCCATCTCTACGCCGTGAAAGGTCACACCGCGCGCCGCGAGCCACGATTCGAACATCGCGCGATGGCCTCGGTCGATGAGCCCCACCAACGCCACCGGCTCGCCCAGCGCGGCCGCGGCCGTGGCCACGTGCAGTCCTTTGCCGCCAGGATACCCAGACACCTTCGTCGCACGATGCACTTGCCCCGGCGACAGCGCATCGAGTTCCACGAGCTTGTCGATCGATGTGTTGAACCCGCCGACGGTGATCACGCGCGCCCTTGCGCCAGCGCCGCTCGCGTTTCTTGCCGCGTCGGCTGCCGCGCCGTACCCCCGACGCCGAGCGTCGACAGCGATGCGCACGCCGCCGCAAATTCCATGCAATCTGCAAGCGAGCTTCCCTCGAGCCATGCGTGAAGAAAGCCGGCGTTGAACGAGTCTCCGGCGCCGGTGGTGTCGACCGGCTGCACGGCAAGCGCGGGCGCGCGAACGACCTCGCCGCGGTGCAACGCAATGGCGCCTTGGGCGCCGAGCTTCGCCACCGTTTTGGCGTGAACGTGCTCGAGCGCGTGCAGCGCGCCGACGATGTCGTCTTGATGCACGACCTTGCAGAGCTCCACCTCGTTCGGGAAAAAGAGGTCGACCTCCGACAAGGTGGCGAGGAGATCGTCGTCCCAGCGCTCATTGGGATCGTAGCCCGGGTCGAGCGAGGTGGTGAGCCCCGCCCGGTGCGCCCTCTCGAAGAGCGCGCGGCAGCTCGGACGCAGCTTCTCTTGAAGAAAAAACGATGAAACGTGCAGGTGCGCGATGCCCTCGAAGACGTCGTCGCTGATGTCTTCCGCGCCGAGCGCGCCCGTGGCGCCCAAAAAGGTCACGAGCGCGCGATCGCTCGGCGAGCTGATGGCCACGGTGACGCCGGTCTTCTGCGCGCAGTCCGAGCGCACGCGCGAGACGTCGATGCCCGCGTGCTTCATCGTCTCGAGACAGAACGCACCCCATGTGTCTGCGCCGACCACACCGATGAAAACGACCGGCGTACCGAGTCGCGCGAGGCCCATGGCACAGATGGCCGAGGCGCTGCCCAACACCAACTCGACATCGTTCGCCACGACTTCCTTGCCCGGCGCCGGAAAGATGCGGCTGCCCAGCAGCATCAAGTCAACGTTGATCTCCCCGGCGACGAGCACCTTCTTCATGGCGCGGCTCACGATACGCTCTGTGGGTGCCCGTGGATGGTGAACCCTTCGACCACCCGCCGAATGACGTTGTCCGGCGATGGCGCATCCGGACGCAGCCCCAAGCTCCGGCATTGGAAGAACGCGAGAATCTGCCCGACGAGTGCATCCAGCGCAGGGAAATCGCGATCCTCGACGAGTGGCGCTCCCGTGTCGACCACCACGTCTTCCGGCGAGACCAGCTGCTCCGGGATCTGACTCCCGACGAACACCTTGGCCAGACCGAGCCCCTTTTGGGTGAGCTCGCGCAGCAAATCGAGCTCGTAGCCCCGCGCGACGGGATCGGACGCGAGAAAGCACACGAGGAGCGTGTCGCGATGCACGGCGGACATCGGCCCGTGGCGCAGGCCCAAATACGTCTCGGCCATGGTGAAGACTTGGCCTCCGGTCATCTCGAGCATTTTGAGCGCCCCCTCCCTCGCCGCGCCGAATCGCGCGCCGCTCGCCAAGTAAATGGCCGAGCGGAAGTCTCGCCGTGCAACATTCGCCAGCGGGCCGCACCCGGTCAGCACATCGGCTGCAACGCGCACCAGGCGCTCTACGCGGTGTTCGTACGACGCCGCATCCTCGAGGCTGGTCAGCGCGTGCGCCGCCAAGAACAGATTGGTGAAGCTGCTGGTCATCACAAGGCTCCGGTCGTTGGTCTTCTCGTCCAGCATCATCACCGAGACCCGCGGCTCTTTTTCGTAGCGCGTGGCCAGCGTCCCCTTCGCGTTGCACGTGAAGATCAGGTGCCGGGTGCGCGGGTGGGTGCCCAGAAAGCGATCGATGAGCGCGCTGCTTTCGGGACTATCGCCGGAGCGCGCAAACGAAAGCACCAATCCATCATGTCCGGCATGCGAAACGAGGGAGGCGTCCGGGTGCGTGAGAACGTTGCCCGCCGGCACGGCCAGCGCGGGCACGCGGAACCGCTCTTGAAGCGTCGGCGCCAAACATTCCGCAATGCACAGCGAGCTGCCCGAGCCCGTGAGGAAAAAGTGCCCGGAGCCTTGCTCCACGCCGGCCGCCGAGAGCACGCCGACCTCGGACAAAAGCCGAATCCACTCTGGCATTTGTGCCGCGGCGGCGCGCGCGGTCTCCCGCCAGGTCACCGGCTGCTGCGCAATCTCGCGCAGGGTGTGGATGTAGCCCCCGTCGCGTCGGTCGCTCTCGGCTTGCGAGAGGAGCTCGCCCATCTCGGCGCTCCCCTGCAACTGCTCCAACCAATCATCGAGAGATGGCGTCTCATCTCGTAGAGCGCCAATTGACATGAGGGCCTCCTCCTTGTAAGGAAACGAAAGACAAACGTAAACAAACGAAAAGTACCAAAATGGAACGACGAGAGCAACCGAGGTCGTCGAGCGCGCCGTGGCGCGAACCGAAGCCAGCGCCGCGCCCGGCGCTCGATCGCTTGTCCCTTTCGCACGGCAAGAGAGTCCGTCTCTTTCGCCTGCTGTATTCGAGCGGGCCCCGCAATGGAAATCTGCTCGTGCTGCCGTTGGATCAAGGGCTCGAGCACGGCCCGTCCGATTTTTTCGCGAACCCCGCGGCGTTGAATACCGATTACCAATTTCGACTTGCCGTGGAGGGCAATTACTCGGCCATCGCGCTCGGCGTAGGTTTGGCCGAAAAATACATGGGGCAGTACGCGGGCGCCATCCCGCTCATCTTGAAGCTCAATGGGAAGACCAACATCGCCGACGATGCCGAGGCGGTCTCGCCGATGTACGCGAATGTCGAAGATGCCGTCCGTCTCGGTGCGGATGCCGTGGGCTACACGCTCTATATCGGCTCGCCCAAGCAAGATCGCGAGATCTTGCAATTCCAGAAGGTGCGGCAGGACTGCGTGCGGTTCGGCATGCCGCTCGTTCTGTGGGCGTATCCGCGCGGGCGCGCCGTAGAGGCCAAAGGCGGAAAGTCGACGCTCTTTGCGCAGGACTACGCGGCGCGCGTCGCCGAAGAAATGGGCGCGGACATCGTCAAGCTGCACGAACCGGAAGACGACAACGAGCGCTCTCCCGAGCCCTATCGCTCGCTGCGCGAATCGACCCCCGAGCGATTGCGCCGCGTGGTGCGCTCCGCGGGCAAGGTCATGGTGCTCTTTTCGGGCGGCGAGAAAAACGACGACGACGAGGCCGTCCTTCACAAGGTGAAACTCTACATGGACAGTGGCGCCGCTGGTGTCATGTTCGGCAGGAACATGTGGCTCCGTCCTTATGACCAAGCCCTTTCGCTCACGCAGCGCGTGCACCAGCTCATGGCTTCTTCCGCGCATTCTGCTTGACGAGCGCGCGACGGTCACCTCGGCAGCACGCCTGCGGGATACGCTCCGCAGGACGAAAAGGATCCGCAGGACCAAAACCGGATAAAAGGAGAATGACGAGATGCTTTCGAGCCGGCGCCAGTGGTTGACCGCAATCGGGGCAGGATGTGCGAGTGGGCTCGTGGGCTGCGCGACGAGATCTCCGCCCGCATCTTCCAATGCGGCCTTGCAGGCGGGGCAGGGAGAGACGGCATCGGGCCAAGCCGCCGCGGCCGGCGCGCGAAGTGCGAAGCTCGCGCTCGAAGATTTTCGACCGCGGAGCATGCTCCACGTGGCGCAGAATCACGTGGCGCGGTCGCGTTTTCCGGTCATCGACGTGCACACGCACCTCACGTGGTCGAAGACCATGCGGCAAGGGGTTGCGGTGGGCGAAGAGGAAAAAATTCTCGCCGACCCCGAAAAACTCGTCGAGGTGATGGATCGTAAGAACATCCAAACGATGGTGAATCTCACGGGCGGCACCGGAAGGGGACTCGAGGAGACCATCGCCGCGTTCGACCGAAAACACGCCGGCCGATTTCTCACCTTGACCGAACCCGCCTACGGGCACTGGCTCGAGCCGAAGTTCCCGCAGCTCCAGGCCGACGCGATCGACCACGCGCAGCGCGCCGGCGCCAAAGGGCTCAAGATTCTCAAGACGCTGGGTCTTTACTTGCGCGAAAACATCGACAGCGGGCCCTTGGTGAAGATCGACGACCGGCGCTTCGACCCCATGTGGGAAGCGTGCGCGGCCCACAAAATGCCTGTGTGGATACACGTCTCGGACCCCGAGGCGTTCTTTCTCCCCACCGACCGCACCAACGAGCGATACGAAGAGCTCTCGAATCATCCAGATTGGTCCTTTCACGGCAAGGACTTCCCCTCGAATGCCGAATTGCTCGAGGCGCGGAACCGCGTGATCGCGCGCCATCCCAAGACACAATTCCTGCTTCTGCACGTGGGCAACGCCTCGGAGAACCTCGCGTATGTAGCGAGCCATTTGGACCAGTACCCCAACACGCAGGTGGAGATTGGGGCGCGCATCGGAGAGCTGGGAAGGCAGCCGCGCACCGCGCGAAAGTTCTTCGACAGGTATCAAGATCGCATCCACTTCGGGACCGACGCGATACCGCCGCCCTTGGGAAACGAGGTCCCCCAACAGGTCTTCTGCGACGAGCTTTACGAAATTTATTACCGATTCCTCGAGACAGAAGATGAGTATTTCGATTATGCGCCGGCGCCCGTACCCCCGCAGGGGCGCTGGGCCATTTACGGAATCGGCCTTCCCGACCCCGTCCTCAAGAAGGTCTATCACGACAACGCCGCCCGCCTTTTGGGCCTCTCCGCGTGAGTCAAATGAGGTAACCTCGCGTGCGCGTTGTCGGATGAAGCCCGCGAATCCAAAAATATCCCGAAAAGGGGGCGCATGACGCGGTCGTTGTCGGGGGGTGCCGGCAGTCTCGCTGGTGGGGCTGGTGGGGCTGGTGGAACGGCGGGTGCCAAGCCTGCCTCGCGTATGTTGGTCGAAGAGCGACGTCGCACCATTCTCCATTTGCTGGAAGAGCAGGGCAGCGTGATGGTCGAAGAGCTGTCGGAGCGATTTTCCGTCTCCGCGGTCACCGTTCGGGCCGATCTGGCCGCCCTCGAACGCTCGGGCCGGCTGGTGCGCTCCCACGGCGGCGCGGTCAAGCCGCAGGTCTACGACATGCCCCTCGGCGTGAAGGAGACCCTCCACCGGCGCGAGAAGATGCGCATCGGGCAGACGGCCGCGCAGATGATCCACGACGGCGAAACCGTGCTGCTCGATTCGGGCACCACCACCGCCGCCCTCGCGCGGGAGGTGAAGGCGCTCCCCCTTCGCGCGCTCACGGTCATCACCAACGCGCTCAACATCGCCATGGAGCTCGCCGGCCTGCGCCATATCCGCGTGATGATGCTGGGGGGCATGTTGCGCGAGATGTCGTACTCGCTCGTGGGGCCGCACGCGGAGCAGATTTTGGAGCGCTTTCAAGTCGACCGCCTCTTTCTCGGGGTCGACGGCGTCGATCTCGAGGCGGGCCTCACCACGCCCGACGTACTCGAGGCCAAGCTCAATACGCTCATGATTCGCGTCGCACGCCAGGTCGTCGTGCTGGCCGACTCCAGCAAATTCGGCCGGCGGAGCCTGTCGAAGATCGCCGATCTGGAGGCCGTTCACACGGTGATCACGGACAAGAAGATTTCGCCCGAGATGGTTCGCGCGCTGAAGAACGCGGGCGTCGAAGTGGTCATCGTGTGATGTCCTTCTCGGCCTCGGCTTTGAGCCATGTGAGGGCGCTCGCCTCATCGTGGAACGCGCGCTGCTCGACGTGCTGCTCGCGTGCGATGCGCTTCCACTGAAGCAAGGTGGTCGCGCGATCGACGATCAGCGCAGCGCGCACCCGCCCCGCTCCGGTGGCGCGATTCATGACGTCGGCCACGATCGCCGCGACCTCTTCGGATTGAAAATAGCAGCAGGTGCGATCGGCCAGAACCGACCACGAACGCCCGCCGAACCGCGTGAACGCGCGAATCATCTCGTCGCGGTAGGCCTCGGCAATCGCAACCGTCCAAATGCCCCATCCGCGCAGTCGCAGGATTCGCGCTTCCTCGTCGACATCGATCCGGAAGCCTGCGTCCACGGAAGAGATCATGCCCGCACGCGATGCTTCCGGCAAGCGTGCGTCTTTGCAGGCGAGCTCGCATGCCCATCGCCCGCTTGCGGCATCCAAATCCGTGGAAGCATCGTCATGGGAAAGGGCCGCCACTTTTCGACGCTCACGAATCTCGGTTGGGCGTCTTCATTGGCGCTCGCGATAAGCGCTTTTGCGTGTTCGGGGGGCCATGGGGCAAAAGAGACCGTGCCCTCCGCGGCGATCGCCCGTCAGGCACTTTCCGCTCCTGATGAAGCGGCGCTGGCGAGCATCGTCAAATACTCCTATCGCGACGTTTGCGATCATCCCGACCGGCCCCACGCGGCCCGCTGCTTCGCGAAAGTTCGCACGGACGCGAGCGGTCAAGCAGCGGCCTTCGACACCCCGCAAGGTTTCGGCCCCGTCGATCTCGCTTCGGCGTACGACATACCGGCAACGGGGACCCTCCCTGCAACGATCGCCATCGTCGACGCCTACGACAACCCCGAGGCCGAGGCCGATCTGGGATTCTATCGCGACACCTTCGGGCTCCCCGCGTGCACGAGCGACAATGGCTGCTTCGAGAAGGTGAATCAGGCCGGGCGCGCGTCGCCCTTGCCGCAGGCGAGCACGGTGTGGGCGGGAGAGATCGCGCTCGACATCGAGCTGGCCAGCGCGATCTGTCCGAGCTGCTCGATCTTGCTCGTCGAGGCCGACGACCCGCAGATGGAGAACCTGGGCGCCGCCGTGAAGATGGCCGTGGCGCTCGGTGCGACCGTGGTGTCCAACAGCTATGGCGGCGAAGAAGATGACACGGTCGCGGGCGCCGACGCGACGTACTTCGACGCTCCGAGCGCCTCCGGGGTGGCGATTTTCGCGGCATCGGGCGATATGGGATACGAATCGGGCACGCAGTATCCGGCCTCCGGTGCGAACGTGATCGGTGTGGGCGGCACCTCGCTGGTGCGCTCGGCGAGCCCGCGCGGATGGGCAGAGGCCGTGTGGGGCGGCCCGGAGTCGACCAACGGCACCGGCGGCGGTTGCAGCATCTACATCGATCGCCCGCCGTGGGCCACGGAGACCGACAGCCCGCACTGCGGCAAGAAGACCGTGGCCGATGTTTCGGCGGTGGCCGACCCGCACACGGGCGTCGCGGTCTACAACACGTACGTGGCGAAAAATGAAAAGCGCGGCTGGCTGGTCTACGGCGGCACCAGCGCGGCGACGCCCATCGTCGCGACCATCTTCGCCACCACCGGCAACGGCGCCGCGAACGGCTCCCTCATCTGGAACCACCACGACGCCTTCCACGACGTCACCACCGGCACGAACTACAACGGCGCCCCCCCCGCGGGCGGCGCACCCTGCGCCATCGGCGACAACAACTTGTGCAACGGGGTCGTCGGCTTCGATGCGCCGACGGGGGTGGGGACGCCGAGTGGCTCCGCGCTCATGGCTCTCGCCGGCGACGGCGGCCTCCCGGAACCTGGTGCCCCGGACGCAAGCCCTGATGCTTCGCCGAACACGGACAACGACGCAAGCACGGCCCCCGCTGCCTTCGACGCGAGCACCACCAGCGCCCCGTCTCCCGATTCCGGGGCCGCCGCCGTCAGCCAAGGCACCAGCGGCACGACGACATCGTGCGCCGTCGCCCGTTCCGAGCGCGGCCCCGTGCCCGAAATCCTCACGGCCCTCGGCCTGTCCGCGCTTCTCGCCCTCCGCCGTCGACGCAAAACGCGCCCGAACTAATCCACCTTCAAAATCGCCAGGAACGCCTTCTGCGGGATCTCCACGCTTCCCACCTGCTTCATGCGCTTCTTGCCCTCTTTCTGCTTCTCGAGGAGCTTCCGCTTTCGCGAAATATCGCCGCCATAGCACTTCGCGGTCACGTCTTTGCGGAGCGCGCGCACCGTCTCGCGGGCGATGATCTTGCCGCCGATGGCCGCTTGAATCGCCACCTCGTACTGCTGCTGCGGAACGAACTCCTTCAGCTTTTCCGCCAGCCCGCGCCCGCGGAGCTGGGAGCGCTCGCGGTGCACGATGATCGACAGCGCGTCGAGCGGCTCGCCGTTCACCAGAATGTCGACCTTGACCAGATTGTCCGGGTTGTAACCGATCAGCTCGTAGTCCATCGACGCGTAACCGCGCGAGATGCTTTTCAGCTTGTCGTGAAAGTCGAACAGCACCTCGCCGAAGGGCAGCTCGTAGGTGACGATGACCCGGTCCGAGGTCGAATAGGTCAGCGACTTCTGGACGCCGCGCTTGTCGTGACAAAGCGCCAGCACGCCCCCGACGTATTCCGCCGGCACGTGAATGGCCATCTTCACGATGGGCTCCTCGATGCGGTCGATGTACTGCGGCGACGGCAGCTTCGCCGGATTTTCCACCCTGAGCATCGAGCCGTCCGTCTTGAAGACGTTGTAGACGACGCTCGGCGCCGTGGTGATGAGGTCCAGGTTGAACTCGCGCTCCAGCCGCTCCTGGATGATCTCCATGTGCAGCAGCCCGAGAAAGCCGCAGCGGAAGCCGAAACCGAGCGCTTCCGACGAGTCGGGCTCGAACGAAAACGCCGCATCGTTCATGTGCAGCTTTTCCAGGGCATCGCGCAGGTCCGGGTAGTCGGCGCTGTCGGTGGGGAAGATGCCCGCGAAGACCATCGGTTTGACGTCTTTGAAGCCGGGCAGGGCGATCTCCGCCGGCCTGCTCGCGTGGGTCAGCGTGTCGCCCACCTTGGTGTCGTGCACGCTCTTGATGTTGCCCGCGAGAAAGCCGACCTCACCGGGACCGATCTCGTC
>Ga0137416_10002184_pt1 | contig 10363 bp, 9 predicted proteins | sample CZODoug3_1_1_16f_FD_108282 | JGI IMG/M metagenome (GOLD analysis project Ga0137416, IMG submission 108282) | Vadose zone soil fungal communities from Angelo Coast Range Reserve, California, USA - CZODoug3_1_1_16fungal (Illumina Assembly) | ecosystem: Environmental > Terrestrial > Soil > Vadose...
AGGACATCGCCGACGACATCGTCAAGGCCGTCGACCCGTCCTGGCCGCGGCGGGTGCTCCACCAGGTGCACTACCCCGTCGGTTCGCAGGCGAAGTCCTTGGCATTGGGCGCCCGCTTCTCGCCGGCCTGGTTGACGCGACTGGTGAACAAGCGGATCTCACACAACTAGGGCGCCCGCGGGTCATCCACTCCCGTTGCTACCGACGGCTTCTCGGAGTCGACGACCTCCCCGTCGTAGGTTCCTTCGCAGCCCAGTGTCGCCAGCGCGATCGACTGATGCTGCAACCGGTCTTGCTGCTGGGCGTGAAGCACCGCGCGGCGTACCCGTGGCGGCAGCGTCGATTCGTACGGTTCCTCCCGCAATGCCTTCAACGTGGACACGCACATCGCGATCAGCACCAACATGAACGGCCCGGCTACCAGGATCACCAGCGTCTGCAATCCACTCAGGCCGCCGGCCCACAGCAGCACCGCCGCCACGGCTCCCGTCGTGACACCCCAGAAGACGATCAGCCCGCGCCGGGGTTCCTCACAACCCTTCTGGCTGAGCATGCCCATCACGATCGAGGCGCTGTCTGCGCCGGTGACGAAGAAGATCGCGATGAGGAACACCGCCAGCGCAGAGGTGAACGCCCCGAGTGGGAAGCTGCCGAGCGTCTCGAACAGGGCGCCCTCCATTCCCGCGTTGACGACCGCACCCATGTCCTTGCCTTCGTTCAACTGCAGGTCGAGCGCCGAGCCACCGAGGATCGAGAACCAGACGAAGGACACGAAGCTCGGGACCAGGATCACGTAGACCACGAACTCACGGATCGTGCGGCCCTTCGAGATCCTGGCGATGAACATGCCAACGAACGGCGTCCAGGAGATCCACCACGCCCAGTAGAAGATCGTCCAGTTCGACAGCCACGGCGCGGCAACGCCCGAGTCGAAGACACCGTCGCGGAAGCTCATCGCGGGCAGATTCGTGAGGTAGCCGCCAAGCGATTCAGTGAAGGTGCCGAGAATGAAAACCGTTGGCCCGACCACGAATAGGAACAGCGCCAACACCGCGGCGGCCACTGCGTTGGCGTTCGACAGCCACTTGACGCCGCGTTCGATCCCGCTGACCGCAGAGATGACGAAGCACGCGGTGAGAAACACTATCACCCCGACGGCCAGCCACTTGGAGTTGCCGCCGTGGCCGAAGATCCGGTCGATTCCCCCGGTGATCTGCAGCGCCCCAAGGCCAAGCGACGTCGCGGAGCCGAACAGGGTGGCGAAGATTGCGACGATGTCGATCGCCTTGCCTGGCGCCCGGTCGACCCTGTCACCCATGAGCGGCCGGAATGCCCCAGACACCAGGTTGCCGTTGCGCTTGCGGTAGGCGAAGTACCCGATGGACAGGCCGATCACGGCGTACATCGCCCAGGGATGGAAGCCCCAGTGGAAGAAGGTGTACTCCATCGCGAGCTGCGCGGCGGCGGGAGTGCCGGGCTCGGCCATCCCCATCGGTGGGGCGTTCAGGTGGAACAGCGGTTCGGCGACGCCGTAGAACATCAGGCCGATGCCCATGCCGGTGGCGAACATCATCGACACCCAGGAGAACTTGGAGAACTCCGGCACGGAGTCGTCGGGACCCAATTTGATGTTGCCGTACCTGCTCAGAGCCAAGTATGCGGAGAACAGCACGAACGCCGCGCTGGTCAGGATGAACAGCCAACCGAACGACCCGGTCACCCAGGACATGGCCTTGCCGGTGAGGTCATCCATCTTCTTCGGCGCGACCACGCCCCAGACCACGAAGGCGACGGCGAGGGCGGCGGCCACCGCGAAGACCACACGGTCGACTGGAGGGCCCTTTCGAGACTTCACCTCGCCGTCTGAGGCGTCCTCGGTGGACTCGGACACGGTGCTGGTCATCGGGCCTCCATCTTCAGGTGGGCTGCGAACGAGTGTTGATGTTGATGTTGATGTTGCGCATCGCACACCTTCTCGCGCTATGCGCAACAGTTCATGCCTGTATGTTGGGCGACCAACACCAATGAGTCAAGGCCTGAGCGAACGCTCGCTGCCATTCCCGGACATAGCCGCATACCCGCTGTTCGCCGTCCGGACACCGAATGTTTCGTGGCGCCAACCGCTTACGACCGGCGCGCTGCGACAGGATGGGCGACGTGGCCGAATCCGATTTCACGGCAGACTTCACCCTGCTCGACGTGCCCCGCGAGACACCTCCGACGGACGCCGACGCCTACCTGCGGGCAGCGATCGCGTGGCACTTCGGCGCCGACACCGGGTCGACGTTCTGGTTGCAAGCCGCCAAGGGCCTCGAATTCGACCCGCTGACCGAGATCCGGACGTTCGCCGACCTTCGCCTGTTCCCGAACCTGGTCGACGAATTACGAAGCGTGCCGGTCGAAGACCTCATCCCACGCGGCTACGGGTCACCGCTTCCCATCCCCCGGATCTACGAATCCGGCGGCACGACGGGAGCCCCCAAGCGGACCGCGCAACTCCCCGACTGGGTCGAGCAGGTCACCCGCTGGCAGGTCCAGGACTTCACGGCGGGCGGCTTCGTGCCTGGCCGCGGGCTGCTGTGCATGATGCCGAGCGGCCCGCACGGCGTCGGGCACTTCGACCGCGAGGTCGCCGAGCGGCTCGGATCGACGTTCCACCCGATCGACCTCGATCCGCGATGGGTGAAGAAACTCGCCGCCCGCGACGCGACCGCCGAGGTGGCCGCATACGTCGACCACGTGATCGATCAGGCTCGTTTCATCCTCGAGACGCAGTCCGTGGCCAACCTGCACGCCACGCCCCCGCTGCTGGAGGCCATGGCCCGCGACGACGCCCTCGTGGACCTGCTGAACGAGAAGATCCGGTACATGCTGCTCAGCGGCGCGCACGTCGACCTGGACACCCTTGACGTGCTACGCGACGTGTTCCCTGACACCGCCGTCGCGACGGTGTTCGGCAGCACCATGATCCTGTCGCAGGCCGCCACCCGAACAGCGAGGTCTTCTGGTCGCTCCGCGGGCTCCGCTCCTGCGGGCGACACGTTCGTCTTCGACCCGAGGAGCCCGTACGTGGTGTTCTGGGTCATCGACCCCGAGACCGGTGAGCAGGTGCCGTACGGCGAGCGGGGCCAGGTGGTGATGAACCACGTCAGCAAGGGCATGTTCATTCCGAACAACCTGGAACGCGACACCGCGATCCGGACACCGGGCCCGGCCGGACACGTCGGCGACTCGGTCAGCGAGGTCGCGCCCGTCGCCGTGTTCGGCGGTGAACCCGTCATCGAAGGCGTGTACTGACCATGACGGGTGACCTGGGGCGAGCGAAGCGCCCGGAATGTGATCTGGGGCGAGCGAAGCGACGGGAAAATGATCTGGTCGCGCTCGACGCCCTCGGTCCGAGCGGCGAATACCCCACGCGCAAGCGCGAACTCATCTGCGATACCGGCGGGGTGCCCGTCGCCGCGATGAGTCTCGTGCCGCGACTGTTCGTCACCCGGTCGATCAACGCGCAGCGGGCGGCACGGCCCTTGCCGCTCGCCGATCGCGAGGCGGCGTTGGCCCACGCGGCGGAGATCTTCGTGACGTCCTCGGTGGCCGGACTCGGCTTCGACGATTACGTCGCGCTCACCTGCCGCGTCTCGGGTCTGCCGCTGGCCGTCGCCCGTGCGGGCGCCCGCGTCGTCGCGGACTCCCTCGCCACCACCCTCGACGCGGTGCGGCCGGCACGCCCAACCGGCGCGACCCTCGACTGGCGCGACCAGTCCGGCGGCGCGGTGTGGGCACGCCGCGGTGAAGTGCTCGCCGTGCACGCACCCGGTAACGCCCCCGGTGTGCACGGCCTGTGGCCGCAGGCCCTCGCACTGGGCTACCGGGTTGCGGTACGGCCGTCGCGGCGGGAGCCCTTCACCGCGCACCGGCTCATCAAGGCGTTGCGCCGCGCCGGCTTTCACGACGAGGACGCGCTGTTCCTGCCGTCCGACCATGCCACCGCCGACGAACTCGTCCGCGCAGCCGACCTCGCGCTGGTGTACGGCGGTCAGGACGTGGCGAGCCGCTACGCCGACGACCCGACGGTGCTGGTGAACGGCCCCGGCCGGACCAAGATCGTCATCACCGCCGAGCAGGACTGGCGCGAGCACCTCGACGTGATCGTCGACTCGATCGCCGGTCTGGGCGGCATGGCGTGCGTGAACGCCACCGCCGTGCTCTACGAGGGCGACCCCGCTCCGCTCGCCGACGCCATCGCCGCGCAGCTGTCGGCACTCAAGCCACTGCCGAACATCGACGAAAATGCCACTCTCCCAACCACTCCCGTCGCCAACGCGCACGTCCTTGCGGAGTACCTCGCCCGTGCGGCGGTCGGCGCGGAGGCGGTGCTCGGCGCCGATCAGGTGGTCGCCGACCTCGGCGACGGCTACGCCGCGCTGCGCCCGGCCGTGCACCTGCTGCGACGGCCCGACGTGCGCGCGATCAACGTCGAGCTCCCGTTCCCCTGTGTGTGGGTATCGGGCTGGCAGCGCGAGGACGGCCTGGCTGCGCTGCGGAACTCCCTGGTCATCACCGCCATCACCAGCGACGACGGCCTCATCGACGGCCTGCTCGCCGAACCGACCGTCACCAACGTCTACCGCGGCCCCGTCCCCACACATCATGCGGCGCCGCACATTCCGCACGACGGCTACCTCGCCGACTTCCTGATGCGCAACAAGGGGTTCATGCCGAGCGCATGACGGGGTCGTCGGCTGACGGCCACACCCGGTTCACTCGCGCGTGTCCTGCCCGCCGACTGCGAGTCGGACGGGCGGTGTGGACTGGCCTGAGTTCTGACACTGCGACGGAGGGCCCCTGATGCCAGACCAAGACACCACCATCGATCAAGAAGCGGCCATCGATCAAGAACCCACCATCGATGAAGCCGAGGCGGCCGCGGAAGAGATCCGTTCCGAGCCCACCGAGGTCACCGTCGAGGTCGTTCGCACCGAGGACGACCGTGCCGAGAACGATGACGTCGAGCCCGAATCGACCCGCAGCATCGTCATCCGCCACGTCCTGGAGCGCCAGCTCGTCGCTGGCCATGGCCTTAGCAGCGAGCTCGTCGACGCGGCCACCGACGTGACGGTCGCCCTCGCCAAGGCGCCGGCCGGCGTCGTCGGCGAGATCCGTGGCGGCGCAACGCTGCCGATTGCCTTCGCCCGCACCGGTACCTCCGTCCGCGAGGTCGTCACCGGCGCAGGTGGCCGGGTTCGCAGCGCGGTCGGCGAGTACGTCGGCAACCAGGCCACCCTGCCCAACGCCGTCGTCGTCGGGGCAGCCGACGTCGCCGAAACCGTCGTGCGCGCACAGGGCACCGTCACGGCATCGGCGCTCAACGCCGCGTTCACGCTCGCCACGTCGGCCACGCAGGGCGGCGACGTGCGGGAGGTCTTCAGCCGCGAGCGCCACGAGGTCGGCGCCGTGGCAGACGCCGCACGCGGTCGCATCGGCGAGTCCGTGAGCCGCGCGCGCGACGAGATCCGCAGCCGCATCAAGGATTACGACGCGCTGGTCGAGGCGTTCTCCGACGAGGACTAGGCGCACACACAGCCACCGCTCGGCATTGCGTTCGCGCTGATCGCAACCGGGGTCATCACCGTCGCGCGCCGGTAGCGTCCGGCCCGTGAACGAGGACTGGCTTGCCGTCATCGTCGGCCTGGCACTATTGGCGCTGGTGCTCGCCGGCGCTCTACCGGGCGGCGTGATCCCATGACCGAACAGACGACCACCGAGGACGCCGAGGAACGCCCCGCGAACACGCGACCCGTTCTGGGTTACGCGATCGCGGGTGTCCTCGTCGTCCTCGTCCTTGGTTCGGCGACGCGCTTCCTGGAAACCCAGGTACCGCACTGGGCGGCAGGCACACCGTTCGCCAAGGTGGCCAAGTCCATTGAATTCCCGGTCTACGCAATCGCGTTGGGGCTGATCGGCAACGCGATACTGACCAAGCTGGCGGTCCGCGACGCGCTCTCGCACGGCTTCCGCACCGAGTTCTTCATCAAGACCGGCCTGGTTCTCCTCGGCGCGTCGATCAACCTCAAGGTGCTCGTCACCGCCGCAGGACCCGCGATCATCCAGGCGCTGCTGTTGATCTCCATCGTCTTCGGCTTCACCTGGTGGCTCGGCGGTCGGCTTGGCCTCGACGACAAGTTGCGCGCCCTGCTCGCCTCCGCGGTGTCGATCTGCGGGGTCAGCGCCGCCATCGCCGCGGCGGGCGCGGTGCAGGCCAAACGCGAACAGCTGGCGTATGCCGCCTCCCTGGTGATCGCCTTCGCGTTACCGTCGATCTTCTTGTTGCCGTGGCTTTCTGACGTCTTGCACCTCTCCGATGCCGTGGCCGGTGCCTGGATCGGCGGCAACATCGACACCACCGCGGCCGTCGCGGCGGCCGGTGCGCTCGCAGGGGAAGACGCGCTGCAGATCGCCACCATCGTCAAGACCACGCAGAACGCGTTGATCGGCGTCGTGGCCATCGCCCTGACCGCCTACTTCGCGTTGAAGATCGAACGCAAGTCCGCCGAAGAAGCCCGGCCGTCCATCGGGCAGTTCTGGGAACGCTTTCCGAAGTTCGTGCTCGGCTTCATCGCTGCGTCGGTGATCGGCACCGTGTACCTGCAGTGGGGCGGCGACAAGAACGCCATCGCCACCGTCAACGACCTGCGCACCTGGTTCCTGATCTTCGCGTTCGTCTCGATCGGCCTCGAGTTCAGCCTGAAGGGCCTTCGTGAGGCGGGCTGGCGACCGATCGCGCTGTTTGCGTCGGCCACCGTGGTGAACATCGTGGTCGCGCTCGGCCTGGCCGCGGTGTTGTTCGGCAGCTTCACCCTGGGTTAGCGGTTACGCTCGGCCGCGTGCGCTCAACGTGGTCCAGGCGGAGTTTCCTGGCGATGACCACCGGCCTCGCGGTCACGGCCGCGGCCTGCAATTCGGAGAAGCCCGGCGTGGTAGCCAAGGACGGCTCCGTCACCATCAAGCACGCCTTCGGCGAGACCAAGATTCCCGGCCCACCCAAGCGCGTGGTGAGCGCCGGCTACACCGACCAGGACGACCTGCTTGCGGTCGGCGTGGTGCCGGTCGCCGTGACGAACTGGTTCGGCGATCAACCGTTCGGCGTGTGGCCGTGGGCGCAGCCCAAACTGGGCACCGCGCAGCCCGTCGTGCTGGACCTGTCCAACGGCATCCAGATCGACCAAATCGCCGCCCTAAAGCCCGATCTCATCGTCGCGACCAACGCAGGCCTCGACGCCGACACCTACGCCAAGCTGACGGCGATCGCCCCCACCATCGCCCAGTCCGGTGAGGACGCCTTCTTCGAACCGTGGAAGAGCCAGGCCACCACGATCGGCCAGGCGGTGTTCAAGGACGCCGAGATGAGCGCGCTGATCTCGGGTGTCGATGATCGATTCGTCAAGGCGGGCAAGGACAACACCTCGTTCAGCGGCAAGAAGGTGTTCCTGGTGCGCGGCTCGTTCGCAGGCGACGTCGCCCAGATCACCCCCGCGGGTTGGCGTACCGACTTCCTGACCCAGATGGGGTTCGCCATACCCGACGGCATCGACGACTACATCAAGGCCAACGCGGCACTGGTCCCGCGCGATCACGCCGCGTCGGTGCTCGACGAGGCCGACGTGCTGATCTGGACCACCGAGAGCGATGCCGAACAGACCGCCCTGCTTGCCGACCCGACGTTCGCTCAATTGAAGGCGACGAAAACCAACCGGAATGTCCTCACGGGCAAGGATTTGGCGGGGGCGATCGCCTTCGCCAGCGTGCTGTCCTACGCCATGGTGGCCGACCAACTCCCACAGCTGATTGCCAAGGTGCTCACCTGAGAAGATGACCGGGTGACAGAACTCGTCGACGACAAGCCCACGTTCGCCAAGGTCGGATCCGCCTACTATCCGGTCCTCGTCGCGGTCTTCACGGCGTTGGTGATCATCTCGAACGTGACCGCCACCAAGGGCGTCGCGTTCGGTCCGATCATCACCGACGGCGGCTTCATCGTGTTCCCGTTGACCTACGTGATCGGCGACGTGCTGTCCGAGGTGTACGGGTTCAAGGCCGCCCGACGGGCGATCGTGCTGGGGTTCTCGATGAACGTCCTGGCCGCGGCCGCGTTCTGGGTGACGATCTACCTCCCCGCTGCGGACTTCTACCCCAACCAGGCGGCGTTCGAGAACGTCGTGCACGCCTACACGCAGCTCATCATCGCGGGTCTGGCCGGGTTCATCGTCGGCCAGACCATCAACGCCTGGGTGGTCGTCGCGATCAAGGAGCGCACCAAGGAGAAGCACCTGTGGGCCCGGCTGGTCGGGTCGACGTTCGCCGGCCAGCTCGGCGACACATTGGTGTTCTGCAGCATCGCGGCCAACGCGATCGGCATCAACAGCTTCAAGATCTTCGTCGTCTACACCGCGCAGGGCTGGCTCTACAAGACGGCGGTCGAAGTGGTGATGCTGCCCATCACCTACCGCGTGATCGCCTACATCAAGCGCAACGAACCCACCTACCAGCTCGCGAGATGAGTGTTTGCTAAGGCTCCTCTGGCGAGGTGTTAAAGCTTGGCATATTGCTAGCTACTCGTGGGTAGTTTATGGGGATGACCGTAATCGCGGAATCGATGGACGTGATGTCGCTGGGCACCGTTCATGACTACGGAGACCAAGGGCTGCTGCTCGAGTTCGAGAGCACTGCCGAAGTGCTGGCATGGAACGGCGCCTTGCGCGAGGCCGATCTGCTCGGCGTGCTCGACATCGTGCCCGCGTCCAGGACCGTGCTGCTCAAGCTGGCTGGCCCGCGATACCAGGAGCCGACCCGGCTGCGGCTGTCCAAGTTGCGGATCGAGCAGGTCGCGGTCGAGGACGTCACCGCGCCGATCGATCAACGGGCCGACGTCGAGATCGACGTCACCTACGACGGTGCCGACCTCGAAGAGGTGGCCCGACTGTCCGGCCTCACTCCCGACGAGGTGGTGGCCGCGCACACCGCAGCCCCGATGCGCGTTGGATTCGGCGGCTTTGCACCGGGTTTCGCGTACCTCGTCGGCGGTGACGAGCGCCTGAACGTCCCGCGCCGGGCGGATCCACGCACCCGCGTACCGGCCGGCTCGGTGGCCATTGCCGGCGAGTTCAGCAGCGTGTACCCCCGCGAGTCACCCGGCGGCTGGCAGCTGATCGGGCACACCGACGCCGTGATGTGGGACATCGACCGAGATCCACCCGCCCTGTTGACCCCCGGCTCGTGGGTCCGCTTCCGCGCGATCGGTTAGGAGGTCACCGATGAGCACACTCGAAATCATCAAGACCGGACCGCTGGCCCTGCTCGAGGACCTCGGCAGGCCAGGCCTCGCACACATGGGTGTGACCCGCTCCGGGGCAGCCGACCGCCGCTCGCACACCCTGGCCAACCGTCTCGTTGCCAACCCCAACGACCGTGCCACCATCGAGGTGATGTTCGGCGGCTTCTCCGCGCGGGTGCACGGTGACGACGTCGCGATCGCCGTCACGGGCGCCGACGCCAATCCGTCCGTCAACGGAGTTCCCTTCGGCACGAACAGCATTCACTATGCCCACGACGGGCAGGTGATCTCGCTGGGGTCACCGAATTCCGGCCTGCGCAGCTACCTGGCGGTCCGCGGCGGCATCGAGGTGGCGCCGGTGCTCGGCTCGCGCAGCTACGACGTGATGTCGGCGATCGGCCCGCAGCCCCTGCAGGCCGGCGACGTGCTGCAGGTGGGTGATCCCACCGACGACTTCCCCGAACTCGACCAGGCGCCGGTGGCCGCCATCGAGGACGATGTGCTCGAACTGATGGTGGTGCCCGGTCCGCGCGACGACTGGTTCCTCGATCCAGACATCCTGATCCGGACCAACTGGCAGGTCACCAACCGCACCGATCGCGTGGGCATGCGGCTGATCGGCATGCCGCTGGAGTACCGCTGGCCGGACCGTCAGCTGCCAAGCGAGGGTGCCACCCGCGGCGCAATCCAGGTGCCGCCGAACGGTTTTCCGGTGATCCTCGGGCCCGATCACCCGGTCACCGGCGGCTATCCGGTGATCGGCGTGGTGACCGACGAGGACATCGACAAGGTCGCCCAGATCCGCCCGGGGCAGACGGTGCGGCTGCACTGGTCGCGTCCGCGGCGCCGGTTCGAGGGCTAGTTCACATCCGGTACGCCTGGTAGAACGGCAGTGTGCCCACCCAGGTCCACACTGCCCGCCTGGTCCACACCGCCGACCTCGACAACGAGACTCGCGACGATGCACGCAGCATGGTCATCGAGGCCTTCGCGGGCGAGTTCACCGACGCCGACTGGGAGCACGCCCTCGGC
>Ga0137416_10002186_pt1 | contig 10360 bp, 8 predicted proteins | sample CZODoug3_1_1_16f_FD_108282 | JGI IMG/M metagenome (GOLD analysis project Ga0137416, IMG submission 108282) | Vadose zone soil fungal communities from Angelo Coast Range Reserve, California, USA - CZODoug3_1_1_16fungal (Illumina Assembly) | ecosystem: Environmental > Terrestrial > Soil > Vadose...
GCCTCCGTCACCAATTTCTACGGCGGCGTCGCGAATCAGCACATCATGAGACGTAACAAACCGGCAAGCGTTAGATGAACATGGAGTAACCCCCGGTCACTCGAGAAGAACCACACACATCCGGATAACTGGTCGTGCAGCGAAACGTCGCCGACCTCGGCACCGAGAAGCGGAGCCATGACCAGCGTCACCGCGCGATCGGAAGCGCCCGGGGAATCTGCGAACAGGTGCGCAAGGGGCGCTCTGACCAGGGGCGTCCTCGCGCCGGAAGATGTCCAACCGCGGCACCTGCGTTGGTTGAACGCGTACCGAATCAGGACCAGCACCACCGGCCAGATAGGTGTCGCGCTCGGCGAGAGCCATGCCTGACCACCGCGCGGTCACCCGGTTTCGCTGCGACGGGGAGAAACGTACTTTGCACTGGGACCGACCACCGGACCGAAGTGGCGGGGCCTCCCGCACCACCACCCGTGGGTTCCGCGGCGCCTGCCTCACAGCGGACGCCCATCAACCCACTCACGAGAAGTGAGTCGACGTGAGCCAACCACGCGCGTACGAGTTCGGGACCCCGTCACAGGCGACAGTGGTCGATCTGAATCTGCCCAAGAGGGCGGAGCAATCGAATGTTCGGCACTGCGCCTCGGTTCCGATCGCGGCACTGGTGCGCGGTGACTCACCGCGATCAATGGGTGAGGACTCCACACACGTCGCTCGCCTCGCGGAGCTCGACGGCGAACTCCCGCCAATTCTCGTCGACCGCCGGAGCATGCGCGTGGTCGACGGGATGCACCGCCTGGCGGCCGCCTCACTGCGCGGCCAGTCGACAATCGAGGTCGAGTTTTTCGACGGTACGCCCGATGAGGCATTCCTTCGTTCCGTCGAAGCCAATGTGACGCACGGCCTACCCTTGTCGCAGGAGGACCGGCGGACCGCGGCCGGGCGGATCGTCGCCTCGCACCCCCAGCTGTCCGACCGGGCGATCGCGCGGGCCTCGGGCCTGAGCGCCAAGTCGGTCGCAGCCATCCGGCAGAAGGCCGGCGGCGAGGCGTCGACCCTGACCGCGCGGGTCGGCTGGGACGGCAAGGTCCGTCCGGTGAACAACGCCGAGGGCCGCAGGCGGGCCGCCGAACTGATCGCGCAGTACCCCGAGGCCTCGTTACGGGAGGTGGCCCGCCGGGCCGGGATCTCCCCCGCCACCGTCAGTGATGTCCGCAAGCGACTCGCGTCCGGCGACCTTCCCGTGCCAGAGCGTGGCTCGTCCTCGGCGTCCTCCGACGGGGGGCAGCACAGCTCCGCCGCGACCATCCGGGAGTTCCCTCGACAGGCCGCCAGCCGGGCCCATCCGGCACTACCGGAGCCCGCCGCCGCGCTGGAGAGCCTGCTGCGGGACCCGTCGCTGCGCATGCGCGAGGACGGACGCCGGTTGCTCCGCCTGCTGCAGCACGTCGCGGTCGGGCCCCAGGACGTGCCCGGGCTGGCCTCGGCGGTCCCGACCCACTGCTCGGAGATGGTCGCCGACCTGGTTCGGCAGCACATCGCGGCCTGGCTGAAGTTCACCCGCGAGCTGGACGACCGCACCCGGTACACGCACAACGTGCCCGGCGAGCCTCCCCGTCCGACCGGCACAGCCTGACCAGGTCGTCGGCCCGTGAGCGGCTTCAGTCACAATGCCGCGCAATGATGAGGCGGAATGAGACCGGCCGAAAACCTCTCGACAATTTTTGAGATTGCACGCGAATACTATTCACTCCGCACTGCGGCCTCTATGCTGATCCTCGGCCCCAGGGCGTCGCCCAGGGGGATTGTCCGGCGCGGCCGGAACATATGTTTCGGCACGTAAGAAATGGGTTGGCAGGTCGGCCATGGAGGCGCCTTGCCCGCCCAGCCGCACGCCAATTCCCCTGCGTGGACGTCGCGACACACCACAGTTCTCTGAACCCACGAGAACACGCTGTCCGGACCAATCGTGAACGTAGTCAGACAGGAGAGCCGGGCGATGACGACGACCGTGAGCGCAGTAATACCGGAACCGGCCCGCTCGACGAGCACGCCGTACGGCGGCCCTACGACGGACGCCAGGCCCGAGGAAGACCTGATCCGCGCCGAGATCCCGGGCACGGTGCTCGAGGTGACCGTCACCGTGGGCGACCGGGTACCGGAGGGAGGCGTCGTTGCCGTGCTCGAGTCGATGAAGATGGAGATTCCGGTGATCGCGGAATCCGCTGGAACGGTCACCAGGGTCGCGGTCGCCGAGGGCTGGACGGTCCGGATGGGCGACGTCGTGGCGGCCAGTCTGCCGGACGGCGCGCCCACAGAGGAGAACACTGCCCATGACCCCGCCTAGCACGACGGCGGCGAATCCCGTCGCCACCATCCCCGCACAGTCCGCCCCGGACCGGCGAGCCCCGGCCACCCGCCTGGCCCGGCTGCTCGACCCAGGCCCGCCGACCCCGCTGCACCCGACGGATGACAGCGGGATCACCGCCGTCGCCGGCCACATCGACGGGGCAGAGGTGGTCGCCTACTGCACCGACGCCACCTCCATGGGCGGCGCACTCGGCGCGCCCGGCTCCGACCACATCATCCGCGCCATCGCCGAGGCCGAGCGCCGGCGCTGCCCGGTGGTGGGCCTCTGGCATTCCGGCGGGGCCAAGCTCAACGACGGTGTGGCGTCCATGGACGGGGTCGGGCGCATGTTCGCGGCGATGACCCGCGCCTCGGGGCGTATCCCACAGATCTCCGTGGTGTTGGGTCCCGCCGCCGGTGCCGCGGCCTACGGCCCGGCGCTCACCGACGTGATCGTGATGTCGGACTCCGCCCGGGTGTTCATCACCGGCCCCGACGTGCTGCGCAGCGTCACCGGCGAGGTGATCGACATGGACCGGCTGGGCGGTCCGGTCGCGCACGGCCGCAGGTCGGGAGTGGCTCATGTGACCACGGGCTCCGAGGAACACGCCTTCACCCGCGCTCGCCGAATCGTCGGTCTCTTCGCCCGGCCCGGCACCTATGACCTGGCCTCGGTGGAGGCGGAGGGACCGGGCCAGGACCTGCGCGCCCTGCTGCCCAGCTCGAGACGCCGAGCCTACGACGCGCACGTTCTGGTCCACGCGATGCTGGACCGGGACGGCGCGGACACCCCGGTCTTCGAAGAATTTCAGGCCGACTGGGCCCGCAACATCATCGTGGGGATCGGCCGGCTGGCCGGCAAGACCGTCGGGGTCATCGCCAACAACCCGTTCCGCAAGGGTGGGTGTCTGGATGCGCTCTCGGCGGAGAAAGCGGCGCGGTTCGTCCGGATGTGCGACTCCCTGGGTGTGCCGCTGGTCGTGCTGGTCGACGTACCCGGTTACCTCCCCGGTATCTCGGAGGAGTGGGACGGGGTGGTCCGTCGGGGGGCCAAGCTGCTGCACGCGTTCGCCGAGTCCGTCGTGCCCCGGGTCACCTTGATCACCCGCAAGGCCTACGGCGGCGCCTACATCGCCATGAACTCCCGGGCGCTCGGTGCAACCACCGTGCTGTCCTGGCCGGACGCCGAGGTCGCCGTGATGGGCCCGGAGGCAGCCGTCGGCATCCTGCACCGCCGGCAGCTGGCGGCCAGCCCCGAGGACGAGCGGGAAGGCCTGCACGCCGAGCTGGTCGAACGCCAACGCCGCACCGCTGGCGGGGTGGAGCGGGCGGTCGCGCTCGAGGTGGTGGACGAGGTCATCCCGCCGGCGGAGACCCGGGTCCGGCTGGCCCGAGCGCTGGCCGCCGCCCCGCCGGCGCGGGGACACCACACCAACATCCCACTCTAAGGACGCGCCGGGCGTCTCGGCCAGCATCGCGAGTACCCGACCAGAGTCAGTACCGACCAGCTGTTCAAACGCAAAAAACCGCAGTTGGACAGATCGACCGCGATCACCTTGCCAGCTTCTTTATCCCCTTGTTAGCGTTCGCTGCCGAAATAACATCGAGCAATTCGTTTATCAAATCGACGCGATGACTCCCATGGAGCGGCATGTCTCAGTTCTCTTCCGACAACGACCTGTGGTGCCGTCGTTACCGGCCCACCAGCACCGCCACCGCCCGACTCGTGTGCCTGCCGCACGCCGGCGGTTCGGCGTCCTTCTTCCTACCGGTCTCCTCGGCGCTCAGCCCTCGGGTCGACGTCGTGTCCATCCAGTACCCGGGCCGGCAGGACCGCCGCAACGAAAAGCCCTTCACTGACCTGGCGCTGCTAGCCGACCAGGTGCACACGGTCCTGCGCCAGCAGCCGGAGCTGCCGCTGACCTTCTTCGGCCACAGCATGGGCGCATCGCTGGCCTTCGAGGTGATCCGCCGGCTGGAGGCTGACAAACGCACGGTGGTGGGGCTGTTCGCCTCCGGGCGGCGGGCGCCGTCCGTCTTCCGGGAGGAGACGGTGCATCGCCTGGACGACGCCGGGCTCCTCGCCGAGATCCGCCGCCTGAACGGGACGTCGTCCCAGGTGCTCGACGACGACGAGCTGATGCGCGCCGCGCTCCCGGCCCTGCGTGCCGACTACCGGGCGGCCGAGCTCTACCGGAGCGAGCCCGAGGCCACCGTGAGCTGCCCGGTCACCGTGCTGACCGGTGACCGGGACCCGAAGACCTCGCTGGACGACGCGCACGCCTGGGCCCGGCACACCACCTCCAGCTCGTTCGAGGTGAAGGTGTTCCCGGGAGGGCATTTCTTTCTCAGCGACCAGACCGACGACGTCATCAAAATTCTCGACCAGCACTTCCTGAGCTGAACATCCACTCCCCGTCGCGCCAACACCGTGCACCGCTGTCCACATTCCCTGCAGAGACGGACCCGGACGCCGCCCCAGGACGCGGCAGAATGAGTGGGACATGCAATGAAGAGACTCGTGACAGCCGCCCTGGTCGCGGGCTTGATCGCCGTCGTGGCCGGGTGTGGGGCACCGCGTGGTGGGCCCATTGTCGGCAGCGGCCCCGAGACGTCCTACACACCACCGCCGATCGTGTGGTCGAAGTGCACCAACAGTCTGAAGGACTCCGGCGGCGAGTGCGGCTTTCTCGAGGTGCCGCTGGATTACTCACAACCCGACGGCACGAAGATCAAGTTGGCGGTGTCCCGGATCCCGCACACCGCGGGCTCCGACGACTACCAGGGCGTCACTGTAGTGAATCTCACCACCCCCGGCAGCTCCGGGCTGACCCATCCCGCGCTCAGCAAGGTGCTTCCCGGCTCGATCAGCGGTGACTACGACTGGGTCGGCTTCGACCCGAGGGGGGTCGGCTCCAGCCAGCCCACGCTCAGCTGTGACCCGAACTTCAACGCCCACGACCGCCCGTCCTACCTGACGACCACGCCGGAGCAGCAGGCCGTCTGGCTGAAGCGGGTGCAGGCCTACTCCGCCGCCTGCGCGCGGACCAACAGCCCGCTACTCAGGCACGTCACCACCACCGACACGGCCCAGGACCTGGACAGCCTGCGCAAGGCCCTCGGTCAGGGGCAGATCAACTACTACGGCTACTGGTACGGCGCCTACCTCGGCGAGGTCTACAGCACGATGTACCCGGGCCGGGTACGCCGGATGGTCCTCGACAGCAGCATCGACCCGACCCAGGTCTGGTACGGCTTGAACCTCGCCCAGAGCGCCCCGCTTGACCAGAACTTCTCGGCGTTCAGCGCGTGGGTGGCCTCCCACGACGACGTCTATCACCTCGGCACCACCGGGGCGGCGGTCCAGCAGCAGTACTACTCGGCGCTGGCAAAGCTGACCGAGAAGCCGGCCGAGGGGCTCGGTCCGACCGACCTGACGCACGCCCTCATGATGGACTTCCACACGATGCACTGGGCAAACCTGGCCAAGGCGCTCTCGGCCTATGTCACCCAGGGCGACGCCGCACCGATCAAATCGCTTGTCGATGCCAACTACCTGCCCGGCAACGACAACCTCGCGGCGATGTCGCTCGCGACCGAGTGCACCGACGCTCCATCCCCGACGAGCTGGGACACCTGGCTGCGGGATACCCAGAAGAACTACGAGACGGCGCCGTTCTCCAGTTGGGCGAACACCTGGTTCGTCGCCGGCTGCCACTCATGGAGTGTGCCGGCGGGGAAACCGGCCGTGGTCGACGGGTCACATTCTCCGGCGATACTGATGGTGCTCGACTCGACTCTTGACCCGCTCACGACCTACGCAGGCAGCCTGGCGGTCCGGAAGCTGTTCCCGAAGGCAGCGCTGGTCCACAATGACGCCAACATCCCAGCCAGCTCGGACGGCAACAACTCCTGCCTCGGCACGGTGCTCCTCAGCTACCTGCACGACGGCACGCTGCCGCCCAGGGTGGCTGGCGATACCGCGGACCTGCAGTGCCCAGCCAACCCGCTGCCGGATCCGGCGAGCGCGCCGGCCCACGCGTCCGGCGCTGATGGAACGGGTCGGTAGCTTCTCATGGTCGACTCCAGTCAGTTCGAAGCCACTCGCGATGACCGGAAGTCGGCGGCCCTGGCCGCCGAACGTCTGACCGTGGCTCCCGAGGCACGCGTCGTCGGCAGTCTGGCCTTCGCCCGTGAGCTGTTGCGCGGCAATGCGACCAAGCAGGCCGGGGAGGAGTTCCGGGGAGATCCGGAATTTACCTCAGTGTTCTTCCTGGACGGCGAGCCGCACAAGCGCAAGCGCCAGGCGCTCTCCCAGTTCTTCACTCCCAAGGTGATCAGCACCCGGTATCGCGCGGTCATGGAAGAGGCCGTCGACACCCTGCTGGCTCGACTGCGGGCCCGGGGGGAGGCCCGATTGGACAAGATGAGCTTCGAGCTCGCGGTGACCGTGGCCGCCACGATCGTCGGGCTGACCGAGAGCGACGAGGCCGCGATGGCCAAGCGTATCGGAGCTACCTTGATCGCCATGCGGGTGCCGAGGATGAGCCGCTGGCGGCGCCCGTTCGGGCACCTGCAGGCGACCCTGAGCGGCCTGAGATTCATGATGCTCGACGTACAGCCAGCGATCAAGGTCCGCCGTGCGCAACGCCGGGAGGACGTGATCTCACACCTGATCGACGAGGGCTACCCGGACCGGGCGATCTTCGTCGAGTGCATCACCTACGCCATCGCGGGAATGATCACTACCCGGGAGTTCGTCGTCATGGCGGCCTGGCACCTGTTGGGGAACGACGCGCTGCGCGAGCGTTTCCTAGCCAGCGCCGAGGCCGACCAGATCATGATCCTCGAGGAGATCATGCGGCTGGATCCGGTCGTGAACCTGCTCAACCGCCAGGTCACCGCCGACACACTGACGAGCTGTGGTTCGGTCACCGGAGGTGAAAAACTCGTATTCGACATTCGCGCCGCCAACGTCGACGAGGCCAGCGTGGGCGCGTGCCCCTACGCCCTGGATCCGGATCGGGCCGAGCGGGTGAAGACGACCGGCTCCTACCTGAGTTTCGGCGACGGTAGCCACCGGTGCCCCGGTGCGCAGGTGGCCCTCAACGAGACCCGGGTCTTTCTCGACCGCCTCCTGCGCGTGCCGGGCATCCGGTTGCAGCGCGAGCCGGACCTCCGGTGGACCGACGTACTGATGGGCTACGAGCTCCGCGACGCCATCGTGACCTGCGACCCCGCCTGACCGACCGACCGGCATCCCGAGGGGATCCCGGTCAGTCGACCGCAAGGTCCTGACCGGGGTCCCCACACCCCTTGCCCGCCCGCCCCGGCTGTGGCCGCTCACACCATCCCGTGCTGGTAGGCGTAGGCGACCGCCTGAGCGCGACTGCGCACCTGGATCTTGGCCAGCAGCCGGTTGATGTGGCTCTTGACCGTGCCCTCGCTGATGACCAGCCGGCCGGCGATCTCGGAGTTGGACAGCCCGTTGGCGATGAGCGAAAGGACCTCGGCCTCCCGAGGGGTCAATTCGTCGACGATCTGGGGCCGCGCCGACGGGCCCTGCGGGCTCGCGGGGGCGGGACCAGCGGTGATGGCATCAACGAGGTGGTGCTGCACGGCCGGGTCGATCATGGCATGGCCGTCCAGCACGTGTCCCAGCGCCTGGCGGATCTCCTCGCCGCCCGCGTCCTTGGTGAGGTAGCCATGGGCGCCCGCGCGCAACGCCTCGATCACCGACCGGTCGTCCGAGTAGGTGGTCAGAATGACGATCTTGATGTCCGGGTGCCTCTCGCGGATCAGTCGGGTCGCCTCGACCCCGTCACAGCGCGGCATACGCAGGTCCATCAGCACGACGTCGGGACCCGCCGGCCCGGTCAGCTCGAGGGCCTCGGCGCCGTCGGAGGCGACGCCCACCACGTCGACCTCCTCCATCAGGCCCAACACCATCGTCAGACCCTCGCGGACGACTCGCTGGTCATCGACGATCAGAACCCGGATCCGACGGCTCATGTCGGTAGCCCCAGATCGACCCTGAAACCGCTGTCGGTCGTCGTGGTGGCCAACCTGCCCCCCAGTAGTTCGGCACGTTCCCGCATGCCGGCCAACCCGTACCCGTCCGTGTCGCTGGCTCGACCGGTGCGCCCGGTCGGCGGGGACGGGCGGTCGCTCGCGAAGTCCTCCACCACCAGCCGGGTGTTCTCGGGCTCGTAGCTCAGGTGCAGCTCCACCCGCTCCGGGGCGGCATGCTTGGCGATGTTGGTCAGTGCTTCCTGGGCCACGCGGTAGAGCGCGACCTGGGCTTCCGAACTTAGCTCATGGGTGCGCCCGGATACGGTGAACCGGCACGGCACGGCACGGTCCCGCTCGAACTCGTCGGCCAGCCCCGGCAGCCGTTCCGGGCCGGGAAGCTCGTCGCCCCGCAGGGCCCCGATCGCCTGGCGCGCCTCCGTCAGGCCGGAGCGGCCCAGGTGGTGCGCGCGCTCGATGATCTGAGGTAGCCGGGGGTCTCGTGGGTTGTCGACGGCCAACATGCGCGCTCCCTCTAGCTGTAGCAGCAGACCCGACAGCGAGTGGGCGAGCACGTCATGCATCTCGCGGGCCAGCCGCTGGCGCTCGCTCAGGCTCGCCGCCCTGGCCTGTGCCTCCTGGCTCCGCCTCAGCTCGGCCAGCAGCTGCTCGGCCTCCTTGTTGACCTCGTTCAACCGGAACGCCAGCAGCAACAGCCCGTACAGGGCGGCAAGGACGGTGAGGGCCGCGCCCTGGCCGGTCAGCCACGCGATCGTCTCGATGGTGAGGAACGAGACGACCATGAACGGAGCCACCGCCGGTCGAGGCAGTAGGCCGGTCACAAAAAGGACGCTGACCAACAGCACCGCGTCGCCCGGACCGCTCGGCTGCAGCCACGTGAGCGCGATCGAGCTGGTCAGGGCCAGGGCCACGAAGCCGATGTGCGCCCCGCGCAACCGGGTGCTGGTGGTGAGGGCACGCCCCAGCACTGCAACCAGGAAGGCGAGCACCGCGACCGTCACCCCCAACGGCCGGCCGGCAAGGCCGGGACGTGGCTCGGCCACGAAGGCGTTCACCAGAAACAACATCAGGAGTACCGGGGCGAGCAGGGTGAGGCTGCGCAGAACGGCGTCGTGATGGCCGCGAACCCGGCGTAGCCGGCCAAGCACCAGCGACGTCGTCGACTCGACGGTCACTCGCCGAACGATACAGACCGACCCTGGTCAAGGGCACCGATCGCAGGGCCGAACACCGGCTGCTCCCTGGGGTGCAGGGCCTACAACCTGGGGTGCAGAGGGATCGACCGGCAAGTTCCACTCCGCGACAGATGTGGGGGCCGTCCGTGCTGACGCATGCTTCGGCTAGCGCATCAGCCAGCAGAAAGGCCCACCGTCATGTACCTGCGCGAGGCGATCACCATGGCGTTCCATAGCCTGCGGAACAACCGCCTTCGGTCCCTGCTGACCACGCTGGGCATCGTGATCGGGGTGGCCGCGGTCATCCTGCTGGTCGGCCTCGGCAATGCCGTCAAGTCCGGCTTCAACGAGACCTTCGGGGCGTTCGCCGCTCAGATCAACATCTCGAAGACCAGCGGCGGCGCGCTCGGCTCGGACTCCCGCAACCTCACCTACTCCGATGTGCGGGCGCTGCAGGACAACTCGGCCGCGCTCGACGTCGCCAGCGTCACCCCGGTGGTCGGCGGCCCGGCCACGGTCACCTATGGGCAGCTCAAGTACCAGGGTGACGTAATCGGCTCGACGACCGACATCCTGGAGGTCGCGAACCGCACCGTGATGCTGGGCTCGATGTTCACCCAGGCCCAGTACCAGGGCGGCGAGCGGGTCACGCTGCTCGGGCCGGAGATCGCCGGTGCGCTGTTCGACGGTGACCCGGCCACCGCCCTGGGCAAGGTGGTCCGCATCGAGCGCACGAACTTCCGGGTCATCGGCATCCTGGCCGCGGACGGGCAGAACGACGACGCGACGATGATGCCGCTCGGCGCCGC
>Ga0137416_10002190_pt1 | contig 10353 bp, 14 predicted proteins | sample CZODoug3_1_1_16f_FD_108282 | JGI IMG/M metagenome (GOLD analysis project Ga0137416, IMG submission 108282) | Vadose zone soil fungal communities from Angelo Coast Range Reserve, California, USA - CZODoug3_1_1_16fungal (Illumina Assembly) | ecosystem: Environmental > Terrestrial > Soil > Vadose...
AGAGGGTATCAGGTAGCTCTTCTCCAGGTTACCGCACTGACCCGAGCGAGGAGGCGGGAGAAGAACCGTCCATCTCATTCAGTGATTCGAGCAAAGACCGCAGTTCCTTCTCCAGCCCCGGAGTGGCCTTGCAGAACGCATCGATGTCCACGGTATCTTCGAGCGACAAGCGATCCACATATGCCGCCAGCGCTTCCGCAATGGCGCGCTCTTTCTCCGAAGTTTTCTCCGCCCCGCCCGCCATGGCCTCCGGATCTTTTCTTGGGTTTTCCTTGCTCATGGTTATCCAGCCGACGCTTCCAGCTCGCGAAAGCGCTTCAACCCGCGGTGCAACAGGAGCGCAACGCTTTCTCGCGATTTTCCCACGCGCTCGGAGATCTCTTTCGTTGTCAGCCCTTCAAACTTCGCCAGCACGATCACTTCCCGGTATTCCGCTGGAAGCGCATCCAGCTTCTTAAGCAGGATCTGCACCGTCTCTTCGCGCGCAAACAATCGGCTGGGCGTTTCCGAATCCACCGGCTCCGGCCCCGTGGGGTTGCTCTCGGACCGGAACCGTAGCAGTTCCTCCGCCCGGCGCTTTCCCCGGTTCAGGTATCGCGCTGCATCCATGATTACGTGGTCGGCGATTCGGGATAGCCACGCCATCAAACTCCCCGGCGATTGATACGTAAACTGCTTCATGTCTCGTGCCGCCGCCAGGAACACTTCCTGCAGAATGTCATCCACTTCCATGGCGCCACGCAGTTCCGCGCTCATCTTGTAATGCACCAGTACCGCCATGCTCCGCTGGTACTTCCGGAAGACCAGGCCGAAGGCCGCCGTGTCACCTCCCTTGAATCGTTCTACAAGATCGTACGTGGACGTTTGGCCGTCCATCTTCTCTGCGCTCCGGGTTGCATCTTGGAATGCTTCGTACTCTATCTACAGCCCACCTCTGGAAGCAAGCTTTCCTGCCTCTTGCCTCCTCGTGTGCCCCGTGGAAGTCCCCGGATCGATCAGCGCGCCAAGTTCATCCGCGGCACCTACATGAGTCGAAACTCCATCAATCTTCCCAGTCCCCATTCAAACGGGCACCCTGCTATCCCCAGCAAACCACTTATAATAATCCTTGACCTACGGTACCAATATGCTATAATGGTTTGGTTAAGTTGGCACGATTCCTTCGTGCCCTGCGAACCATGCGCCCCCGCCACGCGGTCCTTCTAACTTCTTTAGAATGCGCAGTTCCGAGTAGTATACCTATTAGTATACTAGATGCGCCCATATCCTCTTTAGAATCCGCACTTACCCCTCCCAACTCACTGAAAACGCAGCCACTTTAAGCTTTTTAGAATCCGTTGTTACGAGCATTTCTCTCGCAAACCCTTTAGAATCCGCACTTACAAAAAACATGGGGGTTGGGGGCCTGTCCATTCCAATTTAAAACCGGCCACTCGCCACTCCCCACTCGGCACATTACTCAAGTTCTTTCTTTTCACATCCTTGCGCACTCTTTTGCACTTTTTTGCACTCAGAAAAAACTCAACTCTTTTCTTTTCAATCGTTTCCACACTCTGCGTCAAAAAACGAGCCCGAATGGGGGGAGGTGTGCAGTCTCTCAGTGTGCGTATTTCACAGGACAGGGAGAATTCGAGCCAATCAGCGCCTGCCACTCTTCATCTTTCACGGATCACGGATCACGGGTCACCAATCACCAGTCACCAATCACGAGTCACAAGTTACCGGTCACGAGTCACGTCTAACCACCCACGTCGCCCTTCCGAAGGGCCCCCGTCGGCCTTATCATCGTTCCTTCACGCCGAGCCCAACCATGCCCCCGCCGCCCATCCCCGGCCTCAATCCCGTCTACGAGGACTACGCCCGCTGCGTCCACTGCGGCCTGTGCCTCAACGCCTGCCCCACCTATCGCCTGTGGAACCTCGAGGCCGATTCGCCGCGCGGCCGCATTCACCAGATGATCCAGGTCGAGTTGAACCAGCAACCCATCACCGATTCCTTCGTCGATCACATCGACAAATGCCTCGACTGCCGCGCCTGCGAAACCGCCTGCCCCTCCGGCGTCGAATATGGAAAACTCGTCGAGCACTCCCGTGCGCGCATCGAGCGCGATTATCCCCGTTCCTGGCTCGCTCGCACCACGCGCAATTTCGTTTTCCGGCACTTTCTCCCCGAACCGCATCGCATCATCGACGCCGCGCGTGTTCTGCGTTTCTATCAACGCTCCGGCCTGCAGGCCATCGCGCGCGGCATCGGCGTCCTGAAGCTTCTCGGCCTCGCCGAGCGCGAGCGTCTCCTCCCGCGTATCGACGATGATTTTTTCTACCGCCATCTCGGCGCCACGTTTCCCGCCGCCGGCCCGCGCCTCGCCCGCGTTGCATTTTTCGCCGGATGCATTGCCAACGTCACTTTTTCGCAGCTCAACGAAGCCACCATCCGCGTCCTTACCGCCAATGGCTGCGAAGTCGTCGTCCCAAAGGATCAACTCTGCTGCGGCGCGCTCGCCGCGCACGCCGGCGTTCGCGACGCTGCCCGCGATCTCGCGCGAAACAATCTCTCCGCATTTCTTCGCGAAGACTTCGACGCCATCATCACCAACTCCGCCGGCTGCGGCTCCACCCTCAAGGAATACCATCATCTCTTCTCCCTGGGCGAAAAAGAGCACACCCACGCCCGCGAATTTGCCGCCAAAACCAGCGATGTCACCGAATTCCTCGCCGCCCTCGGCCTCACCGCAAAAATGAAGCCGCTTCCCATCCGCGTCACGTACCAGGATTCCTGCCATCTTCTCCACGGCCAAAAAATCCGCGAAGCCCCGCGCGCGCTTCTGCGCGCCATCCCCGATCTCGATTTTGTGGAATTGCCCTATTCGGAAATCTGTTGCGGCTCCGCCGGCGTCTACAACATCACGCAAACCGAGACATCCCTCGAACTACTCGCCGAGAAAATGCGCCACGCCCAATCCACCCGCGCCCAAACTATCGTCACCGCCAACCCCGGTTGCCTCCTGCAACTTCGCGCCGGCGCCGCCATCCACCGCACCAGCCAGGAAGTCCTCCACGTCGTCGAACTCCTCGACCGCGCCATGGTCTCCGCATGAGCCTCTCGTCCATCTGCACATTTTGCGCGTTGAGGAGGTCTCCACATTACCCCAAGCCAAATCCTTTACCTCCTGAACCTCCTTTACTCCCTTTATTTCCCCTCCAGAAACAGCGGCGCCCTTCCCGCGGCGATGGGGGCTGCCGCGAAAAGGGCGTGCCGTCTTCAGGAGAGAAGATCGTGCCGGCTGCTCCACGGCCACCAATTATCTTGGCTGTAATGCAGCCGCAGAAACCGAAGCTGAAATCAGTTGTCGGGAGGATGTGGCGGCGGAGCAGCGTCCGGCCCGCCGTTGAATCTATGGAACATTCTGTTCTTGCCGGCTGTCACCGTGTAGTCGGATGGCACGGTGAAGAGCGCCGCAGCCGGCTCGGAACGCTGAACCCACGTCACCGTGTAGACCGTATCGCCAAAGCGCGGATCGCTGCGCTTGCTCATCACCACCATCTGCAATTCATTGGAATACCAATGCTCGGATACGATGGTGATCGCTTTATCGTTTCCGATTTGTCCCGCGGGAATCGAATGGGTGACGCACGTTCCTTGTGCGCTCACGCCCGCGATCGTCTGCGTGCCCAGGTCCTCCTTCTTCAGCGAGCCGTCAGCGATGGCCTGCTCCTGGTGATATTCCATCTTGCCCTTTACTGCGTCCTTCATCATGCCAGAGGGCGCCTCCATCTTTTCCGCGATTTTTGCCTCGGGGTGCAGGACGAAATTGGTCCCGGCCACGGGATCATTGATGAATACAAACGACTTCGGCTGCCCCGATGTCTCCAGCCACCCGATCGCAGGCAATGTCACGTCCTTGCGAAATCGTCCCTGGCTGTCGCGGTAGAGTTTCGTTTTCGTCGTTCGCGTGATGTGGTTTCCGTCTGCGAGAGTTTGCGTCGTCTCGGAAACAGCAATCGCGCTGAACGGCACGCCAGTCACGAGTTTTCCGCCGTGCATTCCCTCGAAGCCCAGCAACTCGATGCGTTCTCCGATCATGCCAGCTTCCGGTCCGGGGCCTTGGAGCATCACCATCTGTGGCGGTGGCAGCGGCGCCGGATCCTGCGCTCCTGCCAATCTCGCGCTCAAGAGGAAAACTCCGCTGAGAACCATACTCATGCATACTCTGCGATTCATTATTCCTTCTCCTCTTCTCTCCCGAACTGCTGCGAACTCTTTGCTAGCGCAATCGCGGCCAGTCCCTTCTTCAACTGCGCGATCCATGCACCGAGCGGCCCCTTCAGCTCGGCGCCATCCGCAGATTTCCATTTCTCCCAAAAGGCCAGTGCCCCCATTTGCGTGTTCCTCCTCGAGGCGCAGCGAGAGCGCCCCGCTCCGCATAAACTCTTACTGCGGCAGCCGCACCGCTTGCGGCAATCCATCGTCGCCGACGAGCAGATCCACCTGGATCCACTCGCCCGCCCGCTCTTCATTCACGGGCAAGCCCAGCGCGCCCAGCGCGCCGCGTTGCATGCGCACGCGCAAAATGGCGGCTTCCTCAGTATCCGCGACGAAGGCTCCGGGCAGAAACGTGAAGCCGCTCAACTCATTGTCAGCCACCAGTGTTTCGGAACTGCCTGCTCCCACCGAAACCGGCCGCCGCGTTCCTTTTGGAGCCACGGTGGAAATTTGGCGATTCCCTCCGGCGGCGGAATTGTTTTCCGGAATTTTGTTCACGGGTGGAACCGAATTCAGATGGTTAGTAGTTTCTTCAAGCGGACTGTGGCGCCAATTGCGCCAGCTTACCGCACCGGCCAGCACGGCGGCAGCAGCCAACGCCCACGCGGCAACTACGGCAGTGCGCCGCACTTTCAACGTCACGTGCCGCGTGCGGAACTCCTGCCGCAAGCGCATCTCCACGCGCGCGGGCGCCTGCGCCATGGCGGTATCTTCCGCGAACGCGCGAAGCTCCATCCCAGCCAACTGCCAGGAATCCTGCAGCGCCGCGCACCGGGAACATGCGCTGGCGTGTTCCCGCGCCGCCACGCGCTCACCTTCGCTCAACGAAGCGTCGCGCTCCGCGCCCAATCCAATCACTTCAAATTCTTCGCAGTTCATTTCACACTTCCCTCGTTCATTGCGGCCAGGATGCGACCAACATTCGTGGCCACCGCAACACGGTCAATGTTCCCAGTGGCCGCTAAACGGCCGACAAATCTCAAAATGTTTTTCATCGAGCCGCACTCGCGCGCCGGGGCACGTCGCGCAACATTTCCAGCTTTGCCATCAGCAATGCCCGCCCGCGATGCAACCGTGAACGAATCGTGCCAATCGGGCATCCCGCCATTTGCGCCGCTTCCTCGTAAGTCAGTTCTTCCAGCTCGCATAGCACTATGGCTTCGCGAAACTCCACGGGCAATTCCAGCACGGCGGCCCTCACCTGCTCCCTGCGTTCGCGTTTTTCCGCCCACATCGCCGGCGTGGACAAGTCCTGCAAAACCACTCCGGAGCCCGTGCCATCCTCGTTTTTTACTTCAAGCGAAATTTCCCGCGGCAAACGCTCCAGATGTTTCATCACGCGGTTGCGCGCCACTCCGTAAAGGAAGGCTCCGAGCGCTCCGCGCGTGGCGTCATACTTTCTCGGATCACGCATCAGGGTCATGAACACGTCCTGCACGATCTCTTCCGCGGCCCAGGTATTTCCCGTCATGCGCAGCGCAAAGCGGTACATGGCCGCCTGGTGCCGCCGGTACAGGAGCGTAAATGCCTCCTCATCGCCCTTGGCGGCCCGCCGCAACAGAACGTCGTCTCTATCTTGCTCGGCGATCCTCATCTCTCCTGATAAGACGTTCTGCCCGGTTTTCTATATCAATTCCGGGCCGAGGGCGAAAAAGTTCCCGCCCGCTGCCGACTCCTGGCTGCCAGGGCATAAGTCTTTGGTCCCGCAATAGGTTAGACGTGAGTGGAGGACCTTGCGTGTCGCACAAACGCTAAGGCGGAAGAAATGGTGCACTGCAACATAAAGCGCCGCGGGGAAGCAGTCTTTATTTCTTCTCGGGCTTGAACATGCCGGCGGCAATTTTGGTGACCAAGCGGCGGGGCACGAGGCGTTCGCCGTGAGCGCCGAGATAATTTCCGAGGCCGGAGATGACGTAACTTTTGCCGGCCGCCAGGGCTTTCAGTCCTGTGTGTGCGACTTTTTCGGCGGTCTCGGCGTTTCGAAGGAATTTTTCCTGGCCGGCAACGGTGGCGAATTCGGACTCCGTGGAGCCTGGGCAAAGGGCGCAGACGCGGATTCCATAGGGTTTCATTTCTTCGGCGAGGCCTTCGGCGAAAAGCAGATCGAACGCTTTGGTGGCAGCGTAGGTCGCAATGTAGGGAACGGCTTGGAATGATGCGGTTGACGCGAGGATGAGAATGTCGCCGCGGCGGCGCGCGACCATTTCCGCCAAATACAGCCGGGTTAAATGGACCACGGCATGGCAATTCACCTGCACCATGTCGAGCAGGCGCTGTTTTTCAACGGAGTGAAATTCTCCGTAGTGGCCGAAGCCGGCGTTGTTGATCAAGAGATCGATGTCGATTCCTTTTTCCTTCGTGAAGGCAAAAATCTTTTCCGGAGCGTTCGAATCCGCCAGATCCGCGGCAATCACTTCGGTCGTGATTTTGTAATTGGCGGCGAGGCGGCGGGCCAAGTCTTCCAGGCGATCTTTGCGCCGCGCGGTCAACACAAGATTCGTTCCGCCAAAAGCCAATTCTTTGGCAAAGGCCACGCCGATCCCTGCGCTGGCTCCGGTGATGAGCGCCCATTTTCCAGACCAATCTGCCGCCGTCGGCGGCTTCGCAGGTGACAAGGCGCCCTCCACAGAAGAGGATCATAAAGCTCAAGGAGAAAATTTCTGGCGGAGAGGGTGGGATTCGAACCCACGGTACGGTTTCCCGTACGCTCGCTTTCGAGGCGAGTACTTTCAACCGCTCAGTCACCTCTCCGCGGTCGTTGCTGACTTTATCGTAGCAGAGCGTTACGTTTTTCGGCAATCAGGTGCGGACACTCTGACAATGCGCTGTGGCGCCGACTTGATTTTGTTCGATGGCATTGAACGCGGGGGCATGGCGCAAATCGCGAAGCGCACAGGCTAAAGCTTGTGTTACTGGCGGCGTTCGGCGAAGAAAGACTGGATGATGGCGGCGCAGTCGGCGGCGAGGACGCCAGACGTGACTTCTACATGATGGTTAAGGTGCCGGTGGGAGAGGATTTCGAAGCAGGAGCGGACGGCGCCGCCTTTGGGATCGTCGGCGCCATAGACGAGGCGCGGGACACGGGCCTGGATCATGGCGCCCGCGCACATGCTGCAGGGCTCGATGGTGACGTACAGCGTAGTATCGGCAAGGCGATAGTTTCCGAGAAGACAGGCGGCTTCACGAAGGACGACGACTTCGGCGTGGGCAGTGGGGTCGCAATCACGGATGGTGCGGTTGTTCGAACGCGCCAAAATCTTGCCTGCATGGACGAGCACGGCGCCGATGGGGACTTCGCCGGCTTCGGCGGCGGAGCGGGCCTCAGCAAGAGCTTCCTGCATGAACTGGACATCGACTTCCATCTTCGGCGAGAGAATAACACGCGGGAGGAACAGAAACGGAATTAACACAGAGGTCACAGAGACCGCAGAGAACACCGAGAAAAAGCAGAAAAGCTGTTGCTTGACAATTGGGGAGGGGGGAAACACACTAGGCGCATGCGGGAACTCCTGGAGCGATTGTTTCAAGTGGATTTTTTGAAGGGCCTGGCGGTCACGTTTCGAACGCAGCATCCGAAGAATATTGTGACGGAGCAGTATCCCTTGGAGCGGCCGATGGTGGCGGAGCGGTATCGCGGCGCGCCGCGGCTGAACAACAATCCCGAGACGAACGAGACGCTGTGTATTGGCTGCAATTTGTGCGCGCTGGCCTGCCCGGAGAACCTGATCGTGGTGGGCTGGCAACGTGACGACGCCACGCGAAGGAAAGTACTGACGACTTTCACCTATGATACTTCGCGGTGCATGTTCTGCGGACTCTGCGAAGATGCTTGCCCGGTGGATGCGCTGGAGCTGACACAGGATTTCGAAATGGCGTACTTCACGCGCGAAGGCGCGATCTGGGACCGTCACCGCCTCGAACAGGGGCCAACGCCTGCACGCTACACCCGTTAAAGATTCGAATGGAACTTCGTAAAGATCCCATCACACAAAGCTGGGTCATCCTGGGACAGAGAGAAGCACGCGGCGACGCGCCGGAGGATTGCCCGCTTGAGCCTGCCAAGATCGAAAAACTGCGGTTCATTCTGACGTGGCCCGCGGAGGGAGCATGGCAAGTGCGGGTGCTGCCGCATCCAGAGCCGCTCTATCACATCGAGGGAGAACCCGGACGCCTGGCGGAAGGGATGTACGACAAGATGGGCGCGCTGGGCGCCCACGAGGTGGTGGTGGAGACGCCGCTGCACGACAAACGAATGTCGCAGTTCGGCGACGAAGAAATCGAACGGGTGCTGTGGGTGTGGGCTTCGCGCATCGCCGATTTGAAGAAGGACGCGCGATTCAAGTATATAAGCGTGTTCAAGAACCAGGGTGCAATGGCGGGAGAAGAATGGCCGCATGCACATTCGCAGGTGACGGCCACGATTTTCGTGCCGCGGCGGATCAAATACGAGCTCAGTTTCGCGCACGAATGGTTCAAAGATAAAGAGCGCTGCATTTTCTGCGACACCGTGCGTCAGGAAGAGAAGCAGGGAAAGCGCATCGTGGACGTGCAGGGAGATTACTACGCGCTGTGCCCCTATGCTTCGCGCGTGCCGTATGAAATCTGGCTGATGCACCGGCGTCACAATCATTTGTTCGAACAGCCGCGGCCGGGTTCGAATCGCAGGCAGTTGGCGGCGCTACTGGGACGGGTATTGCGCCGGCTGGAGAAAGTGGCGCCGGCATATCACCTGGTGGTGCACACCTCGCCCAATACGAAGAACAAAAAAGGTGAACTGGCGGGCTACTGGAAAACGCTGGCGGATGATTACCACTGGCATATCGAGATCCTGCCGATCGTGGAGAAGACCAGCAAGTCTTACAGCATCAAAGAGGTGTACTTCAACGCAGAATTGCCGGAGCAGGCGGCCGCGAACTTGCGAGCGTTGGACCCCAATTCATGAAGCATGGCCACGCGAATCCAGGCGAGCCAGGGCGAATCCTCCTTACCTTGATCATCATGCTGTTCCTGGTGATTTTTTGCACCGGATTGTACCTGGCGAGGCGTCCCATTCTGCGCTTTGCGGCGGAAGCCTGGATCATCGAGGATGCCTACGACAAGGCGGACGCGCTCATCATTCTGGGCGACGATAATTTTTATGCCGATCGGGCCACGCGGGGAGCGCAATTGTTCCGGGAAGGGAAGGCGCCCGTGATTGTGGCGAGCGGAAGACGGCTGCGGCCGAATGCGGGGATCGCGGAATTGATGGAACACGACCTCGTCGAGCGCGGAGTGCCAAGAGATAGGATCGTGCGGTTTGCACACGACGCGGACGGCACGCTGGAGGAAGCGCAAGCACTTACGCGGCTGACCAGAGAAAGGAAATGGCATAGCGTGATCGTGGTGACGTCGAATTTTCACACGCGCCGGGCGCGGTATATATTTCAGCGCGTTTTTCCAAAGGGCGTGGAGGTGCGCGTGGCCAGCGCGCGAGACGGAGACTTTGATCCCGAGCATTGGTGGAAAAAGCGTAAGTCAATCAAAGAGTTAACGAGGGAGTTTGCCGGGATGGCGGTGACATTGTGGGAGCTGCGGGGGAGGAGTGAGACAGGTGAGACAACCCAATCGGTAGTGGAATTGGTAGAACTAATTCCGCAATTAGTGGTATAGCGTTTCGGAAAACACCCCAGATTTGCTACCCGCCATTCTTGTTTACAGCCGCTAAGTCGTGTACTATGTTCACACTTCAGAGTCGCAGTTCCAACCAGCCCTGCGATAAGCGGCTTCGAAAATCCAGTTTTCGATGTCGAGGTGCGCGATGTGGAAGAAAGAAGATTCGAAGCCCGAACAAGTCTCCGGCAACCTCGCGGCTCCTGCAAATTCCGTGACTCCGTCCAGCACTCCTCCGGCGAACAGGCCTTCGCTGTCCGGCGCGGTTCCTGCTTCGTCGCGGGCGGCCGCGTGCATCAGCCAGGGAATCAAAATCAAAGGTGAAGTAACGGGCAGTGAAGATCTTTTCGTTGACGGCGTGGTGGAGGGAAAACTCAGCCTCACGACAAACAGCTGCCTGACCATTGGACCGAACGGAAGCGTGAAAGCAGACGTGATCGC
>Ga0137416_10002191_pt1 | contig 10351 bp, 10 predicted proteins | sample CZODoug3_1_1_16f_FD_108282 | JGI IMG/M metagenome (GOLD analysis project Ga0137416, IMG submission 108282) | Vadose zone soil fungal communities from Angelo Coast Range Reserve, California, USA - CZODoug3_1_1_16fungal (Illumina Assembly) | ecosystem: Environmental > Terrestrial > Soil > Vadose...
GCCACGGCACCAAAACCTCCGCAACATCGTAGCGTCGTAGTCTTTTGCGCCTCTCATCAACGGAAAAACAACGTGCTCGATAAATCAGCTCCACAATCCTCCACCCGCACCTCCGGCCCGCTGGCGGGCTTTCGTGTCGTCGAATTTGCCGGCATTGGGCCTGGCCCCTTTGCATGCATGATGCTGGCGGACATGGGTGCGGAGGTGGTGACGCTGGATCGCGTCGGCGCCAACAAGAACCTGAAATCGGTGGCGGGGCGTGGACGAAAGGTTGTCGAACTCGACCTGAAGGACAAAGCCGCGATCGCGCAGGTGCTTGACCTCCTGGCCAATGCCGATGCGCTGATCGAGGGCTTTCGGCCCGGGGTGATGGAGCGGCTGGGGCTCGGGCCGGATGTGGTGCTGGCGCGCAATCCGCGCCTTGTCTATGGCCGCATGACCGGATGGGGGCAGGAAGGCCCGCTGGCGCAGGCCGCCGGCCATGACATCAACTACATCTCGGTGACCGGCGCACTGGCCGCGATCGGCACCAAGGACAAACCAGTACCGCCGCTCAATCTGGTCGGCGATTTCGGCGGCGGCGCGCTTTACCTTGTGGTCGGCGTGCTCGCAGCACTGCTGGAGGCATCAAGATCGGGCAAGGGACAGGTGGTGGATGCCGCGATGTGCGACGGCGCGGCATCGCTGATGTCGATGTTCTTCGATATGGCGGCTGTGGGCCGATGGACCGAGCAGCGCGAGAGCAACTTCCTCGACGGTGGTGCGCACTTCTACGGCGTCTATGAATGCGCCTGCGGCCGGTTCATTTCGATCGGCTCGATCGAACCGCAATTCTATGCGCTGCTGCGCCAACACGCAGGCCTTTCGGACGCCGACTTCGATCGTCAGATGGATCGGAAAGCATGGCCGGGGCTGAAGGAAAAGCTGACCGAGGTATTCAAGAGCAAGACGCGGGATGACTGGTGCAAGATCATGGAAGGCACAGACATCTGCTTCGCGCCGATCCTGACCATGGCGGAGGCACCAAATCATCCGCACAACGCGGCGCGCGAGATCTTTGTTACCCGCCACGGCGTCACCCAGCCAGCGCCGGCGCCGCGTTTTTCGCGCACCCCATCCGCGATCCGCGATGCGGCAAAGGCGGATATCGCCGAGCTGACGAGCGAGTGGAAGGGCGGGAGGTAGCGACAGCGTTCCCCGGACGCTGCGCAGCGCGCCGCGCTTGCGGCGTGGTGCGCTGCCGATCCGGGGTCCATTGAGTAGCCTCATACTTGTGGGTCCCGGCTCTGCGGTGCACCGCTAGCGCGCTGCACCGCGTCCGGGACACGAAACGCTACGCCGCGTTGTCCACTTTCAGCACACCGCGGCGAATCTGGTCTTCCTCGATCGATTCGAACAGCGCTTTGAAATTGCCTTCGCCAAAGCCGTCGTCGCCCTTGCGCTGGATGAACTCGAAGAAGATCGGCCCGATGGCGTTGGCGGAAAAAATCTGCAGCAGCACCTTGGTATGGCCGCCCTCGACCACGCCCTCGCCGTCGATCAGGATGCCATCGCGCTTTAATCGTGCAACATCCTCGCCGTGCTTGGGCAGGCGCGCGTCGATCTTCTCGAAATAGGTTTCGGGTGGCGACGGCATGAACGGCAGACCGGCCTCGCGCAAGCTCTCGACGGTGCGGTAGATATCCTGGGCGCCGCAGGCGATGTGCTGGATGCCCTCGCCGCGATAGACGCTGAGATATTCCTCGATCTGGCCGGACTCTCCGGCATCTTCATTGATCGGAATCCGGATCTTGCCGTCGGGGCTGGTCAGCGCCCGCGAGAACAGGCCCGACGCGCGGCCCTCGATATCGAAAAAGCGAATCTGGCGGAAGTTGAACAGTCTTTCATAGAAGCCGGTCCAGACATCCATGCGGCCGCGATGGACATTGTGGGTGAGGTGATCGAGATAGAACAGTTCCGCGCCTTCCGGTCGCGGATTTTTCTCGCCGAGCCAGTCGAATTCGGTGTCGTAGGCCGAGCCTTTGGCGCCGTAGCGATCGACGAAATACAACAGACTTCCGCCGATGCCCTTGATCGCGGGGACGTCGAGCGTCTTCTGGGCGGAGGAAATGTCGGCAGGTTCAGCGCCGAGCGATAGCGCGCGGTCATAGGCCTGCTTCGCATCGACGACTCGAAATGCCATCGACGGCGCGCACGGCCCGTGCGCCGCGACAAAGTTGAAGCCGTGGGTGCCGGGCGCTTCGTTGACGAGATAATTGATGTCGCCCTGGCGATAGACCGTGATCTTCTTGGTCCTGTGGCGCGCGACCGCCACATAACCCATCAGCTTGAACAGCGCGTGCAGCGCTTCGGGGTTCGGATGTGCATATTCGACAAACTCGAAGCCGTCGGTGCCCGCAGGATTATCGCTTGAAATCGTCGCCGCCGGCGCGTCGTGCGGAAATGGACCCATGACTGGTCTCCGTGATCTGACGGGCACGGATATTCGGTCGCTCGCGGCGCAATGTGCATGCAAAGATCGGACATTTCGGCTATATGATGCACGTTCTGTGCACCAAGAGGATATTTAGCGCATGATATCGGTTGACGCCTTTGACCTCAAGATATTGAGCGCATTGCAGGATGACGGCCGGCTGACCAACCAGCAGCTGGCCGACATCGCCGGCCTGTCGGCGTCGCAATGCTCGCGACGGCGGATGCGGCTCGAAGAAGACAAGATCATATCGGGCTATCACGCCGACCTCGCGAGCGAAGCGCTCGGCTTCAACGTCATCGCTTTCATTCACATCACGCTCGCGACCCATTCGCCCGACAACGCCAAGCGGTTTCGCACACTGGTCAATCGGGTCGACGACATCCAGGAGGCCTATTCGCTTACCGGCGATGCCGACTATCTGTTGAAGGTCGTGTTGCGCGACCTGAAAAGTCTGTCGGATATCGTCAACAACGTGCTGATGCCGCACCAGAGCGTGGCGCATGTACGCTCTTCGATCGTGCTGGATCGATTGAAGGAGAGCTCAAGGCTGCCGCTCAAGGAGTTGGCGCGTTAGATGTTCATGCGTTGTCATTCCGGGGCGCGCGAAGCGCGCGCCCGGAATCCATAACCACGACCGGGAGTATGGATTCCGGGCCTGCGCCAAGTGGCGCATCCACGATGTGCAATTTGCACATCGGGCAATGACAAGAATTGAGGCCGGCGCGTCCGAAATCGAGGGATATTCGTCATTCGTATCCAGTGTTCGATTTGCGATGATCCGCCCAGCTTCAACGTCACGAGACAACCATGGCGCTGCAACTTCGGCCAAACTGCGAATATTGCGACAAGGACCTTCCGCCAAATTCAACGGAAGCGCGGATCTGTTCCTACGAGTGCACGTTCTGTGCGGATTGTGCCGATGACAAGCTCCTAAATGTGTGCCCGAACTGCGGCGGCGGTTTCGTCTCGCGGCCGATCCGGCCGGCAAAGGAATGGCGTGCCGGATTGTCGGTCGAAAAGCGTCCCCCGTCGGACAAGCGCGTGCATCTGTCCTTTAGTCTCGACGAGGTCGCTGCGCATTCTGCGCGGATCAGGAATATTCCACCGCAGGAACGGTGAACTGCGGCCACACCGTCATTGCGAGGAGCGCAGCGACGAAGCAATCCACCTTTCTTCGCGGCTCTATGGATTGCTTCGCGGAGCCTGTCATCGGGCGCGCATTCGCGCGACCCGTTGGCTCGCAATGACGGACTCAAACGGCCGGCACAACCGTCCCCTCGACTTCGCCAAAGCCGACGCGGTACCCGTCGCCCTGGCACCAGCCGCGCATGACAAGCGAATCGCCGTCTTCGAGAAACGTCCTTTTGATGCCGTTCCCCAGTTCGACCGGTTCAGTACCGTTCCAGCTGATTTCGAGCAGGCTGCCGCGCTCGTGCTTCTCCGGGCCAGAGATGGTGCCGCTCCCCAAGAGATCGGCGACGTTCATCGCGCAGCCTGACGAGGCGTGGTGCACCAATTGCTGCACCGATGACCAGTACATGTATTTGAAATTGGTGCGGCAGATGCCGGCAGGTTCATTCATCTGCGCCGGGCGCAAACCGACATCGAGCCGCAGATCGTAATTGTTCGGCTGCGTCTGCCGCAGATAGGGCAGCGGCGTCGGATCCTGCGCCGGCCCATGGACCCGAAACGGCTCCAGCGCTTCGCGGGTGACGATCCAAGGGCTGATCGAGGTCGCAAATGCCTTGGCCTGGAACGGGCCCAGCGGCACATATTCCCATTGCTGAATATCGCGCGCGCTCCAGTCGTTCAACAGCACAAAGCCGAAGATCATGTCCTCCGCTTGGCTCTCGCTGAGCATCTCGCCGATCGGAGATGGCTGCCCGATCACGACGCCCATTTCAAGCTCGAAATCGAGCCGCTTGCAGGGCGAAAAACTCGGCAACTCCGCATTCGGCGGCTTCAGCTGGCCGCGCGGCCGGCGCACCTTGGTGCCCGAGACCACAACAGTGGAAGAGCGTCCGTTGTATCCGATCGGGATGTGCAGCCAGTTCGGCAGCAGCGGATTGGATTTATCGCGGAACATGGTGCCGACATTGGTGGCATGTTCTTTCGACGAATAGAAATCGGTGTAACCGGCAACCGCGATCGGCAGATGCAGTTTCGCATCCGCCATCGGTACCAACGCGCGGCGGCGCAACGTGTCGTTATCGCGCAGTTCCGGATTGTCATGACGCAAGAGTTCACTGATCCCCGCCCGGGTCCGCGACCACACCTTCGGCCCCAGCGCCATGAAGGGATTCAGCATCGGCGCCGCAAAGACACCCAACTCGCCGACATCCAGTCGTCCGTCCTGTTCGAGCTCCCAGAGATCGAGGATGTAATTACCAATCGCAACGCCGACGCGAGGGGCTAATCCGTCTTTCGCCGAGAACACGCCATAAGGGAGATTCTGGATCGGAAAATCCGACGCGGGGTCGACTGGAATGAAGCAGCGGAGGGTGGGATCGTTGGGATTTATCGGCACTTCTGGCTTCGTCCTTTCTTCCCCTCTCCCCTTGTGGGAGAGGGTGGTGAGAATGAGCGCAGCGAATTCGAACCGGGTGAGGGGTTACGGTCTATCGATAGAAAGAGACCCCTCACCCGGCTGCGCGCCTAGCGGCGCGCATCCACCCTCTCCCACAAGGGGAGAGGGGAAGAAACCAACTACCGCTTGTTCGGATCGAACCGCTTTTCCAATCCCTTCCAGCAATCCGCGTAGTCATCCTGCAGCGTTGGGGACTTCGCCGCGTGCGCGGTAACACGCTGCGGATATCGCGTCTCGAACATGAAGGCCATGGTGCCCGTCAGCTTGACCGGCTTTAATTCCGAGTTGCTGGCGTGATCGAAAGCCTCGCGATCCGGGCCGTGCGGCAGCATGCAATTGTGCAGGCTGATACCGCCCGGTGTGAATCCTTGCGGCTTGGCGTCGTAGACGCCGTAGATCAGTCCCATGAACTCCGACATGATGTTCATATGATACCACGGCGGACGGAAGGTATTTTCCGCCACCGCCCAGCGCTCCGGGAAGATCACAAAATCGATGTTCGCGGTGCCTGCGGTCTCCGATGGCGACGTCAGCACGGTGAAGATCGACGGATCGGGGTGGTCGAAGCCAATGGCGCCGACCGGCGAGAATGTGCGCAGATCGTATTTGTACGGCGCGTAATTGCCGTGCCATGCCACGACGTCGATCGGGGAATGCGGCAGCTTGGTCGCAAACAATGAGCCGCCCCATTTCACGAACAATTCGGTCGGCGTGTCCTTGTCTTCATACGCGGCGACAGGGGTGAGGAAATCACGCGCATTGGCCAGACAATTGGCGCCGATCGGACCGCGCTCCGGCAGCGTGAAGGCGCCGCCGTAATTTTCGCAAAGATAACCGCGCGCAGGACCCGCTGGGATCTCGACGCGGAATTTCACGCCGCGCGGGATCACCACGATTTCGCCGGGCTCGGCATCGATCCGGCCGAACTCGGTGACGAAGCGCAGATTGTTCTGCTGCGGCACGAACAACATCTCGCCATCGGCATTGTAAAAATGCTGGTCGACCATCGATCTGGTGATGAGGTAGACATGCGCGGCCATGCCTCCTTGTGTGTTGACGTCCCCGGCCGTGGTCATGGTCTGCACGCCTTGCAGGAACGTCATGTCCTCCTTGGGGATCGGCGCCGGATCCCAGCGCAATTGCGCGATCGAGATCTCCTGTTCGAAACACGGTGCGGTGCGCCACAAGCCGGCGTCGACCCTGGTAAAGCGCCCGGAGTGCCTCACCGATGGCCTAATGCGATAGAGCCATGAGCGTTCATTGCTGCCGCGCGGCGCCGTGAATGGCGAGCCGGACAGCTGTTCGGCATAAAGCCCATAGGCGCAACGCTGCGGCGAGTTGCGCCCGATCGGCAGCGCACCGGGCAGCGCCTCGGTCTCAAAGCTGTTGCCGAAGCCGGACATATAGCCCGGCGTGATATTTTGGGAATTCCGGCTGATGATGTCGGGCGACGTGTTGATGTTCATGTCATCCTCCTTGCAAGGCAGCCCACATTTCCTGATCGCGCTTGTCAGTCCAGATCACGGGATCGTCGATCCCGGAAGCCTCGTCGAACGCACGCGAGACGTTGAATGGCAGGCAGTGCTCGTAGATCGCAAAGCTCGAAAACTTCGGATCCATCACCTCGCGCGTTGCCGCCATCGTTTCCTTGAGATTGCGCCCTTTGGCGACCGCCGTTTCCGCCGCGCCATAGAGCGAGGTGACGAAATCGCGCGTCATCGCGATGGCGTCGCGCCCGGTCGCTAAGCCCTTGAGGGCATCGCCGCGCCCCGGCGCGATTGCCTTGGGATTGAAGGCGCGAATTTCGTTCAGCGTCGTCGGCCACTCGCGCAAATGCGCGTCGCCGCAATAGCACGCCGAATGATATTCGATCAGGTCGCCGGAAAACATCACCTCGGCGTCGGGTACCCACGCCACGATGTCGCCGGAGGTGTGTCCCGCACCGAGCGACATCAGCCGCACTTCACGCTTGCCGAGATAGATCGACATGTCGGTTTCGAATGTCAGCGTCGGCCAGGTCAGGCCCGGAATGCTCTGAGCATCCTGGAACAGGCGCGGAAAGCGGCCGTATTCCGAATCCCAATCCTGCTGGCCTCGCTCTTCGATCAGACGATGGGTTTCCGCTGAGGCGATCACCGCTTGCGCCTTGTAGGCCGACGCACCGAGCACGCGCACCGCATGATAATGCGACAGCACCACATATTTGATCGGCTTGTCGGTGACGGTGCGCACCCGCTCGATCACTTTGTTGGCCATCGCCGGCGTCGCCTGCGCGTCGAACACGATGCAGCCGTCGTCACCGACGATGACAGCGGAATTCGGATCGCCTTCGGCGGTAAAGGCAAACAGATCGGTGCCGATCTCGGAGAAGGTGATTTTCTTCTCCGCCATGTCGGTCGTGGATGCGAAACCCTTGGTAGCCATCAATGCAATTCCCTCTACGCGTTCAAGCTTGCGATTCGTTTCATTGTTGTTGCTGCTGTTGCTGGCTGGCATCCACCATCCTTCGCCGGGCAAGTGCGATGGCTTCGCGCAGCACGTCGAGATCGCCGATATGGTTGGCGAGAATCAGAACCAGCGCCGCATCGAGATCGACGCTCTGCGCGTCACTCAGTCCGCGATGCGCTTCGACCACAGCACGAAATGCATCGTCCGGCTTGGCGAAATTCGAGCTGGTAGACAATGCCATTCTAGAACCTCAGTTGTGACCCGCGGCGCGCGCCAACGCGGTCTCTAGCACGGAGCGTGTCGGATGCCGGAAACGTGCTGCGACATAACCGTCGGGCCGCAACAGATAGGCCGTCCCAGGCTCGGCATCGTAGCGTGCGCCGGCTAACCCCGCGGAATCGGAAAATCCGTCATTGCCCCCGATACGGATCACTCCAACGCCATCGGGGCGATCGACCGCTCCGCCATTGCCAAACTCAAGCAGCGTGAACCGCGTTCCGGCCTTGATGAAGGCTTCGGTCAAAAACGTAGGGTCGCCGGCCGGTGCGGCAAGGGGCGCATCGGGCATGGAAGCACCGGGCCGCGGGCCGCCGCGCCACGCATCGCAATCGGCGGTCGAAAGCGGCGAGTCATAGATCGAGGGAACCGAGAGCCGTCCGCCGTTGATCATGCGCTTGCCGAATTCGGTTTCCTTGGCCAGCGACAGTACCGCCTTTCGCAACCGCGCCTCCTGGCGGGAGCCAGGTGCCATGAAATCGGTGGAGCGGGTCGATTCCCGGATGTTCTCGTCGGCCGCGCCGCTACGCTCGGCGTGATAGCTCTCGAGCAATGCTTCCGGCGATGTCTTCCTCAGCACGCGGTCAAGTTTCCATGCGAGGTTCTCGGCGTCCTCCAGCCCGGAATTGGCACCCCTCGCACCGAACGGCGAGACCTGATGCGCGGCATCACCGGCAAAGATCACGCGGCCGTGGATAAATCTATCCATCCGACGGCACTGGAATTTGTAGAGCGAGATCCATTCGAATTCGAACTTCTCATGGCCGAGCATGCGTGCGATCCGCGGCCGCACATTTTCCGGCAGCTTCTCGATCGCAGGATCCGCATCTGGATGGAGTTGCAGATCGATGCGCCAGATGTCGTCCGGCTGCTTGTGCAACAGCGCCGACCGCCCGGCGTGAAACGGCGGGTCGAACCAGAACCAGCGTTCGGTCGGAAATTCCGCGGTCATCTTGACGTCGGCGATCAGAAATTGATCCTCGAACACCTTCCCAGCGAATTCCGCGCCGACCATTTGCCGCAACGACGATCGCGCGCCGTCGCAGGCGACGACATAGGCCGCGCGTATCCGATAGGGTCCGTCCGGCGTCTCGATCGTCAGCACCACAAGATCGTGGCGCTGCTCCAGACCGATCACCTTGTTGCGCCAGCGCAAATCGATCGCGGGCAATTCCTGCACGCGATCCACAAGATAGGCCTCGGCATGGAATTGCTGGAGATTGATGAAGGCGGGCCTCTTGTGGCCCTGCTCCGGCAGCAGATCAAATTGAAAAAGCTGCGACGCGCCGTGAAAAATCTTGCCAACGCTCCACACCACGCCCTTATCGACCATGCGGCCACCGACGCCGAGCCGATCCCAGAACTCAAGCGAGCGCTTGGAAAAGCAGATCGCGCGCGACCCCTCGCCGATCCGGTCGGCATCGTCGAGCAGCAAGACCGGCAAACCGCGCTGCGCCAGATCGATCGCAAGCGACAGGCCGACCGGCCCGGCGCCGACCACCACAACCGGATATTGCGCAGCGTCGGCACCGATCCGATCCTGATCCGGGTGGCGGCGATAGCCGAACTGGGTTTTGGACTGCTGCACCATGCGCTCAACCTTGCTCTGGCCAAGAGACTTCATCACCGCTAGGATAGTCGCATCTGCAACTATCTAAACTCCCCGCGCGTTCGCCCGTCAACTCAAATTGGAGCGTTTTTTGGCAAAGGCGGTTTCGAGCAAAGGGGTTGCCGGTTCGCGCCAGGAAACCGCGTCCAAACAAGACTCTCAACTCGATCTCTTCAGGTTTGTGCCATTTCGTCTGAACCGGCTGGCGGCCGAAGTCAGCGCTGCGCTATCCAGCGAATACCAGGAGCGTTACGGGCTGGACATTCCGGAATGGCGCGTGCTGGCAACGCTCGGCTTCCGCGGCGACGCCTGCAGCGCGCAATATATTGCGCATTGCACCCGAACCCACAAATCGACCATCAGCCGCGCCGTCACCGCCCTGCTGACACGGCGACTGCTGGAACGTGTCGAGAATGAAGACGACCGCCGCGAGTACCAGTTGCGCATGACGCGGAAAGGCAAAGCGCTTTATGAAGAACTGATCCCGCGCCTAAAGCGCAAGGAGCAGGAAATCCTGTCGTGCCTTTCGGCGCAGGAGCGCAAGGATTTTGCGCGCGTTCTCAGCAAGATCGAGAGAAGTCTGAGTCTGGTGCAGACCAGCAAGGAAGCAGGCAAGACGGGAGCGTATTGAACATTGTCGGTCATGACCGGGCTTCGCCGGCGACCGCTCACTTTGCTGCCGTCACCACGATCTCCACGATATGCGGCGGTTCGAGATCGACGCCGATGCAGGCCCGCATCGGTGGATTTTTGGGGTCGACCCATTCGTCCCAGGCCCGGTTCATCTCGCCCTTCCGCTTCATGTCGGTGATGTAGACGATGGCGGAGAGGATCTTGCCTTTATCCGAGCCGCACAGCGCGAGGCTCTCGTCGATGCGGGCAAGCGCCTTTGCGGTCTGCTCGTACATCGAGGAGGTCACCGGATCGGGCGCAACCGCCACGGTGAACACAAGGC
>Ga0137416_10002192_pt1 | contig 10349 bp, 9 predicted proteins | sample CZODoug3_1_1_16f_FD_108282 | JGI IMG/M metagenome (GOLD analysis project Ga0137416, IMG submission 108282) | Vadose zone soil fungal communities from Angelo Coast Range Reserve, California, USA - CZODoug3_1_1_16fungal (Illumina Assembly) | ecosystem: Environmental > Terrestrial > Soil > Vadose...
GAATGATGCGCTCGCGCTCCTGCACAAAACCTACCGCCACTGTATTAGCAATGCGGTTGGCGGCGGGCTCGTAAGCGTCCAAAATGCGGTTCAGCTTATCGAAGTCATCCTGATACTTGGCGAACAAGGAGCGTGCGAGTACATCGCGCAACAACAAGACGATCCCGATAACTTCGTCCGTTTCTACGCCTCGCGGAATCACGCGCTCTGATAGATTGCGAGCGTAAGCCTGCAAGGCCTCAAACGTCCCAGTCTCCAGCGCTTCCACGTAGTTGTCGTAGACAGAGGTCGCCTCGGCGAAGATCTCGTCCTCGGTCATGGCCGTCAGCAATTGGGCTTCTTGGATGCGGCGAGCCCATTCCTGACGAAGCTGGGTACGGTTTTGCCGAAGGTGAGCGACCAGTTCCCGTAACAATGCAGCCGTAAACTCAGTGGCTTGCTGACTCTTCGAAGGTTGGGGGTGGACGTCCTTCTTCATGACGACCTTCATGAGAAAGGCCTCCTGATCGAGATTTCAAAGGATCGGGCGAAGTAGCGGCCGCTAACCGGCGAAGGCTAGCGAAGATGATAGCACAGCGCCCGGGGGCGTCTGCCCGCCCACGGGCCCGTCCAAAAAGCTGGAACGCCTCGCCCCGCGCCTGACTCGATGGCGCCAGAGTCATACCGAACCGAACGGCGTGAGGCGAGGCAGGTTGGGGCTGCCTGCGAAACTACAACGGTTGGCAGATGGCAACAATTGGGAAGATACACGCCGGTACCAGGGGAAATTACCTCGGGGCGAGTAGGACAAAAGCCCGGTTGGCATGGGTCACATGCCCTAGCCGGGGAAAGGGGGACTCCGATGAGCTTCGCTGCCCTCCAACTAGGGTCTTGTGTCCAGTCCATCCGAGACATTTCATCCTAGAAAATGCGCGACTTACCCGATTGTGCGCGGATCGCTCTGCGGCTACTTTCGGTGGACAAGGAGTGATGGCGTGCCCATATGAAGATGAGAATCCTGATTGCCGATGATTGCCCGGCGTTTCGAGAATTCCTCAAGTCTTTTGTGGCGCTGGTGCCTGACACATCCGTCGCCGGAGAGGCCGCAGACGGCGAGGAGGCCACCCAACTGGTCCGCCGTTTGAAGCCTGACTTGGTGCTGATGGATATTGACATGCCACGAATGGGCGGATTTGAGGCGACGCGACGGATCAAGGCACATCGAAGGCAAACCAAGATCGTTCTGCTGTCGGCAAGCGATGATGACGATTCCACCACCGGCGCGGCCGACAGTGGAGCGGATGCGTTCTTGCCAAAGTCGACCCCCTTACCGATCCTGATTGCCGCCATTCAGAGAGTCGTGAGCAACCACGCAAGGGGCCGCTGACCAGCTGGAGGGAATGAGCTCGACCACACCTCGCACAAAACAATGTCGGTCCTGTCCTGAAGGTTTGTCCGTCTAGGTTCTGATGGAAAGCTCCGCTGGATTCACTTTGCCAGGGCCAGGGTAGATCGGCTGACGTCGGGGGCGACGGGGCAGTCCCTTTGCTCTGAGCAAGCAAGTTTGGACTTGCCGGTCCCGGTCGCCTGGTCCAGCTGTGGTCATCACGCAAGAACTCTCGGGTAATCGGTTCAAGGTCGAACGCGTCACGAGCCTTTTGAATCGTGGCTGGTGCGAAAAGGAGTGCCCCCGGCTGTGCCGGGGAGGCAGTAGAAGTTTGACGAATCCAAGGAGGCCACCGCGGAAACTCCCAAACCTGAGCCGCCAAAGCAGACGAGCGTTTCGCGATGGACGAGATGGAAAGCCTGAGCCATGCAAAGTGGGAGTGCCAATACCATGGGGTGTGTATCCCCAAGTGCCGCAGGAAAACGCTGTACGGAGAGTTGCGGCGGCACTTGGGCGGGCTGCTACGCAAGCTGGCGGAGCAGAGGAGAGTTGGATCAAAGAAGGGAGCCTGCGCCCGATCAGGAAGGGAGACTTTTGTGGGGCAGCATTTCTGGGCGGCGGGGGACTGGGTGTCGACCGTAGGCCGGGACGAGGAAGTGATCCGGACTACGTCCGGAACCAGGAGCGAGAGGATCAGCGGTTGGGCCAAATGAACACTGGGCTAACCGGCCACCGTCACGGTGGTCTCAACCCTCGGGGCCGCGCTCGCGACCCCGACTCGCCGCCTTGATCGGCTCACAAGCAAAGCCCCGGGCCTGCCGGGGGATCGTTACTGGAACCAAACAAATCCCCAGATGGAGAAGTATGCCCATACTGCGAGCGCAAGGGAAACAAGGCCTAAACTCGCCGCGATTTTGGAGGCCATTTTAAAATGCAATTTATAGAGTAGGAGGGTCGCGACGGCCGAAAAAGCAGTTGCCCATAGAAGAGCCAGAAATATCCGGATCTCGGCCATGCCCATACCGCCCAGCATTCGGAGGTCCTCCTGCGATGTCTCGAACCCCAGTCTTCTGCCCGAAATGCGGATGCAACTCATCTGCAATCGTGACACGGGCGCGCCGCCGGATTTGCTCTCATCGGGAATCGTCTAGCCTTGCAACCTGTTCTCGTCAGGCGCTTTTTCTGGAGGCGCTGGCGGAAAGAGGCCGACCGGCGCTCTTCGACTCCCTTGCTGCCCAGTGCGGGCAGGCGACCTCAAGTCTCGGTGCGTGGGCTTGCGGATCAAGCCGCTTGATATTCGACCGCCTGTGCAGCGCTGTGCGAAACAGTTCGGCGGTGGGCCGCGGAAGCGTGAATTGAGAGAAGAATTCCCCTGCCCAGCGCGAGGCGCCGCCAGCCACCCCGGTAAGAATTACCTCCCGTTTCCCCGGCACAATCTCGGGAGTTTGTGCCGAGCCGTGCCAGGCGCGACTCGGAAGTACACCTCCCCTGTCATCGTCCGTGTGTCCTTTCGACACTAGTTTCGCCACCGCTCGGACGGGCATACTCTGCGAGGAGAGGTTGCTCGTGGGCTGTCCAGCCGCGGCTCAGGACTGGGACACCCATTACTTCCTAGTTGAGAAAACAATGAAGGACATATTGCACCTAACGATATTGCTGGTCGCATCGAGTGCGCTCGCGCAGAACTACTACGTGTCTCCTGCCGGTAGCGATTTAAACCCCGGCACTCAGACTCAGCCGTGGCTCACCATCCAGCACGCAGCCAATGTGGCTACCGCAGGGACGACCGTGCATGTCCTTCCCGGAACGTACAACGTCTCCACGATCACGACTTCCACCAGTGGCACAGCATCGCAGCCCATCAAGTTCATTTCGGACACCAAATATGGAGCGCGGGTCGTAGGCACCGGGGATTCCATATGGGCGCAAAGAGGAACCTATGTCGAGGTGATTGGCTTCGACATTACAGCCAGCAATGCTGCGACTCGAATAGGATTTGAATGGACCGGGAACAACGGGAACGTGAATCAAAACAGAATCCACGACATTCAGTGTTCTGGGTGTGGCGGCAACGGGGGGGCTGGGATCAACCTGGATAACGGGTCCGACTATACCTCAGCTGACGCAAACAGAGTGTACAACCTGAATCGCGGCGCCACCTCGAGCACCGTGCATTGCATCTATCTGCACGTCACGAATAACATCATAAGCAACAACCTGCTATACGAGTGCGGCGGCTGGGGAGTCCAGCAATGGCATGTCGGGGTAGGCCACTCCACGATCGTAAACAACACAATCTTCTCCTCCAACGGTGGCATTGTGTTGGGCAGTGGCGGATCGCCGGGCAGCGACTACAACTTCGTCGGCAACAACACCCTAGTGAACAACAACTATGGCATCATCGAATGCTGCATCAGCAGCGCCCAAGGTGTCGGACTGCACCAGGCCTATACCAATAATCTAGTGTGGAACAACAGCATCGCCAATCTTGCCTTGCAATGGTCAGGGATTCTTCCGGTGAATGGGCTAGCCTCCGATCCACGATTCGTCAACTATCAGGCGGATGGCAGCGGTGACTATCACCTCCAATCGAACAGCCCCGCAAGAAATGCGGCTTCAAGTCAAAATGCTCCCCCGTTTGATTTTGACGGGGCAAGTCGTTCCCAGGGAGCAGAGCTCGATATTGGGGCCTATGAATTCGTTGCCGTTAGCCCTCCGACTGCGTTGAATGCCGTCGTGCGTTAGGAAGGTTGCGGGTTGTGATCCCTTGAAGGTGGATCGGTCATCCCGCTGAAAGTCAGGGCAGCGGTAGCTGGACATGCACGCGCCTCATGACACTCGTGAGTTGGAAGGTTGCGTGACTGCTAGGGCGCGCTTTAAGGCTTTCGACATGAGTCAACAGCGGACGATCTTTTCAGAAGTGATGCCCCTGGTGGCATTGCGCGTGTCCACGACGAGTTGCGAGTCCTCGACGATCTTCCCATAGTCGTAGTCGGAGTGATCGGTGATGATGAGGACACAGTCGTATTGGTTGAGACGGACGAGCGGGGCGCGATCCATCTGGAGGTTGTACTTGCGCCCCTTGCCAATGTGGGGGAAAAACGGGTCGTGATAGCTCACATCGGCGCCCTGGTTACGCAAGAGTTCGATTATGGTCAGACTGGGCGATTCACGCAGATCATCGACATCTTTCTTGTACGCAACGCCCAGTACCAGCACCCGCGCTCCGTTGAGCGTCTTCTTGCGTCGATTTAGCGCCTCCACGAGAGAGGCGACCACATGGTAGGGCATGTTCGTGTTTACTTCTCCGGCCAGTTCGATGAAGTGCGGTTGAAAGTCGAACTGTTTCGCTTTCCAAGCAAGGTAGAATGGATCGACGGGAATGCAGTGCCCGCCCAGGCCGGGGCCAGGGTAAAATGCATGGAAGCCGAAAGGCTTTGTCTTGGCCGCCTCGATCACTTCCCAGATATCGATGCCCATGCGCATGGCAAGCAACTTCATCTCGTTTACCAGAGCGATGTTCACGCAGCGGTAGATATTTTCGAGGAGCTTGGTCATCTCTGCCGCGGCCGGAGTGGACACCCGCACAGTTTGATTGAAGATTGAGCCGTATAGCTCAGCGGCAAATTCCGCTGCGGTCGGGTTGAGCCCCCCGATTACTTTGGGGATGTCGCGTCGGGCAACGGTGTCGTTCCCCGGGTCTTCGCGCTCGGGAGAAAACGCGACATAGAAGTGACCCTCGGATCGACTGCTGCCACGGGCAGCTTTCAAAGCGCTGCCTTTCTCGAGGATCGGGACCAGCACCTCTTCGGTGGTACCAGGATAAGTGGTGCTTTCCAGGACAATGAGCTGTCCCTCCCGGATGCTGGGTGCCAGGGCCTGCGCGGTCTGGCAGATGGCTGTGAGATCCGGTTCCCGAGATTCGTTCAAAGGCGTCGGTACACAGATGATGACAGCGTCCATCTCGGCGATGTGTGCATAGTCCGCCGTTACCGAGAGCCCGCGATCGCGGGCGGCCTGAATTTCCGTGGGTGGGATACGGTAAATGTAGGAACCACCGGCACGAAGAGTCGCAACCTTGCGAGGGTCAATATCAAAGCCGGTAACGCGAAAATGCTGTTCGCTGAACAGCAGCGCGAGGGGCAGCCCAACGTAGCCCATCCCGATCACGCCCACGCGGGCAGTACGGGTGGACACGCGAGTGAGGAACGAGTCTTCGATTCCAATCGAGGCAGGGTTCGTAGAAACTGTGTCAGAATTCATGGCTGAAGATTCCTTGCGTGCGTCGCTGTGAATTGTGTTGTCGGGCAGGTTGGAAATTGTGACGCGTTCGCCACCAGATCGCTCGCGCCAGTTCGCCCTGGCCGTGGTTCAAGCCGCCGAACAAGGCGACGCCGACCCGAAGCCGTTTCGCCTGGAGCCTCGGCCATCGTTCCACCGGGCGTACGGCCTGGGGAGCCTTGCTGAGATAGCGCAAGAGTGGCTCTGAACATCGTTCTTCGTTCTTTGTTCTTTGCTCTTTCTCCCTATCACACAGGGGTGCTGAGGCTGGACGAGGTGAATGGTGTCCGCACGCAGAGCCGCCTTATCGGGGACGGCCCCCTGTTTTCGGCTGATCCGTGCCGCTGTGCTGACGCAACACTGTGTTGGCGCGGGCGAAAATGACCTCGGACCACCGGGCCGGACTCCATAGCTTGCGGATCCATTCGCAACAAAAGAAGGCGAGCGGAACGGGGTCGTCGAGGCGCCAGCAGGCGCTCTTCGCTCGTACTCCCGCCGGACGCAGGCCACGGAAAGAGACCAGAGTGGAACGCCAATATGACGGCGGATACTTCCAGACCAGGGGACCACGGACTTTTGGGGTGGGTGAGGGCGGTAGCCCGAGTTCGTAGCGATAGGCGGCGAGTGGAATGTTAACGCCGTTTAAGCTGGCGACCTCCTCTTGCCAGTCCGTACGGCCGACAGTCGGCTCGATCATAAAGAACTTGCCAGTGCGCTGATCCTGCTTGTATTCCATGCTACACATCCCGACAAACCCGGTTTTGTCGAAAAAGGCCTTGGTTCGGCGTCCAAGTTCGTGTTCCATTTCAGGCGCCGATATGCAGCTGGCCGTACTTCCAGTTTGAGGAGGCCAGCAGCGGAGCTTGCGCCCGGTAAAGGAGCTCACTGTGACGCCGCCCTCGCCTCGGTACTGGAGGCAAAAGTAGATGTCGCTCTCGCTACCCTCGATCCATTCCTGGAGGATCAATTCCGGCACATCGGGGAGAATGGTCCGGCATACGGCCTCGGCTTGCTCGCGCGAGGACACCGTAATGGCGCGCGGGGCTTTGAAGTACTCCTTACTGGGGGGCTTTATGACCGCTGGAAATTGCAATTCTGCGAAGTTGACGAAGTCTTTCTCTTCGCGAACGGTCATCGTACGTGGTACCGGGAACCCGTATCTCTCGGCCACCTGCTGGAAACCGCGTTTGTCCAGGAGTTCGCAAACGCAATAGTCATCCGGCAGACGAATGTGAAAGGCTTCCGCCAAGCGCTCTTGACACTTCGAGACCGTGCGAACCTGGAGGTCGCTCGTCATGAAAAGCACTGGCCGCTCATCGAGACGGGTCCGTAGCTCCAACAGACCGTCAATCAGACCCGGGCCGGACATCGCACTCAGCACAAATGGACACGCGTATCGCGAGTGCATGCCCGGCCGCCGTGCGTCACTGTCCGCGAGGATTATCGGCACGCCGGCTCTGCCCAAGCTTCGGGCAATCCCCAGCCCATCCGCATCGGCGCCAACAATGACGGCGGGCGTACTCAAGCTGGCCTGTCGACTCCGGCTTGACACGCTATTGCGGGTGCAGGGATCGAGAACTGGAAGCGCTGGGGTCATGGGAGTTGCCCCCTTGCAATCTGAAAGATGGATACCGAACATATGGAATGCGCACTTGCCCACAGGTCCAATCGGGCCCGGCCGAATCGGGTCGCTTGGGGCTCGACTGACGCCCAGCCGAAGTCAGCCGGACGCCCGGCTGCCCACAACCTGTTCAAGGTGTTGGGAGAGGCGGCGAGCCGTATAGCCAGCCCCGAACATGAACCGCATGACTGGCCCGAGATAGTGTGCAGCTGCCAGCCCCACGAAGTAGAGCCCGGCGATGGAAGACTGGAAATCCCGCGAAAGCACGGGGGCATATTCGAGAGACTGCAAACAGGAGCGGATCCCTTCGCTGAGGAAGGTCAATCGGCGGACGTCGACGCGGTAGCCCGTCGCCGCGATGACATGGCGGGTCACCAGCTTCGATTCGGCGCCGTTTCCGTTGAGCTCGAGATATACGTGTCCGTCCCATGTCTCTGCGTGCTTGGGCGCATGGGCTAGCAGAAGGGGTAGCCGGTCCAGGACAAGATCTTTGGTCCACCATCCCCCTGCAGGGCCAAGATACGTCTTTATGGTTCGCAGCCGGATGTCCTGCGGCAAATACCGAAATAACATGGGTGCCTCAGCGAAGAAGCGGCTCCTCCACCCACCCCCTATCCCAGACATCGGAAAGCGGATTCGATGCCAAAGAGATCTGGGCCCGGGTTTGGGGAGAAATGTAAGCGACGGCCGTCGTCCGACGAGGCGAACCTGGGCACCGATTTCGTGCAGCAAAGCCGCCAGGTCGAGCGCTGAGGCACCGCCGCCCAGCACGATCACATCCTGCCCTTTAAAGCGACTAAGGTCATGATGTTCGGAGCTGTGGGACAGAAATTCCGGCGGCAGGTGAGCAAGGCTAGGCGGAATGTAGCGGAAGTAGCCGCTGCCAACTGCGACAATCACCCTGGGTGCGGTGACCGTTTCTCCATTATCGAGCCGCAGACGGAAGCCCTCTGACGAGTGATCGAGCGCCACCACGGTTTTATTTTCGAGGTCAGGGACGACTTGTTTTTGAAAACACAGTCCATAGGCGACCATCGTTTCAAGAGGAATCGGAACTCCCGTATCGCCATAGGGCAAACCGTTTTGCGTGCAGAACTGTTTCAGAGTAAAACGCCGTTCGGGATCGTAGAGGTCCGAGGCAAAGCCTTCGGATTTCAGGAACATGCCGGCCGGCATCCGTGTGCGCCAGCTTTCCATCGGGCTGCCAAAGATCCGAAATCCTAGGCCGCGTGCTCGCAAATGCGCGGCAATGGACAGTCCGTACGGTCCGGCTCCGATAATGGCGATCTGGGGAGAGTTCATGGTTGTGACGCACCCTTCATGTCGTACCCGCCGCCTGCGGTTTTGTCAGACAGGGGTGGTTTCCCTTCGACAATGATGCGCGGGTCGGAATGGCCATGGTGTGGTTGCACGGGAAGACCTCCATCGCTCCCTCGAGGGCGCCGCCATGTGTGAATGGCGGTGGCATCCGGCTTTCGCCGCCGTCGTCTGGACGATTCCACTAAAGCGCAGGGCCTCCATCACGGGAATGCACTGCGTGCGACTGAAGCTCTCCCGCGGACTTCTAGACAGAGTCGCCGAGAAATGAGGGCTCGAGAGTCGGTTTCGTCAACCCTGGCTAACGCCGGTAGATGGCGACTCCCGTCGCAGTTTGAACGATGGCCTCAAGACCTCTTCGTACGGCCGATTTTGTGGCGCTACTGGGGACGAAGAGAATGTCGCCAGGTTGCAAGCTCACATCAGGTGTTTTGGCCGCCAACATTTTCTTAAGGGGGATCGGAATTTCCTGGAGTCCATGGGGCGTGTTGCGAATCACCTTGGAACCGTTAATGGCGGCCGTCGGGTTTGTCCCTTGCGCCATCGCGATGGCCTGGAGCACCGTCATTTTTGAATTTTCCATGACAATCCCGCTGGGTTGGCGGACGTCCCCCACCACGTAGACGATACCTGCCTTCGAAACGACGATCGTATCGCCCGGGAAAACCTGCGCGTTACTGCGCTCGGACGGATCCGCGCCGTAGGACAACGGCAATGTTTCGGGGTGGTCTGGTCGACTGCGGTGGGTTACCGTCACCGCGGTGCCGGCCTTGGCAGTTGTGCCACCGGCGGCCGAGATCGCGTCCAACAACGTGCGGGCGCCGGGCAACGGGTATATGCCTGGCTTCTGAACTTCTCCCAGAACTGAGATGCCCTGAGTACTATATTCACGATCGAAAATCGACACCTGCGGATCGTTGAAATATCCACCTCGCGCAAGTTCTCGGGCGAGCACTTGTTCGCCCTCGCGGATGGAAAGACCAGCAACCTTGACACTCCCCAACATGGGCAATGAAATCTCCCCCCCGTCACTGACCCGTACTTGCCTGTCAAAGTCTGTTCCGTAGACCGTCACCTGGAGGAGGTCGCCGGTACCGATGAGCATTTCTCTAGAAGGAGTTGCCGGCGCCGTTTGGGGCGTGGGCTTGGATGGGCTGAGTGTGTTGTCCTGTGCGACGGCCACATGGAGCAGCGCAAGTGTCGCGCACAGCACCACCGCGACGCAGCGCAGAAAGACGATCGGTACAAGCGTATTCAGAGCCATACTGGACCTCTTTGGATCGCGAGAGCGTCCCAGGAGCGAATCGAAACCGCCCTCGCGGTTCGCAGTTCTATTTTGCAGGACAGAGGATCGGGCGACCTGCAGTGCGCCTCTCATCCGAGACTTGTGGGGCTGGTTAGCACCTCGATCTCCCTCGGCCCCCTCCAGCGCTTCCAGAATTTGGCCAACCCCACCAGAAAACCTGTGCCATAGGAGAGATGGAGCACCGGAAAACTTATTGCCAATGACGGAGCCAGCCACCATTTTCCTTGCCTCCATAGGAGCGAGATGGACACGACAGCGATGGCGAGCAAATAAATGGTAGCGAGGGAGAGGAATGCACCCTTGCCGATGGCAGGATGGATCCCGACCATCATCAGAGACAACAGCAATGCACAGACGAACGCAGCTGGAACAAACTGGCGAAGCTGCATTTGACGTGGGTGTTTTTGCAGAACGCGAACCTTCCAGTAGCCGTATTGAAAATACTGCAGCCCGAGCGA
>Ga0137416_10002194_pt1 | contig 10344 bp, 10 predicted proteins | sample CZODoug3_1_1_16f_FD_108282 | JGI IMG/M metagenome (GOLD analysis project Ga0137416, IMG submission 108282) | Vadose zone soil fungal communities from Angelo Coast Range Reserve, California, USA - CZODoug3_1_1_16fungal (Illumina Assembly) | ecosystem: Environmental > Terrestrial > Soil > Vadose...
CCAGATCAAGCCACCGGTGTAGAAGGGCTGATCGGCAATGACGACCGAGTCGATGTTGGCCGGACGCAGCTGGACGACGGGCTGCAGAAATCCCGATGGAGCGGTGCCCATGCCGATGCCCCAGCCCCTGTAGGCCGGGCCCAGTGCGGTGACGTTCTGGTTGTCGACGACCGCACCGATCTGGCCACCTCCCTGATAGACGATGAAGGTGCGCCCGACGGCCTTGAAGGTCCAGTGGATGATGGTGCCCAGCGTGTCGGCGGACACCCCGCCCAGGAAGGTCTCCCCGGAGATGCCGGTGGTGGTCCAGTAGATGTTGACCGCATTGGACATGACCATGAAGCGCACGTAGGTCTGGCCGTCGTCGCTCATCCGTAGGTAGCCGTCATCGGTGGGGCTGGAGGTGAATGCCTCGAACTCCATCGACTGGTTGCCAAAGGTCAGGTCCAGGACCTGATCGTCGGTCTCGGTGTGCTGATCGGCTGGATTGATGCGGCGCGCGATGCATCGGGCAGCGGTGTCGGTGCCCCGGATCCAGGAGCAGTAGCCGTTGATGGGGGTAGCCATCACGCCGCTGGCCGGGGTGGTGCCGACGACGTAGGTCTGGGCCCACAGCGCGGCATCCATGTTGGTGTTGGAGACGCGGCTGAACAGATCGGTGCCCTGGATGCCCAGGTTGATGACGTTGCCCGGGTTGAAGTCATCCCAGGTCCGGTAGCACTTGGTGTCGGTCTCGTAGATCATCATGCCCACGACGGGGTCCACCGGCCGGGTTGTGGAAGTGCAGATCGCCATCGGCTTGTTGAACAGCGATGGCCCGTTGTAGTCGTGGGCGTGGTTGCCCGCCGCGGCGTTGGTCGGGCCCGAACCGATCGTATGGTGCTTGGAGGCGGACGTGGCGTCGACGTCGGAGGACTGGTGGGTGTTGGCCTCGGCGAGCTGATTGGTAGGCCAGATGCCTCCGCCGTCGGTGCCGGAGTGGTCGTGAGCCAGCGGAGAAGTGTGGGTCTCCAGCGCAACGATCGCCGCCCCTAGGTCCTGGTGGGACTGGGGGTGGTTGCGGGTGGAGGTGCCCGCCGACGACAACGACGTGCTCTCGGGCAGCGTAGGCGCGCTGAAGCTGTCGATCGCGGTGGGGTAGACGATGGCCACAGTCGTACTGCCCTCTCTTCTAAGGCCTCAGGGGTGGGGGACCTTAGACGATCGGCACCCCGCCGGACCTGGCGATCGAGGCCGACAAGTAGAAGAGCATGACGAAGTCCATGTTCTTCTTCACCAGCGAGGTGACGTTGGCCGGGGTGTAGTAAGCCTTGCCGTGAATGGGGCTGGTCAGCGCCGAAGAGCCCTTGGCCTGAGCCAGGGTCAGCGATGCGGCCTCGGCGGTGACCCCGCTCGCGGGGGGATTGACCAGGTCGTCGAAGACGGTGCCACCACCGCCCGCCGAAGCGTAGGAGCCGACGTAGAGGTTGCCGGTGCCGGGAGTCCGCTTCAGGTAGCTCCCGGTGTAGAGCAGAGGCAGAGTGACAGTCATGGTGAACCTCCCTTTCACTGATTAGGGGAGGGAAACCGCGGGACTACAGGTTAGAAGCCCGGGAAGTGCGGGATCTTGTCGATCAGGTTGTTGATCGGGCCCAGCAGCGCGGTCACGATGGTCTTGGCCACGCCGTCGGCGATCTCTGGGAGACGATCCTCGACGTCCTTGCCCACCTTGACGGCCTCGTTCTCGATGGCGATCTCCAGCTGCGGAGCCAGCTTCTGCACCTCGGCGATGAGGGCGTCGCCGACGACCTTGATCTCGGCCAGGATGGAGGGCTTGAGGTAGGCACCGATCGCAGTGCCGAGAGAATCGAGAAAACTCATCACGTCGTGATTCCGTAGAAGATCTCATTGAACGCAGTGGTCGGCACCACGTAGGTAGGCAGATCGGACAAGCCAGTCTTGGTCCAAGACAATCGGGGATACCCGAATTGGTTGGGGAAGGAACCATTGCCTTGCAGGACCGGCTTTGTGGTCCCGCCGACGACAAGCGCTCCGATGGCGTAAGGCCGTCCCCTCTTGACGTTCACCGGCACATTCATCGCCGCAGATGGAGTCATGGCGAACGATGAGGTGGAGAAGAGCGCGGTGTTGTGAGATAGCGACCCCAGTAGCAGAAACGTCGCATCGTCAAGGACCTCATACAGGCCCAGTCGGGCAACCGTGGGATCGCTGCTACCCGCTGTGCGCACAGCTATTTGGAGGTTGGTCCAGGTCTGGTCGTATTCGGCGAGCAAGTGCGACAAGTACAACGTGCCCGACACCATGGTGCTCAAAGTGTTGGTCGCAGTGACCCTGTCCAGAGTCTGCCCCCCAACGAAGGGGCGCATCCGGTTGGAAACGCCGACCGTGCGCTCATGATTGGGAGGATCATTGAGCAAACCGCCATAGTTGGACCCACCAGCAGCCCACCGAGATTCTTCTGTGGCCCACGGGATGTCATAGGCAGAAGAACCGTTGGACGATCCCGACCAGTAGTGATGGCCAACGTAACGGAAGTTGGTATTGGGATCGGTGATCCACCCCACCGGGTGACTGTTCCTCCATGTCGGAATGCTGGAGTAGTTGTAACCGGGGACCAAGATGGTCACGGTGGTGTCTACGGCGCGGATTGCAGTTACGGCCGCCTGAGACGCGGTCTCCCAGTACTTCTGTGGACTGTTGACGATCTGCCCACTGGTATAGCTGGGAGCACCTGTGATGAAGTCGATGGTCAGCGTCGTGCCGTCTGTGACGTGAACCGTCAGTGGTTGTGGATTGGCCGCACCGGGGGTGAATATGATGATGCCGAACGAGCCGCTACCCGGGAACGATGCCGTGGACCCCACCGTGAGTGTTGATCCGATGGTGACGCTGGAAGCGTTGGCCGTCAGTGTCGTACCCGCCAACTGTGACAGGTTGGCGTGCATCTTCGAGGGTTCGTTCATCAACTCGTAGCCCGCAATACCAGCCAAAAGTGCTGCCTTGCCGCCCTGCTTGTAGTAGGTAGCGATCTTCGTCCACAGATCGGCGAAATTCGCCGCCGTGATGAATGGGTCACCGACCTTGTAACGGTAGGTGCTGATCGGTGCGGCATTTACCCATGTCAGTGTGGTATTGCCGTTGTAGAGCGTGTCGATGACCAAGTTTGACCCCGACTTGTGCACCGTGGCGATCTGGTTGTTGATGTAGATCTCGAAGGAACCCGAGGTGGGAAAGGTGGCGTTTCCGTTATAGGTCAAGTTGGCATCGGAGGTGTTATAGGGGATCGACCCACCAACGGCAACTGCGGTACCCAAGGCCGTGGCCGTAGTCGTGCCGTAACGCCAGTACTGCAAGCCCGCATAATTGTGCACGTCGATGATGACCTGCAGCCCTGCGTTGATGGCCATCTGGATCTGAGTGTCCAGGCGGTCCATGCCTGCTTGGACCAAGGTGCCACCAACGGTGGCCTGAAGTTCCTCCCACTGACACTGGACGCGCACGATGGTGAACCCACCCGCAGCGATCAAGTTATAGGTGGACTGGTCGGCCATCGTAACGGTCTGAGTGATCTGAAACCCGCCGTATCCGATGCCGGAGTTGGTGATGTGTGCGCCAAAACCAATGCGGCTAGGGGGATCACCTTGAGTACCGGCGTTTATGACGTACCCGCGCTTGGACATCCGGGCATGACGCAACAGAGGTGCACTACTAAGACCGAACTGGGCGTTGGTGCCACTGACTCCGCCCCCGGGTGACCATCCGGGGAGGAAATTGAAGTGACCAGACCCGTCGAAGTCCATGAACGGCATCAGCCATACGTCATGAGGGTCAAGCTCAGTCAGGTAGACCTCTGCCACCGGGTTCCAGTGCAAACAGTCCTCGCCGAGATTAGTGAGGTTGATGTTGGTCGATGGCCACCCTACTTCGGTAATGGCACCAAGGGCTGAATTGTCTTCCAGCCACTGCAACCAAATGGACAGTGCCTTGAGGGTGCGCTGTGTCACTGGAGATGAGGATGACGCGATGTCCGAAGTTCCCCGCGTGGACTGCGCCAAACCCTGTCCGTCAATGTAGAGCCTGGTAGTTGCTCCTGTTGGCGTGGTGGGTGTAGGAACGGTAACCGTACCGGTCAACGTGGGAGAGGCCAGCGGAGCCTTGAGAGCCAAGTCTGATACCAAGCCGACGACATCGGATTCAGCGATGGCAAGATCTGCCTTGGCCTGGGTTGGAGTCCGATTGACCCAAGCTCCCGACTTGCGCTGCAGGAAGTCATTGTCGGTGGGGGTCAATCCGGCAATGGCCGTGAGATCGGAGTCCAGAGGCTGCTTGCCCGCCAGGGCGCTGGTCGTTGCGGAAGCATCGGCCTTGCCCGCTAGAGCAGTCGTGGTGGCTGATCCGTCGGCCTTGGCGTTCAGGGCCGTCTGGGTGGCCGACGAGATGGGCTTGTTGATGTCGGTGGTGTTGTCGACGTTGGCCAGACCGACGTCACCCTTGGCGAGAGTGACTGCACCAGCCCGACCGGCCACAGACTGCACCGGGGCTGCGGCGGCTGCGCGCACGTCGGTGTAGTAGAGGTTGGTCGTGCCCTCGGGTACGGCGTCGGTGGACCCCGGAGAGGCCGATAACCGGGTGTAGGTGTTGGCCGGAGAACCCGCCCAAAGGTACTGAAAGCCCGTGTCGGCGGCGACGTAGATGACGTTGGCCGCGCCGGTGCCAGGAAAAGCTGCCAGGTTGGCGTAGGGCTGTACTGAGGCCTGTTGGCCTGGGAGCAAGGAGCCCGGCACCAAGCCGGTAGTGGGATCCAGCCCGGCGTAGCCTCCCGCGACGTTCTTGTTCGACGTGTTCTCCGGGGTGAATCCTAGGGTGGCTTGCTTGCCTCCGAGTGCTGTGGAGGTTGCCGAGGAGATCGGCTTGTTCGCGTCTGAGGTGTTGTCGACACTCCCCAGGCCGACGTCACCCTTGGTGAGTACGACATTGCCCGTTCGGGTGGCGACCGTCGTGACGGGCGCTGTTTGTAGAGCGGTGCCCGCGAGCCCCAGTCCGGTCTGTACGGCACTGGATAGGTCGGTGGAGGGGATGCCGCCGCCGGGTTTGACATAGCCACCCTGGGTGGCGCTGGAAGCGAGGCCGAGCTCACTCTGGACCGTGGTCGTCAGGTCCGTTGACGGGATCCCACCCGCGGGCTTGATGTAGGCCGATCCGGTCTGGGCATTGCCCGTGGTGTAGGGCAAATCGTTCCAGTGACCGGGACCCACCTTCATCAGGTGGGTGTCGGATTCCGTCCCCGGCTCACCAAGGGCGAGGAGAGGGTTGGCTGTGGCCCACTCGGCTGCCGTGCCATGCCGGAGCTGAATGTCGTCGTCACGAGGCATTTAAGGAGTGCCCCCGTCGACGCTGCTGCCGCCCAGATCGGAGAGATATTCCGTCGATGGAAAGTACCTGCCCAGGTCGTTCTCGGTGTACATGGGTTCGGTCAAGACCTTGGCCGCCGCAGTCACCATGGCCGCCGGAGGATTGGCCAGGCCGCCAAGAACATTGGGAGCCACACCCTTGGTAGAGATACCGCCGACGCCGAATTGGCGAATCTGGGCACCTGCCGCGTAGTAAGCCGGTGGGGCCGACGTCGTCGATCCCTCGGGGTTCAGCGGGTCAGGCTCTTCGTAGATCGTCATCTGACCTCCTCACCCCTTAGGGAGCTGGGAGGGAGCCGATACAGGCTAGGAGCCGCCGAGGCCGGTGTAGTCGGCGTCGGTCCCGAAGTCCGCGGTGTCGGTGCCCTGTTGATCGAAGTCCAACTCGAAGTTCTGCGCCTCGATCGGGTGCGGATTCTCGGCGACCTCGTCCATCACGGTGATCGCCGCCGCGGCGACCCCGCTGGCCGGAGCATTGGACCCCATGGCGTCGAAGACGTTGGTGTAGGTCTTCCCGCCGGGGTAGGAGCCCGCCGTCGACTGCCGGATCTGCTGGGCTTTGCTGTTGGCCGGAGGCCCGGGAGGTCCCACGCCGAACAATCCTGGATAGACCATGTCAGTACGGAATGATTCCGGGCTGCTTGGCCGGGGAGGTGACCACGATCTCGGGGTGCGTTCCCCCGACAAAGCTGGCCGACTGGACCGTCAGCAGGGACAGCGGAGGAGCCAGCAAGATGGTCACCGTCCAGGGACCACCAGCGCTGCCGACCACGGTGGCGTTGCCCGCTCCGATGGTCGAGACGGCCACCAGAGCGGCCTGGACCGCGGTGTGGTCGCTGGCCTGAGTGATCGTGGTGGCGGTGGGGATGCCCTCATAGGCCAGCTTGAAGCTGAACGAAGTGGGGTTGCCGTTGACCGTGATGGTCTGCGGGGTGAGGTTGAGGAATTCGGCCTGCTCCACCAGAGGGGTCTGTGCCTCTGCGGTGACTCCGGCGGCCGGTGGGCTGACCAGGGAGTCGAAGACCGTCTGGGAACCGACCAGACCGGCGTGCACGGCGTTGGAGCCGGGCAAGCTAGGGCTCTGCACCTTGAACTGGCGCTTCTGGTAGCCCAGGGCGTAGGGATTGGCCCCCGAAAGGGGTAGTGGTGCGCTCACTGGTCCTCCTGCAGGCGTGCCGGGCGGGTGATGGTCACCGACGCGATGCCGGTGTCGTCGACAGGCGCGGGCGGCGTGCCGGTCGGCTGATCGATGAACTTCGCGGTGATCGGGTCGAACCATTGACCCTCCGCGGTCTTGAACGGCTGCGGGCTGTTGAACTCGTCGACCGTGGACTTGCCCTGCAAGCCCTGGGGGACGATGCCCTTGACCCGGCCCTGAGATTCGGCGATGACGTCGTTGACCTTGTCCTTGACGTCGATGGCGCGGGCATGCGGGCTTTCCTCGAGTCGGATCTGGTACTGGTCGAGGACCTTCTGGCGGACGCTGGAGCCGCCAGCCATCCGGTCCATCATCTCCTGTTCCAGGTCGGGGGAGACGGTGATCTTGCCCAGAGACATGTTGCGGGCGATGCCCGCGGCGTCCAGGCCCCACGGGGGGAGGTAGGAGATCTGGCCGGGCCGAAGCTCCAGGTCCAGCTTGCCGCCGCCGACGGTCTCGTGCAGGGTCCAGAACAGCGGGCTGTCGTTGCGGACGTAGAGGCTGCGCTTGCACTCGCGCAACTCAGCCATGCTCAAGGTTGGTGCTGCAGTCGTCACGCTGTTCTCCTCGATAGGGTCCATGCACCTATTCTGCACCCGATGCCCCCACGCACACAGGGTGAACGCTCAGCGCAAGAAATATGGGAAGAACGAGATCTCGCCCGTGCGGGTGGTCAGGGCGATGGTGGAGTCGTGAGCGACACTGACCGTGAGCACCGCGTCGGCGAAGACCATCCGGTTGGCCAAGACCACCGAGGTCAGGGTAGCGCTGAGTGAGGCATTGATGCGCTGACCCCTGGAAGCAGCCGTCGGCCGGAGTGCAGTCACCGCCAACGCGGCGTTGGCATGGGTGTTGACCAGAGAAGCCGTAGTCATCCCGACCAGGGCGTTCAGCGTCGCCTCGGCATGGGCATTGATCCGGCTGGCCGCCGGACGAGTGGCCGTGATGGCCATGGCGGCATCCAGCTTGGTGCTCCACGCGACTTGAGCCGAACGTGTTGCGGTGACCGTCAGGTTCGCCGAGACCCCCTTGCCCAAGGTCATGGCCGCGGTGCGACTCACGGTGACAGCTGTCGTTGTGCCGTTGAGCTTGCCGCTGAGCTTGGCTCCCGCGAAGGCGGTCGTCGTGATCGGGAGGGCGACGTGCGCCATGACCCCGCGGGTGCCGGTCGCGGTGCGGGTGGCGGTCACTGCTAGGGCGGCGTCGAGCTGGAATGCGGGGCTGGAGTTCGCGATGAAGGAGACGTGAACGGGCAAGCTCGCCGCGGCGAAGAGACCGAGTTTGGCTCCAGCGGTTCGGCTCGCGGTGATGGCCTGGGTGGCCGCCGCGGTGAGGTGCCGGGTCGAGGTTGCAGTCTGGGTAGCAGTGATGGTCAGACCGGCGTCGATCGTGACGTGCCTGGTGGCCGCTGCAGTCGGAGTGGCCGTGATGGCCCGAACGGCATTGGCATTGGCGCTGATGTTGACACCAGCGTTCGGTGTGGCCGTGACGACGAGGGTCTGGTTGACGATCGCGTTGCGGCTGGCGCTGGCCTGGGGACCAAAGACGAAGGGGAAGATCACGGGAAACTTGATCGCAGCATTGACCTGGAGTGCTGCGTCGATGCTCACCGATGCCACGTTTGTGCCCTCCTCACTGCTTTAGCCTGCGGGGAACAGATTGTCACACCCCTGGTGTTATGATGTAAGTCCAAGTAAAATCCTGTCCTAGAAGGAGACAAATATGAAGTTCAAGACCCTCATCGCTGGTGCGGTTTTCCTCGGCGTGGCCCTGGGGACTGCAAGCCCGGCCCTGGCCGATGGTTACGGCCCGGTCATCACTCCTGCGATCTGCAAGAACCATGAGGAGTACGCCTACGTGCCCCACACCGTGGGCAGCCTCTACGTCACGGCGTGCGCCGTGGGGCGTGGTGACGGCGGCCCGCACACCTAGGCCATCAGCCTCGACCGGCCCTCATGGGTCGGTCGAGGTCAGACCCATTTGAGCCTGATGTACACACTTCCACCAATCTGCCCGGACCCGGCACCACCGCCGCCTCCCCCGCCTCCAACACCGCCCTTTGCCAAACTGCTCGTACCAGTACCAGCGGCACCATTGGCACCGTTCTGCGACGCCAAGACGAACCCATCGAAGGAAGCTCCTCCCGTCGCAATACCTCCTGCCGACCCCAAGGTATGACTGCCTGAGCCATGAGAGTTTCCGCTGCCGCCCGCACCGCCGCCCGCGCCACCACCGTTTGTGGTGTTGGTTCCTCCTGAGCCTCCATTGTTCAAGGGGATGCCGCTGATGCCCGCTTGACTGGCGACCCCAGCCGCACCGGAACCCCCTGTGCCACCACCGGAGAAACCAGTACCTCCATTGCCACCCCACCCAGCGGACAAGGTCACTCCCCCGGAGATGAAGGTGGTGAATCGTGAGGTAGTTGTTCCGAAGGTCAACGAGTAGGTCGATCCCATGGCCGAGACGGGAACGAAGCCCCAGCCCACTCGACTACCGCCTCCTCCTCCACCGCCGCCGCCAGCGATGTGGTCCGAGCCATTCTGAGAAAACCCATTGCCGCCGGTGCCGCCCGTCCCCACCAAGATGATCCACGCGCCCGATGCCCCGCTCGGAATGGGAGTGCCCGCAGGGACTTCAACCTGCTCTAGGACAATGGGGGTGAAGCTCGGCGAGGTCGACAAGACGACGAACATCAGTTCCAGGTTCCCAAAATCCATGCCCGCAGGCCGTTGCCCGGTGTCGTGCCGACGGCGGTGATGTCCAGGTTGATCCGGTCGCCGACGGCGAAGGACTGATTGATCGCCGCGGTACGCGCAGCATCGGTCGCCGTCCCATCGGCCTGGTCGGTCGATGCCACCGTCAGGCTCGAGCCAGTCACCGTCGAACCATTGCGCTGGACCAAGACCGTGGTGGATCCCGAGGCGTCCGCGGTGTCGAACTGGTACACGATCGAGGTCGCAGTGAAGGCCCGCCCGACGTAGAACGCCGTCGGGAAGTCACCGGTGCCCGCGGCGCGCGCCGTGCTAGGTCCGAACTGCACCAGGATGAAGTCCGACGGGAGGGCCAGAGGTGTCCACACCCCTGCACCCGTCAGGTAGGCCCCCGCGTTGGCGGTGCCCGTGGTGGCCAACGCCGACAGCGGAACGGACGACAAGTTCAGGGTATTCCCGACGCGGGTCAGTCCGGTCCCAGGGACCACGTCGGCCACCCAGGTGATCGCAGTAGTGCCGTAGGTGAAGGCCGCGGAGGAAGTAGGGCTGGAGACCTTCCAGGACGAGCTCTGAGAGTTGGTGCCTGCGGCGACGACGACCATCGAGCCCACCGGGCTGCCCGAGCTGCCTCCGGAAGACATGTCCGCCGCGCGCGACACCGTGAGATTGGTGGTGTTGGCCGACACCACGTAGATGCCGTTGGAGGGCTGAGAGGACCCCACGGTGCCAGTGCCGGAGCTGGCCGGGGCGTCCTTGACCAGGATCCGATCACCGATGGCTGGGCTGACGCCGTCGATCGTCGTGCCCGCGATCGAGGTGACCGAGCCGGAGGTGATCGTGAAGGATTCGGTGCCGACGGTGGCCACCCGACACCAGGGGTGGTACCCCGAGCTATCGACGTAGATCTTGGTCGCCGCGTCCTGGGAGCCCGTGGGGTTGCCCATGGAGGTCAGGCGCTGGCTATTGACCGAATAGGCCGCCGTCGCCGCGCCAACGTCGTTGAGGGTGGCCGCCGAGAACCCTC
>Ga0137416_10002202_pt1 | contig 10334 bp, 9 predicted proteins | sample CZODoug3_1_1_16f_FD_108282 | JGI IMG/M metagenome (GOLD analysis project Ga0137416, IMG submission 108282) | Vadose zone soil fungal communities from Angelo Coast Range Reserve, California, USA - CZODoug3_1_1_16fungal (Illumina Assembly) | ecosystem: Environmental > Terrestrial > Soil > Vadose...
CGCGCACATCCCACGTGAAGCCGTTCAGCGGGAGGGCGCTGAAATCCCGCACCCGCAGCCCCGCGAAGTTGTACAGCGCAATCGAGCGCGGAATCGAGTCGTAGCTGAAGATCACACGGCCGCTGCGGACGGGATTCTCCGACACGAGAATCGCTTCGCCTTGCAGCAGCGACGCCGAGCCGAAGCGGCTCGCCACCGGCGCCGGAATGATCGCCTTGGCGCGGCGCGCCGACGGCGTCCCCGTGCCGAGCACCGTGCTCACGTGCAGACCGAGCGTGTCTCCCTGGCGCAGGTGATCGTTCACCCTGACGGCGAGCAGGTAGGTGAGCCGGCCCCCCGAGGGGAGACTCGAGCTCAGACCGGTGAAGCTCGGCGTGGCGCCGCTGGCGAACGGCGCGGGCACCACCACGAGTGGCTGCCCCGGCGGGATCGCGCCGCCTCCGGTCGAATCGCGGTATAGATCGAGCTCCGTCACGAAGTCGCTCAGCGCATGATTGCTCACTCCGGTAACCCTGATCGTGTCGAGCTGCACCCCCTCGACCGGCCACGCCGTGACGACGAACTGGAGCGCGGGATTGGCCCCGATGCGCAACCGCTGGCCGGGGGGTGAGGTCGTCCCCGGCATCACCGTCAAAGCGGCCGGTACCTGGGCGAGCGCCGCCTGCACATCCAGTTTGCCCGCGCCCCAAGACGCGTTGGGCGATCCGCTCGACACGCCGGACCCCGTCTCGTACGACGTGGCGGTGAAGCCGTCCTGGCGGGCGGTCCCCGTCAGGACCGTGCGCACTTGCTCGGGCGTCAGGTCGGACCGCCGCTCCAGCAGCAGGGCGATCGATCCGGTCACCATCGGCGTGGACATCGAGGTGCCGCTGAACAGGACGTGCGTGCCATCGGTGGCGAGCAGCGCGCCTGGAGCCGGCGGAGTGCTGGTGCTCGAGTAAACCGAGAACACCCCTTTGCCGGGAGCGGAGAGCTCCGGCTTCGGCCGCGACGGCAGGCTGTCGCGCACGGGGCGGGTGGGTCCGGAAGACGAGAATGTGGCGAGGTCCCCCACCTGCTCGCGCACAAGGAACTGGAAGCGGCCGGCCTGCGCCGTCCAATTGACCCGGTTCACGTGGGCCGCCACGGTGATGGCACGGGCGGCGTTGCCCGGAGAGCCCACGAGATACCCGTTGTCGCCACCGCTCGAGATCTGCGAGTTGCCCAGGCTCGAGCTGGTGGCGTATTCCCACAGGTCGAACCGGCCCGAGCCGCCGCGCTGGTCGAGCCGCAGCGTGATCACCCAGCGTCCCGGGGCGGGCGGCTGAGTGGGATCCCCGTCGTACATCTCGATTTCGCCCTGCCGGTCGCCGTTCTGCCCCGACGGTCCGCCGGCTGCGTTGTAAATGAAGATGCGACCCTGCGCGGCGTCGCTCGAGTCGACCGGGTCCCCCGTGCGCCGCGAGAACGTGGTGCCGTCCGGGCGCCGCACGGTGACGGTGATGGAGTCGCGTCCGTCGTACCACAGCGTGAACAGCATGAAGTCGTTCTGGTCCCCCGTGGCGGGCGTGTACGGGGGCACCGTGTCGCCGATCTGCGCCGTGTCCCCCACGGCCGCGAGCGTGCGGGTGGCGTGCACCAGGAAGAACGGCGTGTTGCCGGTCGTGGCGGTGGGGTTACTGCCGTCGTTCCCGGCGGCGATCACGACGATGTGACCGGGCCCGGAGAGGGCGTCGATCGCTTGTTCTTCTGCTTCGGTGCCGTCGTGCGGTCCGAACAGCGTGCCGAGGCTCAGGTTCACGACTGCCGGCCGGCCGAGCTGGTCGGCGCGGGCGAAGATGTACTGGAGGCCCGAAATGATGTCGGCCGTCGAGAAGCTGAAGTCACCGCCTTTCACGGCGATGATGTCCGCTTCCGGCGCCACCCCCGCGTACTGGAACGCGCTCCCGCCCGAGCCGTCTCCCGCGGCGATGCCGGCGACGTGCGAGCCGTGCGCTGCAATGTCGTGCTCGCTGCAGCTCCCCGCGTTGATCACCGCGGCGCTGCACTCGTTGCCGCTGCTGAAGTTCTGTCCGCCCACCAGCCCCGGCGCCGTGCCGTTCGTCGTCAGGTCCCAGATGTACAGGATCCGCGTGGTGCCGTCGGCGTGCCGGAAGTCCTGGTGCGACCAGTCGATCCCCGTGTCGAACACCCCCACGATCACCCCGCTGCCGGTCGCCCCGGTGAAGATCCCGTTGCTCACGGTCCGAACCTGGCTCGCCCGGATGTCTTGCATCGCCAGGTCGTTGGTGGGCTTTACCCGGCGGGCGGCCTGCACGTACCGCACGCGCCCGTCGGCGCGCAGTGCGGAAAGCGCCGACAGTGGGACGCGCGCGCCCAGCAGACTGCCGACTCGCGCGACGACGCGACCACCCAGGGCCTCGATCATGTCGGGCGACGGTCCGGTCAGCGACACGAATACGTCCACCAGCGTCTGGGTCTGGCCCGGCTCGCGACGCAACACGAGAAGGTCGGCGAGCGACCGGCGCAGTGCGGGACCGACCCCGGCGATGCGAGGGGTCCGTTCGATCCGTGCCACGACGGCGGGATCGAGCAGCGGTCGCAACAGGGGGTCGAGTTTGTTGGCCTGCACCTGGGCGCTGGTGGCGCACGGCAGCGCAGCCGCGGCGAGCAGGCTGAGTACGAAGGCCGGAGGGACCGGGAAGGAGCGCGGCACGGGGTTGGGTAAGATGGCGCCGCCCGGTCGAGGCGGGCAAGGGTCTGGCGCTTACTCGACGCGGGTCAACGCCTGCCTCACGCGCTCCTGCAGCGTCTTGAGCTGCCCCGTCAACCACCCCTCTTCGCGGATCCCTTCCGAGCGAGTGGACGCGACCCATGCCGCCATGATGCCGGCGCGCTCGACGTAGCCGACCACCTGTGTGGGGGCGTTCCGCCGCGCCACCGGTAGCGCGTCGACCTCGTACTCGAGCATCCTGGTCATGGCGTGCTCCAGGAGCTCGTCGGCGTACGCGACGACGGGGGAGGGCTCGAGCGGTGCCGGCGGGTCGTGCACGGCCGGCTCCATCACGTCCTCGACTCGCAACAGGTGCAGCGGGTTGACACCGTACTCGCGCATCACGTGCTGGCCCCGCCGCGCCAGCTTCTCGGTGAGGATGGAGCGCTTCATCATCAGCACGGTCACGCCGGTGGCGGCCACGCAACCGATGACCAGACCGGGAACCGCCGCCAGGTCCCCCGTCAGCTCGAGCATCAGCACGATGGCGGTGAGCGGCATCTGCATCGTCCCGCCCACCAGCGACGCCATCCCGATCATGGCCCACAGCCCGGGGTGGGGATTGTGAAGCCAGTGGGCCCCAAGCGCGCCGAGGGCGCCGCCCATGATGAGGAGCGGAGCGAGTACGCCGCCGGCCGTGCCGGAGCCGAGCGCGATTCCCCAGATCACGGCCTTCACGAGCAGCAACCCGACGAGAAACGCGCCCACCAGTCGGCCGTCGAGCAGATCGTGGATCACGTCGTACCCCACACCCAACGCGCGCGGCTCGAGCAGGCCGCCCAGGCCCACGAACAGGCCGCCGACGGCAGGCCACCACATCCAATGGACCGGGAGCCGGGCGAACGCGTCTTCCACGCCGTACAACAGGGTGGTCACGAGCGTCGCCGCGGCGCCTGCCGCGAGGCCGACGGCCACGCTGCCGAGCAGGCTCGCCAGCGAGAGTGTCGAATGTGGAGTCACCGGAAACAGCGGCCCGGCGCCGAGCAGCGGGATGCGGAGCACGGCCGCCACACCCGCGGCGCAGGCGACCGGGATGAAGCTCCGGGGCTTCCACTCGAACAGCAGCAGCTCGACCGCGAGCAGCACCGCCGCGACGGGCGTCGCGAAGATGGCCGCCATGCCGCCCGCCGAGCCGGCGACGAGCAACGTCTTCCGCTCCGCGGTCGACAGGTGAAATGCCTGCGCGAACAGCGACCCGAACGCCCCGCCGGTCGCGATGATGGGGCCCTCGGCGCCGAACGGACCGCCCGTGCCGATCGCGATCGCGGTCGAGAGCGGCTTCAAGACGGCGATCTTCGAATCGATGCGGCTCTGCCCGATGAGGATCGCTTCCATCGCCTCCGGGATGCCGTGGCCGCGGATCTTTTCCGACCCGTACCGCGCCATCAGGCCAACGATCAGCCCGCCCACGATGGGCACGCCCACCGCCCAGAGCCCGAGCGTGTTCCCCGCCGGCGAAGCGAAGCTCGTATCGAGGCGGTGGAAGTACGCGAGGTTCGTGAACAGCCCGATCAACCGCACCAACGTGAGCGCCACGAACGCGCTGATCACGCCGACCAGCGCCGCCATCGCGGCGAGCATCACGATGCGCGAATCAGCGGTGAAGTCGCCGAGCGTGTCGACGAGTGAGGGATCGCGAGTCATGCGGGGAGGAGGGAATCTAATCGCTGTTCCCCTCTGTGCGTCTGTGCGTCTGTGCGTCTAGTTTTTGCCCGTCCTGCTCTCTGCTTCCTGTTTCAGCAGGGCGCTCTTGCGGTCGACACCCCAATGGTAGCCGCCCAGTTCCCCATCCTCGCGCACGACGCGGTGGCACGGGATCACGATCGCCACGGGATTGGTGGCGCACGCCCGGGCCACGGCCCGGGTGGCTGTGGCATTCCCCATTGCCCGGGCGATCGCGGAGTACGAGCGGGTACTGCCGTAGGGGATCTCGCGCAGCGCTTCCCACACGCGCCGCTGGAACGCCGTGGCGCGGACGTCGACCGGCAAGTCCAGATGCGCCTGGCGCCCGTCGAGGTGGGCGGTGATCTCTGCCACCCAGGACCGCAGCGTGTCGTCGTCGCAGGCGATGGTGGCGGCGGGGAACTCGGCACGCAGCCCGCGCTCGAGCGCGGGGGCGTCGTCGCCGATGGCGACGCGGCAGATGCCGCGTGCGGTCGCTGCGACGAGCAGCCGGCCGAGTGCGCAGGGGACGATGGCGAACGCGATGCGCGTCCCGGTGCCCCCTCGGCCGTACGTGGCCGGGGTCATGCCGAGCTGCGCGTGCGCGCGCTCGTACACCCGACTGGTGGAGCCGTAACCTGCTTCGTAGAGTGCGGGGCTCACTTTCTTTCTCTCCTTGAGCTGGGTCTTGAAACGGGCGAGCCGGCGCTCATCGCGGTACTGCCGGGGCGTGAGGCCGAGCACGGCGCGGAAGGCGCGCAGCAATCGATGCGGCGTGGTGGCGGCGCTCGCGCTCAGCATCGCCAGACTGGCGGGCGCGTCGGGTCGCGCGTCGATCAACCGGCAGACCGAGCGGACCAGCGCGACGCGTGGATCGACAGGGCTCGCCGCCCCGGGGTGGCAGCGGCGGCAGGCCCGGAACCCCGCCCGCTCCGCCGCTTCCGGTACCGGGAAGAACGCGACCTGGCCGCGCCGCGGCTTCCTGCTCGCGCATGACGGCCGGCAGTAGATCCCCGTCGACCGCACCGCGTACACGAAGGTGCCGTCGTAGCGACGGTCGCGGGCCAGTACGGCGCGCCAGCGGCCCTCGGCATTCAGGTCGGGAACGACTGCGGCACGGGTCACGCTGCAGAACTTAGCGCGTCCCCGTGCCGCGATCTATCCGGTTCTTGCGGGTGAATCTCCTTTATCTTCGAGACGTGATCTACACGGTGGGCCATTCCACGCGGAGCCTGGAGACCTTCCTGGCACTGCTCGCGGAGCCACCGGTTCGGCTCTTGGTTGACGTGCGCCGCTACCCCGCGTCGCGGCGCTACCCCCACTTTGCGCAGGAGCCGCTCGCCGCCGCGCTCGCGGCGGCGGGGATCGCGTACCGACACGATGTCGACCTGGGAGGCCGCCGGCCCGCCCGCGAGGATTCGCCGAACACTGCGTGGCGGAGCGCCGCGTTCCGCGGCTACGCGGATTACATGGAGACCGCGGCCTTCGAGCAGGCAGTGGCACGCCTGATCGTGGACGCGCCGCAGCCCAGCGCCGTCATGTGCGCCGAAGCCGTGCCGTGGCGCTGCCACCGTCAGCTCATCGCCGACGCGCTGGTCGCGCGCGGGATCACCGTGCGCCACATCCTCGGGGCAGGGGAGGCCCGAGACCACCAGCTGTCGCCCCACGGGCAGGTCCTCGCCGACGGGCGCATCCGCTATCCCGCACCGACCGCCCAACCGTCGCTCTGGTGAGCGGCGCGCGCGCTCGGCACGTTATCTTCCAGCCGGTGCGGCTCGTCTTGTCGCTGCTCCCCCTCGGGCTGTCGCTGTTGCTCGTCACGTGGCTCGTCGCGCGTCTGCGGAGCGCCGTCGAACGCGAGCGCGAGCTCGCGCGCCTGGACCAGCTCACGGGGGTCCCCAACGTACGCGCGTTCTACGAGCGCGCCGCCATGGAGATCGAGCGGGCGCGGCGCTACCAGCATCCCTTCACGGTCGCGTTCATCGATCTGGATGAGTTCAAGCTGGTCAACGACCGTCTGGGTCACAGTGGGGGGGATGCCGTGCTTCGCACTGTGGCGCGCTCCATCTCGGCCGTGATGCGGGCCAGCGACGTCGTGGCCCGTGTGGGAGGGGATGAGTTCGTCGTGCTCCTGCCCGAGACGGGGACCGCTCCCGCCCGGCTGGCGATCGAGAAGCTGCGGCAGGCGGTTTCGGGAATCGTGCCGGCACACGGCTGGCGCTTGAGCGCCAGCATCGGCGTCGCGACGTACCTCGTTGCCCCCGAGTCGGTGGACGTGCTCGTGGGCACGGCCGATCAGCTGATGTACGCCGCCAAGCGAAGCGGTAAGAACACCGTGAGTCACGAAACGCAGAACGAGGCCGCCGTAAGTCGCTGAGGGCTCGCGTGGCGGGCCGTGTGTACATTCCAACGCGTCGCTGGCCATGGCGGAAGCGTAAACATGCCGCGTCAGAACATCTCGAGCGGGGCGCCTTGGGAGCCGATCGTCGGGTACTCCCGGGCGGTCCGCGTCGGGTCGGTCGTGCACGTGGCCGGCACCACCGCGACCGGCCCGGACGGCACGATCCTCGGGGTGGGCGACCCCTACGCGCAGGCGGTTCGGGCGTTGCGCAACATCGAGCGGGCGCTCGGGCAGGCCGGCGCCACGCTGCGACACGTCGTCCGCACCAGGATCTACCTTACGGACATCGCGCATTGGCAGGCGGTCGGGCGGGCGCACGGGGAGGTATTCCGGGACATCCGGCCCGCGAGTACGATGGTGGCCGTGAGCCGACTGGTGTCTCCGGAGATGCTGGTGGAGATTGAAGCAGACGCGGTCATCGACGACGAGGTCGAATCGGAACGAAGGTGAGGCCGCCGTGTCCGTGATGGAAGCGCAGCAAAGCCGCATGGCGACCGTGGCGTGCCCCTTCTGCGCCACGCTCAATCGCGTCGACCTCGCCCGCCTCGCCGATCGGCCGCGCTGTGGCGAATGCAAGCGGCCCATTCTACTCGATCGGCCGATCGCGGTGAGCGACGCGAAGGTCGAGCGTGTGCTCGCTGGCACCGACGTCCCGGTGGTCATGGATTGTTATGCCGACTGGTGCGGGCCCTGCAAGATCATGGCGCCCATTCTCGACGACTTTGCGCGCGACCGTGCCGGCGAGGTGCTCGTGACCAAGCTCGACACGGACAGGAACCCGGTGACGACCCAGCGGCTCGGCATCCGGGCCATCCCCACTCTGATCGTCTTCCAGAACGCTCGGGAGACGGCACGTCAGGCGGGCGTGATGCCCCGCCAGCAGCTCGACGCCCTCGTCGCCCCGCAAACGCGCGTGCCGTGACCGGACGCGTGCCGGCGGCCTACGACTCCGGCGAGCGGCGCTCGCCGGCGCATGTGTCGGAGCGTTCGCGCGGCGTGGCGCTGGGGCTTGCCGTGGTGGGAGGGCTGTTCGGCTTACACCGCTTCTACACCGGCCGGGCGCAGAGCGCGGTGTGGATGTGCCTCACCTTCGGCGGATGCGGGATCTGGTATCTCTACGACGTCGTCGTCCTTGCGGCCGGCGATTTTCGCGACGGCGACGGGCGGCGCGTCGTCCGCTGGGAAGTGGGCGAGGGCGAGGGCGGTACGCGGCAGTCCCCGCGCAGCGTGGCGGATCTCGAGGATCGCCTGCAGGGACTCGAGACGCAGGTGAGCGAGCTCGCCGAGCGGCTGGACTTTACGGAACGACTGCTGGCGCAGGTGAGGGAGCGGGGAAGCTTGCCGAAGGGGTGAGAGGTCCGTTAGAGGCTGGGGAAGGGGGAGGGGTGGTGCGGGGACTCTTCCCTCTTCCCCTGCCTCTCGCCGGCTTTTCACCACCCTTACCGAATCCACTCAGGGAGCCGTCATGAGGATTGGGGTCCCGAAAGAGACCGCGGCCCACGAGCGTCGCGTCGCCTTGACACCGGAAGTGGCCGGGCGACTCGGGAAGTCGGGCCTTGCGATCCTGGTCGAGCGCGGCGCCGGGGAGGCCGCGTCGTTCGGAGACGAGGCGTTCCAGGCGGCCGGAGCCACCGTGGTGCCGGCCGCCGCGGAGCTGTTCGGACAAAGCGACATCGTCCTCAAGGTGCAACCGCCGTCACCCGGAGAGGTCCGGCTGTGCCGCGAGGGGGCCGCACTCGTGGCGGTCTTTCAGCCGTCGGCCGCGCGCGACGCCGTGGCTGCGCTCGCGGCCCGCAAGCTGACGGCGTTCAGTCTGGCGCTGCTCCCCCGCATCACGCGCGCGCAGGCGATGGACGTGCTGTCTTCTCAGGCGACGGTCGCCGGGTACAAGGCGGTGCTGCTCGCCGCGGCGGCGGCGGGACGGTTCTTTCCCATGCTCGTGACGGCGGCGGGGACGCTGGCGCCCGCCCGCGTGCTGGTGCTGGGTGCCGGCGTGGCGGGACTCCAGGCGATCGCCACGGCACGACGGCTCGGCGCCGTCGTGTCGGCCTTCGACGTCCGTCCCGCGGCGCACGAGCAGGTGGAGAGCCTCGGCGCGAAGTTCCTGCGACTCGAGATCGCCGAGCAGGCGGAAGGGGCGGGCGGCTATGCCAAGGAGCTGTCCGAGGAGACCCACCGGCGCGAGCTCGCGTTCATCGCCCAGCACGTGAAGGACGCCGACGTCGTGATCACGACGGCCGCGATTCCGGGGAAGCGGGCCCCATTGCTGATCACCGCCGAGGCGGTGCAGGGGATGAAGCCGGGCTGTGTGATCGTGGACCTGGCGGCGGAAACGGGCGGCAACTGCGAGTTGACCGAGCTCGGGCGCGACGTGGTGCGGAATGGCGTGCTGATCCTCGGGCCGGCCAACCTGCCGAGCACGCTGCCCTATCACGCGAGCCAGATGTACGCGAGGAACGTCTCCAGTTTCCTGTTGCACGTGACGCGAGACGGCAACCTCGTCCTGGACTTCGATGACGAGATTACCCGCGACACGTGCGTGACCCACGCCGGAGAGGTGCGGAAGACATGATCGCAGGCTTCCTGATGGCCCAGGCCGCGCCGGCCGAGGCTGCGCCGGTCGACTACTGGTCGATGGTGTTCGTGTTCGTGCTGGCGACGTTCATCGGGCTGGGCGTGATCCGCCGGGTCTCCCGGCTGCTGTACACGCCGCTCATGTCGCTCACCAACGCGATCTCCGCCATCGCGGTCGTCGGGTCGATCGTCGTGACCGGCGCCGACTCTCCGCGGGCGATCCGTATCCTCGGCGCGGTCGCGCTGTTCGCGTCCATGACGAACATCGTCAGCGGGTTTCTGATCACGGACCGGATGCTGAAGATGTTCAAGAAGCAATGACCCACGCCGTCGCCGAGCTCGCCGCCGTTCTCGCGACGGCGCTCTTCATCTTGTCGCTGTACTGGATGAACGACCCGAAGACCGCCCGCCACGGCGTCACGGCGGGCGTGACGGGCATGCTGGTCGCCGTGCTTGCGACGTGGATCCAGCCCGCGATCGTGCATCACGGCTGGATCGTCCTGGCGATCGTGGGCGGGTTCATCATCGGCATCCCGCTCTCGCTGGTCCCGCTCACGGCCGTGCCGCAACGGACCGCTCTCTCGCACGCCTTCGGCGGGCTCGCCGCGGGTCTGGTGGGGACCGCGGAATACTTTCTGGGGTTGACGGAAAACCCGGCGCAGCTCACGACGTTCCGGACGAGCGCGATCGTCGCGGAGGTGATCCTCGGATTCCTGACGTTCACGGGGAGCCTCATGGCTGCGGCCAAGCTGCAGGAGGTCAAGTGGATCCCGCAGCGGCCGGTCACCTATCCGGGACAGAACGTCGTGAACATCGGCGTGCTGGTGCTCGCGGCGGCGCTGGGTGTGGTCGTGGTCGTGCACCCGACCGCCGCCTGGTCGGGACAGGTTTTCTACGCGATCGTCGGGCTGGCGGTGCTGTTCGGCGTGTTGCTCATAATTCCGA
>Ga0137416_10002203_pt1 | contig 10332 bp, 20 predicted proteins | sample CZODoug3_1_1_16f_FD_108282 | JGI IMG/M metagenome (GOLD analysis project Ga0137416, IMG submission 108282) | Vadose zone soil fungal communities from Angelo Coast Range Reserve, California, USA - CZODoug3_1_1_16fungal (Illumina Assembly) | ecosystem: Environmental > Terrestrial > Soil > Vadose...
TCTTTAGATACATCCTAGCTGCTTCCTGCCCCACAAATATAATATCGACAGCCATACACATATGGTTTGAGTTCCATACTATTATACATAATTCCTTAGGAGTATTCATTTTTATAGTTTTGGTATGAGGAGAAATTAGCTACAATCAGGTCACGATAAATAGGCTACTATTACAGTGGGAGTTGTAAGCTCACGCAAGTAAAGGGGGCGCTGCCCCTTTGGTTTGATAAAATAGCTGTTCTCTTGTATCATAAAAATCACCGTTTCTCTTTCCAATTTTCAATGTGGTCTGCTAGCTTGATCCTGCTCTCTTTCTCCTCTTTTGCTCGCTGTACCTTCTCTCCAAGGACTAGCTCATCAATTTCATCTTTATCTAAATAGTTCAATTCTTCAAAATGTTTATACTTCCTGCTGCTCAGTATAAGAGAAAATGAGCAGATGCACATAGCTACTGACATAGCTAGCAGGAATATGGTGCCTAATCTTGCATGAAATACAGTTTTCCTCATAGAATCTGTCTTATCAAGGATAGGATATTGATTCATCTCTGCTATTATCTTTGATGAGTCTATGTACAGGTATATACATCCTGCAAGGCAAACAGCAGAAACTACAGTAATTCCAATAAACGTCTTCTTCATATCTCTGGGTTTTTATTTACCTATCATAACAGCTAAGGAAGATATACACCTCAGAGTATGTCATTCCCATCTCATGGCAGATCCTCTTCAAATCATTTATGCTGAAGTCATCCCTCTGAGTTAAAAGTTCTTTGGCTTTCCTCATCTTCTCGAAATACCGCTTCAGCATCTCTCTGGATTTTCTTACCTCTCCCTCATCTGCTATGTTTCCCATTATTTTCCTCAGAGATTTGAAAGCCTCATGCCTATGGGTTCTGTATGTATTAAACGGTATATTCAGTATGCGAGCTGCTTTATGTCCATCCTTACCTCCTATATTGAGAGAGGCAAGTATTGTGTCCCTTTGCGCATGTGAAAGCCTCTCAATGGCCTCATATAGCAGAGATATAACTTCTGCCTTTATCAATTCAGCCTCCGCTCTGCTGGTATCATCTATTTCTAGGCTCATCTCTCTTATCGCCCTATGAGCTCTCTCATTCCCTTTAATTTTTCTCATTCTATTAAGAGTAGCATTTTTGGCTGTTATAAAGAGAAATGCCTTTGCTTCCTCTGCTATACTTTGATCTCTTCTATTCCAGAGCTTTATAAAGCAATCTTGGGCTATATCTTCAGCAGCATCATTATCTCTCAGGAGGCTTCTTACATATCCGCAGACTGGCCTGTAATAGAGCTTAAATACCTCTTCAAAAGAGACTTTATCAATTGGTGTACCTATCTTCTTCATAGTAACACGTTAAAAGGTTAAAAATGGAGGGATAGCCATATTCCAGACTCATCCCCCCTACTGTACACATGAGAAAACAAAGTTTAAGAGAACAGACTTCAAAGACAATTTTCCTAGTTATAGGTAAATAGTAATAAAGCTGTAAAAAGGACCCCCCGCCTACTGAGCAGGGAGTCTGTTTCCATATTTGAACCTCGTCTGCCACCCCGCCAAGGGGGCAAACTACTTAAAACCACTCCCAATCAACTATTGTTTTTGGGGTAGTATGATGAATTCTACAGTGCCTCTGATAAGCAGCTATGATGTCTCCTTCACTGGCTGTGTCTTTTCTTAGTGATAAGATAGTTGCCTTTCCAGCACTATCATATACAGCTATTTTGCTTACAACAGAAATATCAACCACTCCAATGGGTCGTGTAGGAGATTCAATAACGTGTTTCTTTCCCATAAGAGTGTATTAGCTAATCAGAATGTTTACTGAGAGGTAGATCCTCTCCTCCCTGAGTAATAATTCCCTGCTTAAAAGGCTTAGAGCTAGTATACTCTTCTACTGCATGCTCATAAAGGGCCTTTGTATAACCTGTAATAGCACCAAGAGATTTACCTACTTCTTCCATCACCTCAGCTACCTCAGAAGTAAGCTTTACAATTTGCCCTTTCATACAAGCAGTGACAAACTCATTAGTATGACTGAACTCCTTTCTAAGTTCATCCATCATGTTGGTTGAGTATGTGATACTATGTAACTTGGCTACTGCAATCTCTTCTCTGTGCCCTCCTTTACTATCTTTATCAGTATGCCAGAAATCGATTCCTTCTATATTACCAAGAAGGACAAATCTGAGAGTGTCTGTCTGGTATCTAGTACCATCTTTGAGCTGAATAGATATCATAATTTTGCTTTTAGAATTTGATCTTTGATGTCAGTAAGCCTTGCTATTGTCCTCTCCAGCGCTTCCTCAAGATATTCCGCTTTTTCCTTGCCTATCTCAGATAAGCACTCTCTTAATGCCTTAAGATCTATATCCACTTTGTTGATATCTTCGTAATCAACCAAACCAGCAATATGGATATTGGGTACGTCTACTTCACTAGCTTCAGCTATCATCAGTATTGCTGGTTTGTTCCCCTTTCGTGCACTATCAATAGATATTTGTATCATGGTTATCGTTTAAAGCGTCTTACAGTGCGTTTTATGTATACTTGCTTCACTCTGTAATATATATCAGGATTTGTGTTATAAGTGATTGTATCCCCTATTTGAAGATGTAAGTGCTTATACCTATGTCTATTAAGCATTATGTATAAAGGCTCCTCAGGGATAATACGGAAATATAACCCATTTCTATCCTTCTTATATAGAACCCCTGTTACATTAGGATATGAAGAAGCAGTGCTATGTTTTACCCTATACTCAACCTCATAAGAGACTTGAGCAGGACATCCACGAGTAATACACAGTAGCGCTATTAAGGTAAATAATGTCTTTCTCATCAAAGATAAGTTTAGAAAGGGTGAAAAAAGAGCCCCCACACTACGTCAGAGACTAGGTAAGGGCTCACCCGATGATTCAGGCTGTTGACTACTTGGTTGTATAGACAGCTAGGTGCTCATTTGCTTTCAGATGATACCCTGGATGCCATATGCCAACATCAATATGATTGTTCTCATTGTTCTCGGCAATAACAAGAGTGTCTCCTTCCCTTATCTGGCTTATTTCCTCAGCTATTGAGACAGAAGGGGGCTTGTTGCTTACTGCCATGCAACTGGCAAATAGTCCTATTACTAGGAAAGGAACTATTATCATGATGAAGCAAGGTATCCAAACCTGCCAGGTCATAGACACGAAGTTGTTCTTCTTAGATTTGTACATAATATAGCTTTTTGGTAGTTAGAAGATGAGAAGCATAGTTTCTTGCACTCCGACCATAGTACCAAGCAAGAAGATGTCATTTGTGGTTACTATTGGATATATTTCAATCTCCAGTGACTTTGCTACAAATACACCTACTGGCTCCTTTACCCATGCCGATTTTACGAAGGGCAATTTTGCTAGCACCCTCATTATTTCATCTCTCCCTGCTTGAGTTGTTAGAGGGTTAAATGAGTAAGTCAGATTTATGGTTTCCTCTTGCATAAGTAATTGATTTACACGATTTTATAATCTTTTATCTCCCCATTCTCTTTCATCTTAGCAAGTTTCTTCAAAGCTTTGGTTTGCTCATGCCCATACAGATAATTCTCATTGAAAGATTTCCCTTCATTTGGAGTCACCAATATCTTATAAGCTGCTTTCTTGCTGGTAGTCTGGGATATGAATTTGCGGTGTTTACCTGCCATAGAGTCAGTTTAAGACCCTCTCACCAGCAACCTGGTTATTGAGGGAGTTGTAGGTAAATTAGAGTCGGTGATCAGGGAATTCCATTGTTGATTCCTTCTCTTTGTCACTATCTTCAGCTCTTGCAATATCTTCGTGAGCCTTCTCTGGGTCAGTTTCAAGGATTGCATTGCAAGTCATATGAAAAGATATCTCTTTCTGGAGTATATCCATATAGTCTTTCATATTCTTTGCGTCTATGATTCTTCCTATCATGCTGTCTTTCATATCAGTGAAAGAAATATCCTGCACACTCTTTATAATCCGCCTGAGAGTAACTAACTCAACAAGAGCAGGAACTCCTCCTATCTCGGGTATATAAGAGAGAGCTACATTTCCACCCTGGATGTGTACAAGCTTATAAGGTGCTTTAACCTTTTCGTTGGTAGTGTTGTCAACAGCTTCCATAATTGTTGGTTTATTTTGATTGTTAATAAATACAAATAAAAAGGGAAGCAGCCCTACGCGACTGCTCCCTTGTGACCCTTTCCTAAGGCCCTGCCAGAACCTTAAGCTTTTAATAGCCGGCATAATTCTTCGTAGCATGACATCCTTTCTTTTGGGATGCACAGCTAGATATAGCAACGGCAATAGCCATGAAGGCTATAAGAATGATCCTCTTTTTCATAAAGTCCTGATTTACAAAGGGTTAAACAATTCCATTATCTCTCATGATTACTCTTACATCAATGATAAGTTCAGTAGCTGATCTATTAAACAGACCCCTAGCTATCTTTATAGCTACTCCAGGATCGTTTAAACACAGCTCCCTAAGCTTGTCAAGCTGATCTTGAGATAGTCTGTGTTCATTAAGGATTCTGGCAATCATGTTGATGCCACTTATATTTCCTTTTCCTTGACTTTTGTCTGTTGGTCTTGGTGGCATTATAATAAATTTTAATGTGAAAATATTTACATAGCCTGTCACATAAGAGATATGAAGGTCCTGCCTCCTATTTGGATGCTCTTTATTTGACCTACCCATGGCTCCTGTGGTAATTGGATGTTGCCAGGAACAGTGGAGAACCGATGACGACCAAGGCTATGTAAACTCGTTGATTACCACTCTATTGCATAAAGTGGTAGGAAATCGCTGATGATAGATAGTGCTATGATATACATAATTCTGTTTTTGTTGCCCAACCTGGATTCGAACCAAGACAGGTAGGACCAAAACCTACCGTACTGCCATTATACTATTGGGCATTTCTTAACTTACTTTAAAGCAGCATAAAGAATATCTCTGTACACAAGTAGCTGCTTAGTAGGCACTTTACTACCTCTATTACCTGCTACATTAAGTACTTTAATACTGTTATCTACCAACCATTGCCTTAGCTCATCAGCGCTAGGATTAGCTTTATACGGCTTATTATAGTTCTTGCAAAGAGCTATTGTCCCATTGCTACCAGGTGATGTCATATCTCCAAATAGCACTGTACCATCTGAATCAAGTACATTCTGCCTGGTTCTAGGGCCGTAAGCCTGATATTCACTCTCAACTAAGCCATACTGATCTCTCAAAGATAAGTAAGGACCAAGCTCAGTTAAATACCCTTTAGGTGCAGTACCACCTGTCTCAATCCCTAACTCTTTGGCTACCTTAAGCCCAAGCTGATCAATACCTGTTTGTCCTCCTGATATTACCTTGATTACTAGCATGATAATGATAGATTTTGATTAATAAAAGGATTTATAAGTGGGTAATCCTAGAGATTGAAGCAATTCACTACTCTCACCATGTAGCTTTCTGTACTTATCCTTGAGAGAGTCAAGCTTTTTGATGGTATCAAGGATTGTATTCTGAACTATATCCAACTCTCGGCCTTGACAATCATCATCCAGCATATGCTCTTGTAACAAGGCTAAATATCTCTCCTCAGTGTCTATTTCAACACTGAGAGATAATAATGTATCTTCTCTCATGATTAATGATTTTAATGGTCGGAATAAGCCTGCAATGAACCTACGCCACTCTGGTCTGACGACTGTTTAATTGCAATGTCGATAGTCTCAAGATCAGCCTCTGCTTCTTTAATTAATTCTCTTGTAACATCTGCATTCTTATGAGCTGCTACAGTTATAGCCATTAGTGCTATTCTTTTTTGCTTCAGCTGCTCAATTGTAAGCTTAGAGAAATCAGTTGCTGTGCTCATGGTTTAGGATTTAGCGTGTATTAGTATATATCTTACCTGGAGTAGAATTGTAGACCTTTACAGCATCTTTAAAGCTGTCACCTTTATATTCTACATCTTTATCTGCCTCTGAATTAGGATCTCTGATAACTACTCTGATCTCAGTGTGCAACCTCCCTTCTACTTGCTTATTGTCGATGATGATGTACTTTGGCACTTCTGTCGCTGAGGAGACAATTATGTGAATGCTATGGTAGTTAACGAACCTATTAAAGTTAAGCTTATCCCTCTTCTTCATAAACAATGAGTTTAGTGTGTATTAAGGTGCCTTATTGACCATCTAACAGGTATATTATCAGTATGAGAGACATTACATTGATATAAATGTCTCCCTTCCACCTCATAGGTGATTATTACTGTTGTTCCAAGCTCACATGTATATGTTATCATTTCATTATTGAGCTTACCAATAAAGTTAATGATAACCTCTCTCTCTTCCTCAAGTAAGTGATTCATAACGCTATATTTATCTGCATGAACAATAGTGTAGCAATAGTACTGTGCTTTGCATAATACAAGGATAACATAGATATAGTATCCTCCATTTATTATTCGTGCATGTTCCACGTGAAACATATTGATAATCAATGAGTTATGCATTGCATATTACATGGTGAGATCATATTCTAACCGTTGTGCGTTGCATATAACCAGGTGACAACAAACCAACTTGTTATAGGATGGTATCACGAACTAGCTGTTAAGCTAGTCTGCTGTGTCTATCAGCCACTGAAGTTCTTCAGCGGTGAGAGGCTTGAGTACTGGTTTGGGATCTGGCATAATACACTGGTTTACAGAGAGTTAAAAATAAGAGGGCAGCCAGGAGCTCACCCTCTTCACGTAAATCATAGCACTTACACACTAAGCGAGCTCCATCAATTGCTTCATTTCAGCACCGTCGAGACCAAGCTCTTTCATCGCAGCAAACTTCGCACCCTTAACAACGACTTCGGATTTAACCTTAGCGATCTGGAGCTTAGTACCACCATCAATAAGCAGGGTCTCATTAGCATCCAGTGATAAGACCTGATCAAGGGTAAGCCAGGTCAACAGCTGAGCACCCTCAGCCATAACAGGCTGACCAGCAGTATCAAGGACTGGATTACCCTCAGCGTCCTTTCGAGGATAGGTAGTCTCTTCGATAGTCATCCTCTGTACCTTACCGCCTTTAAACGCCTTATAGAACTCAGGGCTACAATTAAAGCCCAGCTTTCCCCATCTACCTATATGGTAGGACTTGCCTGCAAAGGCAGGATTAGAACTCTTATAAGGTCTAGCGATATCATCAACATTGATGAAGTCGGCCACTTCCCGGCCATTGAACGTTTTTACCATAAAGCACTGTTTTAAAATGTGAACAAAAATACAAACTCATGATCCCCAAGGGGTTATGGGGGGGATACCCCAGGACATCGCGATTTACCCAAGGGGTCAAGATAGGTGTCCACATTGAGGGAATACATATGTAATAAAATTCTATTTTCTACTAAAAAATTTAGCTAAAAAAAGTTTGGAAGGTATTATAGAAACCCTTAGCTTTGTGCGCATACTATATACCACCCGGAGTAACTAATACCATATATACTCTGAGGCATCTAAAACGTTGATTATGAACAAGTTCACTGACGGGTTTTTTATGTTCCCTATTAAAATATATGATAGTTTGTCCTTAGGTAGGGCTATGGAGTTCGAGGAGAGTGTTGGGATGAAAGCAGATGCTGATTGGATTAGTGGGGCGGCTAAGGTGCCTGCTAAGGAGTTGGAGGCTATGACTTGGCAAGATGGTTACTCTAATGGGAGAGCTATTGATGAGGTTAGGGAAGAGGGGTTTGATTTGACTATTATATATCTTGAGAGCTATGGGGAGTTTATATGCACATGGCCCAGGAAGAAGTTTGAAGAGAAGCTTAATGAGTTTATGGCAAAGCAGCCTAAGGAGAAAGGGGAGGATCTGGTGCTATGAGGAAAGAAGTTATCCCTGATGGGAAAGATGATATAGATGGATTGAGGCAGGAAATCTTTAGCTTACATGACATGATTGAAGTACAGTTGCGGGTTAATAGTATCCTGGACGAGATCATTGATAGGCATCTGAAAGAGATCTTATCCAGACCTATCAAAGATAAGCTAGAAAAATAGTTGGCTTAAAATTTGGAAGTTTCAATGTAAGCACATACCTTTGTTAAAATTTAATACCAACAACAATGTACAGGATTATAGGAGTGGATAGAGTTATTAACGCCAGAGGCAATGAGAAGAAAGCCTCAGGGGTCCATCTATTATCATAACAGTACAAGTAAAAGATAATATGAAACCCCTGGGGCCTACTAAAGCTCTGGGGGTTTTTCTTTGCCCCCATAGCTCAATGGTAGAGCTACCGGCTTTTAACCGGTAGACCAAGGTTCGATCCCTTGTGGTGGCACACAAGCTGTTGTAGCTCAACTGGTTAGAGTACGTGTCTCTTAAACATGGGGTTCTGAGTTCGATTCTCAGCAGCAGCACATTGCTCTTTAACTCATAGGGTAGAGTGCCTCTCCTACAAAGAGGAAGTGGAAGGTTCAAGTCCTTCAAGAGCAACAGATGCACCTATCATTCAATGGTTAGGATGACTGCCTTCTAAGCAGTACATAGGAGTTCGAATCTCTTTAGGTGTACATTGGTTGGGAACCCTATGGGGTTTACTGATCAAAGGTTTGAGAAGGCTACTACTTTGCCATAAAACGGTAGTCAGGTTTAATTCGCAGATCAGAGTTACCAATAACTCGAATTTGCCATACTGGTCTCTAGCTCAATGGTCGAGCAGCACCCTGTTAAGGTGCATTATCTAGGTTCGAGTCCTAGGGGATCAGCTAGAAATCTCGAAGTGGGGTTCAAATCCCCAGGTGCGCCTCAGGTTCCCGTAGCAAGGCTACTCAGAGATTTCCATATTGCGGGGTAGAGTAATGGTAACTCAAGGGTCTCATAAGCCCTCCAATGTGGGTTCGAATCCCACCCACCGCAACCAATGCAGTAGTAGCTCCTAAGGTAGAGCATCTGACTTCCAATCAGAGGGCTGTGAGTTCGAGTCTCACCTGCTGCACAGGTCAGTTCATCCTCTCTGCGTGGAGTTAAAAGAGGACATGCTCCCGTCGTCTAGTGGCTAGGACGTTGCACTTTCACTGCAAAAAAGAGGGATCGAAACCCTTCAGGAGTACCATCGAGAGCTTGGTGTAATGGATGCATATTACCCTGTCAAGGTAAAGGTTGGGGATCGTGACCCCAGTTCTCGGCCAGTGTATATTTCTGGTGCAGTACGCGACTGATGTGACAAGTGGGAAAGGAAGAAACCCACCCCAGGATATATGCCGTATTCTCCAGTAACTCATCGGTCAGAGTACCAAGCTTATACCTTGGGGGCAGGTGGTTCAACTCCATCCTGGAGAACAGCGAAAAAGGGTTTGTAGTAGCGCCTGGAAATCCTGAAACCCTGAAATACCCATTAAGATCGCCAGTAGCCCAGGCAGTATATTGAGGTAGCTTAACGGTTAAAGCAACTCCCTGATACGGAGTAGACTGAAGGTTCGATTCCTTCTCTCAATACTATGGGGAGACATGTACCAAGGTTGGCGAGTTTGCCTTGCAAGCAGACTGTGAAGGGTTCGTTTCCCTTTCTCTCCACATTAACAAAAAAGATTTGGTAGTTTAAAGAGTTGGCATTACCTTTGCACAAACTACAGTATGTCTCTGTTCTGTAATAAGGAAATAGAAGTAATAGAGAATCTGACAAAGATTATCGACAATCTCCTAGCTCAGAGACACTCTGGATGCAGGAGAAAGCCTCACAAAAGGAGACCAACTCTAGTACTCTCAAATCAAAATAATATCATTATGAAAACAACTCTTACCCTTGGTTCTAATGCTACAGCTAGTCTGATTCTAGTGGACAATGTAACATTACAGCCAGTACAAGCCACTTTCTCAGGACAGACAGTGAGCAGTGATAATACAACAGCAGCTACCTTTGTGTTTGATACAACAGATCCTACACTAGTAGTAGCTACTCCAGTAGCAGTTGGTGCAGGTAATATTCTGTTAAGTACTATAGCTACTTATGTAGATAGTAATACAGGGCAAACTGTAACTGCAACTTTCACTGCTAGTTATCCTTTTATAGTAATAGTAACACCAGAAGGATTAACACTTAGCTTAACAGACTTTGTTAATGTAGGAAGCACAACAACAACTAGTTCAACAACAGTATAATGAAAAGACTTTACTCATACTATTCCAGTTTACTACTCTCAATCTTGAATCGAGGGCTGGTGGTATAGTATGCACTGATCTGGTTTGGACACCTATCATCATAGACCCAGCTCACAAGGCTGGGTTTCTTGTTTTTCATCCCTCGGTATGCCA
>Ga0137416_10002204_pt1 | contig 10331 bp, 9 predicted proteins | sample CZODoug3_1_1_16f_FD_108282 | JGI IMG/M metagenome (GOLD analysis project Ga0137416, IMG submission 108282) | Vadose zone soil fungal communities from Angelo Coast Range Reserve, California, USA - CZODoug3_1_1_16fungal (Illumina Assembly) | ecosystem: Environmental > Terrestrial > Soil > Vadose...
GGCCGGCGTGATCACCCGCCACGACGTCCTCGCCTTCCTCTCCGCCCACGGCCCCGCGAGTCGCTAGATTCCGCGGCCCGAGTCGCCAGATTCCGCGGCCCACGCCGCCCCACAACCCGACCCCCAGCCCCCGCGAGTCGGGGATTCCGTCATGGCGAGTCGGGGATTTTGTCAGGGTGAGTCGCGGATTTTGTCAGGGTGAGTCGCGGATTCCGTCCGGACACCGCGGCCGGCGCCGAGCGGTGGAGCGGGGCGGCGTACCGTCGGCGAACGTGAACGGCTTCTCGACGCGCGCGATCCATGCTGGCCAGGACCCCGACCCGACGACCGGCTCGGTGATCGTGCCGATCCACGCCACCTCGACGTTCGCGCAGGACGGCGTCGGCGGCACCCGGGGCGGCTACGAGTACTCCCGCACCGGGAACCCGACGCGGACCGCGCTGGCCGAGTGCATGGCCGCGCTCGAGGGCGCCCGGCACGGGCTCATCTTCGGCTCCGGGATGGGCGCCACCGACACGCTGCTGCGCGTCGCGCTGCACCCCGGGGACCACCTGCTCATCCCCCACGACGCATACGGCGGCACGTTCCGCCTGGTGGACAAGGTGCTGTCCGGCTGGGGCATCGAGTACACGCCGGTCGACCTCGCCGACCCGGCCGCCACCCGCGCCGCGCTGCGGCCGAACACGCGGATGATCTGGTGCGAGTCGCCGACCAACCCGCTGCTGGGCATCGCCGACATCGCCGTGCTGGCCGACCTGGCCCACGGCGCCGGCGCCTCGCTGGTGGTCGACAACACGTTCGCCTCGCCCTACCTGCAGACCCCGCTGGCGCTCGGCGCCGATGTGGTCGTGCACTCCACCACGAAGTACCTGGGCGGCCACTCCGACGTGGTCGGCGGCGCGCTGGTCACCGACGACGGCGAGCTCGCCGAGCGGCTGGCCTTCCTGCAGAACTCGTCGGGCGCGGTGCCCGGGCCGTTCGACGCCTGGTTGACCCTGCGCGGCATCAAGACGCTCGCGGTGCGCATGGAGCGCCACAGCGACAACGCCGAACGGGTGGCGGCCGCACTGGTCGGGCACCCCAAGGTCAGCCGGGTCTACTACCCCGGCCTGCCCGACCACCCCGGGCACGAGGTGGCGGCCAAGCAGATGCGCCGGTTCGGCGGCATGGTGTCGTTCCAGGTGACGTCCCCGGGCGCGGACCCGGCGGCCGAGGCAATGCGGGTCTGCGCCTCGACCAGGCTGTTCATTCTGGCGGAGTCACTCGGTGGGGTGGAATCCCTGATCGAGCACCCCCGACGGATGACACACGCCTCGACCGAGGGATCGCTGCTGGAGGTGCCGGCCGACCTGATCCGGCTCTCGGTCGGTATCGAGGATGCCGACGACCTGATCGAGGACCTGCTCCAGGCGCTCGGCTGAGCCGGCGCGCCCTCGGGATTCCGCGCGCATGGCCGCGGAATCCCGCGACTCGGTAGCCAAAATCTGGCGACTCGCGGGAGACGGGACTCGGCGCGCGCGCTGACGGAATCCCCGACTCACCCTGACAAAATCCCCGACTCGCGGAAGCTTGGGGCTCGCTAGCTCCGCTGGAGGGCGGGTTAGGGGCGGAAGGGGGAGCGGGGGTCGGTGGCCGGCTGGGGGGCCGGGGTGGTGTCCGGCGCGATCGGCAGGTCGTTGGGCTCGATGCAGCCGCCGACGAGCTCGTAGCCGGTGCCCCTGGCGATGTACTGGCCCGGGTTGTGACAACCGGCCTGCTGCACTGTGATGAACGCGATCGTCGCCATGGCGGCCGCGACCAGCAACGAGACCACGACCGACCAGCGTGTGCCGCCGGTGCTCGGCCCCACCATGCGTTCCTCCCCGATTGCGCGACACACCGACCGGGTGTGGCTGATGCCGAGGCTACCCGTTGCCGATGCAAGGATGCGTCGATGGGCGCCAGGCACTCCCCCGACTGGGTCGATCTTGCTGCTATCCGGACCGCCGCCGCGCTGTTGGACGGCGTTGCCCGCCGCACACCGCTGGCCCGATCCCGCGCGCTGAGCGACACGGTGGGTGGCCCGGTGCAGCTCAAGTGCGAGAACCTGCAGCGTACTGGATCCTTCAAGATCCGGGGTGCGTACGTCCGGATGCACGCGCTGAGCGACGAGCAGCGGGCCGCCGGCGTGGTGGCCGCGAGCGCCGGGAACCACGCGCAGGGCGTCGCGCTGGCGGCCCGCCTGCTCGGCATGCAGGCCACCGTGTTCATGCCGTTGCGCGCGGCGCTGCCCAAGATCGCCGCCACCCGTGGCTACGGCGCCGAGGTGCAGCTGGTCGGCGCGGCCCTCGAGGACACCCTGACGGCCGCGCAGGAGTTCGCGGAGCGCACCGGGGCCCACTTCATCCACCCGTTCGACCACCCGGCCGTAGTGGCCGGCCAGGGCACCGTAGGGCTGGAGATCTGCGAGCAGGTGCCGGACGTGCGCACCATCCTGGTCCCGACCGGTGGCGGCGGGCTGGCGGCCGGGGTGGCGGCGGCGGTGGCCGAGCTGGCTCCGGCGGCCCGGGTGATCCCCGTGCAGGCCGCCGAGATGGCCGCGTGGCCGGAGTCGCTGACCATGGGCCACCCGATGCGCACGCCGACCCGGCCGACGATCGCCGACGGGATCGCTGTGGGGCTGCCCGGCGTGGCGCCGTTCACCGTGCTGTCCGAGCTGGCCAAGGAGGTGATCACGGTCAGCGAGGACTCGCTGTCCAGGGCGCTGCTGCACTGCCTGGAGCGGGCCAAGCTGGTCGTCGAGCCGGCCGGGGTGGCCGGAGTGGCGGCGCTGCTGGACCACCCACAGCGGTTCGAGCCGCCGGTGGTCTGCGTGCTGTCCGGCGGCAACGTGGACCCGCTGCTGATGCTGCACGTGATCCAGCACGGCATGGCGGCGGCGGGCCGCTACCTGAGTGCCCGGGTACGCCTGGTGGACCGGCCCGGCGCGCTGGCCGAGCTGCTCGCACTGGTCGGGGAGCTGGGCTGCAACGTACTGGACGTGGAGCACACCCGGATCTCCGGCGCGCTGGCCCTCGGCGAGGTGGACGTCGCACTACGCACGGAGACCCGAGGCCCTCGGCATCGCATCGAGGTGCTGGATGCGCTGCGGGCCTCGGGTCACCGTGTCGAGCTGGCTTAAGACCTGGAGAACAGGTGGAACTGGGCGGTCAGATCAGACCCGGAAGGGCACTGCGCCCTCGAGCGTGACCTTCATGGTGCCGCCGTCGGGCAGCGAGTACTGCCGCGTCTCGCCGACCTTGGCGCCCAGGATCGCGGCGCCGAGCGGCGAGTTCGGCGAGTAGACCTCCATGTCGCCGTGCCGGCCCTCCTCGCGGGAGCCCAGCAGGAACGTCTCACTCTCGTCGTCGCCGTCGTAACGGACGGTGAGCACCATGCCGGGCGCCGCGATGTCGGTCTGCGTCGGGGCCTGGCCGACCTTCGCGGTGCGCAGCAGCTCCTGCAGCTGACGGATCCGAGCTTCCTGCTGGCCCTGGTCCTCGCGCGCGGCGTGGTAACCGCCGTTCTCCTTGAGGTCGCCTTCCTCGCGGCGGGCGTTGATCTCGGCTGCGATAACCGGCCGGTTCGCGATCAGCTCATCGAGTTCGTGCTTGAGCCGGTCGTAGGCATCCTGGGTCAGCCAGGTCACCTGCACTTCGGTCACGGTCATCACTCCTCCAGCCTTTCCGGACCAGCGGGCTTGCGGGTCGGTAAACGCACACGGGGCCGCCCGCCTCAGGACTACAGCCCTGAGATGGAAAAACACGACCCGACGCCGGGCCGTGCGGTGGCCACCGTAACACGATGACTAGCCGCTCGGCGCAGTCTTTCGACGAACGGTCGAGTTCTCTCAGAAGTTCCCGAATCCGCCAACGCCGCTGGTCGTTGAGATTTCGGCGGCGATTGAGGATCTTCTCAGGCCGTCCCAGGAGTCACTCGCGTACCCCGGCACGACACCTCGACGCTACCCGGTAGTGCGCCCCGGCGGCGCCGGGAAGAATTGCCGCGGAGCCCGGGTTGCACCTGGGGATCGATGTTGTCGGTCGAGTCGGGACAATGGGGCAGGCGCAGTTTCGACGCGCACTGCCGGCCGCACGCCGCCCGCCCGGCTCCTGGCGGCGAGACGAGGAAGAGGACATGGTCGAACCCCTACGCCTGATGACGGTGCACGCCCACCCCGACGACGAGTCCAGCAAGGGGGCCGCGACGTGCGCACGCTACGTAGCGGACGGACACGAGGTCATGGTCGTGACGTGCACCGGCGGCGAGCGGGGCAGCGTGCTGAACCCGGCTATGGACCGGCCCGAGGTGGTCGCCAACATGACCGAGGTCCGGCGCGACGAGATGGCCAGGGCGGCCGACATCCTGGGGGTTCGGCACCGCTGGCTGGGTTATGTCGACTCCGGGCTGCCCGAGGGTGACCCGAAGCCGCCGCTGCCCGAGGGCTGCTTCGCGGTCGGTGACCTGGTCGAACAGACCGGCGCACTGGTCGCCCTGATCCGCGAGTTCCGGCCGCACGTGCTGGTCACCTACGACGAGAACGGCGGCTACCCGCACCCGGACCACATCCGTTGCCACGAGGTCTCGGTGGCCGCGTTCGATGCCGCCGCCGACCCGGACCGGTTCCCTGAGCTGGGCGAACCGTGGCAGCCGCTGAAGCTGTACTACTCGCACGGGTTCTCCAAGGCGCGCGTCACGGCGTTCCACGAGGCGCTGCTCGCCGCCGGTGTGGAGTCCCCGTACACTGAGTGGATCAAGAACTGGTCCGAGGACCGGCCGGATCCGGGCTCCCGGGTGACGACCCGGGTGAACTGCGCCGACTACTTCGAGGTGCGCGACAAGGCGCTCCTGGCGCACGCCACCCAGATCGACCCGACGAGCCGCTGGTTCTTCGTCCCGCTGGACATGCAGCGGCAGATCTGGCCGACCGAGGACTACGAGTTGGTCCGGTCGCTGGTCGACAGCACCACCCCGGAGGACGACCTGTTCGCCGGGCTACGGGAACGGGTCTCCGCATGAGCACGTTCCACTGTTCGAGTACGCCCGGAGCCTGAGCGCGCTCCGGGCCGGCACACGGGATCGAGGCACGGTGCAACCATGATCGCCGTACTGGCGGTACAGCCGCTGCTCGGCCAGGATCCGCCGACGCCCCCGCAGGGCCCGGAGTTCGGCGGCTCCTCGCCCATCGGCCTGGTCGTGACCCTGTTCATGCTGATCGCACTGATCTTCCTGATCCGCTCGATGAACAAGCACCTGCGCAAGGTGCCGCCGACCTTCGACCCGGTGCAGCCCGACGAGAACGAGTCCGCCGACAGCGCGGGCGCGCCGGGATCGGGCGGCGCGGCCGATCGGCCGTCCTCAGGTTCCTCGTCGAACTCCACTCCAAAGAGTTAACCGGGGCCCTGGGATGGTGGTCGCCACGGCGATCACCCCCTGTGTGTGACCCGATACGGCGTGTGCTAGGCCTTCGTGCGGCGTTCGGCGCGTCGGGGTGACAGTCTGTTCGGCATGCCGAACAGGCTTGCGAACTCAACCAGTCCGTACCTCCTGCAGCATGCGGCGAATCCGATCAACTGGTGGCCGTGGTGCCCGGAGGCGTTCGCCGAGGCCCGCGAGCGGGACGTACCGGTGCTGCTGTCGGTCGGGTACGCCGCGTGCCACTGGTGCCACGTGATGGCGCACGAGTCGTTCGAGAACGCCGAGACGGCTGCGCAGATCAACGCCGAGTTCGTCGCGATCAAGGTGGACCGGGAGGAGCGGCCGGACATCGACGCCGTCTACATGGCCGCCACGCAGGCCATGACCGGCTCCGGTGGCTGGCCGATGACCTGCTTCCTGACCCCGGCCAGCGAGCCGTTCCAGTGCGGCACCTACTACCCGCCGGCGCCGCGCCAAGGCATGCCCGGGTTCCGCCAGCTGCTCAGCGCGGTGACCAAGGCGTGGCGCGAGGACGGCGAACGGGTCCGCGACGCCGCCGGGCAGATCGCCGGCCGGTTGGCCGAGACCGCGGGCGCGAGCCTGGCGCCGTCGGCCCTGGACCCGGCCGCGCTGGAGCGCGCACTGACCACCTTGGTCGGCGAGTTCGACCTGGACAACGGCGGGTTCGGCGGGGCGCCCAAGTTCCCGCCGTCCATGACGCTGGAGTTCCTGCTGCGCCACCACGAGCGGACCGGGTCGGCGCGCGCGCTGGAGATGGTCGAGCTGACCTGCGAGCGGATGGCCAGGGGCGGCATGTACGACCAGCTCGGCGGCGGCTTTGCGCGGTACAGCGTGGACGCCAGGTGGGTGGTGCCGCACTTCGAGAAGATGCTCTACGACAACGCGCTGCTGCTGCGCGCCTACGCCCACCTGGCCCGGCGCACCGCGCACGCCCCGACCGCCGCGCTGGCCCGCCGGGTGGCCGAGGAGACTGCCGCGTTCCTGCTCGGCGACCTGCGCACGGCCGAGGGCGGCTTCGCGGCCGCGCTGGACGCGGACACCGACGGGGTGGAGGGGCTGACCTACGCCTGGACCCCGGAGCAGCTGCGCGAGGTGCTCGGCGACGAGGACGGCGACTGGGCGGCCGAGCTGCTCACGGTCACCCCGGCCGGCACCTTCGAGCACGGCAGCTCCACGTTGCAGCTGCTGGCCGAGCCCACGCCGTTCGACGAGCCGCGCTGGCAGCGGGTGCGCGCCGCGCTGCTCGCCACCAGGGCGGCGCGCCCGCAGCCGGCCAGGGACGACAAGGTGGTCACCGCGTGGAACGGGCTGGCCATCACCGCGCTGGCCGAGGCGGGCGCCGCGCTGGGCCGGACCGACTGGGTCGACGCCGCCGCCGGCGCCGCGACGCTGCTGCTCGGGCTGCACATGGTGGACGGGCGGCCGAGGCGGTCCTCCAGGGGCGGCGTGGTGGGCGCGGCGGGCGGGGTGCTGGAGGACTACGGCTGCCTGGCCGACGGGCTGCTGGCGCTGCACCAGGCCACTGGGGCGGCCCAGTGGCTGGACGCGGCGCTCGGCCTGCTGGACAGCGCGCTGGAGCACTTCGCCGACCCGGAGCAGCCGGGCGGCTACCTGGACACGGCGGACGACGCCGAGTCGCTGCTGCACCGCCCCCGGGACCTCACCGACGGCGCCACGCCGTCCGGGGCGGCCGCGCTGGCCGGCGCGCTGCTCACCGCGTCGGTGCTGGCCGACCCGGCGCGGGCCGGCCGCTACGGCGAGGCGAGCGCGGCGGCGGTGTCGGCGGTCGGCGCGCTGGCCGGGCGGCATCCGAGGTTCGCCGGCCACTGGCTGACCGTCGCCGAGGCCGCCGCGCGCGGTCCGCTGCAGGTGGCGGTGGTCGGTGGGGCGGACGACGAGCGACGCCTCGCGCTGCGCAGCTACACGCAGCGGGTGGCCCCGGGCGGCACGGTGGTGGTGGCCGGGGAGCCGGACGCGCCGGGCATCCCGCTGCTGGCCGGGCGACCGCTGGTGGACGGGCTGGCGGCGGCGTACGTGTGCCGGGGGTTCGTCTGCGACCGGCCGGTGACCACCGAACGCGAGCTCGCCGCCGCCCTCCGCTGACCCTTCGCTGACCCTCTGCTGAGCCTCCGCCATCGAGGTTGACCCACCGGGTGAGCCACCAGCGCGGCCGCCTACCCCGCAGTAGGGTCGGCTGAGCACGCCGCGGAACCGAGCGGCGGAACACAAGGAGGCACCGCCATGCCCGAGGCAGTGATCGTCGCCGCCGCCCGGTCGCCCATCGGACGCGCGTTCAAAGGTTCGCTGACCGGCATTCGCCCGGACGACCTGACGGTTCAGCTGGTGCAGGCCGCGTTGGCCCAGGTCCCGGAGCTGGACCCGAACCGGCTGGACGACCTGATGCTCGGCTGCGGGCTGCCCGGCGGCGAGCAGGGCTTCAACCTCGGCCGGGTGGTCTCCGTGCTGCTCGGCTACGACGACCTGCCCGGTACCACGGTCACCCGGTACTGCTCGTCGTCGCTGCAGACCACCCGGATGGCCATGCACGCGATCCGGGCCGGCGAGGGCCACGCGTTCATCTCGGCCGGCGTGGAGACCGTGTCGCGGTTCACCAAGGGCAACTCCGACTCGCTGCCGGACACCCACAACCCGCTGTTCGGCGACGCGGAGGCGCGCTCGGCGAAGCTCAGCGAGGGCGGCCTGGACTCCTGGACCGACCCGCGCGGGTCCGGCGACACCCCCGACGTCTACATCGCGATGGGCCAGACCGCCGAGAACCTGGCGCGGGCCAAGGGCGTCACCCGTGAAGACATGGACCACTTCGGGGTCCGCTCACAGAACCTGGCCGAGAAGGCCATCGCCAACGGCTTCTTCGCCCGGGAGATCACGCCGGTCACGCTGCCGGACGGCACGGTGGTCAGCGCCGACGACGGCCCCCGCCCCGGGGTCACCTACGAGGGCGTCAGCGGGCTCAAGCCGGTGTTCCGACCGGACGGCCGGGTCACCGCCGGCAACTGTTGCCCGCTGAACGACGGGGCCGCCGCGTTGGTCGTCATGTCCGACACGCTGGCCGCTGAGCTGGGCATCACGCCGCTGGCCAGGGTCATCTCCACGGGCGTCTCCGGGCTGTCCCCGGAGATCATGGGACTCGGCCCGGTGGAGGCGTCCAAGAAGGCGCTCGCGCTGGCCGGGATGACCATCGACGACGTGGACCTGGTCGAGATCAACGAGGCGTTCGCCGCGCAGGTGCTGCCCTCGGCGCGCGACCTGGGCATCGACGAGGACAAGCTGAACGTCAACGGTGGCGCGATCGCGCTGGGCCACCCGTTCGGCATGACCGGCGCCCGGATCACCACCACCCTGATCAACTCGCTGCGCACGCACGACAAGCAGATCGGTCTGGAGACCATGTGCGTCGGCGGCGGCCAGGGCATGGCCATGGTGCTCGAACGCCTCAGCTGAGCCGAGCCGAACGCAGACGCGGCGGGCACCTTCCTGGTGGGGAAGGTGCCCGCCGCGCTTTCCGACCGGGGAGGGGGTCCCGGTGGGTCCACACCCGCGCGGCCGGGGTGAACGCCGCGCGGGTGGTCGTCGGTGCTAGTTCTGCCGCAGGTAGCTGAGCAGCCGGAGGATCTCCAGGTACAGCCAGACCAGCGTGGTCATCATGCCGAAGGCGATGTACCAGGCCATCTTCGCCGGCGCGCCGGCCCGAATCGCCTGGTCCGCCTGGTCGAAGTCCAGCAGCAGGGTGAACGCGGCGATGCCGATCACCACGATGCTGAACAGGATCGCCAGCGGGCCGCCGGAGCGGATGCCGATGCCGCCGGTGGTGAAGAAGCTCACCACGAAGTTGATCAGCATCAGGCCGATCACGCCGAACATCGCGCCGATGACCATCTTGGTCAGCCGGGGAGTGACCTTGATGGCGCCGGTCTTGTAGACCACCAGCATGCCGATGAACACCCCGAAGGTGCCGATCACGGCCTGGAAACCGATGCCGGCGAGCCCACCGAGCTGGCCGCCAGTACCGGTGCCGGCAGACTCGAGCCAGCCGGTGATGCCACCGAGCGCGATGCCCTCGGCGATCGAGTAGGTGATGATCAGAGCCGGATTGCTGCTCTGCTTGAAGATGACGATCAGCGAGATCACCAGGCCGACGACAAACGCCGGCAACGCCAGCCAGTACGCGCCGCTGAGCACGGTGAGCACGCCGGCGACGAGCGCGAGGCCGGCGGTGATCGCGGTCTTGGTGACCACGTCGTCGACGGTCAGCGGGCGGTCGGTGGTGGCCCGGTCGTAGCCGGTGGGCTGGTTCGTCTGTCGATACGCGGCCGCGCCACCGGCGGCCCCGCCGATCCGATCGTCAAATCCCGCATAGCCGCCCCGCCCAGTGGGCAGGTTGCGGAACGCCGGGTTGCTACTGGTGCGCACCGTGTCCTCCTCAGACACCCAAGTTCAGACCTTCATCGGCCTCACTGGTGCCAACGCGCCTAGCCGGCTGAGGGTTCCCTGACCAGCGACATAACGCGAAGATCGGCAAAATCCGCAGGTCAAGCCGCTGTGACCTGCGACGTATCGAGCACCGAGGCCAGTTCGGCCGGCGAGGCATTGCCGCCGGTGACGATCACGCCGACCCGCGCGCCGGCCAGTTGGCCGCCCAGCGCGAGCAGCCCGGCCAGTGAGGCGGCCCCGGCGCCCTCGGCCATCGTGTGTGCGTGGGTGAGCAGCAGCAGTTGGGCGGCCCGCACCTGCGCGTCGTCCACCAGCACGAAGTCGGCCAGGTGCGCGCGCAGCACCGCCTGGGTGCTCGGGTAGCCGGAGCCGATGGCCAACCCCTCGACCGCCGTGCGGTTGGGCCGGCTGACCGGTTCGCC
>Ga0137416_10002210_pt1 | contig 10324 bp, 9 predicted proteins | sample CZODoug3_1_1_16f_FD_108282 | JGI IMG/M metagenome (GOLD analysis project Ga0137416, IMG submission 108282) | Vadose zone soil fungal communities from Angelo Coast Range Reserve, California, USA - CZODoug3_1_1_16fungal (Illumina Assembly) | ecosystem: Environmental > Terrestrial > Soil > Vadose...
ACGGGACACCGACGCGCCGCTGTCCGCCGCCGAGGTCGCCGCGCAGCTGGGCATCGCCAGGGCCACGGCGCAGCGCTACCTCACCGCCCTGGCCGACGCCGGCACGGTCGAGATGCGGCTGCGCTACGGCGTCACCGGGCGCCCGGAGCACGAGTACCTGTGGGCCGGCGGAACCTGACCCGGCGGCCGCGGTGAGCTGGTCAGCCGGGCTACCAGAAGTCGTCGGGCAACTTGGCCTCGATCGCCCGCAGATGGGAGCGGGCGCAGTCGGCGCACAGCCAGCTGCTCCGGCCATCCGGTCGGCGGTCGCACACCCACGACAGCGAGCTGGCCAGCCCGGGGTCGCGTTGGCGACCGCAGGCGCGGCAGGCTTCGGCTTCACTCATCGGGGAAGTGTGCCGGCCCGGGGCGCGGGTGGCGGCCGGCGCGACGCGGGGGGCCGGTTCGACGCGGCGACCGGCAGCTCCGGTGCGCCCAACGATCGCGCTCTGTTACGAACTCGCTACCGCGTGCTGTCCTCGGCGGCCCGCCGACCGCGCCTCGGCCCTGGCGGCCTCGCCTCTGGCGGCCTCGGCCCTGGCGGCCTCGCCCCTGGCGGCCTGCTTGGCGAACCGGCTGGCCAGCCAGGCACACGCCATCAGCTGGATCTGGTGGAACAGCATCAGAGGCAGCACGAGCAGCCCGACGCCCTGGCCGGCGAACAGCACTCCGGCCATCGGCAGCCCGCTGGCCAGGCTCTTCTTCGAGCCGCAGAACAGGATGGTGATCCGGTCCGCCCGGGAGAAGCCGAGCCAGCGCGGCACCAGCGAGGTCACCGTCAGCACCGCGGCGAGCAGCACCGCGTCGACGGCCGCGAGCACGAGCAGCGAGCCCAGCGAGAGCCGGTGCCATAGGCCGGCCGCCACGGCTTCGCTGAACGCGGTGTAGACGACGAGCAGGATCGAGCCGCGGTCCACCAGCGAGAGCACCCGATGGTGCCGGCCGACCCACCCGGCCAGCCAGCGCCGCAGCAGCTGGCCGAGCACGAACGGGGCCAGCAGCTGCAGCGCCACGTCCAGCACGGCGCCGCCGGAGAAGCCCCCGTGCGTCGACATCAGCACACCGACCAGCACCGGGGTCACCACGATGCCGGCCAGGTTGGACAGCGAGGCCGCACAGATCGCCGCCGGCACGTTGCCCCTGGCCACCGAGGTGAACGCGATGGACGACTGCACCGTGGACGGCAGGCAGCACAGGAACAGCACGCCGAGCGCCAGCTGGCGCGGCAGCACCGACTCCGGGATCCACTGGGCGGCCAGGCCGAGCAGCGGGAACAGCACGAAGGTGGCCAGCACGACGGTGCCGTGCAGCCGCCAGTGCCGCAGCCCGGCGATCGCCTCGCGCGGCGAGAGCCGCACGCCGTAGAGGAAGAACAGCACCCCGATGGCCACGGTGGTCAGGTGGGAGAAGCCGACCGAGACCGAGCCACGGGCCGGCAGCAGCGCGGCGACGCCGACGGTGAGCAGGATCAACACCATGAAGGTGTCGACCCTGATGCGGGCGCGCAGGCTGGCCAGCCGGCTGACTGGACGGCTCGGTGGTCGGTTCACATCTTCGATGATGAGCGCACAACGGTGATTCGGACACGCGTATGCCGCGATGATTGTCATCACGTTTGCGACTAAAGGCCAGCTAGGCTGGTCGACGTGTTGGATCCCACACACCTGCGGTCCTTCGTCACGGTCGCCAGGCTGCTCAGCTTCACCAGGGCCAGCGAGCACCTGGGGATCCGGCAGTCCACCGTGAGCCAGCACATCCGCAAGCTGGAGGCGGCGATCGGCCGGACGCTGCTGGTCCGCGACACCCACTCGGTCGCGCTCACCCCGGACGGCGAGACGATGCTCAACTTCGCCGGCACCATCCTGGACACCTCGGACCGGGCGATCGCCTACTTCGAGGGCCCCCGGGTGCGCGGCCGGCTGCGCTTCGGCGTGTCCGAGGACCTCGTGCTCAGCCGGCTGCCGGACATCCTCGCCGAGTTCCGCCGCCGGCATCCGTTGGTCGACCTGGAGCTCACCGTCGGGCTGGGCGCCAGCCTGCGCCAGCAGGCCAAGGACCGCGAGCTGGACCTGGTGTTCGCCAAGCGCACCGAGGGGCAGACCGACGGCGTCGCGGTGTGGCGGGACCGGTTCATCTGGGTGACCGGCCCTGGCCTGCCCAGCCTCGGCCCGACCGACCCGGTGCCGCTGGTCTGCTTCCCCCCACCCAGCTCGTCCCGCGCCGCGGTGCTGGCCGCGCTGGAGGCCGTCGGGCGGCCGTGGCGGCTGGCCTGCACGAGCGGCAGCCTCAGTGGGCTGCACGCCGCCGCGCTGGCCGGTCTCGGCGTCGTCCCCCACGCCGAGACGCTGGTGCCGGCCGGGCTGCGCCCGGTGCCCGGCAAGGCCGCCCTGCCCCCGCTGCCCTCCTTCGAGTTCGTGCTGTCCAACGGGCGACACACCCTGGACGGCCCCGGTGCCGCGCTGGCCGAGACCATCCTCAACGCGGCCGACCGGCTGCGCTCCGGCGAGTCGGCCGAGCGCGCCCGGTAGAGCCGAACGCGCCCGGGCGACCGGTGTGCGGTACTGGTCGCCATGGCGACCAGTACCGCACCGGCACCTACCGGCGGGTGCGCAGGTAGTCGGCGACGACCTCGGCGCCGAGGCCGTCCAGCGTCGGGGTCACCACCCGCCCCCCGCAGCGGCGGGCCACGTCGTCCATGAACGCCGCCAGCCGGGGGTCCTCGCCGAGCACGAAGAAGGTGAACACCGCCTTCATGCCGGTCAGCCGGTCCACCTCGCCGACCGTGGCCCGCAGCGTGTACGGGCTGGGCGGGTAGTCGAAGTAGGCCTCCCCGTCCGGCTCCAGGTGCGCGGTGGGCTCGCCGTCGGTGACGACCAGCACCACCGGCATCGCGTCCGGGTGCCGGCGCAGGTGTTCGCCGGCCAGCAGCAGCGCATGGTGCAGGTTGGTGCCCTGCGCGTACGCGCCCTCCAGGCCGACCAGCTCGCCCAGCTGCACCGTCTGCGCGTGCCGGCCGAACGTGATCAGCGCGAGGTCGTCGCCCCGGAACCGGGTCGAGATGAGCTGGTGCAGGGCCAGCGCGGTGCGCTTCATCGGCACCCAGCGGCCCTCGGCCACCATCGACCAGGACGTGTCCACCAGCAGTGCCACCACGGCCCGGGTGCGCTGCTCGGTCTCCACCACCTCGACGTCGCTGACGTCGAGGCGCCGGTCGTCGCCGCCGGCCCGGCGCAGCTGCGCGTTGAGCAGGGTGCGCGGCACCGACCAGGCCTCGGTGTCGCCGAACGCCCACGGCCGGGTGGCCCCGGTCGCCTCGCCGGCCGCGCCGGAGCGGCGGGTCTCCCGCTCGCCGCGCCGCGCCCCGATCCGGTCCACCACGTCTCGCAGCGCGGACTCCCCCAGCCGCCGGATGGCCTTCGGGGACAGCTGCAGCGACCCGTCGGCGGCCCGCTCGAACAGCCCCTGGCGCTGCAGCTCGCGCTCCAGCTCGGCCAGCGTCCGGGCGTCCACCCTGGCCTCCTCACCGAGCAACGACTCCAGGGCCTCCATATCTATGTCCTCGAGCCGGGCGCCCGGGTAGCTCTGCGCCAGCTGCTCGGCCAGCGCGTCGAGCTGCCCGAGCTCCTCCATGGCCCGGGTGGCCTCACCCATGCCCATCGGGTTGTCACCCCGGAACCGCCCGGAGCCCTGCCAGTCCTCGCCGGGCCGCATCCCCTGCAGCTGGGCGTCCAGCTGGGACAGCGCCTGGGCCAACCGGGGGTCGCCGAACGCCTGCTGGGCCAGCTGGGCCAGCTCGGCGCGCTGCTCGGCGGACATCGAGTTCAGCATCCGCTGCGCGGCAGCCGCCCGGGCCGCGAGCAGGTCGATCAGCTCGTCGGTGTTCCGCGGGTTCTCCGGGAAGAACTCGCCGTGCTTGGCCATGAACTCGGCGAACTGCTCGGTGGTGTCCTGCCCCGTGGCGTGCTGGGCGAGCAGATTGTTGAGGTCGTCGAGCATCTCCCGGACCCGCTCGACGTCCTCCGGGCTGGCGTTCTGCATCGCCTGCTTCATGCCCTCGAAGCGCTGGTCCAGCAGCTCCCGGCCGAGCAGGTCGCGGATCTCCTCGTACGCCTCGCGGGCCTCGGACGAGCGCCAGTCGTACTCGTTCAGCTCCCGGACGGCGCCGCCGGTGTCGCTCGGCAGCGCGTCCAGCTGCATCTCCCGGAACCGGGCGTCGTCACTGTCCTCGTTGCCCAGTGCCTCCCGCTCGGCGTCCATGGCGCGTTGCAGCAGCTCCCGGACCTCCTCCAGGGTGCCGTCCAGCCGGTTGTCGCGCTGCAGGTCGCGGCGGCGCTGCCAGACCTGGCGGGTGAGGTCGTCCAGCCCGCGCCGGTTCTGCATGCCCCGGCGCAACAGCTCCTGCAGTGCCTGCCGGGGCGACGAGCCCTCCATCACGTCCCGGCCGATCTCGTCCATCGCGGCGCGGATGTCGAACGGCGGGGCCAACGGGTCCGGCCCGCCGTCGTAGCGCCCGTAGGCGTAGCGCCGGCGCCGGATCCGCCGACGGCCGGGTCGTCCCGCGCTCGGGGAATCAGCCATAGCTGACCGTGTCACCGTCGTCGGACTCGTCCTTGGCCAGCTTGCGGGTCAGGAACAGGTACTCCAGCGCCAGCTCGGCGGCCGACGCCATCGGGCCGGGGTCCTCGGTGCCGGAGGCGTCCAGCCGCTTGGCCACCTCGGTGAGCGCCGGCACCGACGGCAGCGCGTTGACGACCTCGGCGGCCGGCACCCGCTCGCCGGTGCGCACCGGCCGATTGGCCACCTCGTCGACCAGCTCGGACAGGTCCACGCCGCGCAGTGCGTAGCGCGCGGTGTCGGCGACCGCCCGGCGCAGCAGATGCTCGAGGATCTCCTCCTCGCGGCCCTCCTCGCCGGAGGCGAACTCCAGCTTGCCGCGCAGCACGGCCGGCACGGCGTCCAGATCGACCGGGCGGGCGTAGGCGCGGACCTCGCCGGTGATCGCGGCCCGGCGCAGCGCGGCGGCGGCCACGGTCTCGGCGGCCGCCACCGCGAACCGGGCGGACACCCCGGAGGACTGGTCGACCGCCGTGGAGTCCCGCAGGTGCCGGGTGAACCGGGCGATGACCTCGATCAGGTGCCTCGGTACGTCGGCGACCAGGTCGGCCTCCTGCAGGACCAGCGCCACCTCGTCGGCCACCTCGAGTGGGTAGTGGGTGCGCACCTCGGCCCCGAACCGGTCCTTCAGCGGGGTGATGATGCGGCCGCGATTGGTGTAGTCCTCGGGGTTGGCGCTGGCCACCAGCAGCACGTCCAGCGGCAGCCGCAGCGTGTAGCCGCGCACCTGGATGTCCCGCTCCTCCATCACGTTCAGCAGCGCGACCTGGATCCGCTCGGCCAGGTCGGGCAGCTCGTTGATGGCCACCACGCCCCGGTGCGCGCGCGGCACCAGGCCGAAGTGGATGGTCTCCGGGTCGCCGAGCGAGCGGCCCTCGGCAACCTTCACCGGGTCCACGTCGCCGATCAGGTCAGCCACCGCCGTGTCCGGGGTGGCCAGCTTCTCGGTGTAGCGCAGCGAGCGGTGCTTCCAGGCCACCGGCAGGTCGTCGCCGAGCTCGCCGGCCCGCCGGATCGAGATGGGCGCTATTGGTTCATAAGGATGCTCGCCCAATTCGGAGCCTTCGATGACCGGGGTCCACTCGTCGAGCAGGCCGATCAGCGAGCGCAGCAGGCGCGTCTTGCCCTGGCCCCGCTCGCCGAGCAGGACGAGGTCGTGGCCGGCGATCAGGGCGCGCTCCAGCTGTGGGAGCACGGTGGATTCGAAGCCGACGATGCCGGGCCAGGGGTCGCGGCCGGCGCGCAGCGCGGCGAGCAGGTTGTCCCGGATCTCGGTCTTGACGCCCCGCTGGGTGTGGCCGGACGCGCGGAGCGCGCCGAGCGTGCGGGGGAAATCTGATGGTGCGTCCTGAAGTACTGGCACTACTCCACGCTACGTCGTAACGAGGTAATCCGCCGCCCGCGTCACGTACTCGTAGCACACCGCCTGTTGATCACCCGCTGATCAACAGGGCTCAGAACGCCGGCCAGGGAATCGCCGGGCCGTAGCCGGACGGCTCCGGGAACCTCGGGTGCGCCAGCAGCCCGTCGACCCGCGCGGACAGTGCGCGCAGCTCACGGCGGGTCAGGTGGTCACCGAGCTGGCCGCACAGCCCGTTGTCCAGCTCGCGGCGCACGGCCCGCACGGTGGACCGCAGCTCGGTCGGCAGCTTCTGCCCCACCCAGCCCCAGAGCACGGTGCGCAGCTTGTCCTCCTCGTGCAGGCAGATGCCGTGGTCCACGCCGTAGACCCGCCCGTCCTGGCCGGCCAGCACGTGGCCGGCCTTGCGGTCGGCGTTGTTCAGCACTACGTCCAGCACGGCCATCCGCTGCAGCTCGGGGTGGTCGGCGTGGACCAGCACGGCCGGCTCGCCGAGCGAGTCCCGCGCCCGCAACACGGTCAGCCAGCCGTCCGGCACGTCGCTGGGTGCCCGCACGTCCACCAGCTCGCTGTCCTCGTCCGTGTCGATCCACAGCTGCACCATGCCGGAGCCGAACGGGCCCTCGCGCAGCACGGTCGGCGGCACGATGGCGCAGCCGTCCGGCGCGAACGCCTCGGCGAGCAGGTAGCTGGCGTACTCCCGGTCGGCCAGGGTGCCGTCCGGGAAGTCCCAGAGCGGCCGCTCGCCGCGGATCGGCTTGTACACACACTTGGCGCGCACGCCGTCGGCCTCGATGTCGCAGAACAGCGTCGCGTTCGAGGCGTTGACGATGCGACCGGTGACTTCCAGCCGCCCCGCACGCAGCAGCCCGGGCACCGCCGGGTCGTGTGGATCCATCGGGTCTTGTGTCTCGCGTCCAGGCTCAGGTTTCGGGTTCCCCGGTCACCGCGCGCCGGTGGTACCCATTCTGCCTCGGACAGATGTGCCCCTCGGCGTCCAGTGGCTCGGCACACAGTGGGCACGGCGGCCGGCCCGCGGAGATCACCCGCTCGGCCCGAGTAGCGAAGGCGCGGGCCTGCACCGGGGACAGGAACACCCGTACGGCGTCGGGGCCTTCCTCGGTGTCGTCCAGCACCACCGACTCGTCGACCTCTTCTTCGGTGAAAGCGAGCAACTCCACCACTATCGAGCGAGAGTCGGCGTCCCAGCCGAGGCCCATGGTGCCGACCCGGAACTCCTCCTCGAGCGGCACGACGAGCGGCTCGGTGTCCACCTGCTCCTCGTCGACCTCCTCGGTGACCTCCGCGCCGAACCGGCGGGAGATTTCGGTGAGGAGGGCGCTGATCCGCTCGGCCAAGACCGTGACCTGCTGTTTTTCCAGCAGAACGCTGACCGTCCTGGCGTCCTCGACGGCTTGCAGATAGAACGAGCGGTCGCCGGGCTCCCCGACGGTGCCGGCGATAAACCGGTCGGGCTGGCGGAAGACATGAATGACACGTGGCATGACGACCTCGACATTAGGCCACCGACCGCGTCCGGGCACGGCGGTACCGTCAAGTCAGGCTACCCCGGTAGATCCGCCGACCACGGCGTCCGAAGTCGGCTTCGCCGGGCGCCGGCGGCGCCCCTGCTTGGGTGGGGGAAGCAGGCCGGAGATATCGCCCCCGGTGTCGTTGACCCGGCTCACGAACGGCCGGGTCTCGGTGTAGTGCACCACGCTGATGGAGCACGGGTCCACCACGATCCGCTGGAACGAATCCAGGTGCAGCCCCAGGGCATCGGCCAGGATCGACTTGATCACGTCACCGTGGCTGCAGGCGACCCACACCGCGGTGGGACCGTGCTCGGCGATCACTTTCGCGTCGTGCGCCCGGATCGCGGCCACCGACCGGGCCTGCATCGCGGCCAGCCCCTCGCCGCCGGGGAACACCGCGGCCGACGGGTGCTGCTGCACCACCCGCCACAGCGGTTCCTTGAACAGGGTCTTCAGCTCCCGGCCGGTCCACTCGCCGTACTCGACCTCGGCCAGCTGCTCCTCGACCTGCGCGGTGAGTGCCCGGCCGGCTAGCAGCGGCGCCACCGTCTGCTGGCAGCGCTGCATCGGCGAGGTCACCACGGCGGCGATCGGTACCGGTTTGAGCCGCTGGGCGAGCGCCCAGGCCTGCCCCTTCCCGGTGTCGTCGAGCTCGACGCCGGGGCTGCGGCCGGCGAGCACGCCCGACGTGTTCGACGTAGACCGGCCGTGCCGCAACAGGATGAGGGTCGTCACGACTGCCCACGTTACGTCCCGATCAACGGTCCCGCCGCCGGCCCCGGCCGGTGCGAGCTAGCGAACCTGGTCCGTCGGGCGGACCAGCACCTCGTTGATCGCCACGTGCGCCGGCTGGGTGACCACGTAGCGGATGGCGTCGGCGATGTCCTCGGAGCGCAGCTCGCGCATCGACTCGCGCATCTGCTCGGCGCCCTGCTTGGCCGCCGGGTCGGTGATGTGGTCGACCAGCTCGGTGGCCACCGCGCCGGGCTCCACCAGCGAGATCCGCACCCCTTTCGCGGTCACCTCCTGGCGCAGCGACTCGCTGAACGCGTTGACGGCCCACTTGCTGGCGTTGTACACGCCGGCCCCGACCCGGGCCTGGCGGCCGGCCACGCTGGAGATGTTCACGATGTCCCCGGAGCCCTGCTCGACCATGCCGGCGACCGCGGCGTGGGTGAGGTACATCAACCCGAGCACGTTCGTGTCGATCATGCGGCGCCAGTCCTCGGTGTCCGCGCCCACGACCTGGCCGAGCAGCATCACGCCGGCGTTGTTCACCAGCACGTCCAGGCCGCCCAGCTCGGACCGGGTGCGGGCCACCGCGTCCCGGCAGGCCGCCTCGTCGGTGACGTCCAGCTCCAGCGCCAGGACCTGGGCGCCCTGGGCACGCAACCGCTCGGCCAGCGCGTCCAGCCGGTCCTTGCGCCGGGCGCCGATCGCCACCGAGGCGCCCGCCTCGGCCAACGCGACCGCGGTGGCCTCACCGATGCCGGAGGATGCTCCGCTGATCAATGCAACCTTGCCGGCCAGCGCGGCCGGAGACGGGGTACTCACAGCCTCGGACAATAGGCCGGCGCGCCCGGGCGCGCCGGGTGAGACGGTCACCTCGCGGCGAGCCAGCCGGCCGCGAGCGTGATGATGATCGCGATGCCGAGCACGATGCGGTAGGGCACGAACGCGGTGATCCGGTTGGTCGAGACGAACCGCAGCAGCCAGGCCACCGAGGCGTACGCCACGATGAAGCTGACCACCGTGCCGACCGCGGTGGGCAGCAGCCCGACACCCTGGCCGAGTGCCTTCGGCGTCTCCAGCACACCGGCCCCGACCAGCGCCGGAATGCCGAGGTAGAAGGCGAGCTTGGTGGCCGTCACGCGCTCGACGCCGCGCAGCAGGCCGGCGCTGATGGTCGCGCCGGAGCGGGACACCCCGGGGAACAGCGCCAGGCACTGGGCGAAGCCGACCACGAGCACGTCGACCACGCCGAGGTCGGCCTCGCCCTTGCGCTGCGACGGGTTGCGCTCGGCCCACCACATCACCGCGCTCCACAGGATCAGCGAGGTGGCGACCACCCAGAGGCTGCGCAGCGGCCCCTCGATCAGGTGCTTGCCGGCCAGCCCGACGATGCCGATCGGGATCGAGCCCAGGATGATCAACCAGCCGAATCGGTACTCCTCGGACTGGCGCCCGGACCGGCTCACCAGGCCGACCACCCAGCCCCGGATGATCCTGGCCAGGTCCTTGGCGAAGTACACCAGCACGGCCACAATCGCGCCGACCTGGATGACCGCGGTGAACGCGGTCACCGCCGGGTCATCGGCCTGCAGCCCGAGCAGCTTCTCCGCGATGGTCAGGTGCCCGGTAGAGGAGACCGGCAGGAACTCGGTCAGGCCCTCGACGATTCCGAGCACCACCGCTTGAAAGAGGTTCAACTCACCACCCGAGTCGGACACCGGACGTGGCCCGTTCGGGCCTGGCGGTCAACCTATCGTCCGCCGTACCCGGCCCCGCGCCGACCCGGGTCCAGCCGGCCCGAGGGCGGTTCCGACGCCCGCCGCAACGGCCCTGGGCCGTCCGGCCGTACACACGCCGAAGGACCACCCGAGAAGGTGACATGAACCTGAGTCGACGGGCTGTTGACATCTACCGACGAGCCGAACGGGCCCCTATGGTGGGGGCCACCACGCCACGGCGAGGTGGCTGGTGGACCGAGAAGTGTCGCGCGGACCATGGGCGGAGGTGGCCGGTGGAGCGGACGAGCACTGGCACGATCGAAGGA